>Ga0182027_10000047_pt1 | contig 179658 bp, 147 predicted proteins | sample 712E1DmetaG_FD_121300 | JGI IMG/M metagenome (GOLD analysis project Ga0182027, IMG submission 121300) | Permafrost microbial communities from Stordalen Mire, Sweden - 712E1D metaG (Illumina Assembly) | ecosystem: Environmental > Terrestrial > Soil > Wetlands > Permafrost | place: Sweden...
AGCGAGTCGAAGGATTCCATCATTCCGCACTTCGACTCATCCCGTGCCAACGGCATCCCTTCGGGACAAAAGGCGCGTGATTCGCTCAGTGTGACGAGATTATGATGACGCTGAGTACTTACATTCTTCATTCGTAATTCATAATTGCTCTTCCCGCCCTCATTTGCCGCCGAGTCCCGGAAGCTGCAATATCATATTGTTGCCCGACGTACCGCTATAGACCGTCGGAACTGTTCCGTTCCATCGTGCCAGCGCTTTTTCGTTGATCTCAAGTCTCCGCCACTCGATCAGCTGCTGAGAGATGGATGAGGTAAGCAGGCGGTTTGCTTCGGCTGCACCTTTTGCGCGCGTGATCTGCTGCTGTGCCTCGGCTTCTGTCTGCCGCAGCACATTTTCGGCTTTAATCGCATTCTGTGTGGCCTCGATCTTGGCATTCAGCGCATTGATGACATTTTCAGGAATGCGGAGCGCGCCGACAAAGCCGAATTGTTCGATCTTGATACCGTAGTTCTGTATGTTGATGTTGACCCGCTGCTTCACCCTGGTCAGGAACTCTTCCTTCTTCACGCCATACAATTCTTCAACGTTATAATTCACCGCTTCCTCGTTGAACGCGTCGCGTGTCAGATTGCGCATAATGCCGTGCGTGAAGTGATCCAGATTATCCTGCCGGAATTTGACGTAGAAATTCGGAACCATCTTTTCATCAAGCTGGTACGAAAGGTTGACATCGCCCGAGATTACCAGGCCCTCTTTGGAATTGAAGGTGATCTCTTCGTTGGTGGCTTTCCCTTCCTCGACACTCCGGGTCCAGATTGCCGTTTGGACAAAAACCGGATACGTGACGATCATTGTCATCAGGGGATTGTAGAAGACCATGCCCGTCCGCAAGGAATAACTCTGCACACCCTTGTTGCCGCCGTACAGATCCACTTCAATGCCCGCATAACCCGGATCGATCCTCTTTGTGCACGTCGCAAACAGAACCAGCGCAGCTGCAATAATGATGATCGGCAAGAATCGTTTCAGATAGACTGTGTAATTCATGAACTTCTCCTGTTGTGAGTGATGATATCTTGAATATTAGGCACCTACCAAGGTGGACAATGTTTGATCCATTTCCAACGGCTATTTTCAGACCGTGCGGTCGTTCCACGAACACGTAAAGCGAACGGAAATAGAAGGTTTTTGCCACAGAGATTACGGAGAATACAGAGTTGTACCGCTGACGCGCGGAGTTTGGAGATGTTTTGCTCTTTTATGATTCCAATCTCTCCACGAGCCGTCGGCCGGTGTGGGAACATCCGCCTCGACGCGCCAGCGTTGTCTTTGCTGTTTTCATCTGAAGACGATATCTATTCCATTGATTCATAATTACTTTTCCACCCGCGGCACATTTTGGTCTTGCAAAAATTCAACGCAGAAGAACCAATCTCTTCACCGCCGAAAAATTTCCCTGTCCGCCTGTTGTCGGGCGGGCTGTCAGCTTGTAAAAATAGACACCGCTTGCCATTGCCGATGCATTGAATTGCACATCGTGGATTCCGGGTTCTTCCATTTCGTTCACAAGCACCGCCGCTTCACGTCCCATGATGTCGAATACCGTCATCGTGACAAACGATTGCTGCGGTACATCATAGCTGATGGTCGTCGCCGGATTGAACGGATTCGGATAGTTCTGATGCAATGCAAAACTCTTCGGTGCGGCTATCGTTGCTATCACTTCGCCTGAATATTTCGATGCCCCGTTGTTATCGATCTGCTTCAATCGGTATGTATATGTTCCGGTCGAAACACTGTTATCCGTGTACGTGTAGCTGTGCGGAGCATTGCTGGTACCGCTGCCTTTGATGAAACCGATCTTTCCCCAGCTGCCGTCCGACCGGCGTTCAATCTCAAACCCGGCATTGTTGGTTTCGGTCGCCGTATTCCATGTCAGCATTGTTTTGCCGCCTCTGACGTTTGCCGTGAACCCTGCAAGCTCCACCGGCAGACCCGCCGTAGGAATATCCGAAGAAACCCATCCACTGACGGAAGTATAATTGAACTGCTGCAATGTACCGGCGGTACCCGACGCTACGTCGAAGGCATAACCTCCGGAGGATTCATTAAACTGCCAGTAGCCGACCAGGCCGGACGGGATGCTGCTGAATACTGTGTCCTTGTCCTTGAGAATTTCCGCTGCGCTGCGTGCAACATTCCAGATACGAAACTCATCGATGCTTATAGAAGACATCTCATCCCAGGGGTCTTTTCCGATAAAGTTTATTGAGCGCATGACGTTGGGAGCACCGTATCCGAAGTCCCAACGGGCGACCTCCACTCCATTGACGTAGAGTACGGGAACGGTACCGGTCTGTGCCACCGCAACGTGTACCCATTGATTGAAGTGAACGTCGCCGTCATTCGAGAAGACGCTCCTGGAATCTCCTCCACTGCTCATGGTAAAGACAAGCTCTCCATTATCCTCTATCGACATCCTGACTTCACTGCTCCACTTTCCATTGCCGAAACCAAATACAGGATTGTAGGTGCCCATGGACGCATAAACGTACACCCACGCCTCCACGGTGAAATCTGTTCCGGGAAACCACACTGCGGGTGTTACCCGCACATAATCGTCAACGCCGTCAAAACGTAAAGCGCTTCCCTTTATTGATTGCGGCGGAAGGGACGCAAGAGTGGTTGTTGTGGCCGCCGGTCGGGATGTTGTCAGATAATAAGGCACGGAGTTGTGGGCGGAATTCTCAAACTCCGCAAATGTATATGCCGTGTTTGCTTTTAAACCGTTGATCGTGACACTCGATCCGGTTCCTGTATAGACCACATAACTATTGCCGACCTGGTCACCGAATCCAAAGGAAGTATCAGCCACATAGGTTGCCTGATCCGCCGGTGCGTCTGTAATGGAACTCCCTTCTGTCGCAAGCACGATGCGTCCGACGCCGTCGCCGTTTGTCCAATGCAGCGCAACGGAATGTCTGCCTGGTGTAGCCGTCAGCGATGATGCCTGTACCGTCGGTTTATGAATGAGCGTTTCAAAAGACAAAATTGAGCCGCGCCGGTAATCGCCGCCGCTTATCGTTGCAATGCAGTAATAGTACGTTGTGCTGTCGGCAACAAGGTGATCGATCGATGCAGAGACAAGCGTGCTGTCAACGGTGACTGTCGATGGTGTTGCCGCTAGGCTGTCTGTATAGACACCGGACGTTGTTCCGTAGAGGAATTTTACCGCAACGCTCGATCCGTCCGTTTGCACAAGGCCGTTGAGCGTCGCCGTCGTCGCGCCGATTGCGGTGGCGTCTTCGGTAATGCCTCTGAATTGCGTCGTAAAAGATCCTGCTGAACTTTGGCGGTAGTTGCCACCGCATATTGTTGCAATGCAGTAGTAGTATCGCGTGTTATCGGAAGTGAGAGGGGTCAGCGACGCAGAGACGGGCGTATTGTCAACGGTGACCGTTGAAGGGGTCGCAGCAACACTGTCTGTATAGACACCGGGTGTCGTTCCGTAGAGAAATCGCGCTGTAACGCTCGATCCATCTGTCCGCACAAGACCGTTGAGCGTCGCCGTTGTTGTACGAACATTCGTGGCTGCTCCGGTGATCCCACGGGGCGCGGATCCGGCGGGTGTAAATGTAAATGTCAGTCCCTCGGAGGGAGGAGAATACAGGTAGTCATATTCCTCGGTCTCACTGGCTATTGCCGAGATGCTCAAACTGTTGACAGAAACATAATCAAGAGAAGCGTCGACTATTCCAGCACAAAGCCCGCTGCCGCCGGGATTGTCGAACGTCGTTGCGGCGTCCGGCCCTGGACTGTACACAAACTGTATCGATCCCGTGGCTTCATCCAGGATGAGTTGAAAAGAGAGAGAATTGCTCCCCTCGTATTCATAATCTGCGGCAATGTTATTCCATTCCACGACGAATTTCCGGTTGGGCGCGCTGTTCAGCGTTTTATAATAGATGTTGCCATTCACCAACAAATCGCCAAATAAAGGAGCAATAAATGGCTCGATCCCATATCCATATGATAGATCGTTAGGAACATTGTACCCGTTCGTTGAACCGTCCATGGGGGCACTAAACGATACCCACCCGTTCGAACACGCCGCTACTTCGGTATATGCTGCGTCGTCAAAAGTGAATGAGAACCCGATTGGAATGTTCTTGTACAATTCATCATCCGCATCCAAAGGACCGGCGCTGACAGAATCACCGATGCCGGCAATGGAATGAAACGCTCCTGTTGTTGCAGAAAAGCTGTATTCTCCGTTGATAGACGATGTTTTCATGAGACCGCGAGTGCGGGAATGCACAATTTTCCCCGCTGTGCCGGATTTCGTCGCGCTGACGGATTTCCGATTCTTTCCCTGCAATGTCGCCGGACTGAATACGATGCTCATCAATAGAAGAAAAATCGCGGCAAGGATAGTATGCTGCTGTCTCATTTCGGCTCCCAATTATCCATTGTGACGTGTACAATGCTCCTCATATATGGAGAAGCAATAGGAATTACTTACTGATGTTACGCAAAGGATTTTCATCAATATCATTTATCAAACAGGCTGTGCTTTTCCAGGCAGATACGTCAGAACCAAAGGTGCAAGAGTAACGCAGATTACGCAATCGACAGACTGCTGCTGATTCCGGATCATAAGTTTTTTGTAACTTCGAAATGCAGAAGACCCGCGAGCTGCTAATAGGAAACCACTCTTACCATCAATTCACGTTGCAAAAACCGGCAAATACACGTCGATTTGTTCGCATCATCACCGTGAATGCCACGTCAAATTACCGAAAAACGGAGGGAAATGCAAGATTGGATCCGTTGAAGGCTTTGCCCCTTGCGGAGTTTTGTTTGCCTGAAGATTGGCAACGAGAAAACTATGAAAGACCACGCTGACGAGGGGGCTAGCGGTAATTTGGCTGCACCGCTCTGGTCAACGACTCTGCGAGCGAGCGGCGCTCCATTCATGCTTCGCAATTCATAATCCATGATTACTTCTCTGGAGCCACAGAGTGGCGACACTGTCTCTGCCGGCTATGAATCCGCGCTGGGTAATTGCTCGGGAATTAGATTTGACATTGTAAGTGGAAATATGTACTTATTCTGCAGTACGACAACCGGATCCCGGGAGAGACGGTTTGTTCTTAGTCTCCGGACTCGCAATCGCGACGAGGGGGTTTTTCTTGTCTGTCTGTTGATGACATTGCTCCCCTTCTCGTCCGGCGCAGATACTGCTGAAGAACAACGTCGCAAGGGGTGCCGCTTTTTGCCCCAGGGAGTGTCTTATGAAAAAGTACATTCTGTTTCTCCTCGCAGGAACCACCATTAGCGCCTCCGCTCAAACAACCACCGAATTCAAAGATTGGGTGACGTCTCTTGTAATGGATTCGTCCGGACGTTTCTATGCCGGAACATCTTCCAACGGCAACGGAATCTTTGTCTCTTCCGACGGAGGGAATACCTGGCGTCCTACGAGCATGCGGTATGGAGTCACATCCATGACGCTGACAAAAAGCGGCGCGATTGTGACATTCGCTTTCGGCTATTCCTACGGCAGGTATTTGTTCCGGCTTTCTCAGGGAGGCGGCGCACTGGATAGTGTCGCCCTCAGTTTCACTCCGACCTCCATCGTTGCGTCACAGAACGGCGCACTGTATGCACTGACGTTCGGGCAGGGCATCTATAAATCAACCGACGACGGAACTCATTGGACGCAGTTCGCAGCAAATACATATCCTATCGCAAATCCTTCGGCAATCGCCGCGACAAAAGAAAATGTTGTGTTTGTCTCATCGAGTTATGGTGTCTATCGATCTACCGACAGCGGGACGACATGGAAAAAAGGCAACTGGGGATATCACGATTCTCTGCTTGTCTCCCGGCTTGTGCTCTCCGGCAACGGCATGATGTACTGCGGCGGGTACGAAGGAATGGGGGCCTACGCATATGAATTCTTCTCTTCACGAGATACGGGAAGAACATGGACACTCACCGCGGCGCTGAAAACCGGGCTTGATGCCTTGGCTGTGGATTCCTCCGGGACAATGTATGTCGGGAATAAGAATGGCGTGTACCGCATTACGGCTTCGGGCGACACATCTTACAGGGGACCCGCTGGAATAGCACATAACGGCTATGGTGCGCGGACGCTGCTGGCATTGCATGCAGACACACTCTTTGCCGGCGGGTGGGGCGGTGTGTACAAAACCACGAATGCCGGCACCAACTGGAGTGTGCTGCACGACGGCATGCTGTCATCCACGGATACGTCGCAGTTTACCAGTTCCCTTCCATTTGGATATTATATCTCTTGCGGCATGGTGGATACCAATGGTACGTTTATTGTCGGAACGGACAGCGCAGGAGTATTTCGATCCATGGATCACGGAAAGACGTGGATGCAATCCACACTGACCCTTCCACTGGTGACATGTATTGTTTCCGACTCCGCCGGATATATCTGGGCATCGACATTACGAAGTGGAGTGTATAAATCACTCGACGGCGGAACAACTTGGAGCACTACAGACTCTCCAGGTAATATGGCTTTGGGGCGCAAAATCAACGCACTTGCAATGCAACATTTATGGTATCATTTGTCATTTGATTCCACGCGCTCTATGCGCACACGAATTCTTTTTGCTGGAACAGATGAAGGAATTTACGAGTACTACGCCGATCTAATAGCAATGTCCTGGCTTTCAACGGGGTCTTCTACCGATCCATTCACAGCAATGCATCCGTTGACATCATCTGCCATCGTTGCAGCCACAAACGATGGAAGGGTGTACATTTGTACAACGGGATGGAATTATCAAGGCTCTGTCGGACAACAAGTGACAACCCTCGTTAGCAACAGCGCGGACGAACTTTTCGCTATTGGATCGAGAGGTGTCTTCCGTTCCACAGATCTCGGCCTGACGTGGATGCAAAAGAATACGGGCATCACCGACACGAATCTCATCTCCGCCGCCGTCGGCAAGAGCGGCACACTGTTTGTCGGTTCATCTGGAAAGGGTGCAATCTATCGATCCAGCGACCGGGGAGATCATTGGTCACTCCTTGCCTCGCTCTCGTACCCTGTCCGTTGTCTGCTTCTCGAAAACGGCGAGGAAAATATCTACGCAGCGACCGCAGACAGGCTCTTCCGTAGTGCGACAACCGGTGTTACATTCCTCATCCATCCGCAGTTACTTCCCGATGAGTTTGCGCTGGAACAGAATTATCCCAATCCATTCAACCCGTCAACAACAATTCGATACTCGCTTCCCACAGCGAGCCGGGTGAAGCTTGTCATCTATAATATGCTCGGACAATCTGTTTGTGAACTTGTCAACGATGAACAACCACCGGGCGTGCGGGAGATACGATGGAATGCGAATGTTGCTTCGGGAGTGTACTTTGTGCAGCTGACTGCCGCTACCGTAAATAATCCTGGCAGGAACTTTGTAGAAACCAGAAAGATGGTGCTCTTGCATTAATAACGATACACCGGCGTCAGACCCTCACACCGGCAATTAAGCCTCACTTCTCCTGTGCCGCAGTCTGTCGAGCGAAACAGCGATCACGATAATCGCACCGGTGATGATCTCCTGAACCCAATTGGGCAGTCCCATCTGCGAACAACCGGAGCGGATTGTCGTCATAATCAAAGCGCCCGCAATTGTTCCGGCCACCGAGCCTTCTCCTCCCGACAAACTCCCTCCTCCAATCACGACAGCCGCAATAACATCCAATTCGAGTCCTATCGCAACGGTCGGATCGCCGACAGTCAAACGGGAAAACTGCATCAGGCCGGCAACACCGGCAAATCCGGCGCTGAGCGTATACACGATCACCTTTACACGGTTCACCGGAACACCGCACAGAAGCGCGGTCTGTTCATTCGAACCGACCGCAATGATGTGCTTCCCTAATTTTGTATAGCGGAGCAAGAGCGCGACAATCACCGCGAGGAGAAGTGCGATCCATACCCCCGCCGGTACGAGCTGCCAACTGGCATCGGGTGAAAGTGCAGCCAAAAGATTGTTAAGCCAGGTCAGCGGTGCGTCGATCTTTTGTTCATGTGCGATTCCCTTTGCACTTCCCCGGATGATGAGCATCGTGCCGAGTGTAACGATGAAGGGAACGACGCGAAGCCGGGTGATCAGCATTCCATTGATGAAGCCGCACAATACACCCACGCCGATGCCGGCCGCCGCCGAGAGAAGCGGCGAGACGCCTGCCTGTAGAAACGCTGCAATCACCACAGCCACCAGGGCAATAATCGATCCGACGGAGAGATCGATTCCACCGGCAATAATCACCAGTGTCATGCCGAGAGCTGCCGTGCCGACGATGGCGGTTTGCCGCAGAATCGTCTCCAGATTGTGCGGAGAGGAAAAACTCTCCGGGCCAATCACAATGAAGAGAAGATAGATGGCGAAAAGGCCGAAGAACGGCGCCAGTGAATTTAAAAGTCGTGAGAATCTTTTCATTCTGTTATTCCCTTGCCGATTGCTTCCTCGAGCAGCTGCTGTTGATTGACACTTGCCGCCGCGTACACGGGTCCAAGCACACCACGGCACATTACAGCGATTGAATCACAAATGCCGATCAGTTCCGGAAGATAACTGCTGACGACCAGCACTCCCCGTGGTTTGAGATTCCGCTCCGGGTCGCCGGTAGCCAGTTGATCGATGAGTGTATAAATGTTCGACTTGCTTGCGACGTCGATGCCCCGCGTCGGTTCATCGAGAATCACGACGTCTACATCTTCATGCAGAAGCCGCGCGAGGGCGACTTTCTGCTGGTTGCCTCCCGAAAGGGTTTCTACTTTCTGCATCGGTGTGCCTGCGCGGATTCCGAGGAGCTGCATGGATTCTTCCGCGCTCTTCTTCAACCGGCGAGGCGAAATAAATCCCAGCCGTGTGGAGTCTCGACGCAGATTCATTGCAATGTTGTCGGCAATCGACAGATGCAGCGCGAGCCCCTCGCGGCTCCGATTCTCACTTACCATCCCGACACTCTGAGACCACCGTTTCTCCGGCGTCGCAAATCCGCTGTAGCGCCCGACGCGGATGCGTCCGCTCCTGATTTGTTCGAGTCCGAAGATGGACCGGAGAAGCTCGGTCCGCCCTGCGCCGATCAACCCTGCGATGCCGAGCACCTCTCCACGACGAAGTGTGAAACTCGCGGATCGGGGCTTCTTCAGCCCTTGCAGATTTTCCACAGACAACAACTGCTCACCTTTCTCGTGGGACGAATGAGGATACAACTGATCGATCGATCGTCCGATCATGAGCCTGACAATCTCATCTGCAGATGTTCCAGCGGTAGAACCTCCGCCCGCGGAGCGTCCGTCCCGCAGGACAGTATACCGGTCGGAAATTTCTTTCACTTCTTCGAGAAAGTGGGAGATATAAATAATAGAGGTGCCGTTGGCTTTGAGGCGGCGTATCATCCTGAAAAGACTTTCAACATCTTCCCCGGAAAGTGAACTCGTCGGCTCGTCGAGCACAAGAACAGAACATCCGGTGGCAAGGGCGCGGGCAATCTCGATGACTTGCTGTATTGCGAGAGGCAGCGTGCCCACTTTTGCATCAATCGGAATATTCTCGTGGCCAAGCTGTGCGAGAGCATCCTGTGTTTTGCGGCGAATGACCGCGGGCCGGAGAAATCCGTAGCGTTCCGGTTCCATCCCGAGCACAATATTGTCGGCCACGGAAAGATGGGGAGCGAGCGCGAGTTCCTGGTAGATCATCGCAATCCCCGCCTTGCGTGCGTCGAAAGTGGTTCGCGGGAGGAATGATTTGCCCAGCAGTTCGATCGTGCCGCTGTCGGCGGCAATCGCTCCGGAGAGAATCTTCATCAGCGTGCTCTTGCCGGCTCCATTTTCGCCGACGAGAGCATGCACCTCACCCGGTGCAAGTTCGAAATCGACACCATCAAGGGCGGCGGTCGCTCCGAACGATTTTCGTATATTCCGCATTCGGAGCGAAGGACTTGGATAACTTATTGAAGCCATCGTGAGAGATCGGGTTGGAGAAGTTCGCGAACTTCGGGGTTGTTCATGTTTTCTTTTGTCACGAGCGTGACGCCCGTGTCGATCTTCTTTTCCACCGGTTCGCCCTTAAGATGGGCAACCATCGTCTTCACTCCCAGGTACCCCATCTTGAATGGCGACTGAAGAATCAGGGCGTCGAGTTGATTCTTCTCCATTGCTTCTACGAGCTTCGTCGAACTGTCGAATCCGATAAAGCGCACATGACCGGCAAATCCGCCGTCCTGCAATGCGCGCAGCATGCCGAATGTTGTCGATTCATTTGGACAAAAGATACCATCGATCCCGAGTGTATTGGCGGCCGTTTTGTACGGTGCGAGCATATTTTCACTTGCCCGGTACGCAGTTTCCGTCGTGGCGCCCCCATATTGATTGGCGCTCACAACGACGATTTCTTTGGCGGTTGCGATTTCATCAAGAAAACCCTGCTCCCGCTTTGCGGTGCTTGCGGAACCCTCGGCATAGCGGAGAACGGCGACCTTTCCTTTTCCCTTCAGCAGTTCTATCATACGGCGCGCCGCTATCTTCCCACCGAGATAATTGTCGGTCGCGACGAAACTGATATACTCGTCTCCCTTCAAATCGGAATCGATGATGACAACGGGAATGCCCGCCTGTTTCGCATTCGTAACGGGTGTCCGGAGGGCGATATCGTCGAGAGGTGCAAGCACAATCCCTTTGACCGATCGGCTGATGAAGTCTTCCATCACGGAAATCTGAGCTTCCCGATCATCCTCTTTCAGCGGGCCTTTCCAGATGATTTCAACACCCAGTTCCTGCGATGCCTTGATGGCTCCGGCGTGGACAGACTTCCAAAACTCATGCGTCGTTCCCTTCGGAACAACGGCGATCACGGTTTTAACATTTGCGTTCTGTTGTTTGCGACAGGCAAGCGCGGCGAGAAGCAACGCGCAACAAAGGAAAAGAAGAAGATGTGTTTTCATTTGGTGATATTTCTTTCTTCAAAATTTTGGTTGGAAAGTCCTGCGATAAAGATATGAAGCAACTGAAGACTTCAATTTTCCCTTTGCGTCTTTGCGTTAAGCTCTTTCTTCTATAATGCAACGACGTAGAGGTTGCAGAAGCGTTGGGATTTGAATCGCGACATGATCGGAATTTTCTTCATCAACCGTCTGCTCAGTGCAACAATGTAGAAAAAACTCGCAGTATTATCAATTGCGAAATAGGCGGCACCAATTCAGTATTGGACGTTATCCTATAAAATGACTTGCGCCCGAAGATGTCGCCTCGACGGGGCTTCTATGATTGGGGAAGATTTCTTAGCTACAAAGATTCCAGCCATATGGTTACAACCGATTCTTAAAACTCTCGGCACAAAGACTGACGGACAGATGTTTGTGAGCGAAAGAGAACAGGAAACATCCATGCGAGATTTCATCAAACAACCATAGTGTAGCTGGGACTGCCGGGATATGTTTCATGGACACTTATTCCGCGTACTCCCTGTCGATCGAGTGCCATATCTGTGCATTCATGAGCCAGGGCGTTCGTATTGCACTGCCGACTCACGTGAGCAAGAGCGATACTTTTGGGAAGAGTCTCTGACCGGTCAATAGCCTGCAGCAACGACTCAGCGCACTGGTCGTTTGAAAGGTGCCCGTCGTCACGAATTCGACACTTGAGCCAGGTTGACCGGCCCGATTGTTCAAGCATTGCCGGGTCATAATTGGATTCGATCACGATGAGATCGGAATCGGCAATATGATCAAGGGCTGATTTTGTGACACAAGCCATGTCTGTCGCAACGCTTACCTTCTTCGTCCTGGCTCCCGCATCACAGAAGATGTTATACCCAAAACAACCGCCGGTCGAATCGTGGGGCACTTCAAAGGCGCGAACAGAAAGCGCCTCCAACTCGACCTCTGATTTCTTTATTACGATGAGAAGTTTCTCATCAAATGCCCCGGCGATGCTTTTGTATTTCTTTCGCAGATGGTGTTCGATTTCCGGAGGACAGTAGATTGGAATACATAGTTTGATAAGATTTCTGACGGTCGATTCGTTCACATGATCTCCGTGGATATGAGTCACGAAAACGCCGTCAAGCTCTTGAATTCTCAAGCCTAATTTTGTCAATTGCTTTGAGAGGTACACCGGACCCAGGCCGCAGTCGATAAGCAGTGCAGTCTTGGCATTCCACACTACCGTGGAATTACCCGCACTTGAACTGCCGAGAACGCATGCCGAAAGTTGATTTTTCACTTCGGTCTCTTCATCGATGCCAATCCCTTCTCTTCCGCCAGCTGGCGATACGTGACGAAGCGGTATTTCCGGTCGGAGAGAAGTTTGTGAAACTCCTCGGAAAGCAGAGCATCAAGTTCCGCCTGTCGATGGCGGCTCATATCTTTCGGTCCCGAAGGATTGAGATCCTGCAGCGCCTGCAGTTCAGGAGTATCGGTGCCGATATGAAACACCATCAGATTTGTTCCATCCGGCTTCAGCGCGGCAATTTGAGCGAGAAGCGAATCCCGCTTCTGCTCCGGCGACACACCATAGATCCCCGTAGCATAGATCTCATTGAAGTAGCGTGATATCCCGAGATGATATTCCGCTGCAAGTTTTTCGACAATCGCCCGGGTTTCTTCCGTCTGCACTGCCGCTCCCATGTGGTAGTCGAGATAGTCAATGCGAATTCCCGAATGCACTGCGCGTTCCACCTGTGCACGGAGTTCCTTTTCAATTTCATCAAGTTTCGGATTGTTGGCAAACAATTTTGAACGGGATGGGAAGAAGAAACCGAGACTATCCACCAGCGATGGAACCACCGCAGCGCCGACAATCGGCCCCCAGCGATAGTTCTTCCATTCCGCATTCAGCGTGAGATGAACACCGACAGAAACCTCTGGATGCTGCCGCAAGAGATCGACCGCTTCCTGATACCAGGGACAGGCAAACATCACCGAGGCTGATACCGGGACGCCTCTCTCTATCAATGCCTTGGCCGCCATGTTTACCGCATGGCACATCCCCCAATCGTCCGAGCGGATGAGAATGGGAATTGCCTCTCCGGCGTTATTTGTTCCACCGGAGTTTCCCTGCGCATTCATCGGGAACGTCATTAAGCAGAGCAACAGTAAAGAGATCAAAGTTTTTCGCATATCATCTCCTATTTTCGAGCAGCGGAAAGAAACTTAACCCGGTTCCCGCGCTCCAACGTGGGAAAACAATCCTCAACGCACCAACGTCGTATTTCAATTTATCCCGTTAGTCTTTCCGTCCATCATACGGACGCGGCAAGATTTCGGCCCTACGGGCATTTTGTCCTGTGCAACGTTCCGTTCCCCCCGGTCTCACCATCTTCCGAGCCGCGTTAGCGGCGCTATCTTTGTAGAATAATCATCCACGGATGAATAAAAGCCACGGAGTGGCGAAATCTATTGATAGCATCCATGCTTGACGAAGGCAAGACGAAATCTCACCGCAATCGTTTTTCTATCTATAGAGATATAATCCGCTTCCATCCACAATGATATTGGGAAGAATATAGCTCTCCTCAAATATGAGATATCCTTCTTGCAGATTTTCCCAAAAGCGGATCTTTGCGTTATCTGATTCGTACGCCTTCTTCAGGTACGTCATGCCCGTTTCATTCAGCCGGGTTGGAAATATGTGGACCGGAATATCCCTTTGTCCATTCGAATGTGCGAGAACACAGAGCCAATATACTTCTTTGATACAATCATCGGTCAGCGGAATGCAGCCGACCGTCACACAATCGCCGTGGATCATAATCTCGCCGCCAAGCTTCTTCCTGTTGCCAAAAACACTGTCGGATGCATTCGGATAACTGACGCGGAGTGCTAGATGATAATCGCTGGTCGGATTAAAGAGGTCGACGACATAGAAACCTTCCGGCACTTGCAGATCTCCCTCCTGCCGTTTCGGTCCAAGATCGCCCGACGGGGCGCATATTCGGTATTCCTTTGCCAATACAAACTTATTTTTGATCGAGTCGTGCACCCACACCTCAAATTGCGCATCCTTCTTGAACGCGCGCAGAAACACTTGCTGTGGCGGATAAGGAATCCCTTTCGCACGAAACGATTCTCTCAACAGGGAATCTTTTTCCTCACAGGCGGCTTTCACCCGTGGAAATTGTTTTTGTTCATCGAAAAATGATTGTCCAAATAATGGCAAAGCGGCGAGGAAAAAAAAGAATAGTGTTTTCATGACATAGTATTATGAAAGTCGGCATGAGAATCAAGAGGAATTCCTGGTAGGCTTCCACCCTTGACATTTTTTTTACTCTCGTTCCCACGCTTCAAGGTCGTATTCCCTATTTCACTCGTCCAGATCCTCGTCATCACACCGGACTACGGCTCGTAGAGAGGGTGGTGACGAGATAATTCTGCAATGTCGCTCTGGTCGACGGCTCTGCGAGTGGTACCACGTTCTTTATTCATAATTCGTAGTTCATAATTACTTCTCTTCTCCGTCCACCGCTTTTGATCCAGCAATTTTTCCTCCCCATCTTTCAACATCAATCAAAATCCTCGAAGCCTGGTTCTGTCCGACGTGACGGTAGGCGTTGGGGATTTTTTGTTTAGCCAACAAAACTCGCCGGCGCAGCAGCCATCACTGCTGCCGGAAATGCACGTGCCGCGCACATGACTGTACCAAGAAGATAGTTCATGCGCTTGTGCGAATGGACCAAGTCAACCTGCTGCGACGTGCCGTCGGGTTATAGTCGCATATTATTGATGTAGCCTTACTTCATGTTTTTGTCATGGGCTGGCCGCAACTCTTGCGCAACTCTGAGGCTGACAGTGGCAAAACCTTACAAACAGCGATCAATGCCCGCATAACGCCATCGCGCTATTATCCGTGGTCCCATTTGTGTAGTTTACGTTGCTGGTGTATTTGTTTTCATAAAACCTTCCGTAAAAATGAACAGGGTTTTTTGCTCAAATAAAATTGTCACCTTACTATCGGCAGCTTTCGGAAATCTCTTTTCCCATTCGTCCCTAATTGATAGAAAGAGATTCTCCAGCTGAACTCCGAGGCTTTCCTTTGAGCGTTGGAATTTTTAAAAAATTTGCGCAGGTCGCTCTTCCTCCTTACTTTTAGTGCATCTTTTGCGGCTATCTCCGCCTTTCGCGTTGCGATTAGTTCTCCAATTGAAGCCACCGTTGTCCCCCATGAAAAAAGACTGTTCCTCCATCTGTCTATATCCGCCAATTACTACTTTTTGCGTGATCGGGAATCTTTGTGCCCCTGAGCCCTTCCTTTTTTACGTCGCAAAGCAGGATTTGTATCTTCAGCCAAATGACACATAACCTTCAATAAGGCTTCAGCCGACTTGAGTGTAAATCTGTCATCCAGGACGATCCGGGCATCCGAATTGTGATGGTAAATAGTTCTCGCTGAAATATTCTTCAGATTGTCATTGCGAGGCGCTTTTTGCCGAAGCAATCTTAAAAATTTGATGGAAAGATTGCTTCGCTCATAAAAATATTCGCTCGCAATGACTTTTTCAGTGAGAACTAAATAGTGGAATCTGCGCTATCGCTTCTTCGTAGCACCGTTGGGCCGCTTTGTGCTTCTCAAGATAGTATGATAATGGATAATAGAGCTCGATGCGCGGAGATTTTGTTTTTTGCGGGCCAACAAATTTGACAAGCCCAAAAGTGCGGCGATCTACGGTTAACCGCAAAGCAACACGGTTAAGAGTATTGGTATAAAGTTTTTGACCGGCCTGATACCAACCCTGAATCAGCAGACAGTAAATTTTTTGTATCTTTGACGGACAAGACTTCAGCAGGAAATGAATCCCGCGTTGAGTTGCCCCGCCCACTATAATTTTAAGTCCCCATTGTTGTTCCAAGTCGGGAAGAGGCGGTTTGCGTGGAGGAGTGGCATGATTCAAAGCTTCGTCCAATATATCTAACGCATCAAGAAGCCGTTCGGCCATTTTTTCAGTGAGGCTCTCATCTACCGGCAAATGTGCGGAACTTTTCGTGATTTCAAAACGCCGGGGACGCGGCACAACCTAAATGACTCTGTGGCCCGACTAGTTGGGGTTTTTGTTGTTGGCTGATTAAATATTTGACATGCAGATTTACCGCCGATTATTCATTTGTTGAAAGCTTTTGTCCAACTCTGCTCTGGACGCTTTGATTGATCCTTCCGTCATCCCATAACCTATCTCAAATATGCCATTTTTTATACTGTTCATGACCGATGCCACAAATTCCTCAGGTGTTACATTCGCTTTGAAGTTACCTCTCTTGGCTCTCCCTTCCGGGTTTAATTCTGTATCAACCGCCGGCGGAACCACCTCAAAAACCTTGATCCCAACCTTTAGTAGTTGCTGTCTAAGCGCCATGGAAAAAGCGTGCAACGCAGCTTTGGTCGCACTATACACCGGCATTCGAGCGGCAGGCACAAAACCTAATCCAGATGAAACATTGATAATGGCAGCTTCTTTCTTTCCGGTCAAATATGGGATAAACAGTCCAGATAAAACTATCGGGGCTTCCAAGTTGATTTTGATTTCATTTTCTCCGGCCAGAAATTCGTCAATACCTTTCGTGAAATCGATATCCCTTTGCACGCCGACGTTGTTCACTAAAATGTTCAAATTACTGAAGTTGGTTGTTATCCATTCCACCAGTGTTCTTCGATCTGCTTCTTCGGCCACATTACATACTTTGATATGGAGACCCGGATGTTTTTTCTGGGCTTCAAGAAGTCTTTCTTCTCTACGACCACAAATGATGACTATATTTCCCGCTTCCAAGAAGGATTCGGCCATCGCATATCCGATACCCGTCGCCCCTCCCGTAATTAATACGGTATTTCCTGAAATCTCCATTTGAAATCTCCTCTTCTATTTTCTTGTAGGATATCCAACTGTCTGGCCAAAGAGTACCCGCTGGTTAGAACGCGATTTTAATTTTGCTGTAAGACCGGTTTTATTGCAATTATGGAACCATGATGCCAGACCGTGTGAAGCAGCAAACAAATAGACGTTGCCTGCGATGAGACCTGTATCAACATAATAATATGATTTTTGAATTTCTGAATCTTGTAGTCCAGGTTCTTGATATCCGGATGTATTGGAAAGTTTATAAATATCCACAACGTAGATAAGTTGAACCGGAGCCTTGGCTATAATATTTGCCTGACCAGTACCAATGGCCAAGGCACGATGGTCGCCCACGACAACCGGGACAAGCATTAGGTGAAATGCATCATATAAATAAATTCCTTCCTCCATGGCCACGTAAATATCAATTTCTTGTGAGTTACTTGCAGATGCAGCTGTTCTTCCAGGAATTCCAAATGGTCCTATTTTACGATTTACGCCATATGCTGCCCAGAGGAGATTTGAAAGTACCTGTAAAGAGAGTTTTTTTTCGCTTATTTCACGGATAGTTTTTCTTTTCTGCAATGCTTTTAGTACTGACCTATCGCGATCAAGTTTGGGTCTCGGCAGTTCGATCGGTAACAGATTCCGTGTAGAAGCAGTCCGAGGTTCTATTTTATTTCCTTTTTGAATCATCTTATCCTTCTTTCTTTCTTTCTTTCTTTCTTTCTCAGGAATTTTCTGTGAATAGATAGTTCCATTTATCCTGGCCTGTGAGTTCTTATTTTTAATAGCTGACTCGATATGAGACCGACAAGACAATTAGGTTAAAAGGAATATAAGTAAGGGTAGAAATAGTTATTTACTGATGTTACGCAATGGCATCATCCCAATGGTTTTAGGCCGCTCCTATTCCAAAGAATCCCTTCGGGACGGAGCTTAAACACGGTTAGATGATTCGTTCTACAAATAGGTCGTCCCTACGGGACTATATTCCCCTCGACGATGTTGGACATAACGCAAATTGACAGAGCTCCGATAGGAGCGAACTGTTTGTAGCAACGTATCCACAGCCATTGTCAAGCCTCAGGGGGGCGACTGGCAGATCTTTTTCCATACAGGAAAGGCGACGCATTCTCAGAAATGCCACTTCGATCGATTCCATCTAACAAGATTCCAGCATCCTCTGGGGAGCAGGTCAGATTCCCCCCATACAAATCCTCAATATTGGAAGAGCAGATGGTTCCGACTAGTTCTTTCCTCTCCGGTTCTTTTCTTGTACTTTGGCATTGGTGTGTCCCCCTTAGGTTTGATAGAAAACTTATCGGTTGTTGGTACCCTAAGATAAGGATGCGCTTTTTTATTTTCACAACTTTTTTTGCTGAAGACGCCAAATGTTGCTTTTTTCGAACCCCAGATAGTTGCCAGATCCAGCTGAAAGAATTTGCCCTTCTTCAATTTCTTTACAATGAGATTTGAATTGTATTCTGACAGCCTTATCCCATTATAACATCGACGCTGTTGATTGAACCCGGCTCCTGAAGTGGAATCGGGCCATCAACACATTTGCCGTTGAGTTTTATTGACGCAACACCTTTTTGCACACCCTTAGGATTCTTCACAAAGATGTTGAACGTGGCTCCACGCCATTGCCGGGTCACTTCAAATTCCTTCCAATCGTGCGGGATACAGGGATCGATGATCAATCCATCAAAGTACAACCGCACACCGAGCATCCACTGCGTCGCGGCAATATACGCCCAGCCGCCGCTCCCGGTCAACCACGGATGCCGGGCACGACCGAACGCCGTATGGTCCTTCCCCATCACAAATTGACAATAGGAATATGGTTCTGCTTCGCGGATTTCAATTATGTCATTTTGATTGTAGGGCAGTAAATCATTGTAGAGCTTCATCGCCAGATCGCCGCGGCCGAGTTTGCACTCTGCAATCATTGCCCACGGATTGGGATGACTGAAAATGGCACCGTTTTCTTTGATGCCCTTATATACACGAGTCAGATAGCCGATATCGTCATTCGGTTCGGAGAACGTCGGCCACACAAGGTGAATACCGTACTTTGATGCAAGGTGTTTGTGCACAGAGTCCATCGCCTGAACGCCGCGCTCACGCGATGCGGCATCGGATAGTACTGCCCAGCTGTTGCTTTCGAGAAATATCTTCCCTGCTTCGTTATGATGCGAACCGATCTTTATTCCCTTTTTCGTAATTCCTCTGATATACCAATTACCATCCCAGAGCTCCTTCTCACAAGCAGCTTTCACTTTTTCGGCCATGGCGGCATACTTCGCAACATCCTCTTTCCTTTTCAGATAGACGGCTGCTTCGATAAACGCACGCAGCGCCCAATGGTGCATGAACGCGACCATTGCGCTCTCGCCGCCGCCGAGATTCAGACAATCGTTCCAGTCTGCGCGCAATCCTTTGCAGATGCCGGTCTGCCCGACTTGCTCTGCGGTAAAATCAAGCGATCGCTTCATATGTTCATACACGGTGCCTTCGCCTTTGTCGGCAAAGGGAATCACAACATCGAAGAATGAACTGTCGCCGGTTTCCTTCACAAACTCACATATCGTCACAATGATCCACAACGCATCGTCCGAACAGACGTCTTCCATGCCGTGCACAATGTCCGCAGCGCTCGGTGTTGGAACAACGGTGGGCAGTTTTACACCGGGCAATTTGTCATCCCTCGACTTAAACACATCGGGATCAAAAAGATGAAGTCCGTATCCTTTGCTCACCTGGCCATGTAGAAGTTCAATGATGCGCTCCCTGCATTTTTCAGGATTGGTATGCACCACTGCCATGACATCCTGCGATGTATCGCGATATCCCAATCCGGTTCGCCCACCGACTTCGATGAACGACGCGAAGCGCGACCACACAACGCAGGTTTCGGCCTGCAGCAATGTCCATGTATTCAGCATGGTGTTCATTCCTTCATGCGGTGTCCGGCATTGAAGGACGTCGGTCTTTTTCCGCCAATATGCCGCGAGATCATCAAAAGCACGATCAACATTGCCAAGGTCGGAATATTTCTGACGAATTTCTTCGCCCTTCGATCTCTGTCCTACACCAAGCATGAAGATAAGCCGGGTTTCCTCCCCTGGCTCTAACGAAACCCGCTTATGCAGCGATCCGCAGTGATTGCCACCCAATTCTGCACTGTTACTGCACACTCCATTTGCCACCGCAACAGGGTCCGTTTCAGTGCGATAGTGTCCCAGAAATTTATCGCGGACGCAATCATAGCTGTCTGGTTCGATGTTGGACGTAAAATAGTGGAATGTCCACGGCTCATAGAAGAAATCGTATTCAATAATCCCCTTCTCATAACTCGAGCCACTCGCATACAGAGACATCTGCAGATTTTGATTATCTATTTCAATATGATGGTATGAAAATTCGCAATACGTAAAGACGGAAAGCTTTCGCGGTTTGCCGCTGACGTTCTTCAGTTTCACATCCCACAGTTCGACATCATCAGGTATCGGAATGAAAAGCAGTTGTTCGGCCTGAATACCCTGATATTCACATCGATATTTTGAATAGGAAAGGCCGTGCCGGCATTCGTATTTCGCCTTCGTCAGATCTTTGCCGACCGGCTGCCACGAGATGGACCAATACTCTCCAGTCTCGTCGTCCCGCACATAGACGTAATGGCCGGGCCGGTCAAGCGGAACGCCGTTCTGGCGGAAACGCGTGATCCGGTGGTGTTCTGCCGACTTGTAGAATGAATAGCCGCCCGCGTTGTGCGAGATGACCGTGCACATATCTTTGACACCGAGGTAGTTCGTCCAGGACACTGGAACATCGCAACGATCGATGACATATTCTCTGTGTTCATTGTCAAAATATCCATACCGCATAGAAACTCCGTGTTTTACTTGTGGTAGAGCCTTAGGCACAACTCAGTCGTCAGCCGCCCAATAGAAGGTTCGGCATACATCTGGCAAGCTGCTTCTTTTCACACATCGTCACATTATTTATTTTCTTTGTCCGCCTTGCGAAATGTTGTCTGTATCGCATCGAGCAAGGGAGTGCTGCCGTCCGGTAAATAGTCCGCCGTGATCTCCCAAATAATCAGTCCTCCTGCGTTCTTGTCGATGACATACTGTGCTTTGAGCGCAATCGATTCTTCGTCATCGTAGGTGATAAACGTCTTGAAATTCTTTGCAATGAGGTACGGCACTTTTGCCTTTTCATCCCAGAAGCGGTTGAATTCTCCCATACGCGGCAAAAGATCATAGTAATATGCCCCGCCATCCGCAAAGTGTTCAGCATCGGGACCGGTATGCACGGCGTTCACTCCGACGCAGTTCCCGAATGTTCTCGCATAAAAAGGTGCGCCGAGATTGATCTTCCGGGAAGGGATGCTATACTTTTCATGATACAGCTTGAACGCTGCATCAACACTGAGACTGCTGTCCTCGGGGCGACTCGCATACAGCGGCGCATTATGGCCGCTGACCGGACTCCAGCCCCCGGAGAAATCGTACGTCATGATGTTGAGGTAGTCGAGAATTGGATCGATTTTTTCAATCTCCATATATTCGGCATTCGGTCCTCCACTCGGAAGGGCTGCCGTGAGCAAATACGATCGACCGGTACACTTCCCCAGTGCGGTCAGGCTATCCCGGATCTCCTGCAGGAACAGCGTAAAATTCTGTTTATCCGCCGGGATGCCGTGATGTTCCGCATATCCCGGAAATTCCCAATCGATATCGATACCGTCAAATCCATGATCGACAATCTGACGGACACACGCGTGTGCAAACGCCGCCCGCTTTTTCGGTTCCGCAGCGATCTGTGAGAACTCCATGGAGCCTTCCCAACCGCCGATCGAGATCATGACTTTCACGTTGTGCTGGTGTGCACGGTCCGCGAGTGATGTTCCCGGAATGCAGCGTCCGCTGGTTTTATCCCGATCGCCGTTCAGGATCACGTCTTCCGCACGTGCAAGCGTATCGACTCCGACAATACCACCGTCGCGCGATGGATAGAGGAATGCGTAATTGATGATCGTGAACTTGTCATAGGGAATAGTTCGTGTATTGACAAGATTGTTCCGCTTCTCCCATTGCCACGACGGATAGTAGCCGATGACCTGGCGCTGTTGGCAGAGTGCGGCGGAAACTCCCAGAACAAGGAGGACGCAAACTGCGACGACGTACATTCGCTTCATAGTCCGAACTTTCTTTCTGCCGTTATACAGGCTGCGGCATTCCAGATTCAGGGTTTTTAAGTGGCACCAGCCATGTCACCAGAAACGACGGTATCGTCGCTATCATAACCCAAATGAAGAAATTCTTGTACCCCAGAAAATCGCTGATATAGCCGCTTACCATGGAAGGAATCATAAAACCGAAATACATGACCGCAGTGGCGAACGCATAATGCGCCATCTTGTACTTTCCGGGAGCAATTTGCTGCATCATAAAGAGAATCAATCCGACAAAACCGAAACCATACCCGAAGTACTCGCAGACAACTGCAGCACCGATGACATAGAAGTTGGCGGGTTGTGTCAGCGCCAGAAAAGTATATGCCACGAATGGGATGTTGAAGAAACAGCAGAGGATGAACAAAGACTTCTTCAATCCGCGGCGTGCCGTAAAATAGCCGGCCAATATCGATCCCAGAATAAAAGCGGCCGCTCCGAATGTGCCGTAGATAATTCCGATCTCCGATGTTGACAGACCCAGCCCACCGTGATCACGCGCCGCCCGGAAAAAGAGTGGCACGATTTTAATGGCTTGTCCTTCTGCAAAACGATAGAGAATAATAAAAGCAACGCCCCACCAGATATTTTTCTTCTCGAAAAACGTTTTCAAAACATCCCAGAAAGTCCCGAACGCCTCGCGGGCACTTGTGACATGGGCCGATGCGCCGCCGGAGGGCAGAAACTTGGCATGCCAGAGACTTAATCCCAGCAGAATCGCACCAAAAATTCCCATCACGATCATCCATGCATGAGTGATACCGACGCTGACCTCCAGTTGACCGGCCAGAAAGACCAGCGCTCCCTGTGCCATAATCTTTCCAATATTGTAGCACGCACCCTGCCAGCCGACATACTGGGACTGCAGTTTCTCAGAAAGGACATTGACGTACACACCATCGGCCGCAATATCATGGGTCGCTGAGTTGAACGCAAGAATAGCGAGCAACGCAAGCGAATACTTGAAGAAACCGTCGAGCGGCAGCGTCAGAGCGAGGAGGCCGAAAGCGATGCCGCCGATGAATTGAGTCGCCACAACAAAATATTTTTTCGTCTTGTACATCTCCAGCAGCGGTCCCCACAACGGCTTCAGCGTCCACGGCCAGGTAACGAGTGTTGTGAAAAACGCGATCTGAGCATCGGAAATACCAAGGCTCTTGTACATCAGCACGGACACTGTTGCGATCATGACAAACGGCAATCCCTCGGCAAAATACAGCGTCGGAACCCACATCGCAGGATGCACCATCTTTGTTTCCATTTCAGCCATACATCAATCCTTCTCGTTATGCAAATTGATAATGCCTAACATTCTATATTGCGATATTTTTATCCTGCGTCAAGGATGTCCGCACGATACGTGCTATTTCATAAGTACGAATTTATTTGATTGCATGAAATTTCCGGCCATGATCCGGCAGACATACACTCCGCTGGCAAGTCTGTACTCTGCAGCATCAAATTGAACAGAGGACGTTCCGGCGTCCCGGTACTCGTCAAGAAGAGTAGCCACTTCCCGTCCCATCACGTCAAAAACTTTCATCGAAACACGCTCACCTTGCGGCAATGCGAATCGAATGGTAGTCGATGGGTTGAATGGATTCGGATAATTGTCATAGAGGACGTAGCCGCCCACTTTCGGATCTGAAGAGATCTGTGCAACGCCTGTTGACGACAAGAGCTGCGTGCTGATGGCATACAGCAATGGTTGATTCTGTCCGATCACGTCCTGGCTTATTTCCCATATCATCGCACCGGCCAAACCCTTCGTTTTCAGATATTGACACTTCAAAGCTATCGACATGGAATCATCGAAGGTAACGACCGAGATTCCGTTTGTCTTGGACGGTACTTTAGCGACATCGTTCCAATGGTACGTCCAACTGCTGGTCATTGCAACAATCTCGGAATACGTGTACGCGGCCGTGCTCGTATAGCTGGAATTAAATGTGGCAGAGCCGGTGAAGAGCTTTCCATAAAATGGAACGCCCATAACTAACTCGGACGACGGCACAGAGCGACCTTTAAGATATGTGATACTTTGATCCACCGAATAGTCGTTCGGGATATTGTCATAATACAGCGCTGCGTTGTATCCGGACTTTCCGCTCCAGCCTTGATCCATGTCGTACGTCATCACATTGAACCAGTCGACATACTTGCCAAGAGTTATATAGTCGCGCCATCTTCCGATATAGTCGCTGGATCCGATCGCCATGGTGATCAACAGTGTGGAATCCGTCTGTTGAAACACTTCACGAGTCTTTTTCATCAACGCATGTTCGGCTATACTATCAGCGGAGGTGCCGGGACTCTCCCAATCGAAGTCCACTCCATCATAGTGATTCTTCACAATATAGGTCGCGAGATTATTGACTAAGATGGTGCGCTTTGTAGAATCTGAAGTTGCCGCCGTGAAGGCGGTTCCGGAACCGGCACCTCCAAGAGAGATGAGCACTTTTCTTCCTGCCCGATGTGTGGCGCCAATCAACGCCGTATCCGCGCTGCCGGAAATAGTCCCGTCCGCGTTCGGTCCGGCAAACGCATAGATGATATGCGTGAGTTCATTGAACTTGATGGATGAAACCGGAAGAGCCGCTTTTGACCACGAGGCATAATATCCGACGACACGATACTGCTGCTGAGCCTGTGTAATATCGGTACAGAGAGAGACCATCATGGCGATAAGAATGAATCTTTTTGCCGCTTCCATTTTCCCTTTTGACAGATCGGTCATTTCAATTCGCACTATGTATTTTTTGGATGTAAATAGCTGTAACCACAGTGGACGCAGAGTAAAAGATGAGCACACAGATCATTTTACCAGCAGCATCGCCTTCAACTGACATCCGCCTCCTGCTGTCAAGCGATAGAAATAGACGCCGCTTGCATATCCGCTCATATCAACTGCCACGTGATGCCGGCCGATGGACTGATATGAATTTTTCAGAACGGTTTTGATCACCTGCCCCGTCATTGAAATGATCTCCAGCGTCACCGGTTCTTCGTTGGCGGTATTAAACGATATTGTCGTTGCCGGATTAAATGGATTGGGATAATTCTGAAGTAATTCAAAATGCTCCTGCAGCCGGCCGCCATACGCAACATCCGCAATGTCATTTTGGACCGCTTGAGCCATCAACTGATAGAGGTAGAGATGTCCGAAATTGGCGTACAGGATGTCCTTGTGCCTGCTGATGTACGATAAATGGCTCGTAAAATAGGACTTGGCACGATCGTCAAATATCACCTGCGGATGCCACATGAAATGATAGACGCCGCCATTCTGCGTCACAGAATCAAATTTTGCATTCAAATAAACCCGGTCGGAATCTCCCCCACCCCAGCTCGGCTTCCCGATTTCCAGCGTAGGATTGGCTGGAGCAAACAATCCGGATTGATCGTTCCACAACGTCAGCGATGTCGTGCCGGTTGAATAGAGACGGGCAATAAGATATTTTTCCTGAGCGAGCAGTGAATCTGTCGTGGCATCATAGTCGCCATAGGGTGCGATCCAGACGTAGACGTACTGTTTCGAATTTTTCCGGAACATCAATGGCAGCGTAAGTTTGCTCGTAATATCGGTACGGCAGCCGCCGATCTCACCCGCCGGATCCAGATACGGCGTGTGAGAGTGACTTCTGCTGTGTGCCGCCACTTCAACGAACCCGGAATCAACTTGCTGCTGGAGGTATGACCATGTGGTTGCGGAACTGTTTCCCGCATCGGAGATTATTCCGATGGTAAGATAGAGGCCATACGATCGAAAAATACCTGTCAGCGTACTGAAGCGGTGATCAAGAACAACCCAATCCGACCAATCGTCTGCGGTCACGGTGACTGCCGCGCGGCGGTTGTCATAGTATTTCGCTATCCCCGCAAAATGCGGAACAATCGGGGTGCTCGAGCTTCCAACTATCATTAAAAAGAGTGAATCAGAATTAGGCGAGAATGCAACGGAAACATAGACGGTATTTTTCGGATAGTTGAATCGAACCGCTTCAATTCCATTGAAAAAATCATCGGACGTCTTTTCCTGAACATCCAGCCATCGTTCTGTTGATGCATACCGTTTCCGGACGGTCAGCGCACTTGATCCTGCCGGAATATCCATCTGGTACGTCAGAGGATATGCACAACCGTAGTTCGTATGGAATTCCGGTTGAATCGCCACGGCCAGAATATTGTCAACGGTCAGATGCGCCGTAATCAGTGAACGCTGCTGCGCAGAAATCGCAGCATCCAACCAGATGATCATCATGCTCATGAAGCACAGCCGTGTCAAATACGTAATTCCCATTGAATTCCTGCAATCCTTCATTTACACAGCGGCCCTTCCATTGAGCGTGTAACGACGGAGGCACCGTTTCCAGTGCCTCCTGTCGTCATCTCCTCTGATCCATATCGTCCAGAATTGATATTACTTCAGCAACATCATCTTCTGCATCATCCTATTGCTTCCCTGTTCGAGAACGCAGAAATAAACACCGGTGGTCGCATTCGACATATCAAGACTGAGACTATAGGTGCCGGCATCCTGCTGCACATTGTTCATGACCGTTTTCACAAGCTGGCCGATCACATTGTACACTTTCAGGCTGGTTGTGCCGGATTTGCTGAGCGTATAGCGGAGCGTTGTGCTCGGGTTGAACGGATTCGGATATGCCGGCAGCAATCTGAATGCATCCGGCACCGCCGCCGCGATCTTATTCACCGACAGTGTACCGATAACGGCTGTTTCCGGAAGCGGCCATGTCGGCACCCAGTTTGCTGCTGTTCCGACTTTGGCAATGCCGTAACCCCACACGTCCGTTGCAGCAGTCCCGCCGCGTACTTCTTTAAAGTAGTTGATCAAACCGACGTCGTTGCCCGATGTGCCGTTCAACGCAGCATTCAATCCGGAATAGGAAGGATCGATATTCTGGTTGCCTGACTGTACCAGTCCGGGCCATGAGGTTTTATTATTGAACATAGCAACGGTAGGATCGTTCATCCACACCGGAGTTTTGACCTTGTTGGTCGCTGTGCTGTTGTACGTCGTCCAAAATGTGGTGAGAGCCGACGGCCAGAAGTACGTGTTATTCTTCACTTCAATCGTTCGCCGGGATTCAGCAATGGTGAGAATGTTTACATTTGCCGAATCAGCCGGTTGGAACATCTTCGCATTCGCGGCACTTAACGCTTCCAATGCAATGACGCCGTATGATGAATCCGGTGTCCACAGATTATCCCACCATGGATTTTCTGTCTGGTCCACTCCGCCGGCATAATTACCGTAGAAGATATTGTTGTTGATCTTCGCATTCGTGACGTTGAAGATAAAGAACGGATTCTTGAAAGTATACGCAACTCTGTTGTTAGTGAATTCAAAATACCGCGTGTAGTACTTCGTCACCGGCGCAGCTGCATAGCCGTTGATGCACAGCATGGTATTGTACTTGAAGCTGACGACATTCGTGTAGGCTTCACTAGGCCATTCATTTCTCAGGACTTCGCCCACATACCATTGATTCGGGTGCACCATGTTTCTGAATGTGCTGTTGGTAACATAGAAATTATCCCAGTTCCCGCTGTATCCCATCGCAAAACCCAGCCATCCGTCAAAGACGCAGTTGTCGACATTAAGAGTTATCTGATCGGCAGACACTTGCATTGCCACCCCGGCTGCATTGGCGGTATTGTTTGTGGCCAGAGCGAGCAGGTAAAGATTCTTGAATGTACCGGTCGTCCCGGCTTTGCTCATAATAAAGAGATTGCCCGGTATCGTCGCATCCGAAAGCGGAAGCGGTTGAATGCATGGCGGCCTCTTGGTCGAGGCATTGACGACACCAAGAAGGGTAATATCCTCGTTTGTCGTAATGGCGCCATCGTAAATGTACGTTGTATCCAGCGACGGGAGTATATACACGTGGTGCTTGCGGGCACCGGTTGAAAGTGTATCGCCGCCGATGGTTTTGTTCAGTGTGTTTGGGGTCGCATAGACAATAAGCGTGTCGGTAGGCGCGACGGCAGGCTGAATAACAGCGAGTTCCGGCACGGGCCATGTCGGCACCCAGTTTGCAGCCGTTCCGACTTTCGTAATATTGAGACCCCAGACATCCGTTGCAGCAGTGCCGCCGCGGACTTCTTTGAAATAGTTGATCAATCCGACATCGTTTCCGGATGTGCCATTCAGTGCTGCATTGAGCCCGGTACCGTATCCCGGATCCGCATTTTGATTTCCGTACTGCACCAGGCCGGGCCACGTGCTCGTGCTATTAAACATGGCGACAGTCGGATCATTCATCCATACCGGCGTTCTGACTTTGTTCGTCGCCGTGGCATTATACGTCGTCCAGAATGAAGTGATAGCCGACGGCCAGAAATACTTGTTATTCTTTACTTCAATAGTTCTCCGTGATTCTGCGAGCATGGCGATGTTCACATTTGCAGAATCAACCGGTTGAAACATTTTTGCGTTTGCAAGACTTAGCCCTTCCAACGCGATAACACCATACGATGAGTCCGGAGACCACAAATTGTCCCACCACGGATTTTCTGTCTGGTCCACTCCGCCGGCATAGTTGCCGTAGAACACGTTGTCATTGATCTTGGCATTGGTCACATTGAAGATGAAGAAAGGATTCTTGAATGTGAAAACGACTTTGTTCCCGACAAATTCGAAGAAGCGTGTATAGTACTTTGTCACCGGAGCTGCTGCATAGCCGTTGATGCACGACATGACATTGTATTTGAAGCTGATCGTGTCCGTGTATGCTTCGCTCGGCCATTCATTTCTGAGTACCTCTCCGACGTACCATTGATTCGGATGCACCAGGTTTCTGAAATCGCTGTTCGTGACGAAGAAATCGTCCCAGTTTCCGCTGTAGCCCATGGCAAAACCAAGCCATCCGTCGAATACGCAATTGTCAACGATTAGCCGCACGTTATCGGCCGACACCTGCATGGCCACACCTGCCGCGTTGGCGGTATTGTTTGTCGCCAGCGCAAGTAGATAAAGGTTCTTGAACGCTGCGGTGATTCCTGCTTTGCCCAGAATGAATAAATTCCCCGGTATCGTTGCATCCGACAGCGGCAACGGCTGAATGCACGGAGGTCTCTTGGTCGTGGCATTCACGACACCGATAATCGAGATATTCTCGTTTGAGGTGATCGCGCCGTCGTAAATATAGGTAGTGTCCGTGGACACGAGTTGGTACACATGATGTTTGCGGGCGCCGGTGGAGAGTGTATCTCCGCCGATCACCTTGTTGATTGTGTTCGGAGTTGCATAGACAACAAGCACATCGCTTGACTGAGCGGATGCTGAAGATGGTGCGATACATAACACTGCGAGAGTAAACAACAGTAGTACGGTGCAAATCTGTTTCATGACGATTCTCCTTCTATTGTGGGCGCAAGAACGACTTTCATCATTCGGCTCCATGTGATACGTCGCATCTTACAACAATGGATTTGTCACGCTCATGATTGTTCCTTGCATATGTACCATCACCTCCTCTTAGGGCTGGATCGCTTGATGATTAATGGATGCAGTGTTTATGATTTGGTTAACGCCTTATGCCATCTGATATTGCCATACCTCTGGTTTATCACCATTGCCACCGGAGTCCGAGATCGGCGGTCATACCGTACTCCTGCAACGATGTCGGGATGTCGGAATACATCTGCAAGACAGATTGATCTTTTGCTCCGTTAAGATTGTTGACACTGCCGTAGAGCTGCAGTCCTTCCACCGGAAGTTTCTGTTTGAATGAGATGTCCCAGCGCCTGTAGGCAGATGTGCTTGCCCGATCCTGTGCATATTGGTTGGGAATTGTAAAGATATCCGCCTGATACAGCATGGACACGCGAATCGAAAAACCCATATAGTCATAACCGACCGAAAGATTGACGATTTGATTCGGCTGGGAGATCAGCCGATCAATGTATGATGTATCGATTTGCAGGGCGGGAAGCCGGGGATTTATCGGATTCGAAAGCGACAGATGATACGGGTACTGGGCTTTCGACGAGACATGCGTGTAGTTTGCGTTGAGAATCAAACCCTTGAACGGATCCGGCAGATACCAGAAATGCGTCTGCCAATCGAATTCCATTCCCGACGCTTTCACCACAAAAGGATTGTTTCTGTACGAAGAAAAGAAATACGTCAGGTTCGGATTGGGAATTTTATTACTTAGATAGTACGGCTGGGCGTCCAATCCTACTTTGCTGAATGTCCATGGATAAATCAGGTCTTCAATATTTTTTTGGAATGCGCCAACTGAAAATAGGCCGATTGTATTGTCAGAAAAGGTCATCGAGATATCATAGTTCTTCGATCGCGACGGCTTCAGATCGTAATTGTTCCACAATATCGGCGAGGTCTGGCTGGGATTGGAAGGCGCATCGATTCTCGGAATAATCATGCTGTAATCCGGATACGACAGCGTCTGTGAATATGCGAATCGGATATCAAGCCAGGTCAGCGGCATGAACTTGACGTTTACATTGGGCAGCCAGAATGGATGCTCTTTCGTCATTGACGTATCGGTATCGTGATTGTAATTGTCGTACGATTGAGCCGTTGACTGTCCGCGCGTCCCCGAGTATGTCGTTTTAAGATTTTGATACCGGACACCGGGAATCACCGTCACATCCGAGCCGACCTTTATAGTCGCCATCGTATAAAACGCAGACAGTGCTTCATTTCCGGAATAGTTTCTCGTGATGGAGGCATAATTATTGCGCGCCCAGCCTTCCTGACCTCCCGCGGCGCGAATGTCAGCGGTATGCGCCTTCAGAAAACTGATCATTTCCTGCATCATGGAGAAACTCAATGGATTCGCCATGGTATAATCACCCCCGAGAAATGTCCCGTAACTGAAATGCGGATCTAAAAAGAGTGTCATGGGCATCTGCGTGGGATCTGCTAGGCCGGTGAAGCCGAAATGGTTGCCGATCAAGATGTCTGCCGCTTTCGCACTGGGGGAAGTAAACGTATAGTTTGTGCCGTACTGCTCATTGGTATAAGAACGGGTCTGATATCGATATTTTCCTCCAAATTTAAAAACAGAAGTGATCTCATCGGAGAAATTCACCGGAAAATCAAAATCCGCGGCCCCCATGAGAGCGCGTTCTTTGCCGAAACTGTTGTTGTTCGTGACGCTGTTCAGCTCCGCTTTCGCCGGGTTAACGGTTGAGGCGCGAACGACATCCCTCGGATCCAGATTCTGTGCATGCCATAAGTCGTTGATGCCTGCATCGGTCGCAAGAAAATTAACCGACCAGTCATTGGGATTTTTTGTTTCCGAGTACGCATGGGATAGTGTTGCTTCCATATGAACAAGCGGCAGCTGATGCTCTATCTTCAACGTGTTGGCGATCATGTTCGTCGTGCCTTCCGCAAAGATAAGCGAATAGGTGCGCCGATTATTGCCCGTCGTGAGCGACCCTCCGACCGTGATGCCCTCCTGCCGGTTCTGTTCCTGCGTCTTTCCGGAGCTTACCAAATTTGTCAGACTTATCTTGCCTTCCGGCAATTTATAGTCTATCGATAGCGTTCCGTTGATTCGTTCCCGCTGACGCGGGACGTCATTGAGAGTTATCGTTTCAGTCAGATACTTATCGTTTGTTGTCCTGTCCGGACTGTACGATGCATTCAATTCATTTGACGTGAGATTCCTGCGTTCCACATTCGCTTGCGCAAAGACACCCAGGCGCTCTTCGAAAAACCGTCCTTCAATGCTGCCGACGTACTTGTAGTTGTTATATTTGTTGTATGCGTCAGAAAGACCGTTGTACCCGCCCTGCGCAAGAAGCTCTACACCAAGACCTTCTCTCCCTCCCCGCGCTTCTCTCGTCTTGAAATTCACCGTTCCGCCCAGAACATCAGCATCCTGATCGGCCGTGATGGTTTTCGACACTTCAATGCCCTCAAGCATGTTTGGAGAAATCATGCTCAGATCCGTGCTTCTGTCGTCAGCGTTCGACGATGCCATGCGGACGCCATCAACATTGATGATGTTGTATTTCGGTGCGAGACCCCGGATGGTAACCTGCGTTCCCTCTCCGCCATATCTTGAAATTGAAACACCCGGCAATCTCCCCATAGATTCCGCCGCATTTGCATCGGGCAGTTCCTGAATGCGTGCCGCCGATACGACATTCATAATTTGCGCAGCAGCCAGTTGCTGATTGATCGCCGCATTTTGTCCCTCAGCTTGTGCCGTGACGACAACAGTTTCACCTTCAAGACTCACTGCACGGAGTTTGAAATCCTGCCGGACATCCGTTCCTTCCCTGACCTGGATCACTATGTCCACGCTCTTGTACCCAATATATGCCGCACGAATAGTGTACGACCCGGGTGGGACATTGCGTATGGCATATTTTCCATCGACGGTGGTCGATGCTCCAAAACCGGTCCCGGCGAGAGTGACATTGGCGCCGGGAAGTGGTTCACCCGTCTGATAATCTTTTACCAAACCTTCAATGGTCGCATTGGCCGCAGACAGAATACCAGGACACAACAGAAGCGATACGACGAGCACAATCGACACTGGAATCATCCTTTGACGCATGGCATTCTCCTTCAAATATTTGTTCTTACGGAACCCGTCTCTTACCGAGGTGTTGAACTCGAGTTCACGCCTTGCCGCCCTGGCGGACACTTGGGCGTCGCACGTCGCTGGATGGTAAATTGTGGGTATACTCAGCGGGTCCCTCACGTTCGTCGACTCTCCGGTAATAAAATTTCTTCCAAAGGGAATATCCCCTCCGACAGAAGCTTACATAGCAACACTATAATCGGTAAATATTTTTCTGATCGACAAGGCAGCTGCACCCAACAACGGCGGGCTGCCGAGAAGCGATGTCGGGAGTATTGTTGCATTCCTGTGTTTTCCGAAATATGTCTTGCTGCTCACTGTCGCCATGATGTGAGGATACACAACCTCCCAAGCCCGCGTCACGGATCCGCCGATGACAATAACTTCCGGATCGAATGCTCTGATAAGTTCCGTAATGCCTCTGCCGATATAATGCGCTGTATTGGTCACCGCGGCGCGCGCCACACCGTCTCCATTTTTTGCACAGTCAATGATATCGGTGATCGTCACACGCGATAATTGATCCGGAGTCAATTGTTTCTCTTTTCCATAGCGGCAAATGGTCGCCCGATCAGAGGCGTATGCTTCCCAGCATCCTTTGTTTCCGCAAGAACAGGATTCTCCTCCTTCCAGAATCGTCACATGTCCAAAGTCACCGGCCGTGTGAGAGCTTCCGCTCAGGATGTGATTGTCAATCACGATTCCCGCACCGATGCTGTCGCCTATCAAAAGGTACATCATGTTGGCAGAAGCGATTCTTTGTGTGCCGAGCACAAGCTCTCCCAGCGCAGAAGCATTGGCATCATTTTCAATCGAGACCATTCCAATATGCGGCGAGTGGTCGCGAATGAGTTTTCCCAAATCCACATTCTCCCACTGGAGCAAGGGCGCATGAATGACTTTTAATTGTTGCGCGTTGACCGTTCCGGCGATGGAAACACCCAGGCCTTTGAATTGCTGATCGTGATAATATCTTTTCAGCAGATTCAATTCGTCCATGCAATCGTTGATGAATTCCGATGGATGTTGCGCCAGCGTCTGTATTTTCTTACTGCTCTGAATTGTGCCGTCAATGTCGACAACGGCAAGCTCGGTATGCACAGAGTTTATGGAAATCGCACCGATAAAATGCGTTCCCTTTTTTACCTGCAAATTGATTGGATTGCGGCCGACCTCTTGATTGCATTCGGGATACTCTGCAACAAGATCTTCAGCAACCAGGGTTGCCACGATGCTCGAAACCGTACTCTTGCTGAGCCGTGTTATCTTCGCAATCTCCGCACGAGAAATCGGTTGTTGCGACCGGATAGAGTTGAGGACAACGGCACGGTTGAGGTTGCGACCGCCAATGGGATTGCTGGTGACGAGATGTTCGTGTTTCAGGCTTCTTGAAATAGTCATTGCTTCAGATGGACATTTGCCAGAAGATAATTGGTTGGTTTATACAACTAATTCCACAAACGAATGGACATATGTCTTGTAGTGTCCATCTTTTTGGGGGTTGAATCAGAAGGAAAATAGTTTGTTGCCAAAACCAACTAATTGAGTATACGAGAATTCATGGAACTTGTCAAGTACCTTTTTCAGAAAGACAAAAAAATCAACGTTTCACATCAAAAATCGGTTGATTCTGCCGCGAGGAACAACATCGTGTAGCATTCCGGGCATGGCGGATGTAAGAATGGTCTATCCCTGAAGGAATTGGTCGAATGTCGACGATTTAAACGATGGAATGTGGATACAGGTGAGTGCCTCTGCCCCCTCTTTATAAGAACCCACGTTACTGTCCGAGAAGGAGTGCCGAGCCATGCAGAGTATTTTTCTCATCCGACGAAGTGCCGGCTACAAAATGTCAGCGGCTCTAAACTTTATGTTTGCATGCCGTCGCGTTGCCCGCAGCGAGAGACTATGCAATGGTTCAAATAATTCGTATAGTACCAACCCCGCGGCACCGAGTACGACGCCATTCTCTCCATGCTGGGCGGCTCTCACACGAACGGCCTCCGCAGGCACGGACAACAAATCCATATGAATTTTCTCTTGGAGCATTTCAGCAACCTTCGGCAGCGATTGCACAAGCTTTCCGCCGATAATGATAATTTCCGGGTTCAGCATATTCACAACAATAATACTGAGCGTACTGAGCAGTGATGTAAACTCCTCAATCACTCGTTGAGCGACAAGATCTCCAATCTTTGATTTCTGCACGATGGCAACGACCGTGGTCTCGATATCATTCAAGGGCGGAGAATTCCTTCGGTAGCTTTCTATGAAGTTTGCATCCGTGAGAATCTCACCAAGCATGGCTTGGTCCTTGTACGTCAGAGGATACTTCTCCCGATAGAAAGAAGATGCTTCCAATTCATTGTATCCGATTTCACCGGCGCTGGAGGTAACACCGCGATGCAAATGACCGTTGATCATCATGCCCGCACCCAAACCATCACCGATCCATATATTCACGGACGTTTTCGTTCCCTTTGCAGCTCCAAACATGTATTCGCCGATGGTCATCGTCTTCACATCGTTCTCTACATAAACCGGAACGTTGAACCATGCCTCCAGAGCTTCGCTCAGTGACTCACCCTGCCAGGCTTTTTTGTTGTGAGAGAGGAGAAGTGTATTCGTTGCATAATCCACAATGCCCTGTACTCCGATGCCGATCCCGACCAACTTTGATTGAGATATATTGGCAGCCGCCAAGAGCGTATGGATTGCCAGTGCAACTCTTGAAATGACTTCCTTCGCAGACGTTTCCAGCGGATATTGAAATGATTCTTGTTGAAGTATTTTTGCGTTGAGATCCGTCAGTGCCACCGTGGCGTGCGTCATTCCGATATCAACGCCGGCAACAAGGCCGGCTAATGGACGGAATCGAAGAAGGGTCCTCTTTCGTCCGACTTTTTCACCGGTTTCTACTTTTCCGGTTTCCTCTAAAAAGCCGGCCTGGATCAATTTGGCGACCAGATCCCCGACATAGGACTTGTCAAGATTGCACAACTTTGCAATTTCGATCCGGGAGATTTGTCCGCTATCCCTTACGAGGCGTAATATGCGCACCTCATGAGGTTCTCGTATCAGCAAAGCACGTTCATTGAGGACATCCCACATAACAGTCTTCCTCGCATTGAAATGGAGTACAAAGGATTACAGTAACGTTCTAACCTAGTTGAAATTGAAATAACATTCAAGTGCGATCAGAAGCTGACCTGCCCCCCAAAAAGTGATCCAGAATGAACTTCGTAAGAAGTATATTATGGGTCAAAAAGGAGGCAATCATGGCCAGAAAAAAACACACTGCGGAACAGACCATCGGCAAGCTTCGGGAAGCTGATGTATTGCAGTCGCAGGGGATATCGATGGAAGAGATCCTGCGGCAGCTTTGCATCAGCGATGCGACGCATTACAAGTGGCGCAAGGAATATGGCGGACTTCGTATTGATCAAGCGAAACCACTTCGGATCTATTCGTTTCTCAAAAGCATAAACTCAAGATAGTCGTAATTCATATTTCCATTTTCCACGGTGCGAAGGGTTAAAATGTGTTTCCCTTCCGGTAAGGTTATGGTCGCGAGGTTTTCAGCTTTATTCCAATGATGCCATTGCCTCCATGGAACGGTTTCTTTGAAACTAAATGTTGACCGCACCAACAGATTACCGCTAATATCCTTGCCGTCCAGTGATAATGCTATCCTGCCATCGGCATTGGCTGTGTACATTAGCGATAGCTGATACGTTCCTGCTTTTGTAATTTCGACGGAATAATTGATCCATTCTCCAGGCTTTGTCCAACCAACGTACAATTGATTCATCAATGGCTCGACGACATTGTAAGGATTGTTGTCGATGTTGTTTGTTTTTGTGTAGGAAATATCAACTCCTTCATTCATGCGAAATGTATTGTAATACGTTCCATCATTTGGATTCAGTCTCCCGCTTCCATTATTCACTGCATCAGAATCATTGTAGGTAATTCCCTGGCCGCCTTCGTCATAGAATTCGCATTGGATTTTACCCGGAATTGTTTGAAGAGAGTCGTGCCAAGCTTTTCCTTTATATGTTTGGGCACCCATATTGACACTACACATAATGGATATAAAAAAATAAAAAATTGTTGCCTTCATTAACCTGCCTCCATTGTATGTGCCAGTGTAAAATTTGAATTTGGGTTCAAGCACTTTCTATGGGAAACAACGCTAATGTTCTGTCGTTGGAGCTGCCTGAACTGTGATAGCCCAAGAATACAAAAGCCCCCATCAAGTCATCGACTATCCAGAGGCTTCTCATTCCCTTCCCGCAACAGCAGCCTCCTTCTGAAACCTGCCGGTCATATTTCGCACAATATATGTATGAGGATCAGCATATGCAAGATTTTCCAAGTATAAGATAATATCAATCACAAACCGGAAATCCTATGTCCAATACAGTCACCTCGATTCTCGAAAGCCACGATGCACCCAACCACATTCTCTATTCACTGCTCTACTTCATTCACCACGAACAACCCGAACTCGAAATCGACATCAACGCGCCGATTGAGCACATCGAGGAACATGTTTTAGTGCTGGCCGTATGTCTCTCTGAAATAATTCGGGGAATTGACGTTCCTGATAAGATGATCTTGGACAGGACCAAGTCGCTTCAGCAATTAGCAGATGAGATACGACTACTTCCCAAGTTGATGGACGAAGAATTCCAGAAGAAGCTCCTGCTTACGAAGACAGCGTTTCGGTTAGATGAGGACCGGAATTAAAAAGCCCGACGTTGAGTGGGTTAAGGAATGACTATGCCGACACCCGTGCACAGCAATGTGTGCGGGTGTTTTGTATATAGCAAATGAGGAATACTTGATATAGAAAACCCCACTTGTCAATGGGTGGGGCATTTCAATCCGTGAACGGTAAGAAGCTCCAATACTATAGAGTCTTCTCCATTTTAAAACGCCCCGTGAATTAAAAACAATATCGAATAGCAAACCATTGATGTAGTTGTGCTTACGTTAGATTGTGTTTCCAGCTAATATGAGACCCATGCCAGCGAAAGGTTCCAAATAGAAATGGATTTGTCTTTGCTTGCCGCGGCAAATGTTGAGACGTCGCTGCTATATGCCGATGAAGTGATCGCATTTGTATGAGCGGCCGAACTTTTCAATAATCTGCCGTCAAGCAGGCGCCAAAGCTTGATATAGCCGTCATCTCCAGAACTTACAATATTATCATTAGTTGGCCCTACTACTGACGTTGCGGACGACAAATGACTTCCGATTGTTGATAAACCTGTGTTCGAACTCGTCAGCCAGCTCTTTATGACTCCATCACTCCCTACCGAGGCAAACAATGTATCTGATGCACCGACAAAGCAGACCCCATTAACCAGTCCCGAATGCGCAGCTGTAAATGTCTTCATTTCACTTCCAGAGGCAACGTTCCACACTTTTATTGACTGGTCTGAAGATCCTGAAAGAAGGAGTGTCCCATCTAGAGAATAGCGCACAGATCGAATAGCGCCTGAATGGCCTGTTAAGGCACGACGAATATTCCCGGTTGCAATATCCCAAATTTTCATTCCACCATTTGCATGACCGGTGACAATTGAGTTTCCATCAGGGGCCCATGCGATTGCCGATCCAGATAAACCCGTTGAGATCTTTCGTGAAATGGACCCATCCGAAATGTTCCAGACTCTAATCGATCCATCGTCATAAACAGCCGCCACGCATGTGTTTTGCGGATTGATTACAACTCCATAAAGGGATGTCAGCGTGTCGGGTGTCAACGTTTGTAGAACGACACCTGTTGTTCGGCTCCAGATTCGGACGATTCCGTTTTTTTCCCCCGTCACGATCATACTGCCTGTCGAATCTAAGGCAACAGCAAAGAATTCCGCGGATCCGATAAGATTTGTTGTATTCGTGATATCGATAGCTGTTAGTTCTGCGCCTAGTTGTGTCGAATAATTACTCTCGGAAAATCTGCGATATGACTTAACTCGTGCCGTATAGGAATAGTGGTAGTCAGCATTGTAGACATACTGAGTGATGCCAGCAGCCAGTCGAATCGTGTCTTTCCTATTAGTCGATACATTTAGAATCTCCAGGAAGTAACCATCCTCAAACGCACTGTTCGATTTCCATGTAAGTTTAAAAGACCCTTTTGTTTGATGGGTCAGCCCCAGTTGGCTGGGTGATGGGAATGAAAACCCGCTGGTAGCCGTATTGGTATAGGTGCTGACGTTCCCTTTTTTCGAGAGTGCTCTAACACGATATGAGTATGATTCTCCATCCACCATTTTTCCTGCGGTATCGACAAACGATGTTGTGTTTGGAGGGAGTGATGCAAAAAGAGAAAAACCTGAAGCGGATGGTGCTTGGCGTTCAACCTGAAATCCGCTTTCGGTTAATGCATTATCCGACCATGAAAGCGAAATGCCCTTTTCAGCGATCGATGTTGCACTTAGTGCACTCGGAGCAAGAGGAGTCCTGCAGGTATCCATATTTGAATAGTCGCTCATCCGCCGTGCTGATTTTGCTTCCACGCGGTAGAAATAAAGAGAATCGCCAGAAATAGCTGACTTGTCAAAATATGAAACTATATTAGCCGCTGCTGAGTCGAGCAAGAGATACGGACCAGTTGTTTTTCTTTCAATGAAAAATTTTATTTCAGAATCTGTGTTGTCTTTCCATGCAAGACTCACCCCTGAATCAGGGTATGCAACGACTGCAAGGTTGGATGGTGCAGGATATGTCGTCGGCTGAACCCCTAGAACATTCGACGAACCACCCCGAATTATCGAATTCTCACTTGCAACAATAAATGGAGTTACTCTATAGTTGTAATTAACGGTGCTTAACAAAAAAGAGGTGTCCGCATATGAAACGGCATTGGAATCCAATGTGGCAAGGAGGGTCCACAAAGGACCACCGTCACTTCTCTCAATATAAAAACCAGCTTCATTGTTTGAATTGTCATTCCATTGAATCGCTATTGCAGACTCTGAGTTGGACACCAATCGCAGATTTGTCGGCGGCGGCAATGAGATAGAAACCGAAACTATCGAAGAGAACTCACTAAACACACCATTTGCATAAGCCCGCATCCGATAAGAAATCGAGCTATCCGGCGTAAGCCGAGTTGAATCGATGAACTCATTTTCTCCGGCCATTGCAGCGGCAAACATAGACCAAGTACCATACATTCCTGTGCGTCTTTCAACCATTGTTTCATATTTGCCCGTGCTGGTATTCGTCCACTTCAGATGAATTTTCATTTTTAGCAGGACTTCTGCCTGCACGGAAATTGGTGCGCCCAATTTTTGTTGCTCCACATCAATGGGATTGTCTTTGCATCCGGCAACGTAGAGAATCAAAAAAACAACGATGATTTTGAGTAAATGTGTGTTTCGTTTCATAGAGTTGTTCCGTCCCATTTGAAGTTAGTCAAAGCGATTAATATTATTAAAAAATAGATTCAATTGCAACGACCGTTAATCCATAATTCTCCGTCTTGTTGAAACGAGTTACAGAGGTATATCCATAGAGGATTATATGGAGAACGCTGTTCCAAATTCCGCCAGTTCGCAGCAAATCTGTTAACGCCACATTTCAAGGTTCTCAAATCAATATTGGCGGTCGTGGCTTTGACCTTGGTAAGTCTTTTCGATTTGAACATATCTACATGTCTTTGCGAGATCTTATCGATGGGCAGATCACCTGCTGCATCTATAAAAACCTTCAGACTCCGTTTGTAAATATCTAGAGTCCCAGGACTGAGCAGCGGCCGCTGATAGGATTCGAGTTCAGATCCGAACACCGACAAGGGAGGAGCCTCCGGCAAATGTTCGGGGGAACTGCTGGCAGAGAATGTGCTCAGGTGGGAAATTGCATCTGATTTCTTCTCGCAACCGGTTGAATGCTTGCTGCGTTTTCCGGTTTGAGGATAAGCATAGCAAATGTACCAAATCTTGCCACGTTTGTGCAGAAACATAAAAGCCTCCTTGGATGGAGGCTCGCAGTTACCACTTTGGTTACCACTTGGATTTTGTGCCGCAGGGCATTTCTTGTACACCGGGCGGGAGTCGAACCCACAACCCTCAGCTTCGTAGGCTGATGCTCTATCCAGTTGAGCTACCGGTGCATGAAAACATGATTTTAAGCATTTTTGGGGGACATCATGCACGCTTCGAGAGGCTTCCTTGTCATCCAAAAGCGTAGGAGCTCTCCTTTGTGGGAATAAATATACTCAAGAATTGAACTCAAAGCAAGCCGATTTTGGTTCGGAGAACTGCTACAACGCGATCATCCCTTCCAACTGGGCCACCGTCTTATGGAGTTCGTTCGGAAGAAGATGCTATAATGAAAAAGTGACCTTTGCCGGCCACCACAAGAAACAATATTCCTTTTTTTCGTAATTACTCAGCGAGAAAAATAATTGAACGCTGACTACACGGATCCCAAAGGGATGCCCTCGGCAAAAAGCACAGATTGTCACAGATACTATGATTTTGATTGGGCAAGTATTGCATTCAAAATTACTGCGAAAATCGCAATCTGTGCAAATCCGTGCCCTTTCCGCGTAATCTGTGTTTTTCTTTTACTTTGTTGTGTGCAGATTATTAAAGGCTGAGCAGTTATTTTTTTTTCTTGCCTCGCTAAAACCATTTTCTTTGCATCAATGGACCGATTCCCAGCTTCTGGAGTGATCACTGACGGAATAAACTGGCCCTACGTGCCCGACATTCACTTTCAGTTCCGGCGTTTGGGGCGAACAAAAACATTGCGAAGGTTCCTCATGCAAAATATGATATTTGATTCTTCATTTTAGCCACATCGCCGCATTCTTGGGAGAATTTGTTCGCGAACATTCAGAGAAAGGGTTCATATTTTGAAACACGTTACTCTATCCGTTTTAATATCACAATGGTTATATCATCAGATTGGATGTACTCACCGGCATGCTTATGCACTTCACGCACGATGATGTTAATAATCTCCTGAGGTGTGCGATCCCGATATTCAAGGATAAGATCCTGAAGACGCTGGTTTCCAAATAATTCTTGATTTACATTCATTGCCTCACTGACTCCATCGGATTGAATTACCAAGAGATCGCCGACGTGAATAGGGATCTTTTCATCTTCATACATTGCCTGTGGTATCAAGCCGAGCATCACTCCGCCGGTCTTCAATCGTTGAATTGAATGGTCGATTCCAACCAAGAAAGGCCAATCGTGGCCTGCATTAGAGTAATGGAGTGTATGTTGTTGGATTTCAAGAATACCGTAAAATACCGTTGCAAATTTTTCCGGACTCGTACTTTCACAAAGCAGCCTATTTGATCGAAGAAGACATTCCAGTGGTCTTTGAGAAACCAACGTCTGTCCGCGAAGCGTTGCTTGCAGGTTTGCCATCAACAACGATGCCGGCAACCCTTTGCCGGAAACATCACCAAGACACAATGCCATTCTTCCATCATTCATTGGAATGAAATCGAAATAATCTCCTCCCACAGATTGGGCCGGCATTGACATTCCTGCGATTTCATATCCTGGAATGATTGGCGAAGATTTAGGAAGAAGATCGCTTTGAATGATGGCGGCAAGTCGGACCTCTTCGTTTATGCGGACAAATTCCATTTCTGCCTTGTGAAGACGTGCATTCTCTATCGCAATCGCAACGTCTACTGACATGATGCTAATTACGGTCTCATCATTCAAAGAAAAGAAGCCGTTCTTTTTATTAAAAAGCTCAAATACACCGATAATCTTCCCATCCCTATTTTCCAGCGGCATACACAGGATTGATTTTGTCACATACCCGCTCATGCGATCATAGTCTGGAAAAAAACGAGGTTCGGTGTACGCATCCCGTATGTTGAGTGTATCACCGCTTTCCGCTACGCAACCCGCGATTCCGGTTCCTATTGGAAGACGAACTTCTACAAGTCCTTCTCCCTTAAGCACCTTAGACCATAATTCATGCTTATTCTCATCAATCAAATATAATGTGCCTCTATCCGCATCGACAAGTTGAATTGTTGTTTCCACAATGGACTGTAATAGCACATCGAGATCGAGAGTCGAATTAAGTTTTTGCGTGGCCTCGAGAATCCGCCCGAGCATCAACAGTCGTTGTTTAACAGATTCCACGGTTCATCCTCCCTCCCATCAATTTATGTATCCCCTCCGGACCACTCCAAATCACCGGCAGACCGGAAGCACTTCAACGAGAACTGAGTAATAGATCCTCTCTTGGGGCATGTCATGCACAGATATGCGCCTCACGAGAAATATAGATCAAAAGGTGACCGTCTTCTTTCATTTTTCCATCGTGGTAACTGTTAAACGCGTCTCAGCTTTGAGCAGCCCCGGTTTTGTCTTTTTTAGTCCACGAGTTTGAGCAAGAACTTTGCCCAGATCGTCTTCAAGAATGTCATAGCCGTCTCTATTTTGCGTTCTTATCGGCTCGAATTCTTCGGTCTGCACAGAAGCCTGTATGACTTCTACCCCATAAGGTGCAGCGATCTCAAATTCTTGGGGAATTTGGTAAACAAGGTTGACCTTTGATTCGTCGATGTAATAATTGTTCACCAGTAATGCCCGCTGTTTGCTGGCAAGATGATAGATGAGCCGCACATAGCAGGGCATATTCACGCGGATGTAGACGTGAGTGTGTTCGCCCTGAATAAAGACAAGGTTATCGCTTCCCTTGTCTGTCCATACATCTGCCATCAGCCCACCGCCAAGCACCTCTTCTTTGCAGAATTGTTTCTGGTCGCTCAGGGCTTCTTTGAAATTTTGCGGCTTCAGATCAAGTTTAGATTCGTTTACAATCGATTGGGGAATAAGAATCTCTGTCCCTGCAATGATTGCACCATCTGAAACTCGTTTGAGCACTGCAAGTATTTTGAGACCGGTTGGTTGCTCCCAATATGATCCGGCAAGAAGTATTGGAGCCTGCGCCACACTATCGGTCTGCCTCGTGATCGCTGCCGGTTCCCAGGATGCGACCTCCTGCATCTTACTCTGATTCAGCCTGGCCAGATAACGAGCAAACGGACTGTTGAATTGAGTCTCTTGATACACAAACGGCAACACTGCAACTTGTCTGACATCAGAGTCGGTTTGATGCTTGAGCATGTAAAGCAATTGCCATGCGGCATCGTCTAATGTCGTGATGGGGCGTTCCAAAAGTTTATTTACCTCGTCCCGCACTTGTGCGATACTAATTTCATCCTTCTTGATAGCACCTTCTAGTTCATCAGAGGCTTTGTCCATCTCTGTCTGCACCCCTGTAATGATGCTTTCCGCATTCTTGAGTTTTTCAAACAATGTGTAGCATCCAAAGTATTCAGCCAAAGCCCTTGAGCGTTCACTGTTTCGTTCGAGTCGTCGGGCTGCATTCAGGCGCGTATTGATCTCCTGCCGCAGGGCATCGGCCTCTTTTTCGTATGATTGAGCTATTACCTGTCGTGATCCAGACACAAACGCATAACACATTTCTTTATCGTCATCATAATACTCGAGTAATTGAAGACCTTCAAGCGTAATGGACGATGACGATTGAGTTGCTGCGCTGAAGTATTCCGAGTATTGACTGTGGTTCTCTTCCTTCGCTGATGATGCTTTGGAAGAGATCGACACACTGATCTTCTCGGAGAGATTGCGTTTTGCGGTTTCGACTGCAATCTGTTCGGCGGCCAGCCTATCTGTTTGCCGGGTGACTTTCGCTGCTCCGAAGCCAGTAACGAAGCGGCCCTGCGGATACTGAATACCCTTGCCGTTGTTTTTAACCCAATCAGGAGCTTGAGCGAAGCAGAAAGAGATGCTTATCAGAGAAAAAATGAAAATCCTTATTAACAAGTATCTCATATTCTTTCCTCTATCTTTGGAACTATCCTTGTCTATTGTCGAATACCGGCCAGTGATTCCGATAATGCAAAAAGAACGGATCAACCCGTGACAACGCATTCCTTCAATGCGGCTTACACTTCCTCAACACCCCCGCCAATATAGCAATCTGTCCACAAGCCTAATCTAGGACCATTCCTCAAGGATAATATTCTTATAGTTTTGCTTTTCCGTGTTTTGTGCATATCCCACAGAAAAAACCAAAAATAGACACACAATTGCCCTTCGCATTGGTCGCGTAGCTGAACAATATATGATTGTTGGGAATGGCTTCATGTTACTTCATTTTTATTGCTTTGTCAAGAAAAGAAAGACCCCATCCTTTCCTTTTGTGTTATATTTTCACGCCTTTCAATATTGCACGCAGAGCACGGAGGTTATACCATGTCACCACATATTCCTGACAGACGACTTCATTGGGTGGCCATGTGTATGCTGTTCCTCGGCACTATAGCTTACTGCCAGCCAAAGCTCTCCCTCGACAAATCAGTAATGGATCTGGGAACTATCTACCAGGGAAAAACTGTCACGACATCTATTTCTCTCCGCAATGCAGGCAACGCCCCTCTAAAGATTCAGGATATATCAACTTCATGCGGATGTACGACAGTCAAATGGCCGTTGAAAGTGTTGGCGCCGGCAGGACGCGAGGTTGTGGATGTGTCTTTCAACTCCACTGGCTTCGAAGGACAACTCACCAAAGAGGTTTTCATCCGGTCCGATGATCCTCTATCTTCGTCAGCAGTAGTCACATTGAACGTTACGGTAAAAACCATTCTTCAGCCAAGAGATACGATGTACAACCTCTGGCTCGGAAATGCAGCAATAGGAATTGCTGTAAAGAAAATATTTTTCTATCACAATATTTCTGAGCAACCGCTGGCGATCACCGGCGGATCGAGTACGGCTTCCGATGTTGCGGTCAAAGTTCCAGCCGTCACACTGAAGCCGGGTGAAGAAGGATCTGCAGAACTCGTCATCACTGCAACGAAAGAGGGATATACACAATCGGATTTTCAGATATCATGTTCAAACAAGAATCAACAGGCACTGGTACTGCGCGTGACCTACATCGGAGTGAAGAGCCCGTAAGAGTTCACACCATAGTCATCGAAGCGACCATCGTACTAACACTATCTGTATCACTCGGATTAGTGTCCGCCGGAATCTATCATAAAGGAATTTTTGCGGCGCCAGCCACATCCGTTCCAGCATTCCGAGCAGCAGTTCCTGCACCCGAACTTATCCACTTGGAAGAGGCTCGCAGACTCTTTGAGAGCGGACAGGCACTGTTCATTGATGCACGTCACGTCCTCGATTTTCAGCGAGGACATATCCGGCACGCCATCAATATTCCGCTGGGTGAATTCTCCGGTCACCGGGCGGATCTTTCAGCAATCGGGCAGAACCGCATTCTCGTCACATACTGCGATGGAAGCCAATGCAATTCCAGTATGGAGCTGGCCGCATTGCTTAGCGGTATGGGATATGCGGAAGTGAAAAATTTTTATGGCGGCTGGCAGGAGTGGAGTTCCGCCCAATTGCCTATCGAGAGATAATTTCATGAAGAGGAATTTTCTGTTCGACCTCGTTTCATTTTCCGCCCGTATCACCCTGGGCGGTCTTTTCGTTTTTGCAAGCATTGACAAGATCTCCTCACCCGACGCATTCACACAGTCGATCCTCAATTACAAAATCATCAGCAATCCATTTGTCGGAGGGATCATCGCTTTAATTCTCCCATGGACTGAACTAGTGGCGGGTTGTGCATTGATTCTGAATGTGTATCGGCGGGGAAGTGCCTTCATTATTGCAATAACACAAGGGACGATCCGCAATCTCGACATTTCCTGCGGGTGTTTTACTCAGGACCCTGGTGCGACAAAAATTGGAGTCGCCAAACTGCTTGAAGATCTCTTCCTCCTCCTGCTCGCGATCTGTACGATCCTCTCTCCTTCGCCCCAATGGCGGTGGAGACGATGATCTAACATCACATAGCAGTCACCAACCCTCAAGCAAACGAACGGGATACAAAGCAATCAGCGTCAATTGCTATAAAGAAACGAAATTCCCGAACTGACAAGACTTGGCTTTTTCTATACCCTCGCGATTTCGAAATTATCTAAAATCACAAAAGTACGGAGAAAGATATCGAAGGGCTCTGTATGAGGATTTATGATCCTATTTTGTGTCTTGCGTTTTTATCGCAAGCGCAACTTTTTCTGCGGTCAGCGGCATCGACTTCATCCGTATTCCCAACGCATCTTCTATTGCATTTGCTATGATCGGCGCCGCAGGAATCATTGTATGTTCTCCGACACCCCTCGCTCCATACGGCCCATCGGGCTGCGCAACCTCAACAATGATCGATATCACCTGTTCAGGTATATCCATAGCCGTCGGTATCTTATAGTCGGTGAAATTGGGATTCAGCATCCTTCCTTTTTCATCGAAGCGCATATCTTCATACAGAACTGTTGCAAGACCCTGCACGATTCCTCCGACGACTTGCCCTTTCACGAGTCCCGGATTTATTGCTTTCCCGACATCGACAGCCACTACGACCCTTGGAATTCGCATTCGGCCGGTTTCGCGATCGATCTCCAACTCCACGGCGGCGGCTCCAACGGTATAGTGTACGTTTGGTTTGCCGCCCTGGCTTGTTTCAGGATCCGACAATGCGGAAGAGAACTCCGGCATGAACATTCCCCGCCCCATGATCGGTCCGCCTCTGAATGTTCCGTCTTTCATCATAAATCCATTGATGACAAAATCACGTAATGGTTGTTTGAAATCCGGTTCAGTACGGGAACATACACATTCATTTTCCAAATAGAGATCGTCTCGATTTTTTCCGAGCGCTCGCGCGACCAGATCAAATATCTGTTCACGACAATCTTCTGCGGCTTTCTTCACCGCATTGCCCGTGCCCCACGTAATGTGTGAAGCAACGGTCTGCCATTCATAAGGATTCCGGTCGGTGTCCGGTGTTTCGACGCGGATCTTTGACGGCGGGACAGTCAACACTTCCGCCGCTATCTGAGCCATCACGGTCAAGACGCCTTGTCCAATCTCCATTGCTGATATGAGAATATTGAGACTGCCATCTTCGTTAAACTTGATGAAAGCGCTGGAAGCGGCATTCGGCGGCATAGCCGGCGCTTTCCAAAAACATGCAAAGCCTTTGCCAATAACCTTCGTAGGATCGCTCTTATTTTCTGCTTTTTTACCCCATTCGATCGCTTCGGCCGCTTTGTCAATACACTGCAGAAGGCCGCTGGGATTCATGTGACCGCCGTACGTCTGCGTATCACCTTCTTTGATCGCATTGCGGCGTCTGAATTCTACAGGATCCATTCCCAGTTTCTTTGCCGTCTCGTTGATATGAGATTCGAGTCCGAACAAAAACTCGGAATATCCGAAACCCCGATATGGTCCGCCCGGAGGCAAATTCGTATAGACACAAAATGAATCGATTTTTACATTTGGAATTCGATAGGGCCCCGTCGCAGAGAGTCCGGCTGCGTTCACCACGTTGGCGCCGTATTCCACATATGCTCCGGCATCCCAGTATAGCGTCTGGTGCAGAGCGGTGATTGTTCCATCTTTCTTCACTCCAATTTTCGTTTTTCCAATAACCCCTTGACGCTGATAGGTATTATAGAATTCCTGCGCACGGGACCAATTCACCTTCACCGGATTCCCTTTCACCGCCGTTGCCAACGCCGCCGCCAGTATTTCCATCGAGACGCCGGCCTTGCCGCCGAATCCGCCGCCGACGCAGGGCGCAATGACGCGGACGTCCTGGTGCGAAAGTCCTAATGGCGCCAGCGCCTCGGCAAATACATTTCTTTGGGTAAATGGCGATTGCGATGCCGCCCACACCGTCAACCGCCGGGAATGATCAAAGAGACCGACAGCGCCGTGCGTCTCTATTGCACAATGTGCGTAGCGCGGAACGGTGTATGTATCTTCAAACACTAGATCTGCTTCCTTGAAACCCTCTTCCATATTCCCCTTCTTCACCTTGCGCCAATGGGCAATGTTTGTCTCTGCCTGAGGATAAAACCAAGGAACATGTTTGTAATTTTTTAAGTTGGGGTGTATGAGAAGCGGCTTTTCCTTGAGCGCATCTTCCACGTGGAGGATTGGAGTCAATTCTTTGTATCTCACCTTTACCAGACGCGCCGCTCGCTTTGCGGCAACCGGGTCACGTGCGATCACGGCGGCAACTTGTTCCCCAACGAACCGAACACGGTCCTGAGCAAAAACAAAACGATCCTGCATATACAATCCGAAGCTGTATGGAAAATCTTTTCCTGTCACCACCTTCACGACACCCTCAGCACGCTCCGCCTTCGTTGTATCGATGCCGATGATCTCCGCGTGAGCGTATGGACTTTCGACGATCTCGGCAAATAAGAGTCCCGGACCGAATTCCAGGTCGTCAATATATTGGGCAGCGCCGGTGACTTTTGCCTTTCCATCAATACGCACCTCGTCATGGCCGACGAATTTCAGATCACTCATGGCCTCACCTCTTTTCTCTTCTCATTGTCCTGATGCGAAACGGAAACGCGGGTCAGATGTGTTATTGCATCAATAATCGGCTGATATCCGGTGCATCGGCATAGGTTGCCTGCGATCGCCTCTTTCACTTGCTCCTCACTCGGCCGGGGATTTCGTTCGAGCAGTTCTGTTGCAGAGAGGATTATGCCGGGCGCACAAAATCCGCATTGGAATGAATTTTGTTCAATGAACGATTGCTGCAGCGGCGTCAGCTCATTGTTCTGCATTAATCCCTCGATTGTCATCACGCGTTGACCATCCACCTCGATCGCGAGCACCAGGCAGCTTCGTATTGTTTTGCCGTTGATCATCACCGAGCAGGATCCGCAATCTCCTTTGTCGCATCCGCACTTGGGACTTTTCACGCCAAGACGATCACGTAACACTTCCAGCAATATTTCCTGTGGTTCGACATCGATACGAACTCGCCGGCCATTAAGCGTGAATGTCATTGTTCTTTTCATAGTGACCTTCCTCTTAAATCAGACTATGTCCGTACGCAGGGCCATTCCCCTTGGAACGGCTGACGGCCGCTTTCAATCCCCGCTCGAACATCACCTGGCACATATGCAATCGATATTCTTTGGATGCCCGGATATCGGTGATGGGCGAGATGATCGTTGGAATAATCTTTTTTGATTTCGCAATGAGATCGTCAGATACTTCATGGCCGTTCAAGAGTGATTCCAGCTTTTTAGCCCTGACTGGAACCGGCCCGACCGCACCGAAGGCCACTCGATAACGATTCTCCGGTAATGCAAGGATCAACACACTCGCCTGTGCCAGGTCTTCACCGGAATATCGTCCCATCTTGACAAAACATCCTGCATATTTTTTTGCCGGCAACGGAATTTCGACAGCAATGACCATCTCATTTTTTTTGATAGCGGTTCTTTTATTCCCTTTGAACCACTTTTCGACGGGAATCTTCCGTTTCCCTTTCTTTTCCTGAACAACCACTGTTGCCTCGTAAGCAATCAGCAGCGGACTGCTGTCCGCACAGGCTACTGCTGAACAGATATTACCAATCATCGTCGCCCTGTTGCGTACGCCGACCGAGCCGACGGTTCTTGCCACTTCTGCAATCACCGGAAATTTCGTGTTGATGATCTTGGAATCAATCAGATCAGAAAAAGTCACCGCCGCCCCAATGGTGAGGACACCGTTCTTTAGCGCGATACCCCGGAGTGTTTTGATCCCTTTGATATCCACAACAGCATCCGGCTGATCCGTTTCTGTTTTCAAATTATTGATCAGGTCCGTTCCGCCGGCAAGTATTGCGGGGTTCTTGTACTTCGACAAAATCTTGAGAACCTCACTCGCTGAGGTTGGTTTGTAGTATTCGAATCCTTGAATAATAGGCATACAGTCTCCTTATGGCAGCCATGCAACAATTCTGCACATCGACGACTCCAACTCGATGCCGCGCAAGGGGAATAGTCCGATCCATGCTCTCTGGTTTGAAAGCTTGTCAATCTCCCCTCCAACATTTTCAGCATGGACCAGCTTCTTGGGAAATAATTTTAAATGCATGACCTGATAGTATTCTTCAAGAGGAAACATTTCATCCCATGTCTTTCCATATTCCTTCTTGATTTTATTATCAGCTTCCACAAATGACTTCGGATGCCAATTTCTGATGATGGTGTTCATCGGGTGATCGGCGCTCCCGCAATCGACACCGATCCACTTGAGCTTCATTTTCAAAGCCCATGTGTGAAATGCCGGATCGGGTCCGGGGTGCTTAACGAAATAGCGGATCTCATCGGAACCTGTCTGGTCCCACGCATACTTGTGATACCCGGTGTTGATGATGAGAATATCTCCCTTCTTGATTTCGGCTTTGCTCATCAAAAGATCGGGCGAATAAAGACTATAGTCTGAAACTTCTTTCGATATATCGACAACAACACCCGGACCGACCCATTCCTTCATCGGCACCTGGCCGATAGTTCGACCGCTGGCATGAAAATGAATTTCACCGTCGATGTGCGTGCCGACGTGATTACTGGTCGTGATGATCTGTCCATTGGCGCCTTGTCCCATGTGAGCGCCCGCGATTCGTTTGAAGTATTGAATGCCAAGCGGCATATAGCTGGGCCACGGCGGCGTGTGTATCGACAAACGCTGCGTCAGGTCAAACATCCTGACCTTGGTCATAAATTCAATGAATTGATTTGTGTTCATGTACGCTCCTTACTGACGTTGATTGATATCCAATTTTTTCGCTAATCCTTCGTAGGCTTTAATAAATGGTTCGGCCGGTGCTGAAAGAACGCCGGCACCCACCTGACCAATCCCTGCTTTCTTATGCGCCACACCCGTATCGATGAATGGCAATATCCCCTTCTCCACTACTTTAACGACATCGATACCGGTCGGCGTTCCACGAAAATCCAACGATGGAATTTGAAATCCCGGATTCTCGGCCGTTGTGATCTCGTACATCTGCAATGTATACTGTAATGCATCGTTCGCTTTTCCGCCGACGAATTGGACAATTGCCGGCGAAGCAGCAATTGCGAATCCGCCCAGTCCATACGTTTCAGTGATTGCACTGTCGCCGATGTCGGGATTGGCGTCTTCCTTTGTAAAGCCGGGAAAGAATAATGCATCCGGCACCGGTGACGGTCCAACGAACCACTCACCGCCTGTTCCCGACAATTGAATTCCAAAGTCTGTCCCGTTGCGGGCCATTACGACAACAACGCTGCTCCGATCAATATTTCGTGCGGCATCCAAACACACCTTTCCTGACGCCATTGAAAGGTTAAGAAAGAAATGATCGTTCCCATTGATGAAATCGAGCACCTCGGCGGCAAGGGACCGATCTTCACAGGATCTAACAACATGCGGCGCCAGCAATCTGTACAGCAGTGATGTCGCTGCACGATTCCTGTTGTGCACTTCGTCTCCCATGTGCAATGCTTGAGCGATGATTGCTTTCAGATCAACACTTTTTGCGGCAATAACAGCTTGTTTGAGCGTCGGGTATAAAACTTTCTCCATCCATTGCAGGCGCGTGATCACTGCATCGCCGTAAGCGCCATAGCGCAAAACTTTTCCCAACCCTTCATTCATTGTGCTGTATGCAAAGTTGCCGTATTCCGCATTTTCAATGATGAATACAGGCATCGATGCAGAGACAACTCCAGCCATCGGGCCGACTGTATTGTGTTCATGACAGGGAGAAAATTCAATCTGTCCGGAGGCCGCAAGTCCTTCGGCTTCTTCCGCATTATGTGCCATCTCTTCGTACATCAATGCGCCAATAATTGCGCCTCTCATCGGTCCGCACATTCGTTCCCATCCGATTGGCGGGCCGGCATGGAGCAGGAGATTTTTCCTCATCCCCGGAATTACATTGATCGCTTTGTCTAAACCGACAAGAACCGGTTTGCCTTTCATAATTTTTTGAACCGCAATCTCATTCGCTTGTTTGATTTTTTCAAGCGAAGAAGCGATTGAAGCCGCTGCGGAAGATGAAACACTAATCGGCGGCTTCCAATCAATCTGGACCGACTTCACATGACAGTCTTCCAATGCTTCCCTAAACGATGTAAGTCCAATGTTGACCACCTGAAGTTCTTGTTCAAAAAGATTTTTCATAATCGATATCTCAATCTCCCGTTTTCATTATTTTGGGCCTGCGGGTGCGGCAATGCCCCCCGCCAGCAGACTCGCTGCAGCGTTTGACTCCATGACGAACACGCCTGCATCGGTTAATCCCTTCACGACGACAGATCGGTTTTGCGGATCAGCATTCGTACCGGTGACAGAGCAGACAATAGGCAGGTAACGTCCGGATTCAACAGCCATTTGCTGAGCTTTTATAATTGCCGGGATAATTTCCTTCAATGGATCGGGATTCGATCCATATCCCAGAACAACATCCAGCAGGAGTACAGCCGTTTCCGGGTCATTCGCTTCTTCGACAAATCGTTTATTGCGGAGCGCAAAGTCAATCATCGGATGCGGACGACCAACCGTGAATTCATCCTCGCCAAGGTCGATGATCGTATGTTTCTGACTCTTGAGTGAATGTTCAAGTTTTAACGATTTTCCTGTCGGTGTGTTGGAATAGATGCCTTCGATCATATCCTTCAGCAATAACTGCGCCTCATAACAAAATGTGCCGCCGCTGAACAATCCGCGGATATATTTTTGTCCGGCGTGTAATTTAACCGATTCCGTCTTCGCCAGGATTTTTATTTCTTCTTTCCGCCGCTCCAATGAATCCTGCATGCCCTCAACCTGTTTCCCCAATGATAGGGCAACTGTGAATGATGCAGCCTCTTCGAGGCAATGTGCCGGATGTATTCCATATTTTTTAAGCTCTTCCGCCTTGGCACCAAGGAAAGCGGCAACCACCGGCTTCTTTATTTCTTGCACCAATCGGCCGATCTTCTCCAACACTTCCGAATGCGGCGGTTTTGAAACCAACAAGATAACCCTGGTATGCTCATCCTCTGAAAGCATACGGAGAGATTCGATAAACATTATCCCGCCTACCTCTTTTTTTACATCGCGCCCGCCGGTGCCGATGGCTTGTGAAATGCCGGCGCCTGCATTGGAAATGAGACAGCTCACTTCCTGCAGTCCTGTGCCCGCCGCCGCAACAATTCCAATGTCGCCGCGGTTCACAACATTGGCGAAAGCAAGCGGCGTACCATTAATGATCGCTGTACCGCAATCCGGTCCCATCACCAGCAAGTGGCGTTCAACCGCATAGCGCTTTAGTTCTACTTCTTGTTCCAACGGAACATTGTCAGAAAACAGCATGACATGCATACCGCGCTGTAATGCTTTCATCGCGACATCGCCTGCATATTTGCCGGCAACAGAGACCAAAACGAGATTTGCTTCCGGTAGAACTTTCAACGCGGCGTCCATGCTGCGGGGCGATGGAACCGAACCGGAATCATCCCGTGTTCGGGCAGACTTGAGAACAGAGTTCACCTCATCCAATACTTTTTCTGCGTTGTCCTTACTTTCTATTTTTACGACTATCAGCAGATCGCTATCGATACTTGTTTTGAATTGATCAAGCATAAGTCCCGATGCTTCGAGGATCGATCTGTTTTCTTTTGTGCCCATCACAATGGCGCTATCGATCACACCGTTCAACTCATTCACACGTTTTACCGCCAGCATGAGCGTTACCGAATCGTAATATTCACCTTTTTTAACGACGCCTTTAATGACCATGTGATCTTTGTTCTCCTTCAAGTCCGATGCTTAGTCCGATTATCAGTCCGACAGCAATATCGGCGCCGGATGTAGCGCCAACAGTTAGCATATCTGACATTCGTCTCACAAGCTCCTTTGTGTCGGAACCAAACAGGGAAGAGATCATGCGTTTCAGTTTTTCGAATGGACGGCCATCCTTCGCACTCCGGAGGAATGCCATAGACAATGGATTGCTATTCTTTACCACACCGAAAATGCCTTCGATGAGGCTCTGCAGATTCTCCCTATATATTAACTTCCGTACATTCAACGCAAGAAGCAATCCGGATATAAGGTCATCCCCGCTGGGTGTTAATCCGAAACCAATCCCTTTGAGAATACTGACCCCCTCCAAAATTTTATTTCCAGTAATCATCCTCGTACCTTCGAAAAAGCGTCTTTGCAATACACGCTCGAAAGAATTTTCCGTGTTCGAATATTTTGGTCCATCAAATAGAAATGCCAAGCTTCTGGAAGGTGCAAGATCTTTCAAGATTTGTTTGCATAGACGAAAATTTTCTTGAATCCTCTGAGATTCGATGTGCGGAAGAATCTCGATTGTGGAGCTATAGCGCAATGTCCCATCGCAATCGAATTGAATATCGTCAATTCGGATAGAATCTTGCCGGATCATGACCGAATCGGCGGTCAAATTTTCATAACCATCCACAACAAGATTGAATGGGCCGCCCCCAATTGTGCTATCGACGATGGAGATCAGATTTTCACCGCAAAGAAAATTGCTTGCCCGCCGGAACCGCGAATGAAGAATATATTTTCCCGGATCAATACAATCCCCGTAGCACAAGAGCCTAACTGTTTGCGCCTCTCTCCGACGATCAGAAAGAGGCGCATTTCCGCTTCGAACAGTATCAACGGTATCCTGGTCAGTTCTCGTAGAAAACAATTCCATAGTACTTGTTGTACTCATCTTTTCGAACAACTTCCACCTTACCCGTTACTTCCATCCCCATTTTGGGTTTGGAGATATTGAGCTGGCACGTAATTCGATTTCCATCGTCCAGTTCAACAATGCCGAGAGTAAGAAAGACGGTTTCAAAATCGGAAGGTGGATTGTAGAGATGTGTGAACGTCACCAATTTTCCCTTCTTGGACATCGCAACAATGTCGAATTCATTGTGATCGTTCTCATGACAACCGCGACAGATAGTGCGATAGGGGTACTGGACATATCCGCAGCGTTTACATTTGTACGCATAGATGTTCTTTTCCATGGTCAGGCCTCCTTCACAAAAGTCAGACAAACGACATTGTTTCCAAATCCGCCGAAGTTGCACGTGAAGCCCACTTTGGCGTTCTTCACCTGGCGCTTTCCGGCTTCGCCCCTCAATTGCAAGACAATCTCATGTGCCTGACCGACGCCGGTGGCACCGACAGGGTGTCCTTTTGCCTTTAAGCCGCCGGAAGGATTGATCGGCAGCTTGCCGCCCAATTTCGTGTATCCTTCCTGAAGGGCGATATGACCTTGACCTCTTTCGAAAAATCCGACTTCTTCGCTTTCCGCGATTTCCAGAATAGTAAAAGCATCGTGCAATTCTGCAACATGTACATCTTTCGGCGTTACACCGGCCATCGCAAATGATTTCGATGCCGCCCCGCGAACGGCCAGCAGATCGGTCGGATCTTTTCGATCATGTACTGCATGTGTATCCGTTGCCTGGCCAACACCGGCGAGTCGCACCATCGGCTTGCCGGTCTTCTTTGCAATTTCCGCAGTCGTCAGTATCAAACAAGCGCCGCCATCCGAAACCGGACACATATCATAATACCGCAGCGGATCTGCGATCATGGGATTATTCGTTGAAGCATCCGGCGAATCCAATATTCCTTCGATCGTTATTTCTTCGTGCAGATGCGCGTAAAAATTATCCATCGCATGCTTGTGGTTCTTCACTGCAACCATGGCAAGGTGACGCGATGTGACGCCGTATTTTTCCATGTACAACCGCGCAAACATCCCGGCCAACGCTGGGAGCGTTACACCATAAATATATTCTGCCATTGGGTGGGTCAGTGTGGCAACAAAGTCTGTGGCTTCGAGAGTATTTACTTCCCTCATTCGCTCGGCGCCGATCACCATAACCGTATCGTACATTCCCGATGCAACCGCCATGAAGCCTTGCTTGATCGCCGAAGCGCCGGATGCCGGTCCGTTCTCAATCGTTTCGGCTCCCGCGGGCGTTAAACTCATGTTGTCGATCACCGCGCTTGCCAAACCCGTTTGATGATTTGCCCGTGATGCACCCATGTTCGCAACATAGAGTTGATCAATCGACTTTATACCGCTTTCCTTCATCGCCATCAAACCGGGGTATGCAGCAATTTCAACCAGTGGAAATTCCAGCCGGGTGAAACTGGTGATTCCAATACCTGCAACATAAACGTCGCGCATATTATTTCCCTCCTAACTGCTGGCGTTGCGAGAGAAGAGCTGTGGCAGTCGAATCATACAGCGAGCGGGTTGCGGCCAACAGATCGGCCGGTGGTCTGGGCGGATCGCTGGGTGGTAAAATCGCAGCCTTCGCCTTCGCCAGTAATGCTTCCGGGACGGGACGTTTGCCCACAATCAAGCTGGTTCGCGCTCTATCAAAGAGGTCTTTTGTCAGCGCCCAGGAGGGACATCCGCCCAATTCATGGGGAACTTCAAAACGTTTTTCGAGTTTATATTCAATCATCCAGCGGCGGAAACCGATTGGAGACTCAGCGACGATGAGGACTTCTTTCTGTCCGAGAATATCCATATGATATTCCATCTTTGCGGCAAAGGCGTGTGCACCAATCCGCAATCCCCTGCGCAGTCCTAATGTATGGAGCGACATGCCGATATCTTTGTTGACGATGCGGCCGTTCACCACGGCCACCAACTCTCCTTCTACCTGAGCGGCAAGAACATATTCGTCTTGAATCCGGTAATTGTAATACGCCAACAATTCTGAGTATACCCTCGCCGCGACAACATCGTAATAATCGCGTTCCACATGTATCAGCGGTTCGACGTGCGGAAGAATATCCGGAATTTCGTCACGCATTACCTGACGAATGACAAGTTGTTCCCCTCCGGCCAGCGTCATGTACTTGGGTGGAAATTCAGGCATGGGCGTATCAATTGGTCTTAGGATCTTCTCAAGATCGAGAGCCATAACTTCTCCTTATCTTATTATAACAATGGAACTTACGTAATTGGTTATTAACATTACAACTTACATCTATTAAGATCAAGGCTTGGAGCTTTTATTTCTTTCCTGTTTTGACTCTTTCCATACTGTAACTACCTGAATTTTAGCGTAAACTATTCGTCACACCTTCCAGACTCCGGGTATTTTTGCTTTGCAATACTTGCACATACCTTCAACTAAGTTATTTTGAACGATTGTAAAACCCTTTCTTTCAATGACAAGCCTGCCGCACATGTGACAATATGTGTTTTCAGCTTGATGACCTGGCACGTTCCCGATATACACGTACTTGATCCCTGACTTCAATGCGATCTCTCTTGCTTTCTCGAGCGTTGCAACAGGAGTTGAAGGAAGTTGGTTGAGCTTATAGAGCGGAGTAAACCTGCTGAAATGCAACGGACAGTCGGATAATCCATTACTATTCAACCATGCACACATCTTTTGTACCATATCAAGATTGTCGGTCCACGTGGGCACAACAAGATTGGTGATCTCAAGCCACACACCTTCTTCTTTCAATATTTTCAGGGTTCGCAATACTGGTGCCAATGAAGCACCGTTTAGTTTTTTGTAGATACTCTCATCGAATCCTTTTAAATCGATATTTGCAGCATCAAGTACCCTGCATAATTTTCTTAAAGGCTCCTCGTTGATGTATCCGGAGGATTTCCAGATATTTTTTACCCCTTTCTGCCGCGCAATGGTTGCGGTATCAAAACCGTACTCGTAGAATGTGTTTGGCTCGGAGTAGGTATAGGCAATCGATTCGCAGTGATTTGCTTTGCACTGCTCGACAACCTGATCGGGCAGCAAGTCGTAATTTTCCGTTTCCTTCGGACTGAATTGCGAGATTTGCCAATTCTGACAATTCAGGCACCGGAGATTGCATCCGGCGACCGCGATGGAAAACGCTTTTGTCGATGGAAGAAAATGGAAGAGCGGCTTCTTTTCTACTGGGTCGATATGCACAGCACACGGATTCCCGTATGCAATGGAATATAACTTGTTATCATAATTGACTCTGTTGCGGCAAATTCCCGCCTCTCCTTTCTTCAACAAACATCCATGCGGACATTTCGTACATTGCAGCCCTTCGGCAGTTTTCCGATAAAACAATGCTTCTTTGCTGTACCGGCCTGGTTCGTCGGCAGAATTTGAAAACAACGTATTGATCACTGGGTTTGCAAAAAGATTATCGCAGCACGAACCGAGTGCAGCTCCGCTAATCCCCATGCCGCAATATTTCAGGAATTCTCTTTTTGAAATATTTTTCTCCATACCTAGCTCCTATCCAATGAAACTCGATATGCCTTCTTTTTCCAGAAAGATACAAGGCAACCCGTGAAGCAAACGCCGGCCGTTATGCAACAGGCATTCGCGATTCCGAACAAAGGGATGATGAATATGCTCGCAACGAAAGCCCCAAGGGCGGATCCAATTAAATCATAACTGTAAATTGAGGATGTGATCGATAAAATACTTGAAGTCTGGATTGATGAAGCGATCGAAAACTGAGCGCCAATGAGAACTGAAATAACAAGTGTGAGCAAAACAAAGATCACCTGAACGACGGCTTGTGCCGCATCACCATCTTTCAGTATCGTTAAGATGAAGGGCAAGATTGTGACAAATATTCCGCTTATGAACTGAACCTTTGTGTAAGCGGTCATTGAATTGTCCGGAAAGATCTTTTTTCGATACAGTGATCCCACGGCAAGTCCCGCCATAAACATTGTCATGATAAGTCCGCTTGCCTGGTAAGCATACCCGTAGATGACCTGAAACGAAAGCAGCAATATCACTTCTGTCGATGACACTGTAAATCCCCCGGTGAGCATACCGAAATTGATTGCGTTCAGGTCCCTCATCATGGGCAGCAGAATGATTGCAAGCAAAGCCGGAATAGTCCAATAATTGGTTTTGAAATAACTTAGCCAATAAGCAACCTGGCGATAATAGGCAATGGGCCGGAAGTCTTCATTGAGAGCGGCTTCCCGTATCAGTCCATTTTCCATCGTCTGACTGCGTTCCAACAACAGGCCATCATCAATATAGTCTTGATTGACAAAATCGGTGGCAATTTTTCTCTGCCGCATTTTGTTGGCGATGTGAATGTCCAGAAAGCTGTCGGATGCCAGGAAATAATTTTTAGTCGTGCCGGGAATAATAAGAACGTTGGCGAAGCATTGGGCAAGCGTATTCCGCAGCACAGAATTAAGCATGCGCGCTTTTTCGCCGTAGTAATCAACATTTTCCAAAAAACCAATTGAAACAACCGCACCGGTGTTTAGAATCGACTTGAGTTCGCGGAAGAACTCTATCGTATAATATCGGTTCAGTGCAATGTTCACAGGGTCTGAAGCGTTTATAAGTGCAACATCGTACCGTTCGGATGTTCTTTTGATATACCTACGGGGATCTCCGCTTGCAATATGTATGCGTGAATCATGAGGTACCGATGTAAATTTTTTTTCTGCCTCTATAAGCCATGGGTTGATGTCGACATAATCGATACGCACCGGATTATACTTCAGCACTTCCCGCGTGATTCCGGCGATAGCACCGGATACCAGTAAAATATGTTTGGGTTGGGGATGCTGGATCATTGCATAATGGACGGCTTCTTCATTCGAGACGACATCGTCCGTTGAAAACAAGAGAATATTGTTTTCGAAAAAGTTTTTCTGCCCCTCCTGCCCAGTAACGGTAATCTGTCCGTATGGAGTATCGTTGTGTGAAAAAATTGTTTGACCGTTGAAGAGCATATTTCTGGTCGATGTGTCGAGGTCGATGAGCGACAAGAAGACTGGAGCGAGAAAGAAGAACGTCAAAATAGAATATTTCAATACTGCAACGTGGTATCTGATTGAGATTAAAAAAGCTATCGCCAGGTTGAAGAGAAGGAGATACTTCAAACATTGAAATGTTGAAAAGAAATATATCATGATGAAGGTGAACGTCAATCCGCCGATAACGCTTCCAATTGCTTCCAGGGAATATATCCTGGAAATCGTGTTCGACTCGTTTTGCGAGGAACTTGTGTGAACCAGTAAAGTAAAAAATGCACCGCCAAGAACGCAGTACGGTGATAAAAGCACAAATGAAGTATATGCAATGCGGCTGATATCGATCATCTCACCGGGGATGAAAACGATATTCCGTAACCAGCGCAAACAAAAGACCGTGAGAAGAGGGAGGATTCCTAAAGCTAGAGTAAAAAGAAGGATCGTTTTGATTTTCTGTTTCAGTCGTTCAAACAATCTTCCTGCAAAGGCACCGATGCCCGTGAGAATCATCCACTGTGTCAGAATGATTCCTATGACGAGCTCGTTTCCGTAAAAAATTGACAAAAATTCACGCAGGAGAATAATCTGCACGACAAGTGAAGTGATGCCGAGACTAACAGCCGAAAGCTGAACTTCCCGGCTTACGAGGAATGACCCATTGAATGGTCTATGTCTTAAATCTTCCATCAGTATTTATTTCTTCTTAAACTCGTTTTCATCGAAGATCAAGGATTCATAGATAAAAAGTTCTGCATTGCGCCACCCGTCCCAGCCGATGCCTGCTTTGTCCTGTGCACAATGTCCGAGAAATTCCTCTTTCGACCATCCCGTTTCGGTCGCAACCTGAGGGAGAAACGTGCCCGAGCTCGAACCTTTGCGAATATAGATCCCGTTCTTGCCCATCACGATTTCATCGATCGATTTAATTTTGCGTAATGGAGTCAACACAGAAATTTCGATTTCGATTTTACCAAGTTCCTCCGATGCAACCGGATGGAAACGGTAATCCTGCGTCGATGCGGCAATCGCCATTTTCTGCACAACTTTATACAGCGACTCCGTGGCATCGAACCTGCCGATGCACCCCCTTAATTCGCCGCCTTTTTTCAGCGTTACAAACGCACCGCAGTCTACTTTTACGGCAGCGGAAAGTTTACCATCATCGATAGTTGGAATTTTACCGTGCCGGACATATTCCTCTATTGTTGTCCGCGCAATTTCGATCAGACTGTGTTTGTCCTGTTCATCGAGCTTGAAGTTCACACCGCGGCCTTTCCCTTTCAATGTGACGGCGATAGCATTATAGCCGACCACCTTGTCTTTTGTTCCAATGCTGACATCACCTGAATTCATGTATTGAATGTGTGTGAATTGAACATCCGGATTATTTTCTGTCATGCACAATAGAGTCATTACGCAAAATTCTCCGCACATACTGGTAACGAGATCCGGGATATTTTTTGCGGCATTATCTCCGATCGTCTGTATCAAATGCTTTGATGAGTTTGAAAGAATCGCGTCGACGGAGGCCCTGTCGACGCCCTTTGCGTCGGCATAGGAAGGATAATGTGAAAAATCCGTGCTGATGATAAAGAGATTTTTTGTGTTGAAGTACGGACGCAGCACGTCTGCTATTTTTTTACATACATCCGGCGGGTTGGCTCCGAAAACAATCGGAACGATATTCGCGATCTTCTGGAGTTTGTATTGCAAGAAGGGAATCTGCACTTCGATACTGTGTTCAAGTTGGTGAGCATCGGTTCTGCCGGAAAAGAAATCGTATCGCTTGATCAAATCATTTGCAAGTTTTGTGTTGACGTGCACCGTTCCCAACGGTGTGATGAAATTACCGCGATTGTACACGGCTGCGCCCTCAAAGCCAACATGATGGCTTGGGCCAAGGATGAAAATATTTTCGTACTCTTTCGAAAAATCGATCTGGTTATAAGCCGACGCTGCAACCACTCCCGAATACACATAGCCCGCGTGCGGAGCGATAATCGCCACGACATTTTTTAATCCCTTGCTTTGTACCGCTTTTGAGAACATGGTACGTAACATTTCACGCAAATCATTTGGATCGTCCGGATAGAATTGGCCTGCAACGGCTGGTATTCTGTCGGTTTGAATATTCTGTGATACGAGAAGCGCGGGGGCAAGAAGTATGACAGCGGAAAGCCATAATACTGAGAACTTGAGTTTCATAGCTTTTTCCTTTCAGTGAGAAAGTCGACTGTAATCTAATAGAAAGGAAAGATTAGGTCAATGCCGATTCCGTTCTAAAATACTTGTCGTTCATTTGACCTGCTCCCCAAGAAATGGTCTGATGTAGCATTGGAAGTCATTATGAAAGAGCAGATATGGATGAAAAGAAGTATTCCTATTATCGCTAAACTGCATGAAGCCGATATGCTTCAGAAGCCGGAGAAAATGATCGCTGAGATCGTCTGTCAAGTTCAGCATCCGGAATGACGAATCAATCGAACGATGGGGTCCTTGGAAGAATAACTATCCGGAAACGTTCAATCGAAATTTCAGAGAAGGGTTGTTAAGCAGAGAGGACTTTTGGACGCTTCTTACACTGGTGCTCTATCCAGTTGAGCTACCTGAGTATATTTATACTTGATGATTCGTTGTGCCGAAATCCCTCCAAGATGTATCTCGTTTCACGGGATTCACATTCCACTTCCTGCGCTCGTGGCGTAAATTAAAAGCTGCCGGTACATACATCGAACGTAGTATAATATACCAAATTCGTCGTTCGAGTTAAATCGAAAATTTCCTAGCGCGCTTCTTCCAGTGTTGCCTTCACCAGCTTCTCCAGCAGCGCAAAATCTTCCGGGTTGTGAACGAAGTCCAGGCCGTCGCTTTCGACCACTAGCAGCCGGCCAAGTTTGTAGTTGCTGATCCATGATTCGTAGTGGCGATTGAGTTGCCCCAGATACTCGCTGCTGATGCCTTGTTCGTACGAGCGCCCGCGCTTTGCAATCTGGGCCTTCAGCGTGTCCACGTTGGCGCGAAGATATATCATCAGGTCGGGCGCCTGCAAATATTCCATCATCACATGGTACAGGGCGACATAGTTCGTATAGTCACGCTGGTCCATATTGCCGATGTCAAACAGATTACGTGCAAAGATCTCGGCATCTTCATAGATCGAACGATCCTGAATCACCGATTCCGACGATTCCACAATCTGCTTGTGACTCGTGAAGCGGTGCGAAAGAAAATAAATCTGCAAATGAAACGACCAGCGTTTCATGTCGTCGTAGAAATCGGCCAGATACGGATTATCCTCCACGGATTCAAAGTACGGCTTCCATCCAAAGCGATCTGCCAGCATGGTGGTGAGAGATGATTTTCCGGAACCAATGTTCCCTGCAATAGCGACGAATTTTTTGTTCATACGGAGAAGGTTGTGGTTGGTGGAATAATCCAAAATTCTATCGCGACAATATAGTAAAGAAAGCTACAAAGATCACAAAAAAGATTTGCCACAGAGAACACAGAGAACCTTTTTAGCGGTCACTTTAGTGCTTATATCTACGGCATATTCTCTGTTCTCTTATTTGTCTCTTTGTGTTCTCTGTGGCAAATCTTTTTTTTCTGTTACGAAACTGGTTCTGCTTTTTTCTTGGACGCGCGATTGCGTTCGTTAGCCTCCAAGATTTTCTTGCGCAGCCGGATGTTGTTCGGGGTGACTTCCACATACTCATCATCGCCGATCCACTCAATCGCCTGCTCCAGTGTCATGAGATGCGGCGGTTCCAAACGCACGGCTTCATCCGATCCTGAAGCGCGCATATTGGTGAGCTGCTTGCTTTTGCAGACATTGACGGTCATGTCGTGCTCACGGGAATTCTCGCCGACGATCATGCCCATATATACTTTCGTACCCGGCTCAACGAAAAACACGGACCGTTCCTGCAATTTCCACATCCCGTACGCCACCGCCTCACCGTTTTCCATCGCAATCAATGCCCCCTTGGTGCGGTGTTCCAGATCTCCTTTGAATGGCTCGTATCCGTGGAAATTATGGTGCAGAATCCCGTTCCCTTTAGTTTGCGTCATAAACTCACCGCGGAAACCGATCAATCCGCGCGATGGCACAAAGAATTCAATGCGCGTGTTGCCGTTGGAGGCGAGCATGTTCTTCATCTCGCCTTTGCGGCGACCCAGGTTTTCAATCACCACACCGACAAATTCATCGGGTACGTCGATAATCACATGTTCAATCGGCTCGCACAGCACATCATCGATGCGTTTGTAAATCACTTCCGGACGCGATACCTGCAGCTCGTATCCTTCGCGGCGCATCGTCTCGATCAAAATGGCGAGATGCAATTCGCCGCGCCCGCTGACGCAAAAAACATCAGGAGAATCCGTCAACTCCACGCGCAGACTGACGTTGGAGCGCAATTCTTTGACCAGTCGCTCGCCCAGGTGGCGGGTGGTGACGTATTTTCCATCCAAGCCGGCGAATGGAGAATTGTTGACGACAAAATCCATCGAGATGGTCGGCTCTTCGATGTCCACAAACGGCAGCGGTGTCGGATCTGCAGCATCGGCAATCGTCTCGCCGATGTCGACATCTTCCATGCCGGCGATGGCGATAATATCACCGACGTTTGCCTCTTTTGTTTCAATTCGCTTCAAACCTTCGAAGGTGTAAATCTTTGTCACGCGTGCATCGTCCACTTCACCGGTACGGCGGATCACCTTCATCTGCGATCCGTAGCCAATCGTGCCGCGGGAAATTCTGCCGATGCCAAGGCGTCCGAGATAATCGTTGTAGTCAATCGTCGTGACGAGCATCTGAAACGGCTGACCGACATCTCCTTTGGGGCTCGGTACTTTCTTCATAATCGCTTCGAACAGCGGTTCAAGATTCGTGCTTTCGTCTTCCAATTCATTTTTCGCAATACCCTGTTTGGCAATTGCGTAGAGGATGGGGAAATCAAGCTGCTCATCTGTTGCACCAAGCGAGAGGAAGAGTTCGAAAACTTCGTCCAGCACTTCGTGTGCACGTGCATCTTTGCGATCAATTTTATTGATAACGACAATCGGCTGCAGATGAAGATCGAGGGATTTTTTAAGAACGAACTTTGTGCCGGGAAGCGGACCTTCGGCGGCGTCCACCAGGAGCAAGACGCCGTCCACCATTTTCAGCGTGCGTTCGACTTCACCGGAAAAATCGGAGTGGCCCGGTGTATCGACAATATTGATTTTGATTTTTGTATCCGATCCCTTCGGCTTGTAAAAAACCGCCGTGTTTTTTGCGAGGATCGTAATGCCGCGCTCGCGCTCAAGCTCGTTCGAATCCATGACACGCGTTTCCACAACTTGGTTGTCGCGGAAGGTGCCGGTCTGGCGAAGCATGTGATCGACAAGCGTGGTCTTGCCATGATCGACGTGTGCAATAATGGCGATATTGCGTAAATTTTGGGGTTTTATGCTCATAATGTATATAAGATACGAAAATTCGAAGGGTTCTCCAAATGGAGAAAAACCTTCGAGGCCGGTACACTTTTCCGTACCGCCTCCGAAGGAGGTGGCTCTATTTAACTGACCTGCAGATACCCTCAAAGAAAGCACTCCCCTTTGGGGGCGGTACAGTTTTCCGTACCGATTTGAGGGTGGATCCCTTTCCAAAACATCTATCGATGCTCTGGTGAAAAGATACTCCGCTTCAGGGAACGGTACCCTCTTTCGTACCGTCTTCGAGGAGGTGCTTACATTTAAAAGACCTGCAGTTGCATTGACAAAAATTACTCCCTGCGAGAGGCGGTACTTTCTTATCTCCATTGAACCTTAATCGTTTTTTTGGTACTTTCCTTTATGCAACGCTACGTAAGTTACGGCGTCATAACACTGGCGCTTCTCATTCTACAAACGACCGTCGTTCCGTTCGCTGCAATCGCGAACATTATTCCCGATTTGCTGACTATTTGGATTGTGTATCTTGCCATCCAACTTGGACAAATTCCAGGTACGGTGGCAGGATTCCTCATCGGTGTCGTTCTTGATCTCATTGGCGGACAATTTCTCGGACTCCATGCACTCTCCAAAACGGTCGGCGGTTTTCTGGCTGGATATTTTTTCAATGAGAATAAAATTGAATATATTCTTGGGAGCTATGAATTTCTGCTGATCACCGGCATCACATCGTTCGTGCACAACACGATTTACTTTGTCATTCTGGTGCAGGGTGGCAGCATCCCACTCCTCACGGCGGTCTTCCGCTTCGGATTATTCTCCACCATTTACACTATCGCAGTTGCTCTCATTCCCGTGCTGATGTATTCCCGCAAGGCGGCTTAATATGGCGTTTGAAGAATTCGGATCGGTCTCACGCAGAAGCGTCCTGCTCGGAATTCTCGCGCTTGGATTTCTCACGCTCATCGGCCGCTTGTATCAGCTGCAGTACATTTACCGCGAAGAGTACGGAAAGAAGTCGGAGGAGAACAGCATTCGCCGTATTGCCAAAGAACCGATTCGGGGCTACGTCTATGACCGCAACGGCGTTCTGATTGTTGACAATCGTCCCTCCTACACGGTCATGCTGACTCCGATTGATTTCGAAGAGCGAAATCTTCCTCTTCTTTCCGAGATTCTGGCCATGCCGGTCGACTTGATCAAAGAGCGCATCAAGAAGGCAAAAGTCTACTCGTCGTTCATCCCCACCAAAATTAAGAGGGATATCGATTTTCGCACGTTGTCGGTCCTGGAAGAATTCAGAAATGCGCTGCCGGGTGTGGAAGTACAGCTGGAATCCAAACGCTTTTACGTGACTCCCGCACGCGGCACACACATGCTTGGCTACGCAAAGGAAATTTCCGACTGGCAGATGGAGAAACTCGGATCCTATTATCAGCAGGGCGACGTGGTCGGCTCTGCCGGCATTGAAGCAAAGTATGAGGAAATGCTTCGCGGTGAAAAGGGATTCGAATTTATTTCACAAAACGCACGCGGTCAAATCATCGGTACATTCAACAACGGCAAGAGCGATATTCCACCGAAAGACGGCCTCGATCTCCATTGCGCCATCGATATCAAAGTGCAGGCCTTGGCAGAATCGCTCATGATCGGCAAGCGCGGCGCCATTGTTGCCGTCGATCCATCCAACGGCGGTGTCATTGCACTGGTGAGCAAACCGGACTACGACCTCTCACTGTTCAGCGGTGTCACACCTCCCGATGTCTGGAAGGCGCTCAACACCGATCCAGAAATTCCTCTCTTCAATCGCGCCACACTCACACGCTATCCCCCGGGATCCACATTCAAGATGGTTCTTGCCTGCGCTGCACTCGAAAAAGGAATCATCGATGAAAACTGGCGCGTGTACTGCACCGGATCATTCAGGTATGGCAACAAAGTCTTTAAAGACCTTCACGTGCACGGCTCTATGAATGTGGTGGAAGCCATTCAGCATTCCTGCAACGTGTTCTTCTATCAATTGATGCTAAAGGTTGGACTCGATACTTGGAGCGAATATGCACGTGCGTTTGGATTCGGCAGAGCGAGTAAAATCGACATCACGGAAGAAAATGCCGGACTCATTCCTTCCACGGAATATTATGACCGTGTCTATGGAAAACACAAATGGACGCTCGGCTACACGGTCAGTCTCGGTATTGGCCAGGGTGAGGTCGGCGTGACGCCGCTGCAGATGGCAGACTATGCCGCATTGCTAGCCAACAAGGGACATTATCATCAGCCGCACATCGTGCAAACGATTCATAACAAGTGGACGGGGAAAATCGATACCGTCAGGAGCGAGCAACATACTCTCGCCATCTCAGACCACACCTGGGATCTGGTGCGTGAGGGCATGCGCCGCGTGGTTTCAGCCGGCACTGGAACATCGGCGCGCATTCAGGGAGTAGAAGTCGGAGGGAAAACGGGCACGGCACAGAATCCGCACGGCAAAGATCACTCCTGGTTTATCGGCTTTGCGCCATTTGATAATCCGAAAATTGCGATTTGCGTGTTGGTGGAAAATGCGGGTTTTGGCGCCACGTATGCCGCACCGTACGCCGGCATGTGTATGGAACAGTATTTATTTGGTGAGTTGATCCGGAACAAAAGACAGGCGCCGGCAAAACTTGCGGGGCATTGATTTGCGCAGCTGAATCGTAGCACGAAATCTATTCGATCCGGACGCTGAGCACTTCGGCTTCGCTCAGTGTAAACTCGCCGAAGCGTCCAAAATGGAACAATAAGAGCATAAATTCCCAACCGCCACCAATGGCACGGGACACAAGAACATGAACTCATTTTTAAAAGAATATTTCGACAGCACGACATTTCTCGTGTGTATTGCGCTTGTGATCATCGGCATTTTTTCGATCTACAGCGCCACGTACGACGCCCATGCCGGCAGCAGCTTCAATAGACAGATTCTCTGGGCGATTCTCGGTTTCTTCCTGATGATTCTTGTGACATTTCTCCCTCTCCGTTTTCTGCAGCGTTCTTCTTACGTTGCGTACTTCGCTTCGCTGATGATGCTTGCGGCAGTGCTTGCCGTCGGAAAAAGAGTGTACGGTTCACAAAGCTGGTTTGGTGTCGGCAGCTTCGGCGTGCAGCCCTCGGAATTCGTCAAGATTACAACGCTCCTCGCGCTCGCGCAATTTCTCGGCGATCCTGATGTAAATCTCCGCAGCATGAAAGATCTCGCCAAGGCCTTTGGGATCGTCCTGCTTCCGGTGACGCTAATCATGATGCAGCCCGACCTGGGAACATCGCTGACTTTCTTCGGCATGTTCATCCCGGTACTCTACTGGGCCGGCGCATCCAATTTTTTGATTCTGGCCGTCGTTACGCCGCCGCTTGTTGCGCTGTCGGCGATCATTGGAACGACGGCATTCATCACGGCGCTCATTGTTGTGGCTATCGTCCTCTATCTCGCACGTGAGAATCGCTTTCTCGGGCTCACCGTTTTCGGATTGAATATCGTGGTCGGCATTTTCGTCCAGGTGGTATACGAAAAGCTGCCGATGTATCAACAAAAACGCATTACTACTTTTTTGGATCCGAATAACGATCCGCTGGGCGCCGGCTACAACGTGATTCAAGCGAAGGTGGCGATCGGTTCCGGTGGTGTCTTTGGAAAGGGATTTCTGCAGGGCACTCAGACACAGTTGAACTTCATCCCCAAACAGTGGACGGATTTTATTTTTTGTGTTCCGGGAGAAGAATTTGGATTTGTGGGGGCTATCGTCGTCCTTGGTCTTTTTGCTCTTCTTCTCGTCCACGGCGTCCGACTCGGATATTCCGTGAAGAACAGATTTGGCAGCGTCCTTGCAATCGGCATCACTGCGTTCTTCGCATTTCACATGTTCGTGAATGTGGGAATGTGCCTGGGATTGTTGCCGGTGATCGGTATTCCGCTCCCCTTCCTCAGTTATGGTGGTTCGTCGCTTCTGTCGTACATGATCATGGCAGGACTCCTGATGAACGTCTACGCAAACAGAAAAGAATATTAAGTCTTTATGAAGTGACTGGAGCGTGAAATACTTGAAGGAAAGGTCTCAGAGAAACAGATTTGCCCCAGAACGCAGAGCAAAAGAAGAGGTAATTACTCAGCGAGAAAGATTTTGAACACTGATGATGCAGAAAACGCAACTTCTCAGTACATCCTGACATTTTGGTAGAACATGGATGACACAGATAAGGCAGATTTACACGGATTTGATTTTCTCTTTGCCATGCGTAAATAGTTTTATCGGCGCGAATCCGTTAAATCGGTGTCATCCGCGTTCTATTATTAAAAGCACTGAGTAGTTGCGAGAAGAGAACACGGAGAATCTCTTCCAACTTTTCTCTCGGGGCATATGTGTATAAAAGATTCTCTGTGCTCTCATTTGTGTCTGCCAAAGGCATCCCTTCGGGATCTGTGTCCTCTGTGGCAAGTTTTTGGGGAAGCACGGTTGTGTTCATGGTTAGGAATTCTATTTGCGGTACTGTGAACAGACGGCTATAGAATCCGCCTAGCGTTTCTTCATGACAATCCTTTTAACGGTACCACCGACTTCCAAGCGGCACTCGTACTCTACTTCATCCCCATCCATACTGCTGAACAGCGCGATGTACGTTCCGCAATCCTGTTGTTCATCGACAACAGATTTCTCACTTCCAGTCTTGGGATCCGTCACAATTAGGCGCACATGTCCTGCTCCGGCTAGCTCATACAAGATCAGCGTCTTTTCGGTAAATGGTTCGGGATAATTTTGTGCAAGCAAACAGAGTGTATCATTCTTTGTGTTATGAACCGGCGCTAATCCAACAGAATGCCTCGGAGATACTGCCGGAGAGAAAGCCTCCATTTTTTCTGCAATCAATTCAGGTTGCGTCTTTGCCGCAATCACGTCCGGCGCCCACTGTTGGCGACTTTCGTTGTTGCATGCATCCAGCGATGTGACAGCATATGAGTAAATCATTCCGTTGATTTGAAAATCGACAAAGTTTAATGCAGATCCCGAAAGAATGGCGATGATGTTGCGCGGATCTCTCGTGTTGACCGGTTTCGAGGATGACCGGTAGACAACATACTTTTCCGGCAGGTCGCCATCCCGCGCCGGCTTCGGGCGGCTCCAGCGCAGTACTCCAGATGATGTGATTGAAACACCGATTGGCGGCAGCGGCGGAATGGAATCAATCCACGGCATCGGAGGAATCAGCGCAGGAAAGCGATATGCAGGAAGACGGCCTTCCAGTGTTTCCAGATGCCTGTAACGAAACAGCGCCTGGCCTTCCATTCCCGCCATCCGGCTGACAACAATTTGATCATCAACTTCCTTTTGAATTTTTTTCTTGTAGACACCGATTCCGGCGTAGATATGCCGTCCGTAGCTATTGCTGGTCCAATCGGCGCATAATTGCTCAAAATCGGGATCTTTCCTTCCGCTTTCGGCTCCCAGATCCCAATACAACTGCGGAACGAGATAATCCTGCACTCCCTTGCGAAGCCATCCGCGGGCGTCCTGATACACACCATCGTATCCGGTAAAATCCGATTGCACACCGTTCATTGTATGAAACAATCCGACAGGTGCCGAACCGATTTTAAGATGCGGCTTCTGCTTTTTGAGTGACCGGTACACATCCGTCACAAGGCGATCCACATTGCTGCGCCGCCAGTTGTCACGCTGCATCCCGTCGCCGTACAAACGGAATGACTCCAAGTCTTCTATGCCGCCTTCGGGATAGCGTAGATAATCGAAATGAATTCCATCGACATCATATGTCAGCGCAACATCGAGCACAACATTTTTCAAGTATTCCCGCGCTGCCGGAATTCCCATATCGATCCACCATTCATGGCCGCTCTTCTTCACCCATGATGGATGTGCATCCAGGACGTGTGCCGGGCTCGACCGATGCGGACGTCCTTCGCCATACACCTTCGCCATATTCAGCCATGCATGCACTTCCATTCCCGCCGCATGCGCTTCCGCGAGAAGAAATGCCAATGGATCCCAGCCGGGATCTTTTCCCGCCGTTCCCGTTAATTCTTCAGCCCACGGTTCATACCGTGAACGGTAGAAGGCATTTCCGCGCGGACGTACTTGAAAGAAGATCGTATTGAAATTCTTCTCTTTAAGATCCTGCACGATACGCCGAAGCGATTGTTGCTGTTCCTGCGCGTCATGCGAACGGGGCCAGTCAATTCCGCCAAGCGTCGTCAGCCAGATAGCACGCACTTCATACTTCGGCGGCATCGCCGCGTGCTGTGCGTGAATGATAACTGGAGTGAGGAGAGTGAAACAGAGGAGAATGCGTACATATACGTATCGCATCAGTGGTCGTCGTGATATTTCTTCTCGCCGGCGGTGATGGCAAGATCAAGGACGTCATCCCTGGTCGGAACAGCACAGGAATAATGGGTGGTATATGCACAGTACGGATTGTAGGCCTTGTTGAAGTCCAGCACATAGAGGTGGTTGCTGTCCGGCGATTCCGGATCGATTTCCAGATAGCGGCCAACCGGATAGGTTTCGGTTCTGTTTGTCTTGTCGGTAAACCATACCATTAGATACGAGTGCAGGTCTTCGCCGCGTTTTTTCAATTCCTCTTCTGTGAATTTGTGCACATTGAGGCGATAGTCCTTGTTCAGCAATTTAAAAGTAAGATATCCATAGCGCACAACCGCACGGGGTTCTCCCCGCGTTCCCCGCGTTGCAATCTGCTCCGGCACGGGATACCGGTGAAGCCGGGCTTCCGTGCGAAATTCGAATGCGGGAGGATACCATTTGATGCCGGTGAAGCTGATTGTGGAATCGCGCAGAAACGGCGAGAGCGGATCATGCCGCATGGTGGAATCGACTGTTGCGCGATGTTCCTTCAGTTCAACAAGATATACCGGCGGCACGGTTTGCTGACGGCCGCATCCGGCACATACGAACGCCGCCGCAATAGTAATGCAGAGAAACAACCCGCGCAGCATCATCAATCCCGCTCCTGTTTCCACCACCGATCCACGACGTCGGAGACGATGGTCGGTTTCTCTCCTGCAATCCATTTATCATAGAAATTAATATCCGCGCTATCGGGAGGCGGCGCCGGAAAATCAAGAAGCACGCGTACCGGAAGCGCCGTCGCATCACCGATCACCATCGCTTCCCCCTGCCGCAAGGACGGGAGGAACTCAAGCATGTTGCCGAAGGAATCGGGCACCAGTTTCTTAATATAGTTCTGGTCGTTCGGATTTGTCAGGCGGAGTGTAACGAAATTATTGCACTGCGACAGAATCGTTTCGGAAAGATCGGATGGACGCTGGCTCACGATCATACACGTTACGCCGTATTTTCGCCCTTCCTTTGCAATACGTTCCACCGTGCGCCGCGCCGCGCGGTTGTTCGTCGTCGGCACCTGCGGTAAATAGTTGTGCGCTTCTTCGAAAACGAGCAGCACCGGAAAATCGGTTTTTGCTTTGTTCCAGAAATTGAAATCAAACACCGTTCGCGCCAGCAGCGACACGATGATGTTCACAATATCGAACGGCACGCCGCTCAAGTCTATCACCGTTACCTGCCGTTTTGTATCCAGTCCGAAAATGCGTGTGATGATGTCTTTGATCGCATTGGACTCGGTGTATTTGCGCGGCTTGAACATGAACTCATACCGCTTATCCGTCATGCGACTGTCCAAGCGCACGAGGAAACGCGTAAACTGCCCGTAAAAAGGCCCTTCCCGTGATGCACCACCGCTGTAACCGGTAATCCGCTCGGTATCGTAGAACTGGAACTTCGCGCGCACTTCACTCAGGTCGTAGAAGACAGGCGTATCAATCGTAATGTGCTCCTGAATACCCGGCATCTTTGCTTTTTTGGAATTGAGTACCAGATCTTTGAGCAACATCGTCTGGCTCTGCGCGGAGGGTTCGCTTTCATCGATAAACGTTTCGCGCATCTCTTCAAAATTCATAAACCAGTATGGCAACTCCAGGTCGGTAATGTTGATCAGGTTGCCGAAATCTCTAAACGCTGCAGCGTACTCATTATGAATATCCAGAATGATCACGTGCGTATTCGGAAACATCTGCACTTTTTGCAGGATCGAAGCAACCGCCGTGGACTTTCCGGAGCCGGTGGATCCCAGCAGCGCAATGTGTTTTCCGAAGAATTTGTTCGGATCCAGATATTGGCGCTCACCGGCATAGCCGGAAATATCTCCAATGGCAAATCCGAATTGCGCAAACGACGCAAAAAGTTTGGACATGTCTTCGTCGTCGGTCATATATACATCATAGCCCAGACCGGGAAATGCAGCAATGCCCTTCTCGAACCGCGTGCCGACAACCGAGCCGATCAATTGGATTTCCATCTCTTTCGGAAGAGTGGTGATATCGGTCTGCTGCATTTGTTCTGGTGTCCCGGAATAGCGCATCTCGGTTACCATCGCCATGATGATGATCTCGCCCACAGGAATGGTCACAAACGACGATATCTGTCCTATCCTGTAGGCTTTTCCGTCGAGATCCCGATCGAGAGACAACACGGATTCATCCAGCCGCACGACTGCCGCAAGGCTGTTGATGGACGAAATAATGCCGATATGTTTTTCCTGGGTTGACATGGTTTCAACCTTTGGCGCGGCGTGTTTTCTTTTTCAATTTCGCAAGATTTTGCAGTCCATCGTACGCCGCATATTTATAGATTTCGGACAGTGACGGAAAATTAAAGACCGCTTGAATAAAGTAGTCGATCGTCAGTCCACGGGAAAGAACAAACATGCCGAGGTGAATCAATTCCGATGCAGTCTCACCGATAATATGCACGCCGAGCAGTTTCTGGTCATCCGGTGAAAAAAGAAGTTTCACCATGCCGTCCAGATCGCCGATGATCTGTCCCCGTGCATTGGTCTCATACATCGCGCGTCCGACACAGTACGGGATATTGTTTTTCTTCAGGCTTTCTTCCGTCTGGCCGACAAAAGAAATCTCCGGAATTGTGTAGACGGCAAGAGGAATATGCGGCGAGACCTGCTTTTTATAGTGGAGCTTGAAGGCATGGCACATGGCCACACGTCCCTGCTCCATCGACGTCGATGACAGCGATGGGAAACCAATCACATCTCCCGCTGCATAGACATTGGGCATCGCAGTCTGAAAATGTTCGTTCACCGGAATATTCCAGTGTCCTGTCGGCTTGATCTTTAATACGGCAAGCTTCAGCTCTTTCGTATTGCCATAACGTCCTGCGGCAATCAAGATGGCTTCCGATTCTATTGTCTCGCCGTTGGCAAGATACGTGATGGCGCTGTTCTCTTTCTTTTCCAGATGATCGAACGCTTGTCCGAGCCGGATCGTAACGCCCAGATCCGCCATGTGTGCGTGCAGCCGCTTGGAGATCTCCACATCCAGGAACGAAAGAATGCGCGGTTTTGCTTCCACCAGCGTGATGGAAATGCCGAGCGCCGAAAAGATCGTCGCATACTCGCAGCCAACCGTTCCTGCGCCGATGATCGTCATGCTGCGCGGCATGTACTTCATGTTGATGATGGTGTCGCTGTCGTACACGATGCGGCCGTCGATCGGAAAATCTCCCGGAAAATTCGGCAGGGATCCCGTCGCAATTAGAAAATACTGTGCTGTGTAGAGTTCCTGCGTTCCGTTCAGATCCACTTCGATGGTATGAGCATCCACGAATGAGGCTGTTCCGAATATCAACTGAATATTGTGCCTGTCGATATTTTTGTAGATCAGATCCCACTCATTGTTGACAACGTGTGTCTTTCGGTACATCAATGCTTCGATGGAGATGGTGTCCTTCAGGCTATAGTCGATGCCGTAAAGGCCGCGCTGGCGGAGATTGGAAAAATAGAGAGCGGTCTCGCGAAGTGTTTTGCTCGGAATCGTGCCGGTGTTGACCGATGCGCCTCCAACGCGGGGAGCTTTTTCAATGATCGCGGTCTTCTTGCCAAAGTATGCCGCTTGTGCGGCTCCTTTTTCACCTGCCGGACCGGAGCCGATCACGATGAGGTCGAAATCGTATGTTTTCTTCATAGTCTCTGAGAGGAATGATTAGAAAAGATACATCTTTTTTCCTCAATGGCAACGACGGGGAAGCGATATTTCGAGGAGATTTCGTGCATTAACAAGCGATGTTCCGCTGACTTGATCTTGTATTCGTGATCCGTTGTCGTATTTTTCTTTCCCCAAAACAGCTTTTTGTCGCTCACAAGGATGGACCCCAGAGTGTCAATACCCCCACTTACGTCTGAACATAAAGACAATCTTAGAGTCCCATTGCGCGGCGCAAACGTATCAGAGAACTCTGATAATCATAATCCGCTTGGATACGTGTGATCTGCGCATTGGCAAGAGTCACTTGTGCATCAGTAATCTCTATCGGCGAGCCGACTCCCGAAGTATATCGGCCTTCGGCAAGGTCTAAATTTTCGCGCGCTTGATCTTCCAGTTTGGATGAGGCGGCGATTCTTTCAGCCGCTTCGTTCACCGCCAGATAGTTCTGTTCCACCTCGAGCATCACTGATTCCATCAACACGTCGGTTGAGGCGCGGGTGGCATCGGCATTTGCTCTCGCCTGTTCCACCTGTGCGGAAACATTGAAACCCTGAAAGATCGGCAGGGACAGCATGAGTCCGACATTCCATTTGCTAAGCAGCGGAAATGCATATCCATTCCAGTTGTATGCGCCGCTTGCAACGATCGACGGCATATGCTGCGTCCACGCAGCAGAGACCTGCGCATCACTCGACGCAATACGCATCTTTGCCGCCTGTAACTCCGGCCGGTAAGCAATTGTGTTGGCTTTTGCAGAATCCAGCGGCATCAGGTTCTTTTCCGATGCAGGCAGGACGGCAACAGCATATTGTTTTCTGGGATGAAGTCCGATCGCGGACTCGAGCTGCAATCTGGCAACACGTTCCTGATTTTTTGCTTTGATCAAATTCACTTTCGCATTTGCAAGCACCAGTTCAGCGGAGGTAACATCATATTGTGGGCGGCGACCAACGGAGAAAAACGCTTTGGATTGGTCAAGATGCTCCTGCGCCTGGGCAACGCTCTGTTCGTTCACAGTCACAATACGCTCCGCCGCCACTAATGCCAGAAATGCAAGCTGCGCATTCATCACAACCGTATTGCGGGTAGATTGCACATCATAAGCAGAGGCGTCGCTCAGGTTACTGTTTACCGACACACGGGATATGGTGCGTCCGAAATCAAATACTGTTTGCTGCAGTGTGAAAGCGACAGCGTAACTATCGTACCAAAGTGTTCGTGCCGGTATCGTGGGACTGAGAATGGATGTCCCACCTGTCCGCGTGTCTCCTGCAGACGCTGCGATCACGGGATAGTAGGACGAATACGCTTGCGTCACAACGGCATTGGACGAGGCCAACGTTGCATCTGCCACACGCATCGAGGGATGATAACGCACGGCGAGTACCGCCGCCTTGTCGAGTGTCAACGTATCCGGAAACTCATCCGCCGCAATAGCCGCAACGACATACAAGAGCAAAAATACCGCTAAAGCGCCCGTCTTCATTAAAAATCGTATGGTCATAGAGTGAGTATTAATTCGTAATTCATAATTCCAAATTTGCGCACACTACACTTCCTCTCCGGTCTTTAATTCGCGCTTGAATCTCTCCTCAAACAATGTATAAAGTGTGGGGACAAAGAAAAGTGTCAGCGTTGTCGAGACAGTCAAACCGCCGATGACCGAAATCGCCAGAGGCGCTTGCATCGATTCGCCACCGAGCCCCAGTGCCATTGGGATCAATCCGAGAACGGTGGCAAGGGATGTCATCAAAATCGGCTTTAGTCTTGTGCGCCCGGCCTTGACTACCGCTTCTTCCAGTTCGAGACCGCGCTTGCGTAAACGATTGGTGTAGTCGACAAGCAGAATTCCGTTGCTGACCACGATACCGACCATCACGATGATTCCCTGAAAGGAGGTCACCGAGAGTGTGGTATTCGTCAGGAACAGTGCCCAGAGCACGCCGACAATTCCAAGCGGGACCGTAAACATGATAATAAAGGGATCGAGCAGTGATTGAAACTGTGACGCCATGACCACATACACCAGAAGAATTGCAAGTCCGAATGCCAGCGACAAATCCCGGAACGTTTTTGATTGCTGCTCAACGTTTCCACCCACCTTCACATCAAATCCGGGCGGAATCGACACGCCCGCGATTTTGTCTTTGATGTCCGCCGCAACACCACCAAGATCACGTCCGCTCACATTGGCCGTGACATCAATGATGCGCTGCTGTTGCTTCCGATCGATTTGGACCGGCCCGGCAGTCCGATCAATGGTGGCGATATTGCCAAGGAGCACCTGTTCTCCGGCTGGTGTTGAGATAACAATATTTTTCAGATCGCCAATCTGCGACCGGTAGTCTTCATTCAGGCGCACAAGAATATTGTACTGGTTGCCGGTGATGGGATCTGTAAATACAGATGCGATCGAACCATTAATGCACGTGTTGATTGTATTCGAAATCTGCGACGCATCAATGTTCAAAATTCCCGCCTTGTCGCGATCGATGCGGACGCGCAATTCCGGAAGGTTATCGTCCCGGCTGTTTTGCACATCTACCGCTCCCGGCGTCGAACGTACGGCTGCAAATACTTCTTTTGAGAGTACCGTTCCTTTGTCCAGATCATAACCGCGAATCTCAACATCGATCGGGGCATTCGATCCGAAATTGAGAAGAGTGCGAAGCAATCCGCCGGGATTCATCAGAACTCTTGCACCGGGAATGGATGCCGCTATTACACGAAGTTCCTTCATAATTTCAAACACGCTCCGCTTGCGCTCTTCCGGGGGTACAAGCGCCACTTGAATGCTCGCAGCATGACTTCCGGCATTCCGGCCGAAAGAGGATACGGTACGGGAGGTGGGAGCACCCACGTCGGCAATCATTGTGTGCATCTCCGGCACTTTTTTCCTCAGGATTTCTTCAATTTGCCGGACGACTTTGTCGGTTTCTGTATAGCGCGTACCGACCGGCAGAAACACGTTGACAGTGAATTGATTCTCATCCTGATCGGGAAAGAATTCTGTGCCGATGAATTTTATCAAAGCAAATGAAACTACCGCAACTCCGACAATCGTGAAGAGCACCATCCTGCGATGCCGAAGCGTCCACCGCAAGCGCCGTTCGTACCAATCGTCGATCACTTCAATACTGTCGAACATCCAAACGCGCATTCTATCGGAAAAATTCACAGATACCCGGTCCAAGTGTTTTTCGGGAGGAAGAAATCGCAAACACATGAGCGGCGTTACTGTTCGCGACACAAAGAAGGATCCAAACAGCGCAACGGCGATTGTAATGGTAAGAGGAATGAAAAGAAGTTTCGCGATACCCGTCAGAAAAACGATCGGCAGAAATACAATGACGGTTGTAAGCGTGGAGACAAATATCGGCGACGCCACTTCCTTTGCCGCCTCTAAAGTCGCCTGCATCTTTGTCTGTCCCTCTTTGCGTTCATTGTAGTGCCGCGAAATTGCTTCCAGCTCCACAATTGAATCGTCCACAAGCCTTCCGACCGCCAGCGCAAGTCCGCCAAAGGTCATAATATTCAGAGTAATGTTTCCGAAACGGAACATGATAAAGGTAATCAGAATTGAAAGCGGAATGGCGACAAAGATGATGGTTGTTCCCTTCATGTTCCGCAGAAAAATCATGATGACAACCATCGCCAGAACTGCGCCGAGAATGGCTTCCCGCTGCAGACTTGAAATCGACTGCTTAATGTACGCCGATTGGTCAAGTGTAAGAGACATCTTCACGGACGGTGGCACGCCGACCATTTTCTTTGTCGCGGCGAGAATGTTGTCCACCACCTGCACGGAATTTGCGCTGGCCAGCTTCTGCACCGATAGCGTCAAGCCATTCTTGCCGTTGATGCGAATGAGTTCGGTTTGCTCTTCATAGCTGTCTTCAATGGAGCCGACATCCTTCACGCGAACCGGAACGCCGTTGACAACGCGAAGAACGATGTTCTCCATCGGTTGAACAACATTGAAGCGACTTTCGGTTTTCAATGAATAATCAAGCTGTCCGGTCTGCAAATCGCCGGAAGGAATAATCATGTTGGAATTTGCAACAGCAGTCAGCACGCCGGCCACAGGAATCTCCAGCGCCTGCAGTCGGTTCCGATCGAGCGTTACGTGAATCTCCCGAATGCGTCCTCCGCTGACTGTCGCAGCAGCTACTCCGGATGTCTGTTCAATCTGTGGACGTATGACATTTTGCGCCAGATCATACAAATCGCGTTCATCCATGTCGCTGGAGACGGCAATATTACAGACCGGAAAACTCGTGATATCGAAACGTGACACGACCGGCTGTGAGATGCCTACCGGCAATTGATTCATGATCCTGTTGACGCGTTGTACAACATCCACCATGCCGACATCGGTATTCGCGCTCCAATTAAAATTGATACGCACACGAGAGATACCTTCGCGCGTTGATGATTCCACGTAATCCACGTCATTGACTGAACTTACCGTTCGTTCGAGCAGCGTGGTAATCGTCTGCTCCATATCCAGCGGACCCGCACCGGGATAGTATGCCACAACAGATACTCTGGGAATGGTAATGTCGGGAAGCAGATCTATAGGAAGTTGCTGCAGCGAGACAAATCCCAACACTAGGATGGTCATCGCAAAGAGAAATGTGGAGATCGGGTAACGAAGTGCAAGTCGTGTAAGCCACATACAATCAGATGCTCATGTCGTTGACAGAAAGAAAGGGTTTATTGCTGGACGATAACCGGCGCACCATCTCGAACAAATTGCTGACCTGTGGTAATGAGTGATTCCGACCCGGAGAGGCCGGAAAGAATCTCGGTGCGCCCGTCCCGTTCGAGGCCGCCAACGATCGCAATGCGCCGTGCTGTTGTTCCGTTCAGGACAAAGACGTGAACACCTTTGCCGTCTTTCATAATGGCCTGCGTGGGAACAGTCACGGCATTTTCATGCTGTGCCATGGCGAGCGTAACATCGCAAAACATGCCGGGCTTCAGCACCTGGTTACGATTCTCCATTTGAATCTCCACCGGCATAGTTCGTGTTGCCGGATCGACCGCCTGGCTCAGCCTTGTCACCGTTCCGGAAAAAGTTTTTCCGGGATATGCATCCACGGTCACGGCCGCCGTCTTTCCGAGTGTCACCTGAGGAATATCTTGTTCGAGCACATTAATGAAAACCCGCACGGTACGCAAATCCATAAGGTTAAAAAGCGGTGTCACATTCGCGGTCACGGCAGCTCCGGCATCCAAAAAACGCTTTGTGATGATGCCGGCGAAGGGCGCTGTCATTTGCGCATATCCCAAGCGCGTTTTTGCTGTCTCATAGTTGGCGGATGCCACTTTCATGAGGGCTTCATTATTATCGAGCTCTTGCTGGGCAACGAGCTTCTTCTCCAGCAGTTCTTTGGAGCGCTGATAGTTTATGCGCGCATTGTAGTAAGTGGCGGCTGTCTGCTGCACTTGTTGAAAAAGTTCGGTGGAATCAATGATTGCCAGCACCTGCCCGGCCTTCACTTCCTTGCCCATGTCGACGAACACACGTTCCAGAGATCCTCCCACTTTGGCCACCAACGTTGCCTGTTGGACAGCCGCAACATCGCCGGTGAATTGAAGCTCGTAGAAAACCGTTTGCCGTTTTGGTGGTTCCACCCTTACTATCGGGACAGGGGCGCGTTTAGCCGTTGCAGCCGCGGATCCGGAAGAAATACGCCAAAAAGTAAGTCCAACCAGCAGTAAAAGAGGGATGCCTATAATAAAGATGCGACGTGTTTTCATTCTTGCAATTTTCTGAATGTGAGATGCATTTTTTAAGCTTATTAAGTTACCATTTCAATCATAGGAATGCAAACCCGGCTGCACTAAGTAATTCCGAGCGGTTATTTTAATCATTCCTATTTGACTTATCCGCAAATTTTTACGATATTCTTTTATGTTCGATGCAACGGGGAAATCGAATCATCTTTTCGGATGCTCACCGCGGGAGCTTTCCGACGCAATCAGCGTACAACAGCCCGCCACGCCTGCTCTTTTTAGAGTCTCTTCCGGCGATCGGCTTCCCCCTTCTATTCTGCGCAACAACATCATTATTCAGGACGTTCCTTTTCCGGACCTGAACGACCGGCTCTATTTTCTCGTGGAGGAACTTCTCTACCCCCTTTGGCTTCACGCTGTTCCGTTCCGATTTCTGTCTCTTTTGCCATTCACGGCCTATTGCGGCACATCTATAAGCTCTGCGGCACTCCACAGTGGACACAACGAAATTGAACATCACCTTTTATACAGGCCGCTCTGTGCTCTTCTCTCACTCTCTCCGCCGTCACACATAGCGGAAATTGGCAGGAATGTAGAATCAATATTAGACACGGCACAGTGCCGTGCGGTTTATCACGTCCATGGCCCAATCTGCGTACTTGCTCCGGCGGGGTCCGGCAAGACTAAAACGCTCGTGCACCGCATTGTCCACATGACAGAGTCCGGCATTCTACCTACGGAAATTATGGCGCTCGCATACAACACAAAAGCCGGGGAAGAAATGAAAGTGCGTCTCGCCACCCACGGGCTGACCGGTGTGACTGTGCGCACCTTCCATTCTCTTGGATATGAAATTTGCAGATCTGCTGGTTGGCATTTTGATCCTCTGCATGCCGAACTCCATGCCCGGCAGACGCTCGGGGACGCACTCCACGTCTTCGGCGACGCGCACATCATCGAGGAAAGCGGACAGCTGCCGTTACTTGCGGCCGCATTGAGCCGTGCAAAGTCCGAACTCATCCTCCCGCTGTTTCATCTGCCGTTCGGGAAGCGGCTGGTTTCCTTTGAGGAATTCTTTACGGAGTATGTTGCGCTTCAGCAGAAACGCAGCGAACTTTCCTTTGACGACATGGTATATGTTGCCGTGCGTTTGTTGTTGGACAATGAATCGCTGCTTTGCGCGTATCGGGAACGCTTCCGGTACATTCTGGTTGATGAGTTTCAGGATCTGAATGCCGCACAACGTCTGCTTGTCCGGCTGCTTGCACTTCCGAGAAACAATCTTTTCGCCGTTGGTGATGATGATCAAATGATCTACGGATGGCGTGGGGCCACCATTCGTCATCTCACAGAATTTACGAAGCAGCATCCGTCCGCAATGCAGATTGTCCTAAATACCAATTACCGCTCCAGTAACGATGTCGTGGTTCACTCCCGCCGGCTCATCGATCACAATACACAGCGGATTGTCAAGGACATTCAACCGCGCCACGATGCACAGCAGGGTTCGTTTACTGTTGAAACCGGTGCAACACTTTCCGCACAGGCGGCCATTGTCGCGGCATGGATCACACAGATGTCCCTCACCGAACATCTTGAGTGGCATGACTTTGCCATCCTCTTTCGGACCAATGTGCTGCAGTTTCCCGTCGCCCTTGCGCTGGAAGTAGCACACATTCCCCACACACCGCTTCGTTACGAGATCCTGCTCCGAACACACGTCGGACGGATGGTGACTACATTCACCCGGGTGTTGCCCACTCATCGTGATACGGCGACTCCGGATCTGCGAATGCTCCTTGGACACTTTCACATTTCAAGAAGGACCCTGGATTATATCACTTCTTGGAGGCGTCTTGAGGAATCATCTTCCTGGAACGAGATTCCGGAATGGGAGCGCAAGCGCCTGCACCGCGCACGCTCGGGATTGTGCCGTCTGCGGACCATGGCGGCACTGCCGGAGGCCTCCACGCGCAGCATCCTTCAGACCGCCGCCGAACTATTTGAGATTCATCAGCGTCCATCTGCGGCGCACCGCCGCACCGAACCGGATGAACCCGATGATCTGCAGGTCCTTGAGGTTTTTCTTTCGCTGGCGGACCGCTATCCCCTGTTTTCCAATTTCTCCCGCTTGCTTGAACAGTGGGATACTCAGGAGGATCCGAAATGCTCCGAAAGAAGAGAACGCAATGAAGTCACCTTGTCAACCATTCACCGGACAAAGGGGAACGAATACAGAAATGTTGTCTATTATAACATGAGCGCTCCATCAGTTGCGGTCGCCCCCGAAGCCCTGGAAGAAGAGCGGCGTGTGGCCTATGTAGCTCTCACCCGCGCAAGAGATCACCTCCTTGTCACCGCACCAACAGGAAGACAATCCCCTTTTCTCTCCGAAGCGGCTCTTGATCCCGCTTTCTCCAAAACTTCGTCGTTCGGTCTTCGGCTTCGCTGGATCGCCTGCACTCTGCACCTTACTCCCGGATTGACCCGCCTCGAACGGCAGACACGAATGGTGGCAATTGTGCGTGAGCTCACACTGCGCAAGAAAGTCCGTTGAGCCCTTTGCATCATGTGGTTTTATGCAGTATATTTCATTCATTTCTGTTGGAATGAATGAGAAGCCGCACATTACTTATCCTCACTTTCTTTGCTGTCTCCACAGCCCCGGGTGGATTTTCCAACCGTGATTCGGCGAAATACACCGCGTCGGTGACGCATTATGTACTCTCTGCACGAATCGATAATGAGCGCCACTACATACAGGGAGAGGCGCGCTTCGTCATTCAATGCCTGCATGATTCCCTTGCCGAATTGCATTTCATTATTCCGGCGCCGCTGGAATTCTATTCGGTCCGCGATGCGATGGACAAACGGTATGACCGGCGGCTCATAGATCTTCCCGGAGGCGGTGTTGAGGTTGTTGTCTTTCTTGATTCTCCGGTACCGGCTTACAGCGCCACCGTCGTTCGCCTCCTCTTCGAGGGAGAAGTTGATACGACATCAACGCATCCCGTCTTTGTCGGTGCGTCGGAATTCCTTTTGACGTACAGCGGTGACCGGACCTGGTGGCCGCAGTTGATTGCTCCGGCGCCTGCCCCCACTGCCGAAACCGAGCTTTCCATTCTTGCGGCCTCGGGCATGCGTGTCTTTGCCGACGGACGGATGGATTCTTCACGGCAATCGGAAAAACTGGTTCGCTGGACGTTTACGCAGGATTCCACAACCGCGCTCGATCATTGCTTCTTCACATGTGGTATTGTCAATGTTGAAAGCAGTGCTGTTGTGAGCGTTGATAGTACTGTCACCTTCCGGCTTCATCAATCACCGGCAGCAATGGATCCGGTGCTGGCAACGCGGATATTGTACCAGCTCAGCGATGCATTCGAATTTTTTTCTGCCCTCACCCGCCAGCGCCCACCAGGCACATTTCTCGATTATGTTGTTGTCGGCAATGATGATCATCTGCGGGATTGGCTGCACACACCGGAATTGATCTTTGTTCCAAACTCACCGGCGTTCAGCCAGGACGACTCGGCGGCATTGATGACCGGCGAAGGCAATCCATGGATTCATCAATTATCACATTGGTACGGATTTCCCGTGGCGGATTCCCTGCGCTGGATGGAAGAAGCATGGGCGGGATATCTCACGCACCGCTATCTACTGGCTCGAACTGATTCATCGTTTCGACGAAGAGAGCGACTCGGTCTATTAAGTCAGATTCTTGACTTCTATCCAACACCGCCTTTGGCAGCGGCACAGGAAGATCTTCAGGCGGCGCGCGGCACTTATGTGTTGTTGATGCTCGAGTATCTCTTAGGACGCGATTTGTTTGACAGCATGATGAGAAGTATTCTTGCACACCGTGGTGGACAACCACTGCGCTTTTCGGAATTTCAGATAGCATGCGAAGAGGCCTATGGTTCGCCGCTGGATTGGTTTTTCCGGCAATGGGTACTACAAACGGGATATCCGGAACTGGTAATGTCATCTGATGTTCGTCAGACAAATCGCGGCACGTATTCGGTACAGATCACCATTTCGCAGCGCGGCGACCTCTTTACGATGCCGGTCGATGTTGTGCTCTTCAGTAATGCCAGGCCCATCGCCAGACGCTTACTCGTACGGGAGCAGGATCAGGTTTTTGAATTTGTCGTGCCCACCAAGCCGGTGCGTATCGAGTTGGACCCGGACTATGACGTCCTTCGCTGGATACCGAAAATCCGCCTGCTGGCACACGCTATGACTGCACAAAAGCTCATAGCTGGAGGGCATGATCTCCCGAGTTCAGAGCAGGAAGCATCACTCACGCTCAAACTCGATCCGAATAATCATGCCGGATGGAACGGTGTGGCATATTTTGCGCTCGCAAAGACAGCAGTGATACGCGGGGATCTGAAAAAGGCGGAAGAATTATTTCGGAAAGCTTCCATCATGGAAGCCGTTGAACCGGCACAGATTTATCCAGTCATCAGCCTTGTGCGCCTGGGCAACGTCCTGGAAATGCAGTCAAAACGCGAGGAGGCACTGCAACTATATCAGCTTGCCCTCAGTTCCGGCGAACGAAATCCGCACCTCTACGCCTATGCAATTTCCGAGGCACAAAAATATCTTCAGCACAAGTTTATTACTTCGGAAGCTTTTTGGTATGGTTTCTACTAGAAACGGATAGTATTTTCAGCTGCACCGATATCGCTGCAGAGACAGAAAAGCCCGTCACCGATGAGTGGTGACGGGCTTCGTATTTCTTCTTCGTCACTCGGCGTTCTATTTGGCGGCGAGTCGCCGTGTATATTCTGCCGAATTCTTTACTAAGCCGATCGCCGCCTGCAGTTGTGCATCATACGGAAGGGTGGCGCGGATGCGTCCACGCTCCCCATCATAGCGGCTAACGATCTCCGATTCAAGTTCGCGCTGCACTTCTCTGCCGTGCCGGATAAAAGCCGACCCTTTTTCCCGCTGAATTTTTATATTGATGGATTCAAGAGACACAATGATGCTCGAATCATATTTTTCATCCTGCAGCATTTTCTTCATGTCTGCCAGTTTTTTCTCCACATCGTCCTTGTATTCAAATTTTTGGGATTGTACAAACTGCAAAAATTCACGCAGCAGATTCTCACCCGAAACAAATTCCTCTTTGAGCGGATGTTTGCGAATGTAAGACGTCGCAAACTTGAAATACATTGCGGTACGCAGTAATTCCTGTCCCAGTGAACTTGGTTCTTCGGAAGCGACAACAGAATCCGGCGCGATACCGCCGGCGTCCATTACCGTTCGTCCATGTTCGGTCCTGAATGCGTGGCGAAGGCTGTCGGGGGTGATGGTATAAACACCGGACTTATTGCTATGTTTATAGTCGATCTCCTGAATGCTTCGACCGCTTGGCGTGTAGTACCGCGCCGTCGTTATCTTCAAGGACGCATTGTAGCTCAACGGCACGATTGTCTGCACAAGCCCCTTGCCAAAAGAGCGTGTTCCGACAATCACACCCCGGTCAAGGTCTTGAATTGCGCCGGCGACAATCTCGCTGGCGCTGGCACTGTTTCTATCAACAAGCACCGCAAGTGGAAGATCTGGGAGCAGAGGATCGTTTTCCACGGTGTACAGCTTCTGATCCTCCGCGCCTCTTCCGCGTGTCGACACCACTGTTTCTCCACGGGGGACGAAATTGCCGACAATGTCGACCGCCGCTTCCAGCAGCCCTCCTGGATTTCCCCGGAGATCCAGTACGAGCCCCCGCAGCGGACTCTGCGCTTTTAGATCTTTAATGGCTTGCCGCACTTCGTCTCCGGCACGACGTGAGAAGCGGTCCAGCCGTATATAGCCGATGCCGTTCTCCAAAATTCCCGTGTATGAAACATTATTGACCTGGATTTCTTCGCGCACGAGTACGAATTCAAGAGGACGCTGCTCTCCCTCTCGTTCGATTTTCATTGTCACTTCTGTTCCAGGCTCACCGCGCACGCGGCTGCGAACACTGTCCAGATTCATTCCGTCCACCTTGAAGCCGCCGACTTCAATAATTATGTCGCCGGCACGGATTCCCTGCTTCTGGGCAGAATATCCTTCCATCGGCGCGATCACGATGATGTTGCCATCGCGCATGCCAATCGAAATCCCAACACCGCCGTACTCGCCATGAGTAATAAGATCGATTTCGTCCCCTTCCTTCTCACCTATAAAGACCGTATATGGATCGAGTGTCTCGAGCATCCCGTCGATTCCTTCGTGCATGAACCGCTCCGGATCAACTTCGTCCACGTAGTTGCTCACAATTTCTTTATAGACGCGGCCAAAAATATCGATGTTCTTGTTGATCTTGAAATAGATGCTGTCGCCGGCTGCGAATCCGAAGGTAAGACAGACTGCAGCGGTGACGGCGAATCCGAAGAAGGGTTTTTTCATGATATTCCCCATGCTTGGTTCGATTGATTCGAGCGGTATTCTTTTTCTAGTATACTCAGCCACGGCTCCAAAATCAAATTGTTGATTCTGTACATTTTCATTGTTACTTTCTTGATATGGTTGAACTCATGATTCGTTATTGTGCTGGTGCCGGCATTCTTATTACGGCCTATTTTCTTCTGATGCAATACCGATTAGTGCGACCGGAGAATCCGCGCATCCCACGCTGGTGCCGGCTCGGGGCTGACGGCTGCGCCTCCCTGTTGGATTCCCCGGAAAGCAGAATATTCGGCATTCCAAACACACTTGTTGCCCTTGTTTTCTATGCTGCAGCATTGATTCTGCCTTTTCATCCTTTTGAGGCCATATTTCTTGTTGGCTCAATTTTTTCCGCTGCTCTGGGAGTCTATCTGTCCTTTGTGCTTCTACATCGGATGAAAATTCCTTGTGCGCTCTGCTTCACAATCCACACTCTGAACATTGTTCTTGCCATCCTTTTCATCATTCATGCATCTCAATGGCACGGCCTTTGATAAAAGAAGATCGGGCAAAGGTATTTGTGCTTTGGACTCCCCGCGAGAAGAAGTTGTTCCGTTCTTTTCGCACTCCCATGGATATCCAGCGCTATCTCAACCGTCTCTCATATAACGCAGCACCCACGTCTTTTGCTCCCAGGCGGGTTATCACAGAGGCCATGGCCCATTGTTTCGAAGGGGCGCTTTTTGCCGCCGCTGCATTGCGCTGGATGGGACACCGACCGTTAATTGTCGATCTGGTGGCGGAAAACGACGACGATCATGTCATTGCGATCTTCCGGCGACATGGGAGATGGGGCGCCATAGCAAAATCAAATACGACAGTTCTTCGATTCAGAGAGCCGGTGTACCGCACGCTTCGGGAATTGGCTCTCTCCTACTTCGATATGTATTTCAATACACGCGGGGAGAAGACGCTACGATCCTTCAGCCGCCCGGTGGATCTTTCCAGATTTGACTCAAGGGGATGGATGGAAAGCAAAGAAGACGTCGACTATATCAGCGACTATCTCTACCAAATCCCGCACCAACAGATCCTTTCCCCGGCGATGCGGCGGACTTTGGAAAAAGCAGATCCAGCGCTGCAGCGCGCCGGATTTATGGGAGCAAACACTTCCGGATTGTACAAGCCTGGGAAGAAGCGGCCGTATGAAAAAAAATAGCTCAGTCAAAAGGATTGGGATAGTTCTGCCTCAATCGCCATGCAACATTGGGCGGAGGAGAAACCGGACGAATGGTGCCGGACGTACTCGGAAACCGTAGAATCCTTTGTTGTATTTTTCCCGGCAGCACTGGATTCCAGACAAGATCAAACCGGTTCTCCCCGGCAGTTAGAGTCTTCACAAACTCCTGTTGCCGATGGTTCACCGTATCCCGTAACGTGATGACAATATCTTTCGGGATTGAAAATGTTCCAATTGAATCCGGGCCAGTAACAGCTGTTTTCGTCATCAGGGGCAGGGCCATTATCCCGGGGAACATGAGTGCGTTTGCCGTCTCAAAAACCCCGGCCGATGTCGTCACTCCGACCACAGATGCTGCCGCATCAACTCGCCATAGGGTGAGATAGATCGAATCCCGATACAGTTCTTTTCCCGCCGTCTCGCTGGTCGCAATCAACATTCCTTTAAAGACCCGTGTTCCCGCACCACCGTCCGGAAAGCTGAGAAAGAGCGAATACATACCCAGTTGAAGAGATGTATCTATCGAACGACTCACGACCGATCCATCCAGCTCGCGGATGCTGAAATCCACATGACACGATTGCTCGATCGCAAATCCAACAGTTGTGGCAGAAGACAAAATTTGTCGTCTGCCATTTTCTTTTTGAAGAAATGATCCCACGGGATTTGCAAACAGACTTATCTGCAAGCCCGATACCGGAGTATCACTGTTGTTTTTTACCGACAGAGAAAAGATGAACGCGGGAGCGCTATTTTTCGAATTGTCTTCTATGGGCGAAGAGTCTTTCTTGCATGCCGAAAGTAAGAGTATACACGCGACATAAACCGCAAGTGAGCAAGGTAAAACATTGAACTGTTTCACAATTCACCTTTATAATGCAGCGAGTTCTTTCGTTTGCCGAATTTCATGCGGCATTTTTCCGCAACCGGGAGATCAGCGGTGCTGCGTAAGAAGCCACTCATACAGTTCCGGATTGTCATATGTCGCCGTCCACGAATCGTGCCCTGCATCAGGATAGAGTGTAAATTTTACCGTGCCACCGTTTTTCTGGATCGCAGCGACCATTTCCTGGGAACGCTCAGGAGGAACAACATTGTCCTTTGCTCCATGGAAAATCCATACCGGAATGTTTTTCAGCATATAGGTTTTGAATGGTTCACCGCCGCCGCATACCGGCGCAATCGCGGCAAACTTTTCCGGATAGGTACATGCCAGATCCCACGTTCCAAAACCACCCATACTGAGCCCCGTGCAATAGACCCTCTTGGAATCGACTTCGTATTTTGCAATGATATCATCAAGCAGAGCATTCAATTCTTCTGCATTCCAGCGCTGGTCAGCCGGACACTGGGGTGACGCTAGAATAAATGGAAACTGTTTTCCGTTCGCGACGAGTTTTGCCGGACCATGAATCGCGACTTTATTCAGATCGCTTCCCCGCTCTCCCGATCCATGGAGAAAAAGAACAAGCGGCCACTCTTTTGATTTTTCTTTTCCGTAATCCTCCGGCAGATACAGGAGATAATCTAGGTGAAGGTTTTTGACAATGTGCCCGTCGAATGATTGCGGGTGTTGCCCTGTATGCATGATAAGTGTGGAAGAACAACCCGAAAAAAAGGCCAATGTCAAAAGCGCAAAGTTCTGTTTCCAAAGATACTTCATTGCGAACTCCTTTTTGTATTGCCCCTGCGGTCTGCGAATTGTCCTGATCTAATGAATGGCAAGTGAATCACTGCTGATAAATGACGAGTATGCGCGTTCGCCATAATAAGCGTAGCCGCGTCCCTCAAAAACAGTGCCGGCACACGCACTCTCGATAAATCCATTTTTCTCCACTTGCACGGTGTGATAAATTGACCGTTCCGGATTTTCTTTCAACCAGATTGTGATTCTTCCATCCAGCGCTCTATAGCGCTCTATCCCCCCGAGGGAGTCCACCGTAAAGAGAAAATCTTGTTGTAAACGATGCAGCATTTTTTTCGTCCGGTACCACGTACCGCCGGTTGCTGAAACGAACGGCTTTCCGTCGAGTAGTGCGATACTGTCATTATACGCCAGCACCGTCAGGGCATGGCCGGAGTTGCTCCGGAGCCACCACACCAGCTTGTCTCCATGAAGCAATGAATCATCATATGAATAATCGGCATCCAAAAATGCAATGCGCGAGATATTTGCTGGAATGGAATCCACCCCATTGAGAAAGCCGAACATAAGGCTCCCGCCGCCGCTGTGTCCGCTGAGCATAATGCCGGTGCGACGGTTTTGATAGAGTGATGCAACCGTATCGACCAGCGCATGAATGAGCGCAGGATTGTCTGCGTGTTTTGCACGCCATTGCGGCCAGCCCTTGTCTGCAGCCTCAAGATACACCATAATAATGTCGCGATCCGACATCATCGCGCGAAGAAATCGCGTCTGTGCGCCGATATGCTGAATATCAAAATGCCAGTCATCGGAAGGTGCTTTCACTTTTCCGAATGTCCACGCAGTCGAATTGCCGTTCGGCAACGCAAAAAAAATCAGAAGCTGTTCTTTCTTCGCAACACCACCCTCCTCCCCGGGCGCATTGATGGTGACGATGACATCGTCATGATATCTGAACCGCTTGTTCGTTTCGGGAAAAATTGACGAAGCTCTTTGGAGCACCGTGCATGCGGAAAGTATACCGAGACAGAAGCAGGCGAGATGAAAAAAAGTCCGGCGCATTTTCAAGGCTCTCCATAACGCGGATGTGGAATCACTCCTTCGGCACTGATGAGATCACAGAGAACCGAATCTGCCAGAACGCGGGCAACCGTTGTCTTTAATCCATCCACGATCATTGTCTTGGAGATGAAGCGAATGCCGTGACTGTAATCCACCCACTTCTCCGTATGGCCGGTATAGAGTGGCTGGATGGGCGTTCCATCCGGGCGATGCCATCCGTAGATCGCCACTTTTCCCTGGGGACACTTATTACTGATTACGACATCCTTTTTGTGACCCGCTGTGAGACTTCCCTTTGGATACACTGCAGATTGTGAATCCCGCTGCGCACGAACAAAAGTATTATGCTGCCTGAACACCGGAACGGTGGTCATTGCTGCGGTGGGAGCAATCGGCGCAGGAGTTAATTTCATGCGCGCAGCATTATAGATCGCGTCCACCATCGCTGTGGTTGGCAGGCAGCAACTGAGTGAATCTGCGATGCACTGGGCGGTGCGCGGCGAGAGTGGAGTGTAAAAAAAATCATTGTCCGATCCAACCATACAGTAATCAGGGGCGGCAAAGAATGTCGCTGTGTGGTTTCTTCCTCCAAGTTGTCTTTGCACCGTCACGGGTACAAGAGTCCGGATGAATGACGGCATGTTGCCCTTCAATATTTCGATCTGGATGAGCGAGTCGCGTGTCTCCCTCTCCATCGTATCCAGCAGCATGGAGAACGCTTCGCCGTTGATAGCATCGGATAAGCGGGTAGCAATCGGAAGGTGCTGTGCATCTATCCTGCTGCAAAGTAAGAGGCACCACACCATAGAGAGTATGATGTAGTGCCTGTCGGTTTCGTGTCCGTCCGTACTGCACACGGATTATGAAAGCATTTGAATGAGATCCCGATTCTTTTCGAAATCTGCCGCAAGATCCTGCACAACCCCCTCGATGGGACGCTCACGGAAGGACGAGTCAAATTCACCCAGCATCTTGATGCATTTGTCTTCAGCAAACACAAAACCCTGCGGCTGCTCACCGACGCCGTATCCCCACTGTTCGCAGAGAAGGTCGGCAAAGCGCACAACTGCCGTCAATAATGGATTGTGCACTGAAGTGCGGGCATCGTGGTGACAACGCATCACTTCCACATATTCTGCGGGGAGGCGCCATTTTTCACCCAGTTGACTGCCGATTTCCGTATGCGAAATCGACGCTGCCTGCACTTCCGCATCCACGTCACACACGGACAGATCGCGGATCATCTGCTCCACCACCGGATTGGTTTCAGGGAAGTATTGAATGAGGACCAGCTTGCCCATATCATGCAGCAAACCGGCAGTGTATTCTTTGCCGTCCATCAGGAACTTGTATCGCGAGGCCACCATGCGCGAGACCGTCGCAGTAGTCACCGAGTGTTTCCAGAGAGCCTCGAGCCGTGCATTCTGCTGTGGGTTGAGCGAGATGAGGCGCGCTTTCATGTGATAGGTCAACAGAAGACGGCCCGTCTCATCCAGGCCAAGCATGGTGATGGCGTTTTGAATGCTCATCACATTTCCACGCAAACCATAAAATGGCGAATTCGCAATACGAAGAATTTTTGTTGTCAGCGCCGGATCAGACTCAATGAGTTTTGTAACCTTCGATGTCGTGATCCTTTCATCGGTCATCGCATCGAGTATTTCCGCCACGATGGTGGGGAATGAAACAACTTCATTGATGCGGTTTATTTCATTTCGAATGTCGCGCATGGCTGGAATCCGGCTAATTGTTGATGATTGACCATAAGATAGAAAAGTTCTTCTGATTTCTCAATAGCGACCTCCCGGTCACATCGCCGGTTCGAGCGGCTCCGCGACAATAATACCTGTCTGTTTGGCGTTTTGGGCCAGATAGTCGTGCAGAGGTACTTCGGTTATTTGAACCTTATAACCAACATTCGGTGCATGCATAAAATGCAGTTCGCCGTTTTCAAGCCTGATGGCGACACCGGTATGGGCAATATCCATCCCCGGTAAATTGGTGGTAATGCCAAGCAAACTGCCGGTCTTAATCTTGTCCGCAAATATATGCACGTTGCCCTTCGGCAGGAAAAATGATTCACGACTGTTGATTGCTTCTTCCTGTTTGACAATCGCTTCGTACCACTGGCCGTTCGCCAACTGCTTGTACGTACTGCGGTGTGTCGACATAAAATTAATCGGTTTGGGAATCGGTTTGACGTTCTGGTCACCAAAGATCTGGCGCGTCACGACTTTCAGCACACCCTTGCGTTCGTTATCGTACCAGTAGTCGGTCGTATAGTGCAGTCTGCTGGGATATCCGTCAATAATGCCACCACGATAGCGGACAAGCTGGAGTTGCGCCTTGTAGTCTTCGAATGTGAATTTCTTCATCTTGATGCAGCGGGCGAGCACCAGGGAGTTTTCATAAAACGAAACACAGTCCAGTGCGCGCATATTCACGACGAGGCGTTCTTCACCCGACTGTTCCAGCACATGACCAACATACTCTGTTCCAATGAACGTCTTTCCAATCTCGGCAATGACCTCGTTGATCGGGCGTTCTGCGAGCTGTTGATCGATGGCGAATTCAAATTTCTGTTTGCAAAGGGTTTCGTCGGCGTCGTCCATGGGGAAAAATCCGGCCAGCAATGATGATGGAATGAAGTGTTCAAGTACCAGAGGCGCTACAGCGGCACCCATCGTGCGATGAAAGAATTCTCTTCGATTCATGGCTATTCCTTTCTGTTCTCCTTAGAACGCCGGCTCGGTGTCTGCCGACGGCATATACTCATTGAATGACGGCATTGCCAGATTTTCAAAACGCGCATATTCCTTGACGAAGGTGAGTTGAACGTCGCCAATGGGGCCATTTCGCTGCTTACCGATGATAATTTCCGCCAATCCTTCGGTCGATTTACCACCCTCTTCCAGAATATTGTATTTTTCCGGACGGTGCACAAAGAGTACAACGTCCGCATCCTGTTCGAGAGCACCCGATTCGCGCAGGTTGGCAAGCATCGGCCGTTTGTCATTGCTTATTTCGACCGCACGATTCAACTGCGAAAGAGCCAGGACGGGAATGTTCAATTCTTTTGCCAGCGCTTTAAGAGATCGGGAAATCATCGAAATTTCCTGTTCGCGGCTCTGGCTGTTCTTCGGCCCCTGCATCAGCTGAAGATAATCGACGATGATCATGCCGATATTGTGCTCCACACGAAGGCGGCGCGCTTTGGCGCGCAGTTCCAGAATACCGAGTGCGGGAGTGTCATCAATAAATATTTTTGCGGAATGGAGTTTTCCGATACGCGTGCTTAATTGCGACCATTGGCTGTCCGGGAGGCGGCCGGTGCGGACACTGTGCGCATCCACACGCGCCTCGGCACAGATGAGGCGCAGCACCAATTGATCCGCAGACATTTCGAGACTGAAGAATCCCACCGGCACACCGTGATCCACCGCCGCATTGCGGGCAACAGAGAGCACGAAGGCGGTCTTTCCCATACTCGGACGGCCGGCAACAATGATCAGATCGGAACCCTGAAAACCTCCAGTCAAATTATCCAGCATCGAAAAGCCGGACGGCACACCGGTGACGCCGCTGTGCTTTCCATGGATCGCTTCCAGCCTCTCCATCGTACGGAAGAGCGCATCCTTCATGTCCACATAGCTGCGCTTCATCCGCTTTTCAGAGATCTTGAAGATTTCATTCTCCGCTCTGTCGAGCAGATCAAGCGCGTCTTCCGTTTCATTGAATGCGGTTCGGGTGATTTCGGAGCTTGCCGCAATCAGATTCCGAAGCAGCGCTTTTTCCAGGACGATTTTTGCGTGATACTCGACATTCGCGGCCGAGGTCACCCGCATGGTAAGATCTGCAATATACACCGGCCCGCCAACCTCGTCCAGATGGCCACGGCGCCGGAGCTCTTCCACCACCGTAAGCGAATCTGCTGCTTCGTTCTTTTCAAACAAGCCGACGATCGCCTGAAATATTTTCTGATGCGCCGGTCTGTAAAACACGTCGGCATCAAGGATTTCAAGCGTTTTGGAAATAGCCTCTTTTTCCAGCAGCATTGATCCCAGCACGGCCATTTCCACATCCTGCGCCTGCGGCGGCACGCGGCCGGCAGATTGTTCCATCGTTCGTTCTGTCATACCTTCATACAATAGATTGGTTTCGTCTTATTGCATTGCATGCACGCATCAGCTGGGGCGCTGCAATGCTTCCTGCATCCGCCTCTGCGCCGCATGACGCACGCTACGCAGCGGACGCACTATGCTCCGGAATACAGAGCGGAACATATTCGACACAAAGCGGAGCAGATACTCCGGAGATAAGTTCGTCAATTGAAAATCCAACCGCAACGAAATCCAGACGAGCCGGAAGATTGAAAGCTGTTCTTGCTCCAAAATAGGAACATCTCCCATTTCCATCAAGAGAAGATTTCGTTTCGGCGGGACAAAAAGAGCCCACGAGAAGTCTTTGGCAAACATTCCGGAAGATCTTATCCTCTTTTCAAGGGATGTTCCCGGATAAACCCTGATTCCGACGGAATTTGCAAAGACATCGATATCATGCCGATGGCGCCGGATATAAGCAATATCGTTATTGCATTCTCTGCGTGTTTCGCCGTAATGCCCGAATATGAAGAACACCTTCGTGCGAATGCCCAATTCGCGGCACCAGCGCATCACATGCTCTGCTTGGGCAACCGTGATATTCTTTGCAATACTTTTCAACAGCCGTTCATTCGATGTTTCCATGCCGATATCGACGTAAAAACAACCGGCCAATTTCATCATCAAGAGCAATTCCCGATCTACCGTATCGACGCGGATCTCGCATTCCCAAAGCAGCCGGTACGGTTTGATCATGGCGCAGAACGCCAGCACGTGTTCCCGGTTTGCGGTAAATGTACTGTCAAAGATCTTCAGCGCGCGAATGGTTTTCCGCGCCAACATGGAATCCAATTCCGCCTTTATGAGCGCAATACTCCGCAGGCGGACGCCGCCGGGAAACATGCGTGACGCGGAACAAAAAGTACACATGACCGGACATCCGCGCGACGTCATCAAAAAATCCGCTTCGAACCCCAGAAAGTCAATCTTTAGATTATACGGATGCTCAAACAGATATCGTGCCGGCATCGGCAGTGCATCAAGATCATGGATTCGTTTCGGCGCATTGCACCGGATACCCTTCTCTGTCCGAAACGCGATTCCATGTTCGGCTCTGAGATCGACATCAACTGCACCGACAAATTTCTCACACAAGGCCGCAAACGGATATTCGCCCTCGCCTTGCACCACATAGTCGATCGCCGGAATATGACGGAGTGTATCTTCCGCCGTGAATGTTGCGTGTACGCCACCATAAACCACCGGAATATTCGGCAGAACTTCTTTTGCCATTCGGGCAATATAAAAGCTCTCCTTGCGCGTTGGCGTAGTGCCTCCAATGCCGATGATTCGCGGATTCCAGCGCCGTAGATCGCGCCGGAAATCTCCATGATAATAATGGAAATCAAGTATCTTCGTTCGGAATCCGCGCTGCTCAGCCATCGCCGCCAGGCTAGCAAGCCCAAGAGGCGGCATTGGCTCAAAGAAATTATTGCGTTCAGCCGGATAGACGAGCAAGACATCGCATGCGGGTTCCCCCTGTACGGTTCTGTTCATCATGCGTGAATCAGTCCATCGTGCATTTTCCGCAGCCGCTGCACATCTTCCCATGTCGGGCGCTTCCACCCCGGATTACGCAACAATGCCGCCGGATGGTACGTAACAATCACTGGAATATTTCTATAGCTGTGCGTTGCCGTACGGAGATTTCCCATTGACGCGGTTGTGTGCAACAATGTCTGGGCAGCAGTCAGTCCAAGACAAAGAATAATAGCGGGCTGGATCAATTCAATCTGCCGCCACAAGTACGGTTCGCACTGTTCCACTTCGGATGGATTGGGCCTGCGGTTATTCGGCGGCCGGCATTTCAAGATATTCGCGATGTACACTTCTTCACGCTTGAACTTCACCGCTTCCAGAATTTTATTCAACAATTGTCCGGCCCGGCCGACAAAAGGTTCGCCCTGCGCGTCTTCGTCCGCGCCGGGTGCTTCTCCAATAACCATCAGCGTTGCCTTCGGATTCCCGACGCCAAAAACAAACTTGGTTCGCGTCGCACCAAGCGGACAGTTTTGGCACTTGCAGATGAGCCCGTTCAATTCCTCCACCGATGCCGCTTGTTGCCAGGAAACATCGTTCGATGATATCTCAACGGTTTTCGGCTCTATTTCCTCTTTGGATTCTGTGCAATACTCTCCGTGCATGGCGCCACCAAACAATTCACGTTCCTGTTCGACGAAGTGCTCAATGTCCGTCAAAACACTATGATAGTCTTTGGAAAAATCTTTGGACATGAGTTTCGCGCCCCTTTTTTGGGATGCAGGTATGATATCAGAAGAGCCGTGCGACGCGATTGAGTATTTCCATCGCCACATCAAACTTCGACATTTTCGGAAGAGAGTCTGCGGTGCCGTCGTTGGATATGATGGTGACGACATTCGTGTCCGTGCCGAAGGCCGCGCCATCGTCTCGCGTACTATTCAGCACAATATAGTCGAAATTCTTTTCGCTCAATTTCCTCTTCGCGTTCTCGAGTTCATTATGTGTTTCAAGTGCGAAACCGACATGAATGCGCGACTTTTTGTTTTTCCCCAGCTCTTTCGCGATGTCGGTGGTGGAAACCAGCGCCAACTCCGGAACGCCGCCTTCCTGCTTCTTGATCTTTGTTGCAGACGGAATGGCGGGTGTGAAATCCGCGACAGCAGCGGCCATGATGACGATATCGGCCTCAGTCGCAGCTGACTGTACCGCGGTGTTCATTTCGGCGGCAGTCTTCACATCAATCCGACGTACATTGCGCGGCGTCGGAAGAGCGACGGGGCCAGATATCAGCGTCACATCGCCGCCCCGTTCTGCGGCACATTGCGCCAGGGCGAATCCCATTTTTCCGGAGGACCTGTTTCCGATAAATCGCACCGGATCGATCGGTTCATGGGTTGGACCAGCTGTTATAATGATTTTCTTTCCGGCATAATCCAGCGTCGTTCCCACCAGCACTGCTTCCACAAAGGCGACAATGGTTTCCGGTTCCGGAAGGCGTCCGCGTCCAGTCAGGCCACTTGCCAGTTCACCTTCTTCAGGCGGAAGTATACGGCATCCACGAGCGCGGAGTACTGAAAGATTCTGTTGCGTCGCCGCATGCTCGAACATATCCACATCCATCGATGGCGCCAGCGCCAGCGGGCAACGCAGGGCAAGGGCGGTCGCTGACACAACATCGTCCGCCAAACCATGTGCAAGTTTTGCCAGCATGTCTGCAGTAGCCGGAGCCACCAGCATTATGTCAGCCCAGAGACCAAGATCGATGTGACGCACTCCCGCCGCCGTCGATGAATGCGTATCCTGCGGCCAGAGCGAGATCAATACTTCCGCCTGCGAGAGCGCAGAAAAAGTTAGCGGTGCCACGAATTGCGTGGCAGCCTGCGTCATCAGCACGCGCACATCCGCGCCCGATTTTTTTAACAGCCGGACAACGGAGCAGATTTTGTACGCCGCAATGCCGCCGCAAACGCCGATCAGTATGTGTTTAGTCTTTTGCAACGGGCGGCACTTCAGCTTCTTTATAACGGAATTTCAGCTCATCATTCAAAATTTCCCGAATGGCTTCTTCTGTCGGCTTCGGTCGCTTTTCAAATTCCAAGCTGATACGGAGCTGATCCGGATTGGCATCCGGTTCTTCTTCTTCCGGATTCGAGCTGGACGGAAGAATGGAAATAGTTTCCAGCCGCTGGTTGAATTCGATCTTGGTCTCTTCGTTGAGCTGCCGAGCACGCTTCGACAGCACGACGATCGCCTCATACACATTGGCAGCTTTCGACTCAAGTTCGGTAATTTCAATAGATTTAATTGCCATGGATGATCCTTTGTTTGATGATGATGATCGTGTCTTATGTTCTTGTAAATGCACTCTCCGCTATGCGGATTGCAGATGCCTATCCACAATTGCATGCACTTCTTCGATCGCGACGGAAAGTGTATCGTTCACAACCCGGAAGTCAAATTCCTTTCCAAGCTCCAGTTCCATTGCAACCCGGTCCATTCGCCGTCTAAACGTTTCTTCGTCTTCTGTCTTTCTGCTCCGCAGCCGCTCGCGAAGAACGCCGATGGACGGTGGTTCGATAAAAATCAGCACAGATTCTTTGGGATACACGCGCCGGATGGATAATCCGCCGCGCACATCAATGTCGAACAGCATATTGGCGCCGCGCTCGAACACACGATTGACTTCCCGCTTCAATGTCCCGTAGTAATTTCCATAGATCAGTTCGTGCTCTACAAGGGCATCTTCCCGGATCATCTGCTCGAATTCTTCTTTCGTGAGAAAAAAGTAATCCCTGCCGTCCTCTTCCACCGTCCGTTTGGCCCGCGTGGTGGCGGAAACGGAGAACGCAAACTCCGGATAACGCTCCAGAATTGATTTCACAATAGTTGTTTTTCCGCCACCGCTGGGGGCAGAGATGACAAAAAGTTTCGACATGCCTACTCGATATTTTGAAGCTGTTCTCTGATCTTTTCCAGCTCTTCTTTGATCGCCACCACGTGATGGGCAATGGCCGCATCGTTTGTCTTTGAACCGATTGTATTCGCTTCGCGATTCATTTCCTGGATGAGAAAATTCAATTTTCTTCCCGCACCATCTTCACGCTCCAGCGCCTCTAGAAAAAACTTATTGTGCGAGCGGAATCGAACACATTCTTCGGTAACATCAAGCTTGTCCGCCAGTAGCGCAATTTCCAGTTCCAGGCGCTGTGAATCGACAATCCGCTTGTCACTGACCAGCGCAGCGATTCGCTCCTGCAGACGGTTACGTTCCTCCGGAACTTTTTGCTTTGCAAGCGCCACCACTTCGCCCAATCGTGATTCGATCCCCTGAACCCGCTTCACCATGTCCTTGGCGATCTCGCGCCCTTCATTCGCCCGCATGGTCTGCAATTGTTCAACAGCCCGCACCAACGCCTGCTCAAAGACACTCCAGAGCGCCGTGTCGTCATCTTCTTTTGCATCGTTCTCGAAAATCTCCGAGAAGGAAAGAATATGACTGAGTTTCACCGGCTCTTTGATCCGCGCCGTCTTGCGAACGTCGTTTAAAAGCTTCTGGTACGCTTTGACGGCTTCCTTATTCACCCGTACTGCAACGCAGCTATCGGCATCGCCCTGTACGGTGGTGTTGAGCGTGATCTTTCCCCGAATAATCCTGGAGCGGACGAGTTCCTTCATTTCATTTTCGCGGAGAGATAGCGAGCGCGGGACTCTTGAGACCAGCTCGAGGTACCTGTTGTTCACGCTGCGCAATTCGACAATGGCTGTTTTGCCGCCCGATGTGTATTCCCCCCGTCCGTAGCCGGTCATGCTTCGAATCATTCTAACGCTCCATTCCTGTGTAACATATAAGATACGAAAATTGCGTCCGGCAGACAAGGGGAAAACCAGAGGAAAACAGGCGAAAATTCAGGAGATGCCCATGCAAATGGCTGCACAGACTATTTTTCGACTACCAGTTTCTTCGTGACGGTATTTTTCCCATCCGTCAGGGTATAGAAGTAGATTCCAGCCGGAATTGCCAATGCATTCCAGCCAACATGGTGCTCACCCGCATCCATCGTTTGATCGACAGGCCGGGCGACGATTCTTCCCAAAACATCATGCACCGCCAATCGGATGTGTGCTGCACGTTGGAGCAAAAAGCGGAACTGTGTTGTTGGATTGAATGGATTGGGATAGTTTTGCTCTAGAACAAAATCGCCCGGTGATACCTGACGGCTCTCTACCGACGAAAGAGCATAATCTGTGATCGAAACGAGTGTTCCAAGTCCCAATTGCGTGAGTGCCTTGACCAAGGGAATATTGAGCGTCCCCAGTGTGTCGGATGAGCGATGATAATGCGAACTTGCCGTATAGTTGCTGTCACTTGTCCAGGGAAATGCGTGCTCAATAATCATGATGGCAGGATAGCCTCCATTCCAGAAACAGAGATGGTCGCTGTACCCCGCATTGACGAATGGCGGTTGATTTGTCGCAATCTGCAGCCCGTATGTTGAATTTACCAACAGACTCGTTTGACCAATCCATTGGGAGGCGGAATTGGCAAAAATGTCTGCGTAGATTTTCAACGGGTTGTAACCGATCATATCCAGATTTATTACACCGACTATTTGCATCCCTTTCGCCAGAGCATCCGCAACAAAATGTGTGCTTCCCATAAGGCCGGCTTGTCCCGGGAATCCCTCTTCATCACCCCATGCCGCAAAAATGATGGAGCAAACGGGTGCGAAATGAAAGGCCGTGTCGCTCAGTATGCGCGCTGATTCCAGGATCGCGGCAATCCCCGATGCATTGTCATCAGCACCGAGCGTTCGGATCGTCTGCCAGGTATCTTGCCAGACGACGGGATCCATACGGCTTGCGGAACAATCCAGGTGTGCACATACGATGACATATTTTTCCGGGGCAACGGCACCGCGAATGGTCCCGATCACATTCACTAACGGAAGTCCATCATATGGCGATGGATATGTTGGGACGTAGAACGTATCATTCACGACTGTAACTCCGCGGTGAGACTTCATACTTGTGCTGATGTAATTCACCACGGCCGTGTTGCCGGGAGTAAATGAAATGCGATTGTAATAGCCTCCTGCAAATCCGAGAACATTGATGTGAGAGACAAGATTTGAATCTGAAACCGCAGCAAGCATTCGCCGGACAACAGCCGTGTCTACCGGTTCTGCGGATAATGGAAAGAGAAAGAAAAGAGAAAAAAGCAGGCAAAGAATGGAATGCTTATGAGACATAGAAACCTCGCGGCATAACAACGTCACGAAAACACGATGAGAATCTTTCTGCACCTTCTTTCGAGCCAATGTTGCGACGATAAATCAATCTAGATTCGGACGCTGAGCGAAGCCGAAGCGTCCACTGAAATCTCTAACGTCCCTCGTGTCACATTAACAGAGCAATGATCGCACCAGAAATCGCACAGCACCAGTTTACAATATCATTGCCAATCCATCCAAAGCCGCGGATCATAGACGCCGACTGCAAACAGTGCAGTGTCCGCTCCGTCGTCTTACCGCAGACGGAACATCGGTATTGCGCCTGCACGGTTGCTCCAAGCAAGCTGTCCACCAGCGATCCTCCCACACCGGCCGCAATGATGCGGAGAAGCGCAAGCAAAGACATCGGCATTCCCATGCTCTTAAAACCAACAATCGCAATCAAAAGCGCCCCCACCGCACCTCCGGCAAACCCCTCAAGCGAAACGCCTCCGCTCGTTCCTGTTTCCACAGAACGGAATGTTAGTATCGAGCGCGGACGTCCGCGCGCAAGAACGCCGATTTCAGTTCCCCAAGTATCTGCTGTCACCGCCGCCAATACAGCAAGATATACCGTCGACCATAACGGCCAGCCGGGAACGAGATACCAGCCGAGAACGAGAAATCCCGGAAGCGCACCATTGGCAGCCACCTGCCCCGCATCTCGTCGATCTGATTTCTCGAACATTAGGCTGAATGACTGTTTCCGGTGTTTTCCCATCTTCGAGAGAATGCTTGACGCAATGAAAAATGCGAGGATCGGCAGCGTCCATGCCCAGCCGCCAACACCGTAAACGATCGTAGCCAGAAGTGCGGTTGCAACACTTCCACTGATCGAAAGAAAATGAAAATAGTATGATGCGACGGCAATGCCGATACCAAACGCGACACCCAACATCAAATCTACCGGCTGATGGGCGGGGCCGCCTACAAGCATGAAGTGAAGCACAAAAGCCGCAGACAGAGGCACCGTGAGATTGTCAAATCCCCTCGAGGAGATTCCCTCCCACGCAGTGACAAAAAATGCGGCGACAATTGCCGTTTGCAGCACCAGCACGTGATCAACCAAACGCGCAAAGGGATGGAAATAGAGCCCGAGCATCGTGACAAGAAATGTCACGATAAACATCGTCGCACTTCCTTCAAGAGTTTTTTTGTCACTGGTGAGTTTGTATGAATGCGGATGCTGCAGATCTTCGCCGACAATGGCGGCGCCAGCATCGCCGAGCGCAAGAATCAGTATGGCAATCGAAATGATCGCAGAGTAACTGTTCCACAGCAGAATGACGAGAATCAGAAATGAAAGCGGGTAGTAGACCGTGCCGTACGAACGACGATTCGTACCGTGCATTCCCTTCAGCAATCCCATTTTTATAGCGATGAGATTCGAAAGGCTGAAGATGATTGCGAGCAGCATCGCAGGAATGCCGGAGGTAAATAATTGCGGAGCGAAATAGATAAGAACACCAACTGCGATATGAACTGACTTGCGTGTGACCTCGGGGGACCATTGCATCTTTTTCCGAATCAGCTCGGCGGCAACAACAAAGCAGCCAAGAGCCAGGAAAATAAGAGTGAAGAGAATCCATTCTTCTCCGGTCGGCGGAAGCAACAGTTTCATACACGCACCCTCATAATATCACAGAGAAGTATATCCAGAATCAGGCGACTGTCTGCTGCCGATGTTTTTGCCGACAGGTCTGCACACTCCAGAGCGAGAAAGGCATCTTCAATGGCGGCGAGAGGGTAGCGCCTCAACTGTTCCCGATATTGCTTTAGGTGATAGGGATTGACCTGCACCGCCTGCGCAAGTTCAAATTCGGATTTTTGCTCGGTTCGATATGCACTCAGTTTCCAGAGCACGGTAAAGTGGCGCGTCAGCATCACCACCAGGAACGGAATTCCTTCTCCTGCTTCAAGCATGTGCGCTCCGATGGAGAGCGCGCGTGTAGGACTTTTTTCTCCCAGTGCACGAGTTAGTTCGAAGATCGAAAATTCTTTTGAGATGCCGACAATCGATTCAACATCTGCACGCTCAATGGCTGTACGTGTTCCAATAGCAATGATCAGTTTCTCCATCTGATTTGCCAGTTCACGCAGGGAGTTGCCAACATAGGCCTGTAACAGCTCAATTGCTTCGGGAGAAATTTTGCATTTCAACGTTTGTGCGCGTTGTTGAATCCAGGCAGGAATTTCATTGTCATAGAGCAATGGGCTTTCGCCCGTCACCGTGTGTTTCTTGAACGCAACGTATGGTTTCTTCCGCATATCCGGTTTTGTTCCGGCCAAGACCAAAACCGTACTAGGCGAAGGATTCGCGACATATGACTCCAGCGCCTCTGCCTCCTTCAAATGATCCAGATCTTTCACAACAACCAACCGGTGATCTGACATCATGGGAAACGAGAGCGCGAGCCCCACAACGGCAGCCCCGGTGGTCTCACTCCCCTGCAGCACATCCTGATTAAATGCGCGCATATCCGCCGGTACAACAGATTCCAAAAACGCATTAATCAGAATTTCAATCAGATAATCTTCTTCACCGAAGAAGAAATAGACTGGTGCAAATTTCCTCTGCTTGATGGAAGAGAGAATTCCGTCGACGTCAATTTTTTCCCGTTTTGCCTTTGCCATGGTTGCGAAGAACATCTGTGAAGAAACGCCTCCCGTCCACCGGAGGCTTTTTCCTAAAACTGGTTAATGCACAACAACTTTCTTTATCACAACTTTTTCGAGCGGATTGTCCATGCGGTCACGTTTCACGGCCGCTATTTTGTCGGCAACATCCATGCCGTGAACTACTTTGCCGAAAACAGAATATTGCCCATCAAGAAACTTCGCGGCGGCGACAGTAATGTAAAACTGGCTGCCGTTTGATTTTCGCTTGGGATTTACCTCATCCCCCTGACGGGCGGCGGCAATCACGCCACGGTCATGTGAAACGCCGATTTCGGCATCAATCGTATAGTTCGGTCCGCCCATACCATGGGTTGAACGGTCATCGGTCTTTGAATTCGGATCGCCACCCTGAATCATAAATCCGGGAATGACGCGATGAAATGTCGTCCCTTCAAAAAATCCCTGTTGTGCCAATTTCCTGAAATTGGCGGAATGGAGCGGCGCCTTGTCATCGAACAACTGGATGGCGATATCGCCCAATGATGTTTGAATAACCACGAGTCCCTTCAGTGTATCCTGTTGAGTCACGGACTTCTTTCCTTTCTTTGGTCGAATTGTTTGTCCCGTCGCCACTATGGCACAGATGAGACAGAGGATGATGATCGTTTGCTTCATTGTTGCTCCTTCAACTCTTTTATGTTTTCATGATTCTATGAGCTTCTGCCTTCAACCGGCAGCGACGTCAGAAATACCAGGCGACACCTATTTCCACCCCGGCCGCAAAAAGCGAAAGCGACACATCCTGCGATCCAGTGCTCCCGGCATTCAGCGTGTTTCCATTGTTATCCTTGACCGTTCCAAGAAGTTCCCAGCGTAGTGTTCCGCCCAGATGGACATACACATTGTCGGACAAGGCAGTCTGGCCAACCAGTTCCGCTTTCAATCCAGGTCCGCCGGCTTTATACACTGTCGTGAACCGATAAAAAGGCGTCGTATTTTCGATGCGGCCAACATGATATCCTCCCCCGCCGGCGATCTTCAAAAAGTATCCGGGTCCGGAAGTGACATACTGGAACAGCAGTGAAGGAGCATGAACGGCAAAGAAGAGATTCTGCGTCCCGCCTGCTTGCGGAATAATGGAATAGGACTTGAAGAGATAGCCGTAATCAATTTTCACGCCCCATGATTCCCCTGCCGGAAATTCCAGAGCCGAAAATAGTTCAATCCCCGTTCCAAATGTCGATGCGGCATTTCCGCCATTGGAAGTTGTGTTGATATAATCGGCTAGTCGGGGCACGCTAATAAGTGAAATATTTAATCCCGCACTCACCGCCGGTGCGTTGTCGTGCTCTACGGCAACGGTTCGCCCCCCTTCTCCGCCGGCAAACGCCCTGAACGCAAAAAGAAATAGTATCCCGACGGAAATGATCCGCTTCATTGTGGGTTTTCTCCAACGACATCCGACATGCGGACTTGATCTTTGATGAAATAGTAGAGGCCGAAACTAGTGGTGCAGACAAAACCGATTTCGTGAGTAAGGATAGAATAACTGAGTGCCGTCACCGGATCGATATGAAATAACTGTGTGAGTGCAAACGAGGTAAAGGAATGATAAGTCCCAAAACCGCCAGAAGTCGGAAGTGCAAATGCGACACCGGAAACGACCATCAACAATGTTGCGGCGCCGAGGTCCAGATGATGGGCCATGATGTTGTCGAAAGATAAGAACGGCAGATACATCATTACAATATACAAACCCCACACAGCGTAGCTCGATAGTGCGATCATCGCAAACTTGCCGGGATAGTTCACAATGGCAAATCCGGAAACAAATGAATCGAACTTGCTTCCAACGCGGATGCGCAATTTTGAAGGGACCATGACAAGCAAACGCCGGAGCAGAGAAAACAGCAGATCCGCTTTGAAGAACAGGAGGATGAACAGTACCGTCAATCCAATCGATCCCAGGAGGAAAAATACTTTCAGTGATTCAAATCCGGGGAAAAGTTGCGAGAAGGAATCAATATACAGGAAAAACACAATAAGGAGAATGGAGAGAAAAACGATCATATCAATAATGCGCTCGATGACCACAGTCCCGAGTGCGGCACTCTTCGAAATATTCTCCAGATTGCCGATCGCATATGGACGGACAAATTCGCCGACACGCGGCAAAAAGTTGTTCACCATATAGCCAATCATCACCGCAGAGAAGGAATTGCGGAGAGTTACATTGGGTTTGATCGGATAGAGAAGATACTGCCAACGCCAGGCACGCGCCATGTGACCGACGACGGTTCCGAGGAACAGCAGCACCATCCACCCCCAATGCACGCCACGCAGGGAATTCCAGAGCGCATTGCGGTCGATACCGCGAAAAGCGAGATACAGAAAAAGCGCTGTCAGGAGAAAACTGGATGCGTAACGGAGATTTTTCTTGGACATACGTTATTTTGAAGGAGATGACAACGAGCGTAGATCCACTACTTCGACACCCTGCGGAGGTTCTAGAATAAATAACGCATCGGTCAGACCGGGATTCTTGCGGAAATTGCGGACGGTGTAGATTGTCTGTGTCTCGTTTCCATCCACAAATTCAACGCGCTGTACCGTCCAATCAGCTTCTGTGATCCAGACCTTAAGTGACTTAATGAAGGCATTGGTTCCCGGACGAGGGGCCAGCTTGAGCACCAGCACATCGCCCAATTTGTCTCCAACAAAAGCAGCGGAATAAGACTTGGGGAGGCCGAAGATGAATTTCTCCGGAGAAAAGGTTTGCGCATTCTCCTTGTAGGCATCGATGACCACCTGATTGTTCACGGGAGAATACACCCACACCGTTTTTCCATTCGTCACCAGTGTCTGTTGTGGCGACTCGACACGGTACCGGTTTCCCTTTTTCATTTGCAGCGTACCAGCGAAGCGCTGTTCGCTCTTTGTATATTTGAATTTTACGGTTTGGGTGAATTCGGCAGAAGCATCCGTGAGCGACGAGTAGGTCGACTGCACATTGGCAACCACATCCATCGCCGTCAGCGATGCTTTGTCCTGCGCCACACAGAGGGAAAACAAAAAGAGTAGAACGCTCATATTTTTCAATCGTACCATATCGTGCGTGACGTGAGACAGTTCAGTACCGTTGTTCTGTTATAAACTCTTCAAAATCGCTGTGAGTTCCGCTTCGCTTTCGACCAGCACTTCACGCGCCTTGCTTCCGTCAAACGGCCCGACAATACCAGCCGCTTCCAGTTCATCCACCAAGCGTGCAGCTCGCGAGTATCCGACCTTCAACCGGCGCTGCAGCAGCGACACAGATCCCTGCTGATGGCGAACGATCGTGCGTGCGGCTTCTTCAAACAATTCATCCCGGTCGCCGCCGCCATACGCCGCGCCGCCGCGCCGCTTTTCGAGCACCGACGGGAGCTCGAACGGCTTGCTGTATCCCTTCTGTTTTGCGATGTGATCGACAATCGCCTCCACCTCGTCGGATGAAATGAATGCATTTTGAATCCGCAACGGTTTCGGGCTCCCTGACGGCATGTACAGCATATCGCCGTTGCCGAGAAGCTGTTCGGCACCGTTCATGTCCAGAATAGTGCGCGAGTCTGTTTTCGACGCCACTTGGTACGCAATGCGCGCGGGGAAGTTGGCCTTGATGACGCCCGTGATCACATCCACGGAGGGACGTTGCGTTGCAACAACAAGGTGAATACCCACGGCACGCGCCAGCTGCGCCAGCCGGGTAATCGGCTCTTCCACGTCACGCGCCGCGGTGATCATCAAATCGGCAAGTTCGTCGATCACGATAACCAGATAGGGAATCTTTCGATGTTTGATCGTATCGGAATCTTTCAGGCGGCCGGAGCCGATGCGTTCGTTATAGTCGGCAATATTGCGAACACCGGCGTGCGCCAGTTTGTCGTACCGCTGTTCCATCTCCAACTCCGCCGCCTTCAACGCAAGAACAGCATTTTGCGGCGTGGTCACAATCTTCTCATCCACATCGCGGGAGACGGCAAGATAGTGATGCTCCAGCTTCCGGTACAGACTTAGTTCAATCTTCTTCGGATCGATAATGAGAAATTTTACTTCCGAGGGATGGAGCCGATAGATCAAGCTTACCAGAATCGTGTTGATGCCGACGCTCTTGCCCGAACCGGTGGAGCCCGCAATCAACAAATGGGGCATCTTGGACAAATCATCAACGCATACTTCGCCGGAGATGGTCTTTCCCATCGCAAGCGGAAGCGCCGCATGCGCATCACGGAACTTCGCTGAGTTGATGATGCTGCGGACGGTGACCAGCGACGGCTTGTGATTCGGAATTTCCACGCCGACCGTTCCCTTGCCGGGAATCGGCGCCTCGATACGAATGCCGCGCGCCGCCATGGCGAGCGCAAGATCGTTTGCCAGGCTGGTGATTTTCGAAATCTTCACACCGGTCGCCGGCACGAGTTCATATAACGTTACAACCGGACCCGGGGTCACACTAACGCTGCCAACTTCAACATCGAAGTCTGCAAGCTTGGCCTTGAGCAGCTCCGCGTTCGCCTGGAGTTCCTTATCATCGGGAACGTCCGCCTGCTTCTGGGCATTCAGCAAATCAACAGACGGAAAAACGTAATCGATTTCTTCATCCGCCACTTCCCGCTCGCCCAATTCCACCTCTTCCTCCTGCACAACGGCCTTGATGTCCAGCGGCGTTTCGGAAGATGCCAGTTGCGAATCGGGGCGTTTGACAATCGGGAGAACCGGCTTTTCCTTGGGTGGCTCGGGTTTTTCTTTTGCGGATTCCTGTTGATTCTTCTTTTCTGCACCGCGGAGAGCCGGAATTTCTCCATCCGGTTTTTTAATTTTGATGACGTCTTTCTTTTTCTTTGCCCGTTCTGCTTCGCGAGCTTCCTGCTTTTCTTTGCGCCGTTCGTTCCACTCCCTCAGGAATGCAGCGATGGCAAGCACTGCGTCTTTTATCCGCTCGGACGTTGCATGCAGATCAAGATCGATCGCCAGCGTAATGACGGCGAACAAAAACGAAAGCGCCAGAATAATCCCGCCAGTCACGCCGATCAACTTACGAACCACGTCCGACAAAAATACGCCGACATCGCCGCACCATTCAGACGATACGAACAATGCCGACAGGGCCGTCTGCCGCAGCAATCCAAACAAGAGAGAGCCGAGAACGGCAATGAGAATGATGTAGGAGGTAAAGACTGCAAGCCGCCGCAAATCGCCTTTGCGCAGCGTCACCCAGCCCCACCACATCATTAGAAACGGAAAGACAAACACAAAGTATCCCAGCGTCGTCTTGATGAGGAAATAGGAGATCATGGCTCCGTAAATGCCAAGCCAGTTCGGCGTCTGCTCAATCTTCTGGCGCAGAAGCGGATCTGCAGAGTTGGTGACAATCTTGACGAGGGTGGAAAAGGCGTTTTCACCGCTGGCGTCATCGGCGGATGAATACGAGGCGAGACTGAGGAGGATCAGCACACCGGCGACCATCAGAAAAAATGATGCCAGTTGTTGGGGGCGAAAATTCTTTTTTTTCTTTTCTTTGCTATGTCCTTCGGCTGCTGCGATACGCGACCTCTCTTAACTTGCTTTTGTTTCTGCCGGCACCAAAGGCTTTTGTTCGTCTTTTTTCAATTTGAGAACGTTGCCAACCAACAGGGGCAGCGCGGGAATGGAATCCAGATTCACACAGGTTTTGATGTCATCCTCAAAGCCGATTTCCATCAGATATTTTCCATGTTCGGAGCTCTTTGCCATCTTCAACAGATTTCTGCCGAATGTTTTGTGCAGTGCCTGTGCCGCCACAGCGGAATCGTTCAGCTCCACATAGAGCGATTCATCGTCACACAGCATCTTGACAATCATGCCGGCACAAATGGCGTCTTCAATGCAGAAAAGCTGCTGCTTGCCGGAACAAACAATGAAAAAATCTTCGCGGCATTCTTTGATGTACTGCACCGCCAGAGAGATGTTCACAAATCCGGCCACCACCATCTTTTGCGCATAACGCGCTTTGACCATGGCGGCCGTGCCATTCGTAGTACAGAATATGATCGATTTCCCCTTAACGGCCTCTTCGGTATATTCTTTTGGCGAATTGCCCAGATTGAAACCGGGAATAATTTTTCCATTGCGTTCGCCGCCTCGCAACACCACATCACCGAACAAATTGCCGGAGACCTTTACGGCGGATTCAACGTTCGCCACCGGGATGATCTCGCGCGCACCGTTGTAGAGCGCCGCAACGATCGTTGTGCTGGAACGAAGAACATCGATGACAACAACGTTCTTTTCCCGCAACAACATCTCGTCAATCTGTGACGGTGAAAAAAAGACATCCACTTTCATGCATGATACCTTTTATCTTTGAAAATGCGCGAAGCTGTTGTAGACAGAGACCTGTGTATTGGTTGCACACAACGACATCGGAAGAATTTTCTTCGGTATGTTGCAGCGCCTGTACGCGTAATTACTTTTTTTGTAGAAATGGAATTGAAACGACTGTGGCAGCTTTGTCGGTACCGCGAACATCCACCGCGATCGTCGTTCCGGGCTCGGCAAATTCCTGGGCGACATATCCCATCGCAATCGCTTTCTCCAACGACGGAGAGAATGTTCCGCTGGTGACCACCCCGATTGTTGCGCCATTCGCGCGAATTGGATAGCCGTGACGGGCAACGGTTTTTTCCGGAAGGACCATCCCGACCAGCTTGCGCTGAAGCCCATTCTTCTTCGCCGCTTCCAGAGCAGCCTTTCCGATAAACTCCGGTTTGCTCATGCGCGTGATCCAGCCCAATCCCGCTTCGAGCGGATTGGTCGTCTGGTCGATATCGTTGCCGTAGAGACAGAATCCCATTTCAAGGCGAAGTGTATCTCGTGCACCGAGCCCGACCGGGCCAATCCCAAATTCCTTGCCGGCATCAAAAACCGCCGTCCAAACTTTTTCCGCATCCGCAGGGGCGCAGTAGAGTTCAAATCCCGCTTCGCCGGTATAACCGGTGCGGGAAATAATCATCGGAACTCCAGCCAGTGTTCCCTGCACAAAATGATAATACTGAATCTGCGAGAGCACTGCGGAGGTCAGCTTCTGCAGTGTCGCTTCCGCTTTCGGTCCCTGAACGGCAAGCAGCGCCGTTTGATCGCTCTCATCCACCAGTGTCACGTTTGGGGTGAGGTGATCTTTCATCCAGGCAAAATCTTTTCCCATGTTGGAGGCATTGACCACCACCATGTACTTATCCTGCGCAAGATTGTAGACGAGCAGATCGTCGATGATGCCGCCGTTCTCATAGCACATCGCGGAATATTGAATTCTGCCCGGGAATAATTTAGTCACATCATTCAGCGTGAGCCGCTGCAGAAACGCAGTCGCGCCTTTGCCCGAAACCATGAATTCTCCCATATGAGAGACGTCGAACACGCCCACGCCTGTACGCACCCGTTTGTGTTCTTCGATGATGCCCGTATACTGGATTGGCATCTCATAACCCGCAAACGGTACCATCTTCGCTCCCAATTCCTGATGGAACCGGAAGAACGGAGTCTTCTTCATTTCTTCTGTCCTTTTTTCCAATCCGACAGAAAACGCTCAATGCCGATATCCGTCAACGGATGCTTGATCAGCAACTCGATGACCTTGAACGGCATCGTGCAGACATCGGCGCCCATCATCGCCGCTTCAACCACATGCAGCGGATGGCGGATACTGGCAACCAGCACTTCGGTGTCATACCCGTAGTTGTGATAGATCGTCACGATCTGTGCAATCACATCCATGCCGTTGTGGCTGATGTCATCCAGACGTCCGACAAACGGACTGATGTACGTCGCGCCAGCTTTGGCGGCAAGAAGCGCCTGCGTGGGAGAAAAGCAGAGCGTCACATTCGTGTGAATGCCTTCCGCCTTCAATGATTTGACAGCCTTCAAACCATCCTTCACCAGCGGCACTTTGACGACGATGTTGTCATGAATTTTAACAAGTTTATGGGCTTCCTTCATAATACCGTCGAAATCCAGAGAAATCACTTCGGCGGAAATAGGACCGTTCACGATGGCGCAAATCTCCTTCAACAGCGGAACGAATTCTTTTCCCTCCTTGGCAACAAGGCTGGGATTTGTCGTCACGCCGTCCAAGATACCGAGATCGTTCGCCTCTTTGATCTCTGCAAGATTGGCGGTATCGATAAAAAATTTCACAACAACCTCCGCTACTCTCTGTATTCGCTTGTCACATCTTTTCCCTGTTTCAGGGAGAAGAATTGAAACTCGTCTATCGCCAGCGTCTTATCCGGCATTATTTCGATGTGTACGAAAAAGCGGAACATCATTTTGCGGATGCGGCTCATCGTGCGTTCAGTCAGGTATTCGGCGATGGTCGGATGAACTTTCAATTGCAGACGATATTCCCGCGTCTCCGATCGGAACCGCCGGATCCACCGTTCGATGTGGCTCACAATGGTCGTCTTGGATTGAATCAAACCGCTGCCGCCGCAGACGGGGCAGGGCTCGGTGAAGCTGTGAATGATGCTCTGACGCATGCGCTGACGCGTAATCTGCATCAGACAGAATTCCGTCATCGGTAGAATGGTATGCTTTGCACGGTCCCGGCGGAATTCTTTCTTAACTTCATCGTAGACTTTTTTCTTGTTCTTCTCGTCCTCGATGTCGATAAAGTCGATGACGATAATGCCGCCAAGATCGCGCAGGCGTGTTTGCCGGGAGATTTCGCGTGCGGCTTCCAGATCGGTTCGGAGCGAATTCAGTTCCTGCTCCTGCTTGGCCGCGTAGCGACCGCTGTTCACATCGATCACCGTCATTGCCTCGGTGTGTTCGATGATGATATACCCGCCGCTCTTCAACCAAACCTTGCGCGCAAGCGTTGTCGCAATTTCTTTTTCAATTCCGAAGGAATCGAATATTGGCTCTCTCTTTCCGTAGTACTCGATTTTTTCGAGCATGTCGGGAGAGACTAACTTCACATAGGCGCGGGTTTCTTTATAGAGTTTCTTATTATCGATGACCACGCGCTCCACCGTTTCGCTGAACAAATCGCGAATAACGCTGGAGGTGGTTTCCATGTCTTTATAAAGCAACGCCGGTGAGGATTCTTCCTTGACGGTCTTTTCAATCTCGTGCCAAGAGGCGAGAAGGGACTCAAGGTCCTGCAGAAAGACTTTCTCATCCTGATTCTCGGCATTCGTGCGGATGATTACGCCGAATGTCGGCGGAAGGATCGAACGGACAAGTTTGCGAAGGCGGCGTTTTTCTTTGAAGCTGCCAATTTTCTTGGAGACGCCAATCTTGCCGTCGTACGGCAGCAACACAAGGAAACGGCCCGGCAAAGAAACTTCGGATGTGACGCGCACACCCTTCTTGCCGACGGGCTCTTTGGTGATCTGGACAATAATGTCCTGCCCCTTTGTCAGATTGACGTGGGTTTTCTTTTCATTGCGCTGGCGCCGCTCCCGTTCGCCTTCCTTTTTGGCGGGTGGAGCGTCGTTGCCGGCTTCGTCCTCATCGTCGGCAGTATCTACGTCGGAATCTTCTCCCAGCATGGAATTGTAATTGCCCAGTGTGTCGGCAATGTCTGAGAAATGAAGAAAAGCATCCTGCGGCAGGCCGATATCAATGAAGGCGGCCTGAATTCCCGGCATCACTTTTGCAACTTTGCCGAGATAAATATCCCCGAGCATACGTTCTTTTTCGGGGGTTTCAACGAATAATTCGGCCAGCTTTCCCTCTTCGGTAATCGCTATCCGGATTTCGTTGGCGGTCGAGTTTATAACTATTTCTTTTTTCATAGTAAATCATTAAAAGGTAGCAAATTATAGCATCCCTAGCAAGGAGTTTTACTTGTTTCCGTAGACGGGACCTTCGGCGGCGGAAAGTAGCAACCACTGCCAAGAAAACACATGCACCGTCCATTTGATTCCTGATGCTTAGTTCATGAATGCAAATGCTTTGACTGAGTCAAATAGAACAAGACTCTGACTGGTTGCTTTATGTCATAAATGAAAGTGAAGCGCCGAAATCTGTCTCCAGAGCATCATCCTCATTCTTATGCGCTGCATCTGCCCATATTGACATTCGAACGGAAATGGAATAGATTTCCATCCCGAAGAACAATCTAGCGAGCATGACTGTCATGACTCTTATTGAACTGCTTCACCAGCGATCTGACGAAATTCTTGCGAGTGCGACTGTCGCGGTGGAATGCTCCCGCTTGCAGCATTATAAAATTGCCGGCAAAGACGAGGTCATCCGGCGCTTGGCAGAATTACTGGCTCTAACGTCCGATGCGATTCAAACACGGAATGTCGGGCCGATGGTCGATCATGCACGGCAAATTGCCCGTGAACGATTCGAGGCCGGATTCGATTTGTCGGAGGTGCAGACCGCATTCAACGTTCTGGAAGAAGCGATCTGGAATCGTATTCTGAAGCACCTGCAGCCGGCCGAGTATGCCGAAGCACTTGGTTCCGTCAGCACCGCGCTCGGCCAGGGAAAAGATGCTCTTGCCCGTGAATACGTTTCCCTTGCCAGCAAGTCCAGGGCGCCGTCGCTGAATCTTCAATCTTTGTTTTCAGGAACCGCAGGAGTGTAGCTTTCAAAAGAAACAAGAACATCAATCAGACAACTGCATTTACTCTACTACTTTTCTCTGTGGCAAAATTTTTTTCGATATTTTTATTCAATCCTATTTCCTCCAGCGCACATTCTATTTCTGCATTCATTATCATTCCAAGGATCTTTTATGAAAAGAGCTCTGTGTCTTCTTCTTTGCCTGATCGCACTGCAGACGTTGTTCGCGCAAAAGCGTGCATTCAAACTCGCGGATCTCTACACCATCAAAGGGGTCGCTGATCCACAAGTTTCCCCGGACGGAAAGCGCGTCCTGTTTACAATGACGGAAAGCTTTCTTGCAGAAGGAAAGACGAACTCCAGCATCTATCTCATAAATGTAGATGGCACCAATCAGCGCCGGCTTACCGGTACATCGTCCAGCAGCTATCACCCGCGCTGGTCACCGGATGGCGAAGCGGTTTACTTCTTATCCGCCCGCAAAGACGGCCCGCAGTGCTGGATGCTGCCGCTCAACGGCGGTGAGGCGCAGCAGCTGACGAGACTCTCCACCGGCGTTTCCGATCCCATACTCACCGGCGGTGCAAAGAAAATAATCTTTGCCTCCGACGTTTATCCCGAATGCGGTGCGAATGACGACTGCAACAAGAAAAACGACGAGGGCATCGAGAATGGTCCGATCAAAGCACACATGGCGGATCATCTCCTCTACCGACATTGGACATCATGGAAAGACGGAAAGCGAAGCCACACATTCGTGTATGACGTTGCGGACAAGACTTATACGGATCTGACTCCCGGCGATTTTGATGCACCGGCATTCTCACTCGGCGGCGGCACGTGTGCCGTATCTCCGGATGGCAAAGAAGTCTGCTATGTTTCCAATCATGACCCGAATGAAGCCGAAACCACCAACAAGGATCTCTTCATCGTCTCTATCGCCGGCGGCGAATCGAAAAACATTACTGATAACAACGAAGCATATGATGGCGAACCCGCGTATTCTCCCGACGGTAAGTATATTGCCTACAAGCTGCAACGCATTCCAACGTATGAATCCGATTGCTTTCGTATCGGCCTGTATGAGTGCGCCACAGGGAAAAAATCTGTGTTGACAGAAGAATTCAATAATTGGATTGGGCAAATTGTCTGGGCGCCGAATTCGCAGAGCATCTATTTCACCGCCGAAATGGGCGGCCATTGGCCGCTGTATGCTGTGGATATCAAAACAAAATCGATTACAAAAATTCTCGATGTCAAAACAATCGATGCCTTTGATATTTCGCCGGACGGAAAATCCCTTCTCTTCACGCGGAGAGCAGTGGGAGAACCCGTCGAGTTGTGGCGCGCATCCACGCAGGGCAAAAACATCCAGCGGCTGACATTCTTCAACAAACCGCTTGAGGATTCTGTGGATATCCGCCCGGCGGAAGAAATGTGGATCACATCCCCAACCGGCGCAAAGATACATACCTTTATTGTCAAGCCGCACAATTTTGATCCGTCGAAGAAATATCCGCTTATTCTGAATGTACATGGCGGCCCGCAATCGCAATGGGCGGATGCGTTCCGCGGAGACTGGCAAATGTATCCGGGTTCGGGCTACATTGTTGCATTCCCCAATCCGCATGGTTCTACAGGATATGGACAGGAGTTCACCGCCTCGATATCCAAAGACTGGGGTGGCAAGGTCTACACCGATGTGATGGCCGTCGCCGATTCATTAGAGAATCTTCCCTTCGTGGACAAAGACAGAATGGGTGCAATGGGCTGGTCCTACGGCGGCTATATGATGATGTGGCTGGAAGGTCACACCAACAGATTCAAGGCAATCGTGTCGATGATGGGTGTGTATGATCTGAAGGCGATGCACGGCACAACCGAAGAACTCTGGTTCCCGCAATGGGATCTGGCCGGCGCACCGTGGGAATCTGATTTATATATCAAACTTTCTCCGAATCAGTCTGTGAAGAATTTTAAGACTCCATGCCTCGTCATCACCGGAGAACTGGACTATCGCGTTTCCTATACACAAAGCCTGGAATTCTTTACCGATCTCCAAAAGATGGACGTACCGTCGCGACTGATTGTCTTCCCGAATGACGGTCATTGGCCGTCCGGCGTGAAATCCATGCCGCTTTATTATAATGCGCACCTCGATTGGTTCCACAAATATCTGGGCGGCGAACCGGCCCCCTATGACATGACAAAGATGATTCGGAATCAGTCATTCAAGTGAGATTCTTCATACTTCATAATTACTCTTATGACTCTCACATCTATCGCAGAATTCTACGTCCGCCTTGTGCTCGAGCTTGGCTTGTATGATGAGGATTTTGTTGATGCTTACTATGGTCCCGAAGAATGGAGACCGTCATCTGCAAAACAAGCGACGCTCCCGGTTGACGATTTGCTAAAGCGGACTGCGGAACTCGCCATAGCACTGCAGGAAATCTCTTTGTCATCCGAAGGAGAAGAGCGTTTTCGCTGCCGCTCCCTGGCAAAGCAGCTCATCGCTCTCGATGCGCGCGTTCGTTTTTTGAACGGAACTAATTTTTCATTTGATGAGGAATCCCGGTTGCTCCATGATGCCGTCGCGCCGCATCACGATGAAGAACATTTCAAGCGACTGCTCTCGTCTTTGGATTCGCTGCTTCCCGGCACGGCAACCACCAGCGAGAAGCTCGACGCATTTCGAAAAGCGTTCGTCATTCCGGTTGAGCGACTGGATGCGGTGTTTTCCGCCGCGATTGCAGAAGGAAAACGGCGGACACTTGACCACATCGCGCTTCCGCCGGAAGAAAAATTCTCCGTGGAATATGTCACTGGAAAACCATGGAGCGGTTACAATTGGTATAAAGGGAACTGCTATAGCGTCATTCAGGTCAACACGGATTTTCCAATTCTCATCGACCGCGCAGTGGATCTCGCCTGTCACGAAGGATATCCGGGGCATCATGTTTTCAACATGCTGATGGAGAAGAATCTTGTGCGTGGAAGGGGATGGATGGAATTCTCCGTCTATCCCCTCTTCTCTCCCTTATCACTGATTGCGGAGGGAAGTGCAAACTTCGGCATTGAAATGGCGCTGCCGGCTGAGGAGCGGGTTGACTTCGAGCGGTGCATCCTCTTTCCGCTGGCCGGACTCGATGGCGGGCGTACAGTGGAATACAATGCCGTGCAAAAAATAATCACCGGATTGCACTATGCCGGCAACGAAGCAGCGCGCGGATATCTCGACGGCACTCTGAGCAAAGACACAGCCGCAGAATGGCTGGTGACCTATGCGATGTTTGAACCGAAGCGTGCCGTGCAGCGTATCGCCTTCTTTGAAAAGTATCGAAGCTACGTCATCAACTATAATCTGGGCCTCGATCTGGTGCGGGCGTCAATTGAAAAGCGAGGCGGGACGGTCAACAATCCCGCATTGCGCTGGAAATTGTTTGAAGAACTTCTTTCTCTTCCCCCGACCCCGGGGTCATTGGTGTAATTGCCATGCGAATCGATTTTGCATCGTCGGTTTATAGGCGGCCCGCTACAACTGCTACCTCCTTGATCGCACACACCACGTTGCCGCGGCTGTCAAGTGCCTCAAACAATATAATGTACATCCCGATACGCACTCGCTGCTCATAGTCATCAAGACCATTCCAGAAAATCGCTCCCTGCGACGGTGCAAGTTCACGGTCTGCAATGGTGCGCACCAGCCGTCCCGTCACATCAAAACAACGCACTCGTATAAGCGCGGTTCCTGTAGGCAGCGTGTACATAATTCCCAGCATGTCTTCATGCCCGTCTCCATCCGGTGAAAAGGGGTTGGGAGAAAGCTGTATACGCGCAGATGATGGACGCACAGTGGTAAAAATTGAATTTCTCTTTCCCGGCGTTCCCCCTTCATGAAGAACGCATGTGCTCCAGGTATGTTCATTATTCTCCTCAATTTCGGGATTAATTCTCTCAAGCGATTTTCCGCTGGAAACAACCGATGCGATATGCCATGCCGGAGAGTAATGAACGCTGTCAATTGCCGCGCCTGTTTGATCATATAAGACAACATCATCGCCATCATTCCCCAGGCTTAAATCGCGATTGCAGGCAAAAAAGTTTCCGTCTGCAAGAGTAGAAAATTGTGTCACAAGACTCGAATCTTTCGCAATAACAAGATAGCAACCCGGCGGAATCGGCGCCGTGTGAGGGGGAAAGCGTATCACATTTCGATATCCTGATGGAGTTGCCGCATCTGCCATCCACCAGCCATCCACAGAAACGGTATCGGCCGACCGGCTATACAGTTCTACATACTCACACATGCCGGGCGCCGGATCGTACATGATCTCGTTCACGGTCACCGTCCGTCGTATGAAGCTCGTCGATATTTCAATCGACGATGTGTTGTTGGAAACTCGCTGGTCGCCTGCAGAAGACGCACATGCAAAATATCGCTGCACTCCGGCAAATACCGTGTCCATTTTCCAGTTCGACAAAATTGAATCTCCCGGCACACAGGGCACGGCAATCTCCTCCGTGTGGACCAGTTCTTCCGGAATTGGAACAGAATCCCGGTTCTTATCTCTATACCATGACACTGTGCAGCGTGGAATTATTTGCCTTCCGGCATTTTTTAATACTGCGCTAAGCAAGTCGCTATTCTCTGCATAAAAAAACCGGATTCGTGCGATTTCGAGATCATTGTCCTTTTTTGCCAAAGCATTTTCTGCTCCGGGTGAACCAATGCCCGCTCCCCAATTTGCTGAGTCATTGGAATTTCCATCATAATCGATCCGCTGCAGCGACATCCCGTTCGATCCACCCCATGATTGGCGGTACCAAACACTATCCATTGTTGCCCCACGATTATCAAAGAGCACAACCGCATCCGGCGTCGTATTGTTGAGCGCTCCCCATGAAGACCAAAATGATGGTGCGCCAAGGCCCAGCTTTCCCGAAAAGGACGAATCTTCTGAAATCACAAAATAGGAGTGTGCCGGAATTCTCATGTCGCGCCCCATCAACACACCTTTCTGATTAACATTCGCATCCGAAATTTTCCACCCGGAGATATTGATTGCAGAATCGCTTCGGTTATAACATTCCACCCACTCTGGAGTATCATTTGCCGGTGCATACATGATTTCATTGACAACAATCGCATTGTGCATTTGGCCAATAGAAATAGTGACCGCATGATGGTTGTTGCTGGTATCATCATCCTGCTGCGCGGTCATCGTCACAATGGCGCGATACTCTTGCTGGTTCAATTGACCAAGATTGAATTCCACCGGAATTGAATCGGCCCGCTCCATCGATCCGATTGCTTGCTCCTGCTGAAGTTCATCACTGTCTGCAATTCCGTCTGTATCTGCATCCCGATACAACCTCACCCGAACATCCTCTAATTTCTTCATTCCGGCATTCTTTATCATGCAGTGAAGCGTGACGGGCGATGCAATCGTCGGAAATACTGGTTGGACTTCAACACAAGTAATCATACCGTCAAATTCTTTTGTGGATAAACTATTGGCATATCCGGGGCTTGCGCCGGATGCGTAGATACAACTTCCCCAATTCGAGGCTTGAACCGTTGAGACTGCGGTATCCCTGCGTTCCAGCGAACGGCCATTCGTTCCTCCCCACGTGGATTCATACAAAACGCTATCCATCATTACACCTGCCGGATCGGCCAGCACGAACGCATCGCTGGTATTTGAGAGACTCGGCAGTGACGCCCGCAATATCTGTGCAGAACATGAATAATAGTATTGACGCAGGCTCGTATCTTTTGCGATAAGAAAGTATTGGCCGGGCGCAACGGTGAATGGCTGCGTCGTCAAGAGGCCTCTCGTCTGTGAGAGATCGCCGATTTTCCATTCAGCCATATCAATGGTATCTGCAAAGACGTTTATACATTCCACCCATTCCGGCCCGATGCTTGGCGCATACATGATCTCGTTTATCAGTATCGACCGCGGTGGCGGTAACATGAGAATGCTTGCCGCTGTATGATTGTTTGTGGTGTCCTCGTCATTCAAAACCGATATTCTTGCAGACATGAAATGGCGTCCGGACTTCATCGAGCTCACCGGACATTTAAACGATATCGAGTCGTTCGTGGCGCACTCAACAATATAAACAGTGTCGATAATTGTTCGCGCATGATTAAATGACGAATCCGTAATTGTTGTGCAGCAATCATAGCGTCCCGTTTCTCCAAGATTCTTCAGCACAACAATCACAGCGCATTCTGTCCCGGCACGTGGCATGATGGGATCTAAGAATACCGATGTAAGAGCAATGTCCGTGGATTTTGCCACTGTGAGAGAAACATCATCCAACCGCAAAACACCGGTACTGCCAGCCCCGTTTCCCAGCGATCGCCAGCGAATGCGAACATCCGGCTGGTCACTCAACGATGGCGGAAGGGCGATGCTGCGCTTTACATACGACGACGCGCTGACAAGTTTCAACGTATCCATCAGCTGCACGGAAAAATTTGTGTCTCCGGCAATCGATGCCTCTACGATCATGCCGGCCGTGTACGTTGACGAGCGCCGCTCATAAAACTCCAGTTGACCGGAATGTTTGCCGCGAAAATTGAACACGGGCGAGATGAGTGCCTGCGGAATTTTCGCATCTGTGGAAATAAGGACTTTTGCCCCCGTATGCGCCGACGAAACTGCAGAGTCAACTTTGAAATCGCCTGTGGGATTTTTTGCATTTGTCGATTTCCATCCCGTCGGAACACCTCCGGCGAGCATAGATTCGAACGATTCACGATATGGATAGATGGAGATTTGAGAAGCGGATTGAAAGGAAACAACAACAAGTAAGACCGCACAGCGTGCCCCATGGATGCACATGTGATTCCCCCTTTTTGACGAATATACTGATTATTTACGAATTCGTCAATATTGAGGGACTAATATTTACACCTCCGGCTACTTCTCTCGCCGGAAAATAATGCGCCGATCGCCACACTGCAGCGGCTTAGTAAACTCTCCCTCCTTTAATTGAAGCAATGCGGTCCGCACCGTTAACGGATACTGGTGAAGTTCCACCAGACCCAATGAGCCCCGAGCCGCTCGCGATTTTGGATTGCCATGAAGCACGGCTAGCTGTCCAAAATCAACACCGGCGACCAATTGCCCATAGAGGGAATCCGCCTGACCCCAATTTTCACATTCGATGACGGAAAGGAACATCTCCAGGGGATCTTCGAACCTCAGCGTAATCCGCTGGCGAATCCAAAGGCGCACAGGCTTGTCCCCCATCTTGGCCGGAAGGAATTTCCACTGCAAAAGACGCGCTTCTGCAGAGGAATCCCAGCGCTCATCCCCGCTGGATTCTTGGAGCTTTGCCATCGACACGGAGCCGCTTTCATTGACCAACAGATCGGCAACGATGTCCCGGTATTTGCCGGAAAGCGTTGATGGAAGCGGGGGGAGTCCCGTGTAATCGATTAGTTTGGGGAGCGAGTAGGATTGCTCCAGCACTCCGGAAGACGAGCAGCCGGCAAACAGAAGGGCACATGCGAGGACAGAGAGCACACTGGTTTTCATGGCGCACCTCCGCTATTTAATCTCAGGGTAAGATTACCCTTTCAGAAATAATGTACTATACTTGATTGACAAATTCATTGATAAATGTCACGCCATACCGGGAACAAACATGCAAAAAAGCTCTTTTGCATCTTCAGGAACGACCGGTCATGCACAAGCAATACATTGCAGCAACCATCGTTATTTCATCAGCGTCAATTTGATTACCCCCGCAGTCGTACCATTTTCGATGCGCGCAAAATAGATGCCGCCCGCAACTCCCGATGCATTCCAGTGGCAGGCGTAGTTTCCTACCTCAAGTCTATCTCTGTCCAGCAGCGTTTCCACATGCCGGCCAGGAGCATCAAACACTTTTACGGAAATGGTTGAGCGGTGCGACACATTAGACGTAATCGTTGTGGCCGGTAAGAAATTGCTGCACCTCCGGACGTGTGTGTGTCATCCAATAAAAATTGCTCGCATCTTTTTCCGTACCATCGGATTTATGTGTTACCCAATCCGGATGATGATCGAAAAAATTTCCCTTCCCGCTCGTTCGGGAAGCTAGCCGGTGTAGCCGCTCACAAAGCCGTGCTCAAACCACGCTTCCACTTCCAAGCCGCGTCGATGCCCCTCAATAATTGCCTCCTATAAAACAGCCCTATCAGACTAGTTCGGATCAGTTACGATGCCTGTTTCGCGACAAAATGTTTCACTGTGAAAGAGAGGATAGCCTCTGTTCCATGCATCAACGTAAGCGGTATTGAAATTATTATTCGTAAGACTATCCATGACACTCGCGATTTTCGCACGCGAGGTCAGTTTATTGCGCGACAGCCATGCTCCACGAAGTTCTTGCACCGTGAGCGGAACAGGTATCAACATAAGGAGCGTCTCAAGTCTTATGTATTGAGAACACCTCATTCCTTTGCTTTCGTTTCTGGAAGATGAAACTGTTTCGCCACCTTTTTTGTGTTCCCTATGCTGTCAGTGGTTGCGATAACGTACTGCAGTACAACGCCCTGTGCATCCCAGCAGAAGTCTTTCATCTCAATGCACTTCTTCCCTTCCTGGTCGGAAGGCTTGATGATATCCGAACCGGTATAGATCAAGAATGGATTTTGGGAGAAATCAATGATACGAATCTTTTGAAGATCACTAAGAAACCGCTCATAGATAGCCAGACGGCGCGAATCGGCGGACCAATAAACACGCGCGGCCTCCCCCGGCAGAATTTTCCAATTTCCGGTCGCAATATCAATCACGGTATATGCATGAGAATCTCCAGCGCGCCTAATCATCACTACAGCTTTCGATGAATCTGCAGACAACGAAAGCATTGGCACAAATTGGCCAAAACGCGGATTCGTCGGCACCTCCAGATTGTGCTGCGGATCGAAGAGGCGTATGAGCGGTTTTGGATTGCTGCCAACATACAGAAACCGGCCGCGCGGTTTCACGAATGAAGTGTCAGATGAGAATTGCTGTGCGGCTGCAGTTGCGCACAAAAAGATGAGCAAATAGGGGCTTTTCGACAGCGTTTTCATTTTGAGGCGAATCCCAGAACGGCAATGGTTTGATTCGGCATAAGGTGCTCCAATTCTATGGTGATTCTTCTTCCCCTCGTGTACGCAAAGTAGGAAAACTATTATCGTCATTCAAGCAAGCTCTCCCCTGTTTATGGCGCCACATCCAACACATGGTAGTTTTGTAAAAACCGCTGCTTGATATTCACTTCAAAAACGAATACCTTCATCTACACAGTGGCGGGAACTTCTTATGAAAAAAATACTCGTGATAGAAGACGAACCGGGCATGCTCTCATGGTTAAGGGCTCTGCTTAAGACAAGGGGCTTTGAAGTGATTGCTATCGAAGACGGACTCGCAGGCATGCAGGCCGCCGTATCAGAGGTGCCGGATCTGATTATCAGTGATATTATGCTCGACAATGCCAATGGCTTTATCATCCGGCAGGAGTTGCAGGAAAATCCCGTCACGAGAAATATTCCCTACATATTCATGACCGGAGCGGCAGATGTTGCCGGAGCGTGGGAGGCTGATGACGCGGTGCAATATCTTACAAAGCCGTTTTCAGCCGTAGAATTAATGGAGGCGATTCGGAAACAGATTGGATAAAAAAATGGGCGTCACACACGCGAGGTGATATGACGCCCCTCATTCTTGGGTCAGCACTTATATTTCCTCGCAGTTGGTTACTCCTGCTGAAAAACAAAAATAAATAAATCCCGTCACATTGACGGGATTTTTGGCCAGCAGCTCTCTTCAGTTTTTTCCTTTTTTACTCCTTAATCGCCTTCGACTTGGCAATCATACGCGCATCGATTTCCAGAATTTTGGCAGTAAATGGAGCGATTTCGACTATATGGTCCGGGAAAACTTCAAAATGAATTCTCTTGCCCCTTGGTTCATTATTCCCGAAAGATCCCAATTCTTCAAAAACGCTCTCGATGCTGCTAAATGCCATCGTGTGCCCCGCCAATTGACATAGGGCGGCAATGAGATCTGCAGAACGGTAGCCATTCAAAGGCTTACCGATGGGATTTGTCTGCTGTTGCATACCACACCAGTTCGTGAGATGGCCGTCGGTTTCAAGATAGCCGGAGAGGGGCAGGAAAACATCGGCGGCCTGCGCGGTTTCCGTCATGAACATGTCGGCAACTACCAGAAACTCCAAGTTGTTGACGAAGGCATTATATTCCGGCGCTACTGAGGGATTTTCTCCGAAGACAAATGCAGAACGGATGACATCACTTCGCAGCTTGCGGTCGATATTGGTGCCGGAATTTTCCAACATCTTGCCAAGATCGATGTTCCACGCCGACGACACTTTCTTTGCCACAGCCGTATCTTTGATGGAATATCCACCGGGAAGCAATGCCGCATCAAATCCGGCTTTCTGCATACCGGCGTTGTTGCATTGACTGGTAAGCAGGGCAAGGCCGGAACCGTTGCCGCTGATTTTTCCGATGATCGCCATGAGCGAAGCTAGTGCTCCAAGATCTCCCGTAGATCGCTCCATTCGACTTTCGAGATGGTAATATGCAACGATCTTTTTGGCAGGATCGGAAAGGAGATCGGCAATACGCACAATGATATCCGCAGAGACACCGGTGATGGATGCAATTTCATCGGTATTCCGTTTCGCTGCTGCGTCCTGCAGCTGCAAAAAGTCTTCCGAGTTCTGTTGAATAAATGTCTTATCAATAGCACCACGCTTGATCAATTCGGCAATGACGCCATAGAGGAGATGGGTCGCCGTCCCACGGCGAGGGTCTGCCCAAACACTCGCATAGCGTGTGAGATCAATCTGCGCGGAATTGATCACGATTGCCGGAGTTCCATTCTTTATCCGCCGCTTCATTCTCCATCCGATGACTGGCGTCTCCACGGTTGGATTACCGCCAAGCACAATGTAGAGATCCGCGTTCTCCAGATCTTCTATCGTTGCTGTTGACGCCGTCGTGCCGAGCATGCCGTCCAATGCATGATAGTCCGCTCCATTCACCAGGCGATGGAACGAGAGAATATTGTTCGTTCCCAATGCCATGCGTGCAAATTTTCCTGCAAGATAGAGCTCTTCATTTGTCAGCTTCGGCGACGCAGAAACAAGAAATACTTCCGGTGAATGTTCATCGCGAATGCGCTTAATTCCTTTTTTGATTTCTGCAAATGCTTCGTCCCATGTGGCCGATACAAGCGCGCCGTCCTTGCGGATCATCGGCTTTAAGGCACGGCTGCCGTCCAGATAGTGCTGATACCCGAAGCGGCCCCACATGCACAGTTCGCCGTTGTTCGGCTTCGTCTCCGGCGGTGCACCGATCACATAAAACAGATCCGGCGTTTTCACCTGTAGCGTGATGTTGCAGCCCACAGAGCAGTAGTTGCAGACATTGTAGACGGATTCCATCTTCCACGGACCGGAACGGCGGAACGGCATTTTTTCCACCAGCGCACCGGTAGGACAAACATCAATGCAATTGCCACAGGAGACGCAATTCGTTTCCTGCAGCGCCTTCTCCATTGCCGGCTTCACGATTGTCCGGAATCCACGATTCACAAATCCGAGCGCGGAAATATTCAGAACTTCCGAACAGGTGTTGACACAGCGGCCGCATCGGATGCACTTGTTCGAATCAATTTTGATATATGGATGACGCGTGTCAACTTTATATTTATTATAGACGCCAACGAATCTTTTTTGATCGACGCCATATTCCGAACAGTAATCTTGCAACCGACACGCCAGCCCAACATCGCAGCCGCATTCTGCACAACGAAGCGCTTCCGATACTGCCGTCTGATGATCGTAGCCGGATTCAACTTCTTTAAATCCAAGAATTCGTTCCAGCGCGGGAAGCTCCGACACGCCGTGACGTTCTGTCTTTTCGCTGATCGGAATATCGGATGCCGTCAACTTATGGAAATTATCCCTCTTGCTTTCAAAGCGCTGCGTGAGGGGCTCGACAATGCCAGTGTTGATATACTTGTCGATCGCCCGGGCAGCCATGCGACCGGCCGCAATGGCATCAATTGCATCTGCGGGACCGGTGACAACATCGCCGCCGGCGAAAACTCCGGGTCGGTCTGTATCAAATGTTCCGTCTTTCGCGGCAAGTGTTTTCCATTTTGTCACTTTGATTTTTTCGTCACCGTCGATGCCGGTGAGATTAATATCCTGGCCGATGGCAGAAATAACCCAATCGCAGGAAAGTGAATATTCCGATCCCTTCATCGGAACGGGACGGCGGCGGCCGCTGGCGTCGGGTTCACCGAGTTCCATGCGGATACATTCAACAGAGGCAAGGCGATCTCCATCAATATTGATGCGCACCGGAGCCGCAAGCAGTTCCATTTTGACGCCTTCATGCTCCGCTGCTTCGACTTCAACGGCATTGGCGGGCATTTCACTGCGTGTACGGCGGTAGAGCAGAATAACTTCCTTTGCTCCAAGACGAAGCGATGTGCGTGCAGCATCGACAGCGGTGTTACCGCCGCCCACAACAACCACGCGTCCTCCGATTGACGGATTGGTTTTCAACTGTACCTGGCGGAGAAACTCTACACCGCTCAGCACTCCCGGAACATTTTCATTTTCAACCTGCATCGGTTTGCCCACTTGGGCGCCGAGTGCAACAAACACCGATTTATATCCTTGTGACATCAATTGATCGATTGTAAAATCTCTTCCCAGAGATGTATTTGTTTTGACTACCACGCCGAAGGAGGTAATCCACCCGATCTCTTTATCCAGCACTTCTTTGGGCAAACGATATTCGGGAATTCCGTAGCGCAACATGCCGCCAAGTTCCGGAAGCGATTCAAAAATTGTCGGACGATAGCCTTCGATCGCGAGATAGTAGGCAGCCGTAAGCCCAGCCGGGCCGCCGCCCACAATCGCAACGCGGCATCCATTGTCCGGTTTTGTTTCCGGTTTCCACATTTCACCGATCATATCCTGATCGGCCGCATAGCGTTTCAAAAAGTCGATGCCGACCGGCTCATCCACAATCGCGCGCCGGCAATTCAATTCGCACTTGCGCGTACAGACGCGGCCGCATACCAATGGCAGAGGATTCTTTTCTTTGATGAGCGCAACAGCTTCTTTGAATTTTCCGAGATGGATCAGCGACATATATCCCTGAATGTCGACATCGGCGGGACAATTCAACCGACATGGACCAAAGCAATCCGCATAGTGATCGGAGAGCAGAAGCTCCAGACAGGTCTTGCGCGCTTTTTTCACTTTTTCCGACCGCGTGTGGATTTTCATCCCTTCTGCCACATTGGTCGAGCATGCGGTAAAGAGCTTCGCCTGTCCCTCCAGTTCCACGACGCAGAGAAAACATGAACCGAATGGTTTCATCTTCTCGTCATAGCACAACGTCGGAATGGTGTCGATTCTTTGTTCCGTGCAGACCTGAAGAATCGTTTTCTCCGGCGACGCCGTAATTGTCTGCCCATTAATGGAAAAGGTTACCATGAATTCCTCAAATATTTAACACTAAAACATTGTCCATAATTTCAATGAAACATATTTGCCACAGAGATCACAGAGGACACAGAGAAAAATTGTTCTGCGCTATAACAATATTCGCTTGATGCCATCGACCAGAATTCATTCACCAAAATTTATTATCAATGCTCTCTTCCCAGTCGCTTTGAGATAAGACAACGTTTGCGCTGTTGCGATTTCAGAGAGATGACGCACCGACTTTAGTTCAACGATTACTTCTTTTTCTACGAGCAGATCGATCCGCTGCCCTTTGAGTATGTGTCCTTTATAAACCGTATCAACGATTCCCTCTTGTTCGAACACGATCCCTCGTTCCATAAACTCAACACAGAGCGCTTGTGCGTAGATTGTTTCCAACAAACCGCAGCCAAGAATTCTATGCACTTCAATTGCCGCACCAATAATCTTCCCCGTTAATCGGTCCATCGCTCCCCCGAGCATTCATTAATAACTGATGTTACGCAAAAAGACAAAGACCAAGATCATGTCGCCCCTCTGGGTCTTGACAATGGATGTGGATACGTTGCTACAAACAGCTCGCTCCTATCGGAGCGCTGTCAATTTGCGTTATGTCCAACATCGTCGAGGGAATTATAGTCCCGTAGGGACGACCTATTTGTAGAACGAATCATCTAACCGTGTTTAAGCTCCGTCCCGAAGGGATTCTTTGGAATAGGGGCGACCTAAAACCATTGGGATGATGCCATTGCGTAACATCAGTTAATAATTCACTTTCTTCAACACCTCAGTTTTTCTCTGTGTCCTCTGTGATCTCTGTGCGAGTCATTTCTTCTATATTTTATCAACGGCGTCAAATCTGCACACAGTAAAGCACTTGCCGCATTTGATGCACTTCTCCTGGTCCACTATATGCAGCTCTTTTCGATTGCCGGTGATGGCAATTGATGCACAGGCCTTGGCGCATACGGTACATCCGTTGCATTTTTCGTTGATTGTGTACGTCAGCAGCGACGCACACACATGCGAAGGACATTTCTTTTCCTGAATATGAGCTATATATTCATCGCGAAAATATTTCAGCGTCGTAATGACCGGATTCGGCGCGGACTGCCCCAGACCGCACAATGTTGCCGATTTGATTTGTGCGCTCAATTCTTCGAGATTATCAAGATCTTGCATCGTCCCCTGGCCGACCGTAATGCGCTCAAGAATTTCCAGCATCCGCTTTGTCCCTATGCGGCAGAAAGTGCACTTACCACAGGATTCAGATTGCGTAAACGTGAGAAAATAACGCGCCACATCCACCATGCAGGTGGTTTCGTCCATCACGATCAAGCCGCCGGAGCCCATGATAGCGCCGGTTTTGTTGATCTGCTGGTAATCGATCGGCGTATCGCACATGGAGGCGGGAATGCATCCGCCCGACGGACCGCCCATCTGCACTGCTTTGAATTGCTTATCGTTCACAATGCCGCCGCATACATCAAAAATGATGGAATTGATCGTAATGCCCATCGGCACTTCGACGAGTCCGGTACGACGCACCTTGCCGGCCATAGCGAAGACTTTCGTTCCCTTGCTATCGGCCGTTCCGTAGGCAGCGTAGGCATCGCCGCCGTTCAGAATAATCCAGGAAATATTGGCAAATGTCTCAACGTTATTAATGCTGGTCGGCTTTCCCCAAAGACCCGCATTGGCTGGAAACGGCGGACGAAATCGCGGCATCCCGCGGCGACCCTCGATGGAAGCGATCAGTGCGGTTTCTTCACCGCAGACAAATGCACCGGCGCCTTCTTTAATCTTGATATCATAGGAGAAGTCAGTGCCAAGAATATTTTTGCCGAGGAATCCTTTGCGCCGCGCCTGCCCGATTGCTTGATTCAAACGCGCGATGGCTTTGGGATATTCCGCCCGGCAGTAAATGTAAGCCTCATCCGATCCAACGGCATACGCGGCAATGATCATTCCTTCGAGTACGGCATGCGGATCGCTTTCGAGCACGGAGCGGTCCATGAAAGCGCCCGGATCTCCTTCGTCGGCGTTGCAGATGATATATTTTTTTGTTCCCGCAGCGGCACGCGTCAATTTCCATTTGGTGCCGGTGGGGAATCCCGCACCACCACGCCCGCGTAGTCCCGATATCAATACTTCATTGATGACCGCTTCGGGTGTCATCGTCTTTAACACTTTTTCAAGGGCCCGGTATCCGCCGACAGCAATATATTCTTCCATCGATCCGGGATCGATTTTGCCGCAGTTACGCAGCACGATACGCGTTTGGTTTTCGAAAAATCCCTTCTCGCGTCCGGCGCCGCTCACCAGCCAGTCTTCGATGACTGTGTTGCCTATGACATCTTCATCCACAATGCGGCCAACACGGTCCGGCGTAACATCGCCGTACATGTGCACCGTTTCTCCGCCGTTGGAAATCTCTACCAGCACTTCGCGGTAGCACATGCCGACGCATCCCGTCTCCTTGACCTCGAATGAACCGGGGTGTTCCTTCAGTTCATCCTGAAATGCTTTGAAGACCTTTTCTCCGCCGGCAGAAACACCGCACGTACCCAAACCGATTGTAATTGTTTTCATGTTGCAGTTATCCAGGTTGATTTTTTACCACCGAGATCACAGAGGACACAGAGCACCTTGTGAAAAGGGAAGAATATAAATTTCGCGACAGGTTCTGTGTTCTCATCTTTTACTCTGCGTTCTCTGTGTCCAATGCCTTTTCTTTATCCTAATTATTTTGTGCTGCGATTTCTCGGGCTCTTTTCTTTGCTTCGCGCAAAATCTTCCGCAGCTTTGTTGCATCAAGCCGACCAAATACTTCGCCGTTAATGGTAATCACCGGTGCCAGCGAGCAGCAGCCGAGACACGCAACGGAAATTAAACTGAAATTGCCGTCGTCGGTTGTCTCGTCGTAGGTGATGTTCAATTCATCTTGAACGGTATCATACACCATCTTTGCGCCATTCACATGGCAGGCTGTGCCGTTGCAGACTTTGACGATATTGCGCCCGAGCGGTTTCGTCCGAAACTGTGCATAGAAGGTAACGACACCGTAAATTTCCGCCGCTGAAATGCCCGTCACATGGCTGATGTGATTGATCGCCTGTTCGGAAACGTAGCCGTACGTGTTCTGCGCGGATTGCAACAACGGAATCAGCGCACCCGCATGTCCGTCATGCTGCCAGACGTCTACATTAAATGATTTAAATTCTTCGCTCGACTTTTCTTGCATTGGATTAGAATCCTTCAAGGTTGATAACGTCACAATGTCTCACTCGCTGGACGTGCCCAAGAGTACGAATGCGCACCGCAATAAATTGTTCTATCCATTCAAAAGAGGTCCCGCGTACACGCGCGACCACGCCGTACTCGCCTGCCGTGTGGGAACACGCCTGAATTTCTTTCATCTGCGTGATAACCTTGAATACTTCGTCGCGATGTTCTTCTTTTGCTTCGATGAGAATGTATGCCTCCGCACCGGGTTCGCCTTCGGTTGCAATTTTGTAGTCATCGAGGATTTGCATGACACGCAATTCGGAAACGGACTCCAGCGATTGCACTGTTGCCGGCAGACAGGATGAGCCCAACCGCACCCGCATCATGATATTCCCCAATCCCTCCACTGCGTGCCACTCCAGAACATCATGGCATGTTTGCAGAGATTTAATTGCCGGAAGCAATTGCTCCGCCCCTGACACCGTGGCAAGAACGTCGGCAAGATCGCTCATATTGATTTCCTCTGTATTCTTTTTCTCTAAACACATGTACAATACCACCAAGTTATGTGCCACATTTTTATGAACAATAGCGTTGATAGGCACATGCTGCATTCTCAAAACAGGGAATTCATCCCCATAATAGAGAAGCTACCAGCGTTCTGCATGAACACAGGAAAGTGTAAACCGATATTCACTTTCCTTGCTTTCCGCCGGATAGCCGATGGGCAGAAGAGAAAACGGAAGAATGGAATCCGATATTCCCAGAAGGCAGCGGAGCAATTGCATCCTGTCTTCGCGGGGATAGACACCAACCCAGACACTTGCCAAACCAAGTCCGGTGCTTGCAAGCAGAATGTTTTGCGTGGCTGCGGCACAATCCAGCTGCATAAATCCGGGATGACGTTCCAGTGCCCTATCTGCACACACTACGATGGCGACCGGAGATTCCGCCACCATCGTGGCATTCGGATGGTTCTTGCTGATTTCTTTCCGCATCTGCGCATCGCGCACAACGACAAAATGCCACGGTTGCTCGTTGCCGATTAACGGTGTCATCATACCCGCGGCAAGGATTTTTTTGATGATAGTATCATCGATCTTTTTCTCCGTGTACCGCCTGATACTTCGCCGGGTCCGGATCGCTTCAAAAATATCCATACATCTCCAGAGGATAAGACAACGATAATCGTGGCTGCTCGGAACAAAAACTTTTGCCACAAAGAATAATGCTACTTAAAGCTACAAACTTTTTTCGTGTTGCTTTTCTATCTTCGAGCTTTCCATGTCGTTCAGATGCAGATCAAGTGCGTGAACCGAAATTTGAATCTCGCGGATCGATACGCCAAGCGAAATGAGCATACAGACAAGGCTTACCGCAAAAAGAATATCGCTGATCAAAACCAGATGAAGGAGGACGAGCAACATGCAGACGACACAGATAAAAAGACTTCCGACGCCCCACGCCTGCATCGTACGGATCAAATGAATGCGGCGTTTGAGATTATCGATCTGCCCCTTCAGCACCTCATTCGGATTTGTCTTGTTCTTGCTGTGCAACTCACGAATCAGTGCGGCAAGGGCAAGAAATCTGTTGGTATATGCCAGCAGCAACAACGAAATCGCCGGAAAGAGCAGTGCCGGCGTGGCAATATTGATGTCAAATAATTGTTGCATAGGGTTTCTCAAGTCAAGTGATTTTTTTGCCCCATAGGACGTTGAAAATAGTTATGAACTGATGTTACGCAAAGGATTTTCATCAATATCATTTATCAAAACAGGCTGTGCTTTTCCAGGCAGATACGTCAGAACCAAAGGTGCAAGAGTAACGCAGATTACGCAGATTCAAGGATTAACGCAGAATAATTGTCTTATGATTGACAGAAGTATCTGCGCAATCTATGAATCTGCGTAATCTGCGATCCATTCATTCGATTGCATCGATGCTGCACAAGGAACAAATAAATTTTGCGTAACATGAGTTATGAATTACTATTCTTTCTCTGTGTCCTCTGTGATCTCTGTGGCAATCTTTGTGGAGGCCTTTTTCCGCAAGCATCGCAAAATCTAGAATGGAAATTTTTGTGTGAACCAATGATGTGTCACATCCATCCATAAAAAGAGCCCGCGCCATTTTCCGAACGGCGCATAATACTTCTCGATTTTTGCATCACTCACGACTTTACCACGTGTATGCAGCTCATAGAATTTGCTCCGGCACCAGGAATCGAGTCCCAAATATTCATAGCGACCGAGAAGCTTCATGAGCGCACCGGCCGCATACTCGCCGACACCTTTCACGGATCGCATCTCTTTGAAGAGATCCTCCGTGGTTCCATCCCATGTCCGCCAGCGTTCTATCTGCCGCCGTCCGGAAACCACGCTTTCTGCAAACTCAAGTAAAAATGGCGCCCGATAGCCGCAACGGATTTGCTTCCGCATAAAGGAGTCTGTCTGTGCGGCAATCGCCGCCGGTTCCGGAAATGAATGCATTCCCTCGGACACTTCGGATCCCAGTAACGTCGCCAGGTTGTCCGTTATGATCTTTGTCAGTGCCCAACTGCAATTAGTGGTACAGATCATTTTCACGACATCTTCGAACACCGTTTGCGTGCGCAGCAGTCGTCCACCTCCGGACTTTGCGACCCAACGAAACTCCGGTTCCCGCTTCGCGCGCGCATAAAACTCATCCATCGGCTCCGCCAGGCGAAACATTTGTCCCGCGATGGCTTTTATTTCTGATGTATGCTTGCCATCCGGAAAGTCCGGCGCCAAAACCTGGATTTGAATGCCGTTCTTCCCTTCCCGAAAACGAACGGCGCACAGACTCGCATCGCTCAGACGCAGCACCGTATCCAGATGTTCTGCTTTTTTATCTATTGCAAACGGACGCAGGTCGCACCAGCCGTGACTATACACCGTCGGCCAAAACTTAAATGTTGTAGGTGTTGCAAGCAAAATTGATTTCATCGGATTGATTTTGGTTAGTATTGACTGCCATCCACGATTTTGAAGCCGAAAGCCCAAAAACCAGTCCCCACAAACTGCATTTCTTTTGCGTCAAAGTGCATTTCTTTTCTCACAAGTTACATTTTTTTACCGCAACCGGGCGTTTCTTCCTCCTCGAGTAACAAACCTTTACTTCAACCGGGCGTTTCTTCCTCCTCGAGTAACAAACCTTTACTTCAACCGGGCGTTTCTTCCTCCTCGAGTAACAAACCTTTACTTCAACCGGGCGTCTCTACCTCCTCAAGTAACAAACCTTTACTTCAACAGTGCATTTCTTCGCCTTCGAGTAACATACCTTTACCACAAAAATGCATTTCTTCAACGCAAGCCGACATCCCGTCCTTGTCACCTGACAAGAATTCTTCGTAAGAGTCCATTTCTTTGACGCAAGAGAGCATTTCTTTCCTGCCACGAAGCTTCCCAACGATCCCACAATTCATTTCGGCGATGTTGGGGAGCATCTCATTGATGCCGGGAAATATATCGAATCCCTCACCCTTCAATTCAGCCGTATCGCGGAATATGTTTTTTGTGCTTGATAGCGATACATGCCTGCAACCACTCGTTGCTTCGTTACTGCACGGCTTTGCAACCTTGTCAATACTTCATTTTGAATCACGCAACGCACAACGATTCCGTTGCGGGGTAGCAAACTCATACATCCACAGCGACTAACCCAAATGAAAGATAGAAAAAAATCTTCTGGATTCTCTTCTTTTTCTCTGTAGCCAGTCTTTTTCTTTGTGTTCTCTTTTCTTTCCCTGTGTCCTCTTCTTTTTCTTTGTGTTTTCTTCTTTTTTCCTTTTGATTTCGTTTCCAATTTTAGCATTTTTATCTAAAGGAGCAAGCATTATGAATCAGCGCTGGATAGCTTTTTTTCGGATTGCTGTGGGTATTTTCTTTCTTTCGCAGGGATTAAACAAACTGGATTGGCTGACATCTTCGGAGTTTCTAAAGACAAATCTGGAGCGCTTTGCCGTCAATGCTAATCCGGTGACGCTCTGGTATCATCACTATATTGCGCGGCCCGGTATAGAAGCCTGGACGAGACTGATCCCGACCGGCGAAATACTGCTCGGTATTTCTTTACTTCTCGGATTGATGACGCGGACGTCTCTTATCGCGGCACTTGCGTTGGTTGTGAACTATCACATCGCCAACGGCAGGATTTTGTCGACACAGTTTTTCTCGGATCCCAACGCACTGCTTCTTTTAGCATCACTTTTGATGCTGCTGATGACCAATGCAAATGCAGTGTTTGCGATTGATGCAACGAAGAGAAAAGGGAAAAAGAACTAGTGGAACGGACGAGTGTGCGTTTGTATTTCCCTTTGGGAAAAAAGATTTGAAGGATTTGATATCCACTTTGTACGCACGGGGCGTTTCCCCCCCCCCCCCACGGTCGCCCGACCGTGGCTCTCGTTCCCAAGCCCTCAGAGTGTGTGAAAACACAATTCCATTCTGTTATCGTTCCCGCGAAAGCGGGAACCCAGGCTTGATATACGGGACATGGATCCCCGCTTTTCCCGAAACGGGGTCCTTTGGATGTGGGGATGAACATGGCTGCAAACTTTTCATTCACTCTAAGAGCTTGCGAGCAAGTTGAAAAGAAATAGAAGTCCGCGTGGACGGAGCATCACAGCACATCGCCGTCACTAAGCGATGCCTGGACTTTTTCGCAATGGTGGTGCTGCGCCCTGGAACGGCAGCATTGCGAAAATGGCAACGCCCGGAGCAAGCCGGGCGTTGTGAACAAACATGACTTCACTTATCTCACCAACTGCATCTTTTTCAATTGTACCTTGTCGCCACTTTGCAGCCGAACAAAATAAATTCCCGTCGAAAGATTCTTTGCATCAAAAGTCACAGAATAATAGCCTGCCTCTTTTGTTTCGTTCACCAATGTTGTCACTTCTCTTCCAATCGCATCGTACACTTTCAATGAGACCTGGCTGCTGATTGGTAACTGATAACTGATCACAGTTGAAGGGTTAAAAGGATTGGGAAAATTTTGTTCGAGTGCGAATACTTTCGGCGCGATGGCTGCGGTGACTTCAACCGTTTGCGAGTATTCAAATTTTCCGTCACGATCGATCTGTTTTAATCTGTAAGAATATTTTCCCTCAGGAATATTTCTATCCGAGTATGAATATTTTTTCGGCGCGTTGGTCGTTCCCGCGCCTTCAACGAAACCTATCTTCTTCCAACTGGTAACTGCTTGCTGATTACTGATCACTGTTTTTTCAATCTCAAATCCATAATTATTAACTTCCGTTGCGGTTTTCCAGTTTAATTCTACCGCACCGCTATTTAACGCTGCCGTAAATATTGTTAATTCTACAGGTAATGCACCATCTAAAGATACCTTTGATGCGTAAACGTCATAATTATTGGCACGGTAGTCATTCCACGTGACAATAGCTCCACCACTACCAGCGCTTACAATATAGGGGCGATATTGGGAAGCAGGATTCGTGCAAATTTCAACATCTGCCCCCCACTGGGCTGCTCCACTTGCATTTATTCTCTGCGCGTAAATGTCCGAAAGAGTATACATGCCGGTATTATAGTTACGGCTGTCCACCCAAGCAATAATCGCTCCGCCGCTGCCATCACTTGTAATTGATGGATATTCTTGGTCGAGGGGAAGTGTGCAAACACCAATTCCTTCTGTAGTTGGCGTTCCCGTTGGCCATTGAAGCGCTCCACTTGTATTTATTTTCTGCGCAAAAATATCATAATTGCCATTACGGTTGTCCCACCAGGTAATAATAGCGCCGCCACTGCCATCACTCGTAATTGAGGGATCCCATTGCCAGTATGAATTCGTGCAAACAGCAATTCCTGCTGTAGTTGGCGTTCCAGTTGGCCATTGAATTGCTCCACTTGCATCTATTTTCTGCGCATAGATGTCAGGATTAGTACTGCCGGCTCGTTCGTCGTACCAGGCAATAATAGCACCGGTACCACCATCACTTGTAATTTGGGGATATCGTTGTTCACCTGTTGCTGTGCAAATAAGAACTCCGTCTGTAGTGGGAAGGTTATTGAAATCCAATGTTATCCATTGAGGTGTACCACTTGAATTTATTTTCTGCGCGTAAATGTCACCAGCATTATTATTACGTAAATCCCACCAGGTAATAATAGCTCCACCACTACCATCACCTAAAATTGCTGGGTTATAGCTGGAACTTGCTTGTGTGCAAACAGCAACTCCTTCTGTCGTTGGCGTTCCAGTTGGCCATTGAATTTCTCCACTTGCATTTATTCTCTGCGCGTAAATGTCATAATTAGTAGTCGCATTGTTACGTAAGTCAACCCAAGCAATAATAGCCCCGCCACTACCATCGCTTGTAATTGTGGGGTCTTCTTGTTGGCTTCCCTCTGAGCAAACGACAACTCCTCCACCGTCAGCTGTTGCCCATAGAGTGTCGCCATTTGCATTTATTCTCTGCGCGTAAATGTCGTCATTACCATTACGTTGGTCCATCCAGGTTATAATCGCTCCGCCAAAACCATCACTTGCAATTGTGGGATTTTCCTGATGGGATGATAGTTTACAGATTACATTATTAACGGCAGGGTCGGTTGACCATTGCGAATAAATTGTATTACTTAATAGTACTACGAAAAATAGTACGGTAAACTGTAATCGGTTTTTCATTTTTTCCCTCATCTTAATGGTGGATGTTTTTTGAATATGACGTCTGACGCCTCGTTCTCTCAATAAATACTTCCGCGTACTGAGTATTACGATTTTTCATACTATTTCGCCGTTCCTGATCTTAATGGAAGTTTTGTTCTTCAAATTTTTAAGAGACGATCTTAGTTTTTCTATTTTCTCTGGCGGAACATTCGCATCATTTTCCAGATCAGCGATTGCTTCTTCAATTGATTTGAATTCTTTTACATTCGCGTCGCCGGCATTCTTTTTTATGATTAAAAGAGGCGCAGACTTGGAAAGTTTTTTTGTAAATAAATTCATCGGCATTTATTTTTTTATGCTATTCACTTGGTGTCTTTTATTTATGATCCAACCTATCTATAATGCTCTGACACTACAATAGCGAACAAGCCTGCGGTGTATATTATTAAGCTAACGGTAGGTATTGGCAAACGAACGGTATGTAGTCATTACTCACGTTATGCAGAATGTCATTCCGAAAAGCAGAGCGACGCGCCCCTCACCTCAACGAGTCGAGTCTTCGACCGGCAGGCCGGGAATCTCCCATTTTCGCATAGAAACAAAAACGAGAGTCTTCGTTCAGAACAACAATGGATAATACTAGTTTCAGATGTTTCTAATCGGTAGGTGAAGAAGGAGGATCGGTTTCCGGAAGAATAATCTTATAGAGGGGCGGGGGAAGGGAAATAATTACTTCTGTTCCGTGGGACTTGTCGTTGCGGTTACTGAGATCATCGAACATGATCGGTGTAGGAAGTTGCATCTTGGCACTTAACAACCTGAGACGTTCTTCAATAATTTGTATCCCTTTTGAAATGTGGTCTTCTTTTTTATTCTTCTTTGCTTCTGTAATTCCTATTCCATTATCGGTAATCTTTATTATCAATGATCTGCAGAGTATCGAATCAATATCTACATCTTCCAATGAAAATGAAATTGTTACCAGACCCTTGATGCCGGAATCAATGATGCCGTGCCAAAGCGTATTTTCCACAAACGGTTGGATTATCATATTCGGTATCATGATAGAACCTGTGTCAACATCTGCTTCGGTGATAATCTCATACGTGAAATCTTCCTGAAATCGAAGCTTTTCCAGATCGAGATACAGTGTAAGCCTGGTAATTTCTTCTGATAAAAGAATAAATCCGCTTTCTGCCGTGTCAAGATTTTTTCTGATCAGTTTGGCCATCATTGCTATATAATCATTTGCCTCTTCATTTCGCTGGCAATTGATAAGGTACTGCACCGAGTTGAGTGAATTAAAAATAAAATGCGGATTCATCATTGCGGATAATGCCTGATGTTTAAGCTCGTTGATTCTTTCCGCTAAGGCCAATTCTTCCCGAACTTTCTTGCTGTTCAATTTCAAGCGCCATGTTACAACTGAACCAGACACAAAGACAAAGAGTGATAGTATTCCGAGTCTATACCAGATAGTTTCATTGAAACGGGGTCTCACTTCGAAGCTGAGAATGTATGGTTTGCCCCAGTCACTATTCTGAGATTTTGCCATGATCTGCAGTTTATATTTTCCACTCTCAAGAGAAATGAAATCCAGAAAATCATGATCAGTCTCCTCCCACTCGCCATTCAAACTATATTTGTACTTTACTGAGGCTGGTGAAGAAAAGCTTAATGCTTTAAAATCAATGTACACATGATGCTGTTCCGCCTCAAAAACTAAATTGTTATAGGTTGTATAAATCGAATCACCTGCCTTTACCCTGATTATTTTTACATCGAGTAACGGGGGAACATAGTTGTCGAACAAACTTATGTCAAGAAAGGAGATCCCGTTACTTGTGCCGATGTAGAGAAAATTTTTCTTGGCATCAAAATAAAGTGAAAATACTTCATCCGATGGAAGCCCGGTTTGCCTATTAAAAAGTTTGATTGAACTACCGTCAAATAAATAAAGGCCCTTCATATTTCCGATCCAAATCCTTTTCTTGCTGTCTGAAGCAAGCGACGTCGAAGATGATAAATCATGCCCCATAATATTTGTGTAGCTGATTACGGAATAATTTTTAAGATTATAGCGTGCAATTCCTTTTTCGCCCGCAAACCAGACGTTGTTTCCATTATCCTGATTGATTGAACTTATTCTTGAATTTAGAACCGGATTAGAGAGGAAGAAAAACTTCTTCCATCCTGCTTTTCCCGATTTAGCGGGAGTGTTGGATATTTTGCATACACCAAGAGCCGTGCCTATCCAGATATTCCTTTTTGTATCCTCAAAAATATCGCTAACGCGGTTTGTATTTGCGCTATCTCCAATAATATAGAACCGGGATGATTCCGACTTTTTATAATTAAGTTCGGCTTGAACGATTATAGAATTCCACCCTGTTCCAAACAGGTATCGTCCATCGCTTATTTTACAGAAAGATGGCTGATTGAACAGATGAAACTTTATTCCCTTATAGGGAATAGTTATCATTTTATTTCCGCCGAACGTGCCACAGACATAAAAATCATTATTAATGTTTTTAATACGGTAAATATATTCAGTCAAAGATTTATCCGAATTGCTTTTGATACGATCAAATCTTCCGTTCTCTAAAACAGAAATACCGTTAAACGTTCCAATGAATAATTTACCCGATCTTTCTTTCACGATAGAGTAGACATTATTACTGCTCAATCCGTCATTTTCACTATAGCTTTTTAAATAAAGATTATTGAGACAATAAACGCCTTTGCCGAATGTGCTTATCCAGATATTTCCTTCGTTATCTTCAAGATAATTATTTACAAGAGTATTCTGCAGGCCCATTTTACTTCCGATATCAATGATTTTATTAGAGCCGTTCGGAATAAAAAAGAATCCCCGGTTCATAATCGAAAACCAAATGTTGCCATTTTTATCTCTCAATATTGTGCAAACATCTTTATTGCCGGCTACAGGTATCTTGTATTCTCCGATGACGGTATTGTTTTCTATTTTGTAGATGATCCCTTTTGTGCCGATAAAGAAGCTCCCGTCCGCGCCTTTTGAAAAGCAATAAACATTACTCTCCGGTAAGCCGGTAATTCGTAATTTGGTTAATTTGTCATTTTTAAAATTGAATAATCCCGTCGTGGTTAAAACGATTATGTCGCCATTTGGTAATATTTCTAATTTATTAATATGAGCGGGATAAGAATTAGTAAGAGTAGTAATCAGCCCGAAAGATTTGTTTTCACTGATGGAATTTATCCCTCCCCAGTTACGATAGGCGTATAATTTTTGCTCATTTTTTTCCGAAGGGACAAGCAATAAATATGATAGAGCAAAACTTTTTCCGTCAATCTCACTGCAATAGTTTTCAATCCGGCCGTTTCTTAAAACATTAATCCCTTTTTCATAATTACCGATATATAATTCGCCATTTTCCCCTTCCACCAAAGATATAATCGAATTGGAATTGAGACCATCATTCGTTCTGAACGTAGTAAAGCGTTTTCCGTCAAACTTGCTCATTCCGTTTATCGTGGCGAACCAGATAAAACCGCTTCTATCCTGAATGATATTATAAACAGTTGAAGAAGCCAGTCCGTCAGATGAAGTGTAATGATAATAAGAAGGTGTCTGCGAATAAAGCGGTGTATACTGAAGAAAACTAATTATCGTAAGTACCAGCCATTTCAAAAACCCCAGACCATTGTCAGTGCGAACCGTTCTTTGGCGAAGCAATCTCGTTTTTTTTTCATCGAATGATCGCTTCGGTCGTTTCGTTCCATCGCAATGACCTTCCATTTTTGAGATGACTTCTAGTAAACACATTTTAAGCATGTTTAGACAGCATTCAGAGCTGCTTTTATTTTCTGAATAAATTCCGGAGATTTCCTGCGCGATATCTCAATCCTGCTGCCATCTGTCATCGTAACAAAATTCCCGCTGATTTTCGAATAGTCTTTAATGTGTTTCAGATTGATCAAATGTGATTTGTGAATTCTGAAGAATCTTTCTTTCGGTAACGTAGCTTCAAAATCTTTTAGAGTGCGTGAAATAATCGTCTTCTTTCCGTCTTTCATAACTACTTTTGTATAACATCCGTCTGCTTCAAGACGGATTATTTCATCAATCACCAAAACATTAAATCCATGAGATGCAGGAAGAACTAATTTATCCACTTCATGAACAGTCGCGACCTTTATCTCCTTATTCTTGATCATTAAAAGTTTTTTTACTGCCTGCTTAAGCTCCTTAATATTTACCGGTTTAAGGATGTAATCTGTGGCGCCGGCTTTTACAGCTTTGATGCCAAATTCCTCATGAGCGCTGACAAATACCACCATAAAATTCCGATCATCGTATTCATCGAGAAAATCAAATCCGTCGAGTACCGGCATATTAATATCGAGGAATACTACCTCGGGAGTATGAACACGTACAAGTTCCCTTGCGTTGACAACGGAATCAGCGCATGCAAGGATTTCAATCTCAGGGCAATACGTTTCAATGATTTTCTTAAGGTTTTCTCTTCCATAAAGTTCATCGTCAACTATTATTGCTGTGAGCTTCGTACTGACAGTTTGTGAAGACATAATTCTTTGGCTTGGTTTGTATTGGAATGTTTAAACAAATATCACTTATATATTTATCAAAGTAAAAAAATAAATTGCGGTGCGAAGTATCGTCCCACTCCCAGTTCCCGACTGGGAATGCCGGCTTCTCCAATCAGAGCAAGCTTCCGGCACTCTCTCCACGCCCTCGTGGTTCGAATCGTTCCCAGTTCGACAAAACACTCCCTTATCTGATGTAAAATCCATCATTTCATAATTGATTTTACGTTTTGCTCTCACTATCAAGTTCCTCCGTATGTGCGAAAAGTCTTACCAATATCACGACGAGCAGTAAATTGTCGTGGCGATCTTTAAAAATTTAATCAAGAAATATAACGGCATACTGCTTCAGCAAAAGGTTGCACTCGATTTCGTTTGCCTGGGAACGATCCTGGTGGAAATTAAGGTTGTTTCAGAATTGGCCAACGCACTTCGAACACAAGTCATCAACTATCTGGAGGCAAGTCAATTGCCGCTGGGAATGCTGATTAATTTTGGAAGATATCCCCGATTGGAATATGAGCCCTACCTGCTCAATACTGGAAAGAAGAAGATTTCCCTCGAATAGCACGACTGAAAAGATTGGTGATAACAACAGGCTACCGCTTCCTATGGGCGAGCCAGGCTTCCGGGTCCTGCTTTTCTTTTTCTTTCCAGAGTTCGAAGTGAAGAAGATTTCCCGCCACAGAGTCACCGCTCTTGGCAATAACGCTTCCCTCTTTTACTTTTTGACCTTCCACGACTGAAATGTCCGACAGATGTGCGTAGACTGTCCGGTAGCCACCATAATGATTCAGAATGATAAGGTTGCCGTACGACGGCAACCAGTGTATCATTGCCACTTCTGCCTCTGCCACCGCCTTGATTGGCGTGCCCTGTGGAACGGCAATATCAACACCGGTGTTTTGGGTCACCGTTTTCAACTGCGGATGAACATGGTCGCCGAACTGCGCAACGATATTGCCCAGGGTAACGGGCCAAGGAAGCACTCCCCTCTTAGTGCCAAAATTGCTTGTCGGCGGCACTTCCGTCGGAAGCTCTGCATATTTCGCGCCTTTTTGCTTTTCTCTCTCCAGTGCGCGTTCGCGCGCCTTCTGGATGCGTTCCTGTTCAATCAAATCAGCAATGAGTTTATTCAACTGTTCTGCTGCGCGCGTTTTTCGAATCAACTCTTTCCGAAAAACCGATTTGTCATTGCGAATATCCAGCAACGCCTGTTTGCGCTTGCTATTTTTTTCATGGACGGAAATCTGCTCGCGCTGTTTTTCTGCAATCACGGTGCGTTCCTTGGCCAGAGATTCCTGTAAGTAGCACTGCTGATGCTCCAGCAGGACCTTCCTATCCACCATCTTATTTAAATCGCGCTGCCGCTGTTCCGAGAAGCGGCGAAGGTACTGAATGCGAATGTAGAGTTGATTAACAGAATTAGAAGAGAGCAGTGTTTCAAAATCGTAGATGCGGCCATACTTGTAGACCGAGGCAACATATTGTGCATAGTGCCGCTTCAGAATCGTCAGTTGTCGTTCCAATGAATCGATATTGGCACTCGTCGATTCAATGGTTCCCCTGAGATTTTTCTCCTCATCACCCAATTGCGCCAGCAGTGATTTGAGAAGATTCATCTGCCGCTCATAGTCGTCAATGCGCTCCAGCGTTACCTTTTCCTTCTGCTCACTGTCCCGGATCCGTTCTTCGTACTGCTCGATTTCTTTGCGGAGACTTTCGAGAGCTTTCTCTTTTTTCTTGATATCATCCCGCGCAGCTCCGAGCGGATGGGCGCTGATCAATAGAAGCACAAGCAGCAGGATGATGTGTACGGAATATTTCATTGGGAAATTGTGGACGAACCCGCCTGGACGCGCACCGCATCTGCGGGGATTGAGAGCGCCATGCGACCTACGGGCTCATTAACCGTCACCGAATCATAGAAGAGAGAAACTGCTGAGTCCATGCGCGGGCTCACCATCCGAACAGACTGCGGCCGAACAGTACCATCCTCCCGTCGGGCATAGTCATAAAACTCTTCAGAAATTATCTCGCCATCGCCATCCAGTATTTGTACGTGCAGGATGCGACCGATCCGGCGATCAACGGTGTAGCGATGATTTGCCGCCGCATGATGAAAGTATAGCACCGTAACGGTTTCGCCTGCATTCATGCTGTCGGGGACGGCTTCGTCTGCATCAAATGTGCGCGCACCGCAGAATGCGTTGACGACATCGCGCGGATGAATGGTGAGATTCATCATCGCCGGCAGCTTGTCCAGCGAGATATCCCCCTCCGTAACTTCATTTTTGAAATGATTATAGAAGACAAATCGTCCGCCCACGAGAAGAACGGATGCAAGATGTATTCCGAACGGACCGTTCACAAGCACTCGCGCAGAATCGGGACGGTGCAGCGCAAGATCGAAAGTTGCGGAATGAGAAAGTGATGGAGACTCTATTGTGACGGTCCCTTTGGCGTGAAACGTCGACACCTTATCCGCTTGACCATTGACTAACGCGATAATATCGCGGGCAGAAGATCCGTCGGGAATCTCGGATCCGGAAATAACGCGAGATCCCGTGCATCCCATGGTTGCCAGAAGTACGGCAGCAGCAGCAAGTGAGCATAGTCGCAGACAGACATGGCTCATAGAGATCCGCGTTGAAGTTTTTGTTTTAACCCTTCATTTGTTCGATCAATTTCCAACGCTTTCTGCCAGTAGGTCTTGGCCTCTTCGGAGCGCTGGAGCCTTGAAAACACATCGCCGAGATGTTCATACATGACGGGATTCACCTCGCCGGAATTCACGGCCCGCCGGATGTATGGAAGTGCGTCGTCGTAGCGTCCCAGCTTATAAAGAATCCAGCCAAACGTGTCCAGATAGGAAGCGTTGGCCGAATCTTTTTCCAGTGATTCACGCGACATCCGGTATGCACGTTCCAACTGGAGTCCGCGTTCCGACAGGCTGTATGCGTAGTTGTTCAACACCAGAGCATAATGCGGATCAAGCTCCAGTACATGTTCATAGGTGCTGTCTGATTCTTTGAACCGCTTCATCGCGTCGTATGTCATCCCCAGCGTGGACAGCGTGTTGATGTCTTTCGGATCGAGTTGTGCAGATTTCTCGAGAGACACGATTGCTTCGTCATTGTGGTTCAGACGAGTCAGGGCAAGGCCGCGCAAAAAATGAAGTCGTGGGTCTTTCGGCACTATGACGATGGCCTTATCCATATATTCCACCATTTCATCATAGCGCTTTTGATCAAAACAAATCGATCCCAGGTACCACCAGGCATCCGCATTTCTTTTTTCAAGGAGAACAACCTTTTCGAAATACGGGCGTGCGGCATCGGCCTCTCTCGCCATCAGGCGGAGAATGCCGTTGTAGAACAGACCCCGCCAGTCTCCGGGAAATCTTCTGGAAAATTCATCGAACTGATTTCGCGCTTCAGAGATGAGTGTCGAGTCCTTGCGCGTCTGCATAAAATACGCCAGCGCAATTCGGAAGCGGATATCCGCCGGCAACGTGTCCGTCTTTAAGACAACGGCAAACTGCTCCCGCGCCTTCTGCCAATTTCCCTGTTCAAGGTACAGCTCGGCCAGCGCTCCGCGCAGCTCAAGGCTGTTTGTTCGATAGTCCTCAGGAAACTGCTTCAAAAATTGTTCAAATTGTTCCGTGGTGCTGCCGAGAAGCGTCGAATCTTTCTGCAGCTGAATAAAATACGTCATCCCAATCCGGAAGCGTGCATCCGGCGAGAGTGAATCATTTTGCAGAATAATGTCGAATTGCCGACGGGCCTGATTCCAATCCCCCTGATGCAAATAGATGCCGGCAAGCGCACCACGGATTTCTAGATTCGTGGAATCGCGTTCCAGCAAATCGGTAAAAACGGGAACCGCCTTTGTATATTGGTCGGAACGAATGTACATTTCGCCGAGGCTTTTCCGCAGGGAAAGATTGCCCGGATCGAGTTTCAACATTTGCTCAAATGCGGATGCAGCTTTGTCATACCGGTGGAGCGCGACATTCAATTCCGCCATCTGGAAGAGCGTCTCCCATTCCGGTCCGCTGCGTTGGATGAGTTTTTCATACATTTCCAGCGCCTGGAGCGGCTGGGCAGCCTGTATCAATCTCGCTATATTAAACATGGAAGACACATTGTTCGAGTCTAGCGCAAGAACCTTTCGGAACTCCGCCAACGCAAGCCCATACTGGGATGCTTTGGTATAGATTTCGGCAAGAGTTTGATGATAGGTAACATTCGTCGAATCAAGCCGCGCGGCCTCAATCCCCATCTCGGCGGCGAGAGCGAACTTGTTCAACTGTGCATAACTTTTCGCGGCGGCATAATAGATTGCCGGGTCCCTGTCAAAGCGGAGAGCGTCCAGATACTCGATAACCGCCTTTGCATATTCCCCCTTTGTCTCAAGCAGGGAGCCATCTATAAAATGCTGTAGCGCTTCATCCTTGTTTCGTTCCCGCTGAGGGTTTTCTTTTTTCTCGGCATCCGCAGGAGGCTGGACTATCTTTTGTGAGGAGCATCCAAAAAAGAGAAATACCAATCCGATGACAACAAGACGCATTTTCATTCCTTTGTGTGCGATGATTTTTAGGCTGTTTTCATATTTTTAGACGATTCCAGGCCCAAAACTGACCAAGACATTGAAAAATATATCATTTTTGCATGCCACAAACAACTTGCAATTGAGTTCGGATAGTTGTATTCTTAAAGGACAGATACTGTACACCGTTTATTGCGTTTGTTTTGATCTACCGCATCGGATGGTGATATTTTCATCCATGCGGCTTTTTTGTTTGCCGTGGGCGGATTCATCAGAAGCAAACAACCGCGATGTACAACCGAATCGAATGAACTTCGGGGCGGGTTTTTGAAAACTTTTTTAGAAAGGGTACGGTCCCATGGAAAAAGGCACCGTCAAATGGTTCAATAAAACTAAAGGTTTCGGCTTCATTTCGCGGGAGTCGGGTGAGGATGTGTTCGTCCATTACCGTTCAATCGTCGGCGACGGCTTCAAGAATTTGAATGACGGCGAAAAGGTTCAGTTTGAGGTCGAAAAGGGCCCCAAAGGATACCAGGCCGTGAACGTTGAGAAGATTCAGTGATGAAAGGAATGGTCAAATTCTTCAATTCCACAAAAGGATTTGGGTTTTTGACATCTGCGGAAGGAGAAGATATTTTCTTTCATAAAAGCAATGTAAAGGATACCGGTTTTCGCTCCGAACTTCTTCAGGGTGACGCCGTTGTCTTCGAGATCCGCAACGACCAAAAGGGAAAGCGTGCTTACAACATAAGCCGCGTTTCTGGTGGTTCCGAAGTCTGAATGAACCAGTTATCACAAAGGACTGATCGAAAGATCAGTCCTTTTTTTTGTACCCTCTGTCAATTGCTTATCATCCAATCGCAGATTAAATTGATTATGCAGATTTATCGCAGATTAGAGTGATTATGCAGATTGCGCTGATACAACTCGACTCCATGGAGTCGCGCTACAAACAGGTCGTTGCCTGTTCTGCGAAATCCATAAATCTGCGTAATCTGCGATTTCACAAGTCTAAAGGAAATTTTATGAAACACATGTGGCTGTTTGTGATTCTTCTTGCTCTTGCAGGTTCGGCGACTTGCCAGACCAAGCATGCGCTGACATTCGATGATATGATCGGCTGGGGCAGGGTCGCCGACCCGCAAATTTCGCCCGACGGACAATGGGTTGCCTATACGATGACTAAGGTTGACAAGGGCACCAACAAGAGCAACGCGGACATCTGGCTTGTTCCTTTCAAGGGGGGCGAAGCACGACAGTTGACAACACATTCCAAGTCGGACAACTCTCCCCGTTGGCTGCCGGACAGCAAGACGCTGCTCTTTGTATCAACGCGGGAGGGAGCTTCTGAGATCTACGCGTTGTCCATCAACGGCGGAGAAGCCAAAAAAGTCACCACGATTTCCACCGGCGCGTCCGGTCTTGTCGTCTGCCCGAATGGACGCAGTATCGCCTTTGCGTCGGACGTCTATCCCGACTGCCCGAATGACGATTGCAACAAACAGCGTTCGACTGCTGCCGAGGAAAGTAAGGTGAAGGCGAAAATCTTCACACATCTTCCGTATCGAGTCTGGGATCATTACAGAGACGGAACGCGCAGCCATGTTTTCGTTCTGCCGCTTGATGTTCCAAATGCGGTGCCGGTAGATGTAACGCCCGGAGATTTTGACACTCCTCCGATCGATATCAGTGGCAGTGTCGATTATGCATTCTCACCAGATGGAACAGACTTTGCGTTCGTGCGAAATACCGATCCCATGGTGGCTGTCTCCACCAATAATGATGTTTTCATCGTTTCATTGAAGAACGGAAAACCTACCGGTGAGGCGAAACGCATCACCGCCAACAAGGCAAATGACAATCAGCCGATGTATTCGCCTGATGGAAAGTACATAGCCTATCGTGCGATGAAGCGCCCAGGCTTTGAAGCAGACAAGTATGTGCTGACACTCTTCGAACGGAGTTCCGGAAAACTGATACCGCTCACCGAATCCTTTGATCGTTCCGTTGGAGATGTGGCGTGGGCGCGCGATAGCAAATCTCTCTACTTTACAACGGATAATGAGGGATACAGTGAGATCTACGGCGTAAGTGTTCCGGAAGGAACGGGAACTCCCGCCATCAAACAGATTACACAGAAACTGTATGTCACAGAATTTGAACTGGCTCCATCCGGCAATCAGTTTGTGCTGTGTAAGACGACCATCCAACAGCCCGCAGAACTCTGGCGTATTGATAGTGACGGAAAGAATCTCGTTCAGCTGACTCATGCCAACGATGCTTCACTGGCACATCTCGAAATGAACGCTCTTGAGGAATTTCTGTTTAGGGGCGCGGGAGGAACGCCGGTGCACGGATTCCTTCTTAAGCCGCCGTTCTTTGATGCATCAAAAAAATACCCGATGATCTATCTTATTCACGGTGGACCTCAGGGTGATTGGGGCGATATGAATCACTATCGCTGGAATGTGCAGATGTTCGCTTCCCGCGGCTATGTAGTCGTGATGGTCAATCCGCGCGGCAGCACCGGCTTCGGTCAGAAGTTTACCGATGAGATTTCACAAGATTGGGGCGGCAAGGTGTATAATGATTTGATGAATGGTGTGGAGTATGTGACAAAAACATATCCATTCATCGATAAAAATCGTATTGGCGCCGCCGGGGCTTCCTACGGCGGATATATGATCAACTGGATTGAGGGGCATAACGATAAGGGCATCTTCAAGGCGCTGGTGAGTCATGATGGAATGTTCAATCCGGTCAGTGATTATGGAGCGACGGAAGAGCTCTGGTTCAACGAATGGGAATTCGGAGGAACGCCGTGGAAGAATCCTGCACTCTATGACAAGTACGCACCGTGTAAGTTTGTGAAGAATTTCAAGACACCCATGCTGGTTGTGCACGGGCAGCTGGATTATCGCCTTGATGTGAGTGAGGGATTCCAGCTCTTTACGGCGCTGCAGAAAATGAATGTGCCGTCAAAGTTTCTCTATTTTCCCGACGAGGGACATTGGGTGATGAAGCCGCAGAATTCTGAGCTCTGGTACAAGACCGTACTCGATTGGATGGATCAATATCTAAAAAAACCGTAACCGCAAATTATGCTGATTACGCAGAAACGGTAATCGCTGATAACTCAGATTACACTGATTGCACAGAAGCGGTGACTTTGATTTCAAAAATTGCCATTTCATTGGCTCGCTGATATTTATTTGCATCTTCTGCGCAATCTGTATAATCAGAATAATCTGCGATCCTGTTTTTGCCGATCCGCCATAGACAACAAATTACCGGGCAGCAGATTTTTGAAGAAGTAAGGGATCCTTTCAATGACATTCATAGAAAAAATACTCACCGCACAGCGTTCCCACAAAAGCTTGCTATGTATCGGGCTTGACACCGACATCGAAAAAATTCCGGGGCATTTTCGCGGCTTACGCGATGCGCTACTCGATTTCAACAAAGTAATTATTGAGGCGACGAGCGATCTGACTTGCGCCTATAAGGTTAATGCTGCTTTCTATGAACGTGCCGGTGAAGCGGGTTGGAGTGCCATGAGGGAAACGGTGAAAGCGATCCCCTCCGGCATTCTGACCATCGGCGATGCGAAGCGCGGTGATATTGAAAACTCGTCTTCCTATTATGCCAAAGCATTCTATGACGATTTGGGATTTGATGCCGTCACCGTGGCACCGTATATGGGGCGGGATTCTGTGGAGCCGTTTCTCTCTTCGGAAGAGCATGGTATTTTTCTTCTTGCATTGACATCGAATGCCGGCGCACAGGATTTTCAATATCTGAATATCGGCGGAACGCCGCTGTATCAATATGTCATTGAAAAGGCATTGACCTGGAACACAAAGAAAAATATTGGATTTGTTGCAGGCGCAACGCGCGGTAGTCAGCTTCGCAATGTGCGCGCCGCGGCCGGTGATGCTCCCCTGTTGATTCCGGGCGTGGGTGCTCAAGGCGGCAGCGTGGAAGAAGCCGTCCACTGCGGGGCAGACGAGCACGGAGAACGGGCCATCATTAATGCAAGCAGGAGTATTCTCTACGCCTCTTCCGGAAAGGATTTTGCGGAGGCGGCACGGGTGGAGGCGGTGCGGTTGAGGGATGAGATGAATCAGTATCGGAGCGCATGACCCGTTCACATCGATGATCAGTCTTAACAATACTGAGTGCAGTGGGAACGTCTTTTCTCCGCATGCTCATTACGGAGATTGTGATTTGCGTTGGGGAAGAAGCTGAACAAATGATCTTTTTTTCGATGCTCGGTGCAAGATATTAATTTCACCTTTGAGAAGAATGAGATTCCCTATTGATCCGTGCGAGCAACAATTCGAATCATGTGCCGGAAGCCGTGCTCAGACATATCTGGAGCCGTCAATTTCTCTGTGCACAAGCGCTCACGACAATGGAGGGGAAACACGTACAGGTACTCCATCCGGGATTTATTAACAATGACTGCGGCCCGGACTTTCGTAATGCGCTTGTCGTGATTGGCAGAACACGCTATCGTGGTGATATCGAATTTCATAGGACACTCGACGATTGGTTTGCACATGGACATGCACACGATCCCCAATACAACACGCTTATTCTTCACGTCGTTATGGAATGTGCACGCTACCCGGTGCCCACAATGGTTAATGCGGGCCGCGAAGTGCCGTCACTTGCATTGCGGCCATATTTGTCCGCCCCGCTGGAAAAAATAGTTGAGCATATGGAGCGCGAGGAGTTCCAAATACGCAGATCACCGATTGCCTGTGCGGCAACGAGTGATCAAATACCGGCCGGGCAACTCGGTAAAATTCTGCTGGAATGCGGGGTGGAACGTCTGCGCGATAAGTCCCGACGAATGGCACATCGTCTCTCAGAGATCACATTCGAAATCAACAGCGGTGTATCGGCACAATCTGGTATCCAAGTCAGTGAAATCGCAATGGACCGAACGGTTCCCAACGCATGTCTCGAACGCGGACCATTAAATAATGCGGCTGCGTGGGACCAGCTTCTGGCCGAAGGAATCTTGGATGGGCTGGGATATTCAAGGAATAGAGAGCCGTTCCGGCGGCTTTCACGAATCGTGTCCATCGCGGCAATCCGCGGATTGAAGATAAACAGTGTTCTTGGTATAGAGACGGCATTGTTTCACGTCTCAGGTTTATTACCGGACCCCGGCACACTTGTACACACACCGGCACGCACGCATGCGCATGTGCTTGCCGAAGCGTGGACTTCATTGTCCGCCGGATATATGGAACAATTGCATCGCACCGAGTGGACACTCTCCCCTACGCGTCCATCAAACCTTCCAACGCTCCGTCTAGCAGCCGCAGCTAGATTGCTTGCAGCCATTGCCTTTGGCGGTTTGATGGAAAAGATGTTCGGTCTTTCGGAAGAAGTAGATATACCACCGGAGTCTCTTGCATCGCAACTATTTCAGGCACTTGAGGTGAAAGCGGATCCCTTTTGGAGCTATCATTATTCCTTTGCAGAGTCGGTGCCGGCAGCGCATTCGATTCTCGGCGGTTCGCGGCGCAGGGATATCGTGCTGAATACATGCATTCCCCTGCTACTCCTCTATGCAGAGGTCTTTGGGCGACAACGGCTTCACCGCAATGTTGTCGCAGCAGCGCTTGTAATTGGAATGTTGGAAGATAATGCGATTACCCGTAAGATAGAAAAACAATTGCTCAAGAATAGAGTCGCCATAGCACACGGCATCGAACAGCAGGGGCTTCTGCAGCTGCACAAAATTTACTGTACACAGAAGAAATGCGATGCATGCCGGGTGAACGCTGCGTTGCAGAGGTGCGTGCGGGGGTAGACCGGATTATTGTATCGAACGTAGTTTTATTCATAGCGACAAGGACATTCGATCCATAGGGCTGATTTGTTTTGCTTCATATGACATCATGGAATGACGAAATAGCCGCCGAACTGCTCCACGCACAATGGGCAGCGAAAGAGCAGAATGACGGGCGCCTTCGGACCTGTGCCCGCCGCATGGCCGGCATTGCTCTGATGCAGTACTATAGGAACACCAAGGACTTTGTTGCGCTGCTCCGTTTGGCCATGCATGATGCCGGAGTCCCGGAAGAGGTGAAGCTCGCGGCGGAGCGGCTGCAATCACGCATGCGTCCGGATTTCTCTTCAGCATTGACGGATCCGCTGGGAGATGCCCTCACCGTTGTAGAATTTGTCGACGAATGACTGGAACTACCTCATGATGAGATCATGCCCTAATTGTACGGAAACACGCAACGCTCTTTTTTGCCTCGAAGGTGATTTCCGCATTGTCACCTGTGCCGGCTGCGGATTGACCTATCTGCAGAATCCTCCGCCAGACGAAATGATTTACGAAGATTATTATCAGAACCTGCCGCTTCAGCCTTCCGAAGAACTCTCTTCCATCATAGTACAACGCCTTGCCCGATTGCAGCGGCGGATTCCGCAGGGCTATTTGCTCGATATCGGGTGCGGCCAGGGATTCTTTATGGCAGAAGCACAGCGAGCCGGCTACCGCGTGCTGGGAATCGATGTTTCTGCATCTGCTGTTGCCTTTGCCAGGGACACTCTTCACGTGGAGGCTGCAACCACATCACTCGATGAACTGTTGAGCCGTCAGGAACGGTTTGATGTCATCACGCTCTGGCACGTGCTCGAGCATTTTCTAAACCCCACGGAAGAACTCAGGAAAATAAAGAACCTGCTTGCGCCCGGCGGATATTGCTTCATCGAAGCACCCAATCTTCATAGCATAAAATTTATGCTCTCAAGGAAAAAATGGATTGGCGGCAATCATCCCCTATATCACAGAACATTTTTCATACACACAACATTAGAAGAAACAATGCGCAAAAGCGGTTTTAAAGATATCGAACGAATCCCGATATCCTATAAAATTCCCGGACAAAACCGTGTGTACTCAATCATAAAACAGGCGGCAAATGTTTTTGCGGCTGATGCTTTTCTTGACTATGTTGCCCGACGCTGAGAAATCATCGTCAGAATGTAGTCCATCAGCAACGGGAGTAAGTTTTTTCATCCGTTTTTTCTGTGTTATGCCCATTGACATCTCTTTGGGATTCGTGGGAAAGGATTTGCCACAGAAATCACAGAGACTGCGGCGGACAACGTTCAATCGGCAAAAAATATGTATCGGCGAATATGATCTGGCTCGATAGAAATGAAAATCAGTTTGGCCCTTCTCCAGCATGCCATACGGCGCTACTGGAGACCGCGCAGGAGGATGTGGGTGTCTATTCAAGAGATTTCCTGCGCGGTGTAAAAAGCACTCTTTCGGAACGGCTTGCCGAACACTACGGGGTGACCGAACCGCAGATTTTGTTGTCGTCCGGATCCGAGGACATGCTCAAGCAAATCGTGCATTGCTATCTTCGCCCTGGAGAAACTCTTCTTGTTCCCCGTTATTCGTGGTGGTACTATGCGGCCGCCGCCCGCGAGGTCGACGGCCTGACCATGCAGTATCCCCTTCGTATTGTTGATCAGAACTATGGGTACGACATCTCGGCTATTGATACCCTGATCAAGCTTCATCAGCCGCGTCTTGTGATTATTGCGTCGCCCAACAATCCCACCGGAAACACTCTTTCAGACAACGACCTGATTGACCTACTTCGCCTGTATCCCGAAACACGGTTCGTGCTGGATGAAGCCTATCATGGGTTCGCGGGAATTGAACACGATGAAACTCCGCGTTTGATTTCTCTCTATCCCAATCTCATTGTTCTTCGAACATTTTCCAAGTTGTATGCGCTGGCATCATTGCGCATCGGCTATGCATTCGCAGGATCTGCTTACAAAAAACTTACGACCTATTCCGCGCGCTATCTCGGATACAACACCCTTTCAGAACGCATTGCACTGGCGGCAATGGAGGATGATCCCCTACTATAGATTGGTCGGAAAACTTATGGCTGAGCAAAATGCCTTATTTTGAAGCTTTAAATAAAATGGCCGGGGTAGTAGCCTACCGCTCTCAAGGCAACTTCATTCTTGTTCGCTTCCCGGAACATTTTATTCCAATGTTGCGATCCAAGCTTTCGGATTTCGGAATTGCCATCAAGTTTTTCGATGGGAGAGATCTTCAATGCTGCGCACGAATCACGATCGGCACACCAGAGCAAAATACCCGTCTCCTCGAAGTCCTGCAACGGTGCTTCTCATGACGGCGGTTATTCTCGCAGCAGGAAAATCTTCGCGATTGCTCCCCCTCACAACAGAAATTCCAAAGTGCCTCCTTATGGTCGGTCAACAGACGATGCTGGAGTGGACTGTGAATTCTCTCCTGCGCAATCGCCTGACTTCAATCATTCTTGTTGTCGGATTTCAGCGTGAAAAGATTGTTGCTTTTGTACGCAGCCGATGGCCGGAGGAACCGATTCGTTTTGCTGAGAATCCCGACTTTGCTGAAACGAACAATGCCTACTCGCTCCTGCTCGCACGAGATGCTGTTGCATCCGACAGCATGCTCCTTCTGGATGGCGACATTCTTTTTGATGACATGATTCTCCGACAGATTCTCCTGACTCCGGATGATGTCTGCTGTGTTATGCGGACTCAAGGCACATTCAGCATCGAAGATATTAAGATAGAGCTCAATGACTCTCTTCGGATTCGACGCATCGGCAAAGACATTCCATTGGAATGTGCTGCCGGCGAATCCATTGGCATGGAAAAATTCTCTGCAGCGTCGGCGCAATTGCTTTTTCAGGCGTTGGCCAAGAGAGTAATATCCGAGAAACGAGTTCATGAGTTTTACGAGGCGTCATTTCAAGAGATGATCGATACCGGACTGGAATTCCATGCAATGGACGCGGGACATCTCTCCTGCATTGAAGTGGATACCGAAGAGGATCTTATCAACGCGCGGGAAATGTTCGCACACAGAGATTGAAACGGGAATACATTTTTTCTCATGGGAAAACTTTTAGCGGTGCACTATTCTTATTCAGCATCCATTAAATCCGATGTTTCAGACGAACCGGTCAACGTGTACCTTCAGCGCCCGATTGCCGGGTTGGTGGTTCGCCTCGTGTTCAACACGCCGGTGACACCCAATCAACTCACATTCATCTCCACGATCTTCGGCATGTTGGGAGCTGCGGCTATCATCTTTGCACCACTACATCTTTGGGCTGCGGGGATTCTTCTCTATGCAAAAGATATCTTCGACTCCGCAGACGGGCAACTGGCCCGGGCGAAAATGATGCACAGCCGGCGCGGACGATTCTACGATTCGATTGGAGATTTTATTGTCGATGCGTGCGTCTTTTCCGCTGTGGCCTTCTGGGTATTCACGCAGGGATATCCGCTGCCGATCTCTGTCTGTATTGGTCTTGCGGGTCTTCTTGGTGTGAGTCTCCGAGTTTCCTACCACGTCTTCTATCAATCATCCTTTCTTCATACAGAAGAAAAATATTCTATGAATCGCGTTTCCGAGGAGATTTTTGCCGGCGATCTGCAGGAAGACCGAGTCACCCGATTGCTTCATCGGATGTTTCTTTTTCTGTACGGCTGGCAGGATCGCCTGATGCGCCATATTGATCTATGGTGCTATCAAGCGCCCGGCCGGCGGATCGGAATGCCGGATAAGAGCTGGTATCAAAACGCAACGGCTTTACGATTCGGCGGATTTCTCGGCTTGGGCACAGAGTATGTTCTTCTTGCGACCTGCCTCTTTGCCGATTCCCTGTGGACATATCTGTTTTGCACGCTGGTATTGTTGAATCTACTTTGGGGTGCGGCTATACTCTATCACCGGTGGGAAAAGACCTAGAAATATCTACCGCGGCGTAATTGCACCATTGGGATGGCAAAACTTGGGGGGGGGGGAATACTGCCGGTGTGACAACGGCAGTCACTTCTTTGCTTGCGATTCTCTTCTGATTTGCGACTCCAACTTGAGATGTTCTTCGGCGGGCACGTTCAAGAGTTTGCGAAGGTGTTCCAAGTGTTCGGCTTCTTCCGGAGTGACAACGCCGTCTTTCCAGACTTCACGCAAAGCTGCCAGATATGAAGAGGAACGCGTTGTGGATTCGATAGCGGCAAAATCGGGATCTGAAATCCCAAGCACTGCTTGGGCGGCTTTCAGCAGCACCCTCTCGTCTTCCGATATAGCGCCATCAGTCCAAGCATTTTCAAAGAGTACCTTCATGAGATCGGGTGACGCAGTCTGGGCGACTGCGGCTGCGGCGCTTTTTTCTGAACGGAGCGATTCCATCTGCCGCATTTGTTCCGTGATCGTGTGTTCCAGCTTGGTCCTTGCTTCAACCGCGTCCTTCGCCGACGACGCGAAATGGACTACATCTTCCTCTAATTTATGGCGGGCAGATTCAAATTCTTTTTTCAGGGTTTCCAGGCGTTCATCAGCTTTTTTCTCGGCCGTTTCGGTGGCTTCTTTTTTTATTTTTGCCACCATGTCATCTGCCGGAATCTGCGGAGCGGCCATAGCGACGGATGAGGAAGCGGGAACTGCTGCTGCAGTGGATACTGGTTTTGCGTCGGGCATGCTTGGAGCGCGGGGTGGTTCCATCGGCTTGGGAGGAAGCGTCGCCTTCTTTTGTTCTTCAATAGTCTTTTTAAGTTTGTCTTCTTCTTCTTTCTTCTTTGCCGCTTCGATTGCGACCTTGATGCGTTCATTGTAGGCAAGTGCGTACATGTTGTTGGGTTCAACACCCAACGCCTTGGTCACTTCTTCCAGTGCTTTGGGAAATTCCGATGCCTTGATGAACCTGTCAGCAGCCTTCAGGTACTCACCGATCATTTTCTTCTGCACATCTCTATCTTGAACAACTGGCGGCATATTTGAATATATCCAACGATTGTTAGAATGTCAACGAAACGATGGCAATGACAGATGTCTCTGCATTTCGCTGGATTTTCTCCTCCGGATAATGTACACTATACAAGAGCGTACATTTCATTCTTTAATTACTACTCCGGACAAGGAGTGCCGCCGTGCCGGCCGGCCTCAGAGGATTCATATGTCGAAATTGTTTCTTGCCGCCGTGATCACGCCGATCATGGCTTTTCTTTTCTCCGTTACGGCACAAGAACGTCCGAACAGTCCCGTCTTCAAAAAATACCGCACAAGCGAACCCACCACGGTCATTAAAACATCCGATTTGACCTATCAGTTGTGGGAAGGCTTCATGCTGATGAAGAATGCGAACGCCGGAGACGCGGCCTCGCAGCACGAGCTGGCACTGCGCTATTTCCTGGGAAGGGGATTCCCTGCAGACACGGTCCGCGCGGCATTCTGGCTGAAGAAGGCCGCCGCGCAGGACTTCATGCTTGCGCGGTATAATCTCGGGATCTTTCTCTACAACGGCTACGGCCTGGAGTGGAATCCCTTTCTGGCATTTTTTGAATTTCGTGCTGCCGCCGAGTCGGGTATGCCGGACGGCCAGTATGTGTTCGGATTGATGTTCACCGACAATCTGGTCGTCCATCAGGACTATGCACAAGCGCAGCAATGGATCCAGCGGGCCGCTGACGGCGGCTACGAGCCCGCCAAGGAATTGCTGGAGGAATTGAAACGCAAAGGATTGTTCGTCGAACGACCCGTGGCATCCTCCCAACCATCAGCCAATCCCGCTCGTTCGTCATTACCGGTCGAACCGGTCTTGCTTGATTTCTCCGTCGATTCGTCCAAACATATCGACGATCAAACACTACTGCAGGATCTTTTCGGAAATGGAAATGAGGAAGTTAAAAAACTCCTCGGAATTTCAAAATTGCTGATTGATTCGACAGCATCCGATACAGCGCTGTTTCAGTCGTTGCTGCACGCCGCCGATATCGGCAGTCCGGAAGCAATGACGGTTATCGGCCGCTGTTATGAGCGGGGCATCGGTGTCCAGGCCGATCCCATTGCCGCCGCAGAACAGTATCTCCGCGCCCTGGGCCTCGGATCCCGCCATGCATATCCGCTTATGAGGGAACTTCTGCAGTCTCAAAAATTTGCCGTCCTTCTCGATAGCAGGATGAAGCGAAAAGACCCTGTTACCGAATTCGTGTACGCGAGTCTTGCCGCATTGCACTTCGATAATCAAATTCCGGAACACGAAGCTTTTCGATTGCTTGAAGATGCCGCCTCAAAAAATCATTTGTCTTCACTCGTCGAACTCGGCGCATGCTACAATACCGGCCGCTGGACGACCATGAACAAAAAACGGGCGTATGAATTCTGGCATTATGCTGAAATACACGGCAGCGTGGAAGCGCATCTCCGGCTTGCGTCTGCACGCATTGTCGCCGACACGGCTTTTCAACAATCTGATCTGGATACACTGCTCTCTGCGGCACAGGATGGCTCCATGCTTGCACAATTGACGCTCGCGTATTGTTACGAACAGGGATTGCACGTCCCGCATGACCCCGCACATGCGGTGCGACTCTACCGGCAGTGTGCGCGCCGCGGCAGTGATGGCGCATATCTGGCCCTGAAACGAATGCACGACATTCTTCGCCCATCGGACAAAGAATTCTCCACCGAACCACGGGACAAGCGTTAATCCGATGCCGACACCAAAAGAAGTTTTTGCCGATCGGTCTCAACAGATTCGGGATCTCCATCGCAGCGGCGAAAGCGGATTCACCGTCGCCGCACACCTGACTGCCGCGCTGGACGAGGTTATTCGCTCGCTGTGGATATTGCATGCGGAAGAGCTCGATAATGTGTGCACCATGATGGCGCTGGGTGGTTATGGCCGCTTTGAAGTGTGCCCACGCTCGGATGTCGACCTCATGCTGTTGTTTTCCGACGAAAAAAGCAAACAGCGCGGTGCCGGCATAGCACAACAATTTCTCCATGCATTGTGGGACGCCGGCTTCGATCTCGGTCACAGCGTCCGTACCATTAGAAACTGCATCATACTCTCCAGAAACGACGTCGATTCCTGGGCATCCATCCTCGAAAGCAGATGCGTCTGCGGCAGCACGGCGGTCTTCGAACAGTTCTCTTCCGCCATCATCAGAGAAATCCGGAAAAGGCCTAATTTGGAATTTGTCGCTGCAGTGCTCAGCGGCGCACGAGACCGCCATGAGAAGTACGGTAATGCCGTCAAGCTGTTGGAGCCCAATATAAAAAACAGCGCTGGGGGATTACGCGACCTCCATACACTGCTCTGGATGTTCCGGGCATCTAATGCAGAATTTCTTTCGACTGAACCGTTTCGCGGCACAGACTCTGCGTGCCGGCAGATGATCCTGCGCCTGCCGGAAAGTGATCTCGCAACATCAGAAGAATGCGGAGCGGCCATTAACGCGATGGATTTTCTTCTTCGCGCACGCCATGAAACACATTACTACACCAACTCCAATCACGATACGCTCGATTTCTCTATCCAGCGACATATCGCGACGGGACTCGGCTATGGGCATGATCATCAACTGGAATATGTCGAGCGATTCATGCGTGATTACTACCTCCACGCACGCAACATATACCGCCTTAACCGGCGTCTGATGCGGCTTCATCAGAAGCACTTGCAGAGCTCGGCAAAAGGAAGGCAGGACACACAGACTCTGGACGAGATATTCCTTCTTCGGGGTTCGGCACTTTCTTTTCATGACAGGTCCTTCGAATTCACATCGCGCGCACAAGTGCTTCATGCTTTTTTGCTCTGCGGCCTTTACGGTGTCGATCCGGGACAATCGCTGCAGTCAAAATTCATCCAGAGCACACAATCCAACGGACTTTTCTCCTCCTCGGGTGATATTGATGTGGCAACTGCTGCTGAATTCCGCGCCATTTTTCAGATGCACTCGCGGGTTGCCGCCACCTTCATGCTGATGAATGACTTTGACGTCCTGGGAGCGATCATTCCAGAATGGCAGCGGCTGGTTGCATTTTTTCAGCACAGCCAATATCACTACTATACCGCCGATGCGCATACGCTCATCGCTATGGAACACGCAGAGCAACTGGAAGATAAATCGGGAACCGTTGGCGATGTCTACCGTTCTCTTCCACACAGGAATGTTCTTTTTCTGGCAATCTTGCTGCATGATATTGAAAAACCAAACGGCGTCGATCAACACGAAATTCGCGGTGCAGAGACCGCCCGCACGGTTATGACCCGCTTCGGCATCCAGGACAACGGCACGGTTTCCTTTCTCATCCGGCATCATTTGACGATGGAGCAGATTGCCTTTCGCCGCAACATTAACGATCTGAAAACGATTGCAGATTTCTCGCAACTCTTTGCCACCCCGGAGCAGCTCGATTATCTTTTTGTTTTGACATACAGCGATCTTTCGGCGGTCAATAAAAATGTCTGGACATCCTGGAAAGAAATGCTGCTGGATGAATTGTATCGGCGCACCCGTGCGGTGCTGGAGCGGAGATTGTCATACGGGGAGGCCATTTCTTTTCAACGGTCGGAGTACGCCAGAGCGGTGCAACAGATTCTGGACGGCTTCAGGGAGGATCCGTTGCGCACCGCCGTGGAGATGCACTTGACCTCGCTCCGCAGTGATGCATACGTTGCACTCTTCCCGAGCCGGGAGATAGAATCGCACGTCCGCGCCGCAGAATCACTGGACATCGTCTCGGCCCTCATCGACCATGACGATTCACATACGACGCTCACCGTAGTGACCCGTGATGCACCTTATCTTCTATCGAATCTCTGCGGCGTGCTTTCCGCCAATGATGCGAATATTTTTGATGCGCATATTTTTACACGTGCGGACGGAATCGTCATCGATCAGTTCCGGGTAACGGATGTTGCGGCGAAGAAGCGTCTCTCCGTTGACCAAACGGCAAAGATTGTGTCGGACTTTGAAAATGTTTTAAGGGGTACGGAGCCACTCGAAGCGCTGTTCGAGCGCCATCATCGCCGATGGAAGCGGCGGCCGCAGCCGCTGTTGCATCCAAATATTAAGCGAGATGTAGAATTTGAAGAATCCCTGGATTTCACCATCATTGATGTCTATGCCGCAGATACCACGGGATTTCTCTATCGTATTACCCGGACCATGTCCGAACTCGAACTTGACATCTATTTTGCAAAAATCGCCACCAGGGTTGACGGCATAGTTGATTCTTTTTACGTTTGGGAACGGACAAAAACACCGGTCCACAGTGAATCACGGAAGCAGGAGATACGAGACCGGCTGCTCAAGACGATACGTCAGATGGAAGATTTGCAGCTCTCGACGTGAGGCGCAGCATCAATGTTCGGAACGCTTCCTATGTCTGCTTCCATTTTCCGTGCCGGCACATCGTTGATTTTTCAGAACTCGTTTATGATGAAAGTGTTTCTCATATGAATAGAAAGCCAATTGGTGTTTTCGACTCAGGAATCGGCGGCCTCACGGTCGTGCGCGCAATGCTGAAGCATCTTCCCCACGAAAATATCGTGTACTTCGGCGACACCGCCCGCGTTCCTTACGGATCAAAATCCCCGCAGGTCGTGCGCGAATATACCGAGGACATCACCAAGTTCCTGATTTCCAAAGATGTAAAGATGATCGTCATCGCATGCAATACTGTTTCCGCCGTGGCACTCGATGTTGTACAGAAATATGCGCGCGTACCTGTCATCGGTGTGATTATCCCCGGCGCCGAGGCTGCTGCTGCCTCCACGAAGAAAAAGCGTATTGGTGTCATCGGAACGGCGGGCACCATCGCGAGCAATGCGTACAGCAATGCACTGAAATTGATCAATCCGGAATTACAGGTCTACAGCCGCGCATGTCCACTTTTTGTTCCGCTGGTCGAAGAGGGGTGGATGGATCATGCGGCAACCGAGATGATAGCAAAAGAATATCTTTTTCCATTGATGACAGAAAAAATCGACACACTCGTGCTCGGCTGCACGCACTATCCGCTGCTGAAGAATGTCATCACAAAAGTAACAAGGGGAATGGCGACGCTCATCGATTCGGGTGAAGCAACGGCTGCCCGTGTTGCCTCCGCCCTCCGGGAACACGACATCGTGAATCCGAGTAAAGAACATCCGAATGTCCAGTTTTCCGTTAGTGATACACCCGGCAAGTTTACCGAAATCGGCGAACAATTTCTGGGGAGAAAACTTGGAGTGGTAAAAAGAGTTGATGTAGGATGAAGCTTGGCATCGGTGTGAAGAAAAAAAATTCCGCAGAGAACACAGAGAACACAGAAAACACAGAGAATTTTTTCTACCGCACTCCCGTTTGCGTGCAGGAAAGAAATATTCTCTGTGTTTTCTGTGTTCTCTGTGGCCTACCTTTTTCTTCTTTGTAGATTTTCCTATTTTCCGAAAATGACAATGTCGGCAATCTTTTCCGCAATCTCTTTCGGAACCGCATTATCCCGATTCGTTAGAATAATCACCGTGGTTTTCTGCTGCGGAAACCGCTGAATCTCGTTCCGGAAACCGATCGTGCTGCCGGAGTGGTGATGGCAGAGCTTTCCTCTATAGTCGCTGATTCTCCATCCAAATCCATATTCGGAATTCGTTCCATCGGGGAGAATGTTCGGTGTGAAAGCCATTAGTTGCGTCTTTTTTCGTACAAGAGACGCGTTATAGAGCGCCTTGTCCCATTTTGCCAAATCCATCACCGAAGAATAGATCCCGCCATCTCCCAGAACCGCGCTCGTCATACTTTGGTCGGTTTGTTTAAATATGCCGGGATGCAGCGAGTCCGCCGGCGAATACCCATATGCTCGATTCTCAACCTTTGAGATTCCATTTTCAAATGCCACGGTCGCATCCATTTTCAGCGGTTTGAAAATATTCCTATTCAGAAACTTCGCAAATGTCATTCCCGATTGCTTTTCCACGATAAGGGCGAGGAGCGCATAACCGGAATTGCTATATAGATATTTTGTACCCGGTTCAAAATAGGTGCTGTCCTGTTTCTTCATCAGCGCAAGCACATCTTTGTCCAGCAACTGCACCGTTGTCGTTTCCGGCATCGCATTTTCGTACTCAATCAGTCCGGAGGTGTGTTGCAGCAGATTCCTGACGGTGATCTTTTTTCCATACGCGGGAAAATCGGGAAAGAAATCGGTGAGGACATTGTCAAAGCGCAGTTTTTTCCGATCTGCGAGAATCATCACGGCCGTGGCGGTGAATTGCTTTGTGACAGATGCCAGACGGTAGTTGGTCGATGGCGTAGCTAGCTGTCTCGCCTCGATATTCGCCATCCCGTACCCCTTGGCAAGAAGTATTTTCCCGGTGCGGATAACCATGAGGCTGGCACCGGGACGATCCGGATGATTAAATGCGGCAAAGAGTGAATCAATTCTTTTTTCAAATTTCCATTGGCTGTAGACAGGCGAGACTACGAGAAGCATAAGTGCGAGGCAGAGAAATGATCGCAGATTCCTGAAAACACAGGGAAAGTATTTCATTCACAGATCCTTTCTGAGTATCGAGAAGAGGAATCAAACAACAATTACTGATGATGAATTGCGCTTCCATGCAAGTCGTTCATGCATGATGTTACACGACGATCCATCCATCCTTCGTCATTGCACTATCTTGCTCTTCGTCTTGGCGGGCGCCGTGACGACGTCGATCGCCGCCGTTGCTGGATCGGTTGTTCAGACTTTTTTTCTCTCGGCGACGGCTTGGGTGGGGCGACGAGCCATTCTTCGTTGGGATACGTAATGCTCATCTTCTTGCCGAGAAATTCTTCCAGTTTCGGTATTTCATGGGCATCGTCCTCACTTGCAAAACTTACCGAAGTACCAATGGCTCCCGCACGCCCGGTACGTCCGATACGATGCACATAGTCCTCGGGATCTTCCGAAAGGTTGTAATTGATCACATGGCTCACTCCTTCAATGTGCAGTCCGCGGGCCGCAACATCGGTCGCAACCAGCACGCGATACTTCCCGGCACGGAAATCTTCCAACCGCTTGATGCGCTGGTCCTGTGTTACGTCGCCGGAGAGCAGAGCACAGGTGATGCCGTGGCGTCGCAGACGGTCCTGTAGTTCCCGTGTTTCATCGCGGCGATTGCCGAATACAATCACGCGTTCCAATTTTTTCTGCGTTATATAGTTGTACAAAAGAGTAAATTTTTCCGAATTCGTGGTAATATAGACGAGCTGATCAACCGTATCGACCGCGATCTGCTCCGGATCAATTTCGACGTTAATGGGATCGCGCGTCCACGAATCGGCAAGCCGCTTGACGGATGATGTCAGCGTTGCACTGAAGAACATTGTCTGCCGTTCGGCTTTTGGGGGGGTGCTTTCAACGATCTTGCGCACATCGGGAATAAATCCCATGTCCAGCATGCGATCCGCTTCGTCGATCACAAGAATTTCGACACTCTTGAGGATCAATTTTCCTTTTGATTTGAAGTCAAGCAGGCGTCCGGGCGTCGCAATCACGATATCCACTTCACGATCGGACAGCGCCTTCAGCTGCTTCTGATAATCCATTCCCCCGATAATCGCCACGACTTTACAGCGCATGTGCGGCGACAGAGAGCGGGCATCTTTCTCTATCTGCAGCACCAGCTCGCGTGTTGGCGCAAGAATTAAGGCACGCGGTGTTCCCACCGGTCGTTTTCCCTGTTTTGGGTTTTTCAGAAAGTAAGCAAAAATCGTGAGCAGGAAAGCTGCCGTTTTTCCGGTGCCGGTTTGTGCTTTCCCGGTTGCATCTCTTCCCTTCAGTGTTGCTGGAAGAATTTCTGCCTGGACGGGGGTGCAGTAAAGAAAACCAAGATCGGAGATTGCATGCATCAACGGTAAAGGCAATCCCAGATCATGAAATCTCGTTCGTCCTTCTTCCTTGGGAACAACAAATTTGGAAATGCTCCACTCGGACTCCGTTTCACGGAGTGTCTTTGCAGGCTTTTCGGATTTCTCTGTGGTACGTACGTGCTGTTTGCTGCGTTGGGGTGCTGGTGGTTGCGGCTGGGGCTGGGAGGTGACTGAAGTTCCTCCAAGCAATTTTCGGATTTTGGTAAAGAGAGTTGAAAACAAAGGTATACCTGCTTGTTGTGTTAAAGTAATTTACGCAAAATCCGCCTGAACTTCAACGGTTTCTATACGCAACGACGCCCGGATTACCCGGGCGCATGCTTCAATGTTCGAACGTTGTTGTAGATGCCGCACTCTGTTCGGACCATCATTGAGAAAAAATCCAGCGTGCAATGTCGTTTACCACGTCTTCCGCCACATGCCCGGCTGTTTGATACTCGGCAGGTGTGCTTTTCCTTTCTCCCGCAATAAAGAGATGATTCAGCTTCGGATAGGTTTTGAATTGAACATTCTTCTTCTCGGCTAACGAGATTCTCCATCCCCGATAGTCTTCCATCGTTACCTGATAATCGCGCTCCCCCTGTAAAATCAACATCGGACGGTTCAATGTTGCGGCCGACGTTGCCGGTGCATATCCGCGCAGATCCAGCCAATATCCCGGCGGAGCCCCAAACGGCAATTCTGTCGGATCCGTTTGTGATGACAACGATTCGTCTTTTACCCGAGATACTTGCCGCGCCACTTTTTCAAGTTGTTCTTTCTCTTCCCCGGTGATCGTATCATCCAGAGAGGCGATGTATTTCATCTGGTCCAGAATAAGATCCTCCAGCGGCCTGGATGCTCCAGCCATTACCACAAATCCGGCAATGCTTGCGTCTGCAAGTCCGATCCGCGGCACCAACATACCGCCCAGACTATGACCAAGAACAAAAATTTTTGTTGCATTGATTCCGGACATTCGTTGCAACAGAATAACCGCGGCAAGCGCATCATCAATTGTCTCTTCTTTGACTGTGATGCAGTCTTTTGAACGCGCCATTTTTATCGCGTATACTTTGGTCCTCTTTTCATAGCGAAGCACGGCGATTCCTTTTGAAGCCAATCCCAGTGCCAAGTCTTTGAATGGTTTGTTTGGCCCGATTGTTTCGTCACGATCGTTTGGACCGGAGCCGTGCACGAGAACCACAGCCGGAAAGGGACCGCTGCCTTTCGGCAGTGTGAGTGTGCCCGGAAGCCGCCATTGACCCGAACCCACCCACACATCCCTTTCCCCGTATGAATCGGACATCGCATAGGCGGGCGGCACATACGGCTGCTCATCCTGATGCGGCAGAATAAAAAATCCAACAATTGTACTGCTGTCAGTGAGAACGATTTTCAGATCAAGAACGGCGTTTGCAAACTCAGTCGCAACATACTCAATGGTATACGGATTCGCGCTTTCCCGGCGAATACCCTGAATTCTTTTGAATGCCCCGCTCTGCACATTCAGAGCAGTCCAAATTTCACCCAACTTCTGTGCCGATATCGCTCCACGTACACTCTTGTCGAATTGTGTACACGCATTGTCATACGAGCCCGCCGAAAGTGATTCAACAAATCTCCCTGCGGCCGCCTTTTGTGCTTTTGTCTGCGATGAATCTGATTGCTGCGCCATCGCAAGTGATTCTGTCAGAAGGAGCAGGAGTCCAACGCAAAAAAGTCGATAGATTTTCATAAATTTGTTTTCTCCTTTGATCGAACGACAATGGCCGTTTTCTCGTAAAGAAGGATTTTAGCGTCCCTCTCGCCTGCAGAAAGCATTCGTGACAATCGTTACCGTGAAAATCCCGCCGGCTCTTTGGGCACGGCCTTTTCCAGCGCCTTGCAAAGAGCCTCGGGCTCATCTGTACCGATATGCGTTCGCCTTCCATTCTTTGCAGCAATCTTTACGGCCTTTAATCCAGAAACATTGTAGAGCCAGCCATGAAACGGAATCCAATGGATGCCAAATCCGTGCACCCATCGCATGCGGATGGCTTGAAACGATTCAATGCGGGAAAGCGGAATTGATTTCCGTACAAAACCAACACCAAACTTCGCAAGCAGCTTCTCCCCGTCTATGGAGACGGTCAGCGTTCCAAAAAGGGCCAGCAGCAACGGCGCCACGAGCACAACTGTCGCCACGATCCAGATCGGAACCGTCAAGCGGCCGGCGGCCAGCATCACAAGAAACACAATAATTGCAGCAACCACCGAAATGATGATGGTAAAACCCACCTGTGTATGTTTATACCTATTCATGCTTTTCCTCCTCTTCCTGCCGATCGGGCGCTTGTTTGGAGCCGTCCGTTTCTTCTTCCTGTTCCGTTCTACGTCTCCCTGCTTTTCGGACGGCATCCGTCAATAGGAACTCGATCTGCGCATTCACACTCCGCAAATCATCTGCCGCCCATTTCTCCAGTGATACGAATATGCCCGCATCAATCCGAAGAAGAAATTTCTTTTTATCACCCATCTCTACTCGCTTAGCAATAGTCGTTGGATATCAGACTGCATCTCTTTCTGTTGGGACAATTATGAATTATGAATTGGAGCAAGAGAACACTTATGTCTTAACGCTCGGTCTTTTCATTCCTAATTCACAATTTCATACCTGCCGTTATTGGTACAGTGTCCCCGTATTAATTACCGGCTGCACTTCGCGGTCGGAGACAAGAGCCACTAGGAGATTGTTCACCATGGTCGCTTTTTTGTCTTCATCCAGCTTCACAATTTTTTGATCGGAGAGAGCCTGTAGCGCGCTCTGCACCATGCCCACGGCACCTTCCACAATCTTCTGGCGCGCGGCTATGATCGCCTGTGCCTGCTGCCGCCGCAACATCGCTTGAGCAATTTCCTGCGCATACGCCAAATGACTGATGCGTGCTTCGTTGATAACAACGCCCGCCACTTCCAATCGGGTTTGCACCTGTGCACGCAGATTCTCGGATACTTCCTGTGGCGCGCCTCTGAGTGAAGCCCCTTCATGATCCTGCATGTCGTACGGATATTCCGACGTCAGTGCACGAATCGCGGTCTCGCTCTGAATGGCAACAAATTGCTCATAGTTCTCAACATCAAACAGTGCACGCGATGAATCCACTACACGCCAGACAATGACGGCCGCGATTTCAATCGGATTGCCGTTCAGGTCATTCACCTTCAATCGTTCGCTGTTGAAATTTCGAATGCGAAGCGAAACGTGCCGTTTGATGGCAAATGGATTCGCCCACCAGAATCCATCGTTGCGGACGGATCCGATGTATTTTCCAAAGAGGACGAGTACGCGCGCCTCATTGGGTTGCACGATGAAGAATCCTGCGGACCAAGTGCCGGTGCAAATCAACACGGGAATAAACGCAGTTAGAATAGTCAATGATTCGTTTACGATCATGGCGTACATCAGCAAAATACTGAAAACAATCAGCGCAAAGAGAATTCCGAGGGCAACATAGCCGCTTATGCGCTTTGCGATTTTTTCTGTAATTGGTTGCATACCACAAGCTCCTTTCCTCTATTGTGATACCACAATGATATCATATCAATATCACAATGTCAAGCAAAAAGTGATTTGAACTTTAATCAATTTCAACAATTTTTGTGGTATTGTGACTCAAGGGGAGTCTTGCTGGAAGGTATCCCGCGATTCCGCTGCCAGCCGCTAGATTCATCCCGGGTGACATCTTCCCGTCCGGAAGAGACAAGCAGATGATGAAGCGGTTGCCTTCAGAACCATTGGAACTACCAATTCGGCTTTGCAAAACGCTACCGTCCACGGCCGATGGCAGCTCCAACCGGACTCCAAGAAACAGTGATTCCTCCAAGCGAAGCGCCGTCATTGTTCAACGCATACCAGAATCTGAAAAAAACTTTCCAATGTGCAATACGCCCGGATAGATATTCAAATTCATCATGTAGTCGGTTTTCTTGGTGATGGACTGACACGTTAGAGGCGAGTTGTCAATATTGTAGACACTGAGATTCTACACCAAGTCAAGCGTCTGTCTGTTTGTCGCCTGATTCCGAGCAAAATCACCTAATCTTTTATAAAATCTTCCCATTCGTAGCGTTTGCTCGGTCTGAAGGGATTCGCAAGATTCGTGACTACATTTTTCCCGCCGGTATATATCGACAACGACCAGATATCCAGTGATCTGTCCACCTGAATCATATCAAAGCCGCCGTTCAAGTTACAAAGACCGAATTAAACATTGACTCGTTGCCGAAATCCCGGCCCTTGTAAAAATATGGTTCCTTCTCTTGGCCGCGAGGGATCCGCTCATGCAACAATGATACGTGCGACGGCAATTAGCTGGAGGAGAAAATCTCCTTGCCAATCGCATGATTCTCCCTTACCTTTGGCTGTAGCTTCTATCTTCTCTCTAACGTGCGAAGCATCATAGACAATGAAAATTCTAATTGTTCAAATCGGACGTATCGGTGACATGGTATTGACAACGCCGATGTTTCGCGCTATTGGCAACCATCTGCCCGATGCTGAGATTCACGTCTTGACATCGCCGCGGAGCCTGTCGGTTATCTTCAATAATCCTCGTATTGTAAAAATACATCTCTATAGAAAAAATTTCCTGTTACTGCCGCAATTGATGACTCAGCTTCGCGGCCAGCATTACGATGTTTGGATCGATCCCAAGGATCATCCTTCCAGTGAAGGGTCGCTGCTGGCATCATTCTCCGGTGCACAGCAAAAGATCGGATTCAACAAGCCGGGACAACGCGTGTTTGATGTCGCACTCCCGTCGGCGGAAGCGAACTGCGAACTGCATGTCTCTGATCGGAATCTGTGTGCACTTTCTTCGCTGATACCGGTTGATTCTTCGCATCTGAATCGGCGTCCCGAGCTTTTTGTCGATCCCGATTACGCCGTGCCGCTCGCTCCTCATACCGTGCTGATCAACATCTCTGCTGGCAATCCGTCGCGTCATTGGCCGGTAGAGCGATGGGGCGCCGTCATCGCCGAATGCACACGGTTGTCGCTACCGGTCGCATTAATGTTTGATCCCACCGATCGTGCCGCTGCAAAAGAAATTGCCGCACGCGGCGGCAATTGTCTGTTGCTCGATACACCTACCATTCATCACGCCATCGCTGCCGTCAGCAGTGCAGCGCTTGTCATTTCGCCCGATACGTCGGTCGTCCACATCGCTGCAGCATTCAACGTTCCCATCATCGCACTCTATCCATGTGTTGATTGGAATCTGAAAAAATTCTATCCGCTCAGCGATCAAGCAGCGGTCATTCTGCCGGACGAATCGCAGACCTTTCAAGATATTCCCGACGAAAACGTCATCAAACAGTTGCATCTCTTTGTCGCAGATTTAACAGATTTCACTGATTGCACAGATTGTTGACAATGCTTGCAACCTTGGCAGAATGGTTTCTGCATTAATCTGAACAATCTGCGTAATCCGCCATCAAACGGCACTGATCATCACATTTATCGCCGTCGTGTTGACGATATCATTCACACTGCAGCCTCGTGACAAATCAAAGAACGGCCGGCGAAGTCCCTGCACCACCGGACCAACCGCTTCCGCTCCGCCCAATCGCTGCGCCAACTTGTAGCCAATGTTGCCCGCATTCAAATCAGGGAAGATCAGCACATTAGCTTTGCCGGCAACCCTGCTGCTGGGCGCTTTGGATGCCCCGACATTCGGAACAATGGCGGCGTCCAACTGCAATTCGCCGTCGAGAAGCAGCGAAGGATTTTTCTTCTTCGCTATCTCGGTCGCATTCTGAACTTTTTCCACGAGGGGATGGGCCGCACTTCCCTTTGTCGAGAAGGACAGCATTGCCACGCACGGCTCTTCGCCTGTTAATTTCTTGTGATTTTGCGCTGTCGTAATCGCTATATCTGCCAGTTGTTCTGCTGTCGGATCCGGCACGACGGCACAATCGGAGAACGAGTAAAGCTTCTCTGGAAACACCATAACGAAAAAGCTGGAAACGACGCTAATGCCTTCAGGCATTCCGATGATCTGAATACCGGCACGCATCACGTCACCGGTGGTGGAGAGAGAACCGGCAACGCTACCATCGGCCACACCTTCGCGCACCATCATCGCACTGAAAAACAGTGGGCGCTTCATGGTTTCTTCCGCCTGGGCCCGCTCCATTCCTTTTGCTTTGCGGAGATTATAATAGATGTCCGTGTAGGCCGCTAATTTTTCTGACTTTGCCGGATCGATTATTTGAATACCGTCCAAGGAGATCTTTTCTTCGGAGGCCTTTGCTCTAATAGCGCCTTCATCACCGACAAGAATCGGCAGCGCAATCGCTTCATCTTTAATGATGCGGGCGGCATGGATAGTCCGGGGATCAGTGGCGTCAGGCAATACAACTGTTTTCTTTAACTTTTTCGCCTCTAGGCGAACATCTGCAATAAATGTCTTGGGATTCATAATAATACCTGTCTGGGTGATGGAGACGGTTCTGTGGTCTATAGGGCTCTCGGCAATGAATTCTGATTCAGACAACAGCAAAATATAACCCATTTTTTTCGTATTTCCAACACTTCAAATCTGCCGATTTGTCAATAATTTCGGTCAAAAAGCCTCAAATTTAAGCCATAATCATTAATTTTTCTTAATGATTCTCATTTCATTGACTTTCTGTCAGTCCATGGATATATTTGAGCCGTGAAGAAGCAAGTATACATAGAAACCTATGGCTGCCAGATGAATGAGGCGGATTCCGAGATTGTCCTGAGCATTATGAACGACAACCAGTACGGCATCACGCGATCGCCGGAGGGGGCAGATGTTATCCTCGTCAATACTTGCAGTGTGCGCGATAACGCAGAGCAGCGCGTTCACCAACGCTTGCAGACATTGAAGAATTACAAGCGGGAGAATCCGGGCGTACTGATCGGCGTACTTGGCTGCATGGCGGAACGTCTTCGCTCCGAGTTGATTGAAAAAGGAAACATGGTCGATCTCGTAGTCGGTCCCGATGAATACCGCAAGCTTCCTGCACTCGTGGAGAGTGCCTTCCACGGCCAAAAAGGAATTGCCGTTCAGCTTTCCCGTGTCGAAAATTATGATGACATCCAGCCGCTGCGCACCGAAGGCATCAGTGCCTGGCTGTCCGTGATGCGCGGCTGCGACAAGTTTTGTTCGTTCTGCGTTGTTCCCTTTACACGCGGCCGTGAACGCAGCAGAACACTCTCCGGTATAGTTGCCGAGGTGGAACGCTTGAGTGCCCTGGGATTCAAAGAGGTAACACTCCTGGGTCAGAATGTCAACTCATACATCGACGGTATTCACGATTTCGCCGATGTGTTAACGGCAGTTGCTCGCGTCAATCCGGCATTGCGTGTCCGCTATACAACGTCGCATCCGCAGGATCTGTCCGACCGGCTGATCGGCGCGATGGCAAGGCACGAGAATGTGTGCAACTACATTCACCTTCCAGTGCAATCCGGTTCAGACCGAATTCTGGAAGCGATGAACCGCACCTATACATCGGCCCATTATCTGCAACTCATCCGCAAAATACGCGAAGCAATTCCCGATGTGAGCATGTCCACCGACATTATTGCCGGATTCCCGACCGAGACAGACGGCGATCATCAAGATACACTTGCCCTGATGAACGAAGTGAAGTATGACGGTGCATTCATGTTCAAGTATTCACCGCGTGAAAACACCAGGGCGTGGGAGATGCAGGATGACGTGCCCGACGATGTAAAAATTACGCGCCTAAACGAAATTATCGATCTGCAGCAGACCATTTCTCTGGAGCGTAATCAGCTGCTCGTGGGCAGGCAGGTGGAAGTGTTGATCGAACGCGACAGCGCCAAATCGAATCGTGAGTGGATGGGGCGTACAACAACAAACAAGACAGTCGTTTTTCCAAAATCGCGGGAATCTGTAGGCGACCTCGTTCGCGTGACCATCAACCGATGCAACGCGGCAACGCTGTTTGGAACGATCGCCGCCGACAACTATCGCCTGGCAGCAAACCAATAATTGAATACACAGGATGCCCATGAAACACATACGTTCGCTACTCCTGCTCAATGCGGTTCTTGTGCTGAGCTCTGTGCATCTCTTCGCGCAAATGCCGGAAGAGGAAGTGCGCAAGCGCCTTGACTTCATCTACAGCGGACAAGCAGACCGTGTCCGCACCGAGCTGCCGGAATTGACTGCAAAGTACAAAAGCGATGCCGGGGTCAAATATCTCGACGCCGTGCTGACCTCCGACGGCTCACAGGCCGCCCATAAGTATCAGGCGATTATCGATCAATCCCCGAAGAGCATCTGGGCAGATGATGCCCTGTACAAAGTCTATCAATATTATTATTCCATTGGCTTATATAAAACTGCCGATGCAAAGATGGAAGAACTGAAGAAGAATTATCCCAACTCGATCTATGTCGTGGGCGCAAATGATACACAACCAGTTGAAACCGAACAGCCCGCACCATCTCCGACACAGGTGCCGGCACAAGCTCCAGAAGAACCCAAAAAAGAAGTGAAACAGCCGAAAGAATCTCCGGCAGTCAAGGGCGGGTATGCGGTGCAAACGGGCGCTTTTTCCACGCAACAATCTGCACAGAAGCAGATCGATTTTCTGGCCGGCATTGACATGACGGGCGTTCTGTCCACAAAACAATCGGGTGAAAAGAAATTGTTTGTCGTCACTGTGGAGGGATTTGCCTCCGAGCAGGAAGCGCGCGCAACCATTGCCGACTTGCAGGCCAAGCACAATCTTCAATCGATCATCATTATCCGCTGACGTGAAAAACTCCGAGACACATACCGCCCGCGAACTGTTTCAGCAGAAACACGGCATCGTTGGAACGTCTATCGAGATTGAAGAAATCGTCAATGTCGTCCAACAGGTCGCGCCGACGGATATTACGGTATTGATCTCTGGCGAAAGCGGTGTCGGCAAAGAAGTGATGGCGCAGGCCATTCATGCAGCCAGCAAACGTTCGAAAAAACCGATGGTAACGGTCAATTGCGGCGCCATTCCGGAAGGGATTATTGAAAGCGAATTGTTCGGCCATGAGAAGGGATCCTTCACCGGTGCCAGCGATACGCGCAAAGGATATTTTGAACTCGCGGACGGCGGCACGATCTTCCTCGATGAAATCGGCGAACTTCCCCCCGGCACGCAGGTAAAGTTTCTCCGCATTCTGGAGAATGGCGAATTTATGCGCGTTGGCTCTCCAATTGCCCGCAAGGTCGATGTGCGCGTCATCGCCGCTACGAATAAAGATCTTGAAGGCGAAGTGCGCACCAAGCGTTTCCGTGCAGACCTGTTTTATCGCCTCCGGTCCGTCAACATGCGCATTCCGCCCCTCCGTGAGCGGCGCGGTGATATTCCGGTGCTGTTTGACAAGTTTGCAAAAGACTACGCAACAGCCAACGCCATCGCCTTCGGTGGAATTACCGAAGAGGCAATGGATGTGCTGTTGAAGTATTATTGGCCCGGCAATGTGCGCGAATTGCGCAATGTCGTGGAAAGTATGATGGTGATTGAGAATGGGCGCAAGTTGACGGTTGATGACGTGCGCAAGTATTTGAAAGGATTTCAGTCGAGCGGCGAAGAACGGAATTTGCCGGTACTGGCCACCAAAACGCCGGACATTCCCGAGCGGGAATTGATCTATCGCGCACTCGTTGACATGAAAAATGAAATTCTCGAACTCCGCACGCTTCTGCTGGAATTCATCGAGGGCAATGGCGAACGCCGCGGGACGCCGATTATGCATCATGCTGGAAGCCACGGCGCTCTGTCTCTTGAGGACATGGAACGCAAGATGATTATCGAGTCGCTTGAAAAATATGCCGGCAACCGCCGATCGGCTGCACAGACATTGAAGATCAGCGAGCGCACGCTTTATAGAAAAATCAAAGAGTACGGATTGCAATGAAAACATCCGCTATCATCGCCGTCGTCATCGTGGCCGGAGTACTACTGCTTTCTGCGATCGGGTGTTCGTATTCGTTTTCCGGATCATCGGTGCCATCGCACCTCAAGACCGTGGCGATTCCGTTGTTTGAAGATCAGAGCGGATTTGGTGAAGCGGGATTGCGTGAACGCCTCACGCAGAAGCTGATGGATCTGTTCATCAACGACAACAGCCTCGCCATTGCCGACCGCGCAACATCCGATGCCGTCGTCGAGGGAAGTATTGTTGCTATCAGCGATGCACCGTCCGTCATTTCACCGGGCGAACAAGTGAGCAAGCGGCGTATCACAATGACCGTTCATGTCACGTTTCAGGACATGAAGATGCGCAAAAAGGTGTGGGAGCGTGATTTTTCCAATTGGGGTGAATATACAATGGGTGTGGAAACACGCACGGTTGCCTTGGATCAGGCAATCACAAAAATTACGGAAGATATACTCATCGAAACGGTTTCCGGCTGGTAACGACACAGACTTTTGCTTTCTACATCACAATACGAGGTTGACAGACAACAACAATGAATGAATTTATTCTCCTTACCTACTTTTTCGCGTTACTTATTCTCGCCATTTTCGGATCGCACGGCTTTGTGATGGTCTATCACTACTTCAAACACAAAGATAACAAAGATGCGGAAAATCTTCCGATGCCGGAATATCCCCGGGTGACCGTTCAGCTTCCTCTGTACAATGAGCTGTACGTTGTCCGCCGCCTGATCGAATCATCCTGCGCCATCGACTATCCCGCCGACAAGCTGGAGATTCAAGTGCTTGACGATTCCACCGATGAAACGATCGAGTTGGTGGCAGGCATTGTTCGCGAAATGCAGACGAAGGGACACAATATTCTGCACATCCGGCGTTCCAACCGCCAGGGGTTTAAGGCCGGAGCGTTGAAAGAAGGATTGAAGACGGCAACGGGTGATTACGTTGCGATCTTTGATGCGGACTTTGTTCCCCGCAAAGAATTTCTGATGAAGACAATGCCCTACTTCTTTACTGATCCAAAGATCGGCATGGTGCAGACACGCTGGGAGCACCTGAACGCCGAGTATTCGCTTCTGACCCGCACCCAGGCCATGGCGCTGGACGGTCACTTTGTGATGGAGCAGACCTACCGGAACAAAGCCGGATTCTTCATCAATTTTAACGGCACCGGCGGTGTGTGGCGCAAGTCCTGCATTGAAGATGCCGGCAACTGGCAGTCCGACACACTGACCGAAGATCTCGATTTAAGCTACCGCGCGCAGTTGCGCGGTTGGAAATTTAAATTCCTGAAAAACGTGACCTCACCGGCAGAACTTCCCGCGGAAATCAATGCGTTGAAGTCGCAACAATTTCGCTGGACCAAAGGCGCCATCGAAACAGCGCGTAAAATGCTCCCGGCGGTGTGGAAATCTGATCTCCCGTTCCGCAAGAAGGTCCATTCTACGTTTCACCTGACGAGCAACTTCGCATTTCCGTTCACGCTGGTTGCGGCAGTGTTGAACGTACCGCTCCTCTTCATCAAACATGCCGGCGGCTACGATTCATATTTTGAAATTCTCTCGGTCTTCATATTTGCATTCATCGGATCGTTCCTGTTCTACACATTTTCACAGGTAGATGTGCACGCAGACTGGCGCCGTCGGATTTTCCTGTTCCCCCTTTTTATGGCGGGAAGCATGGGCTTTGCTGTGAACAACAGTAAGGCGGTGTTTGAGGGATTGTTCAAAAAGAAGAGCGAATTCGTTCGCACGCCCAAATACAGCATCAACGAGAAAAAAGACTCCTGGAAGGACAAAAAATACGTCCCGGTAAAATTGAGCTGGACCGTATTTGTAGAAATCGCCCTTGCACTGTATTGCTCGGTCGGCGTCATTGCCGCCATCTGTTACCTGGAAATTGCGGCGGTTCCGTTCCAACTTCTGTTCTGCATGGGCTTTACGTTTGTGTCATTCCTTTCCGTTCGGCAGGCATTTCAGGCCCGCAAGCAAAAAATTGCACAACTGGCACTTGGCGCTGAACCAGTAGCCGCATGAGTCCGAAAGATTTCGAAACTCAACGAGTGCAGAAATCTTCTGCGCTCGTTTTTTTGTACACCGCGCTTGCAGATCATCCCACCCAGCCGCTGTTAATAGTTTCCAGAATGGGCCAAATTTATGTAACTACTCGGCGTGGTTGAGGTCAACCTACTAAGTGGTTGATATAAAAGAAAATATAGTTTGTACAAGCAAAATATGATTTGTATCTTGTGTATGTGAAAACGCCAACACTGATACGAGAACAATGCTACGA
>Ga0182027_10000048_pt1 | contig 177439 bp, 165 predicted proteins | sample 712E1DmetaG_FD_121300 | JGI IMG/M metagenome (GOLD analysis project Ga0182027, IMG submission 121300) | Permafrost microbial communities from Stordalen Mire, Sweden - 712E1D metaG (Illumina Assembly) | ecosystem: Environmental > Terrestrial > Soil > Wetlands > Permafrost | place: Sweden...
CATTTATTGATAAAAAATTTCATTTAAAAACTTCAATTCTTTATCCTCCTGTTTCATTGTTTCCTAAGGATCTAAAAAAAGAAAATATTATTTTGCATGTTGGCCGGTTTAGAATTAAAAACATTAAAAATGACGATTATAAAAAACAAGCGGTGATGATAAATGCTTTCAGGGAAATGGTTACAGAAGGGCTTAAAGATTGGAAGTTTGTTCTAGCCGTAAGTGTTCAGGAAAAGGACAAAGATGCGTTTGAGGCAATGAAAAAAACTGCCGGCGGATTTCCGGTTGAATTCCTGGTTAACAAAAATAATGATGAACTTTGGGAAATTTATTCAAAAGCAAAGATTTATTGGCATGCGTCGGGTTTTGGTGAAGACTTAACGAAAAATCCGGAGTATGCCGAGCATTTTGGAATTTCAACAGTTGAGGCAATGGGAGCAGGCGTAGTTCCTGTTGTCATTAACGCCGGAGGACAAAAAGAAATAGTCAGTGACGGGGCGAATGGCTTTCTTTGGGATTCAATCAGGGATTTGCAGGCGAAAACTTTAAAATTGATAAATGATGAAACACTACTTAATAAATTTTCAAAACAAGCGGTTCAATCGGCAAAAAGATTCAGCAAGGAAAAATTTTACGAAGCAGTTAATGATTTAATTTTGGAATGAAAAAATTTATACCTTTAATATTTATTCTAGGCGTAGTATTTGTTTTCTTCTGGCAGTTCTTTTTAAAGGGCCTAGTTCCGATTCCCGCAGATTCTCTGGTTGGCTTATACCATCCTTTTAGAGACTTCTTGGCAAAAGATTACGAAAGAGGCTATCCATTCAAGAATTTTTTAATAACCGATCCTATTCTGCAGCAATATCCATGGAGGCAGCTGGCTGTTAGCTTAGAAAAAAAAGGTCAAATGCCGCTTTGGAATCCATATAGCGGGGCAGGAGAGCCTTTGCTGGCCAATATTCAGTCGTCATCTCTTTATCCGTTAAATGCGCTATTATTTGTGTTTCCATTTATTCAGGGTTGGGCATTGCTTGTGATGTTGCAAATGCTTTTGGGAGGAATATTTACTTATCTTTTTCTTAAGAATTTGGGGCTTAAGAAAGAGTCTTCTCTATTCGGCTCGACAGCTTTTATTTTGTCAGGATTTTATTTTTCCTGGCTTACTTGGAATATTATTTTGCAGGTTGTTTTATGGATGCCGCTTATTCTAATGTCCATAGATAAGATAACTCAGAACTCAGATCCTTCGACCCCGAGCTCAGGACCGAGGGGACTCAAAGTTCAGACTTTAAAACTCAGAACGTTTGTCTGGCCGTTGGTGCTTATTTTTTCCTTAGTTGCTTCACTTTTAGCCGGACATTTGCAGATGTTCTTTTACTTATTCTTAGTTTGTTTTTTTTACTTTATCTTAAGAATAACTTTTGTAAAAGAAAAGTTTAAAAAAACTGCAATTATTTTTATTTCATTTTTGGTTTTTCTTGCCATAACCAGTATTCAGTGGCTGCCGACGCTTAACTTAATTGATTTAAGCTCAAGGGCAATTGATCAGATGAACTGGCAAAGTAAAGAGGGTTGGTTTATTCCTTTGCCACATCTTGTACAATTTATTGCGCCTGATTTTTTTGGGAATCCAACAACTTTAAACTATTGGGGAACCTGGAATTATGCCGAGTTAGTCGGTTACGTTGGGATTTTCTCTCTTTGTTTTGCGGCATTTTCCGTTTTTCTCAAAAAAGAAAAAACCGTCATCTTTTTCCTTTTGTCACTACTTCTAGCTGCGCTATTTAGTTTTCCAAATATAATTTCCAAAATTCCGTTCGAGCTTAAGATACCGTTGATTTCTTCAAGCCAGCCTACGAGACTAATTATGGTAATTGATTTCGCATTGGCTGTTTTATCTGCTTACGGCGTTGAAGAATTTCTTAACAGAAAAAATACCAAAAAATTAATTTATTTGTCTTTGTTATTTTTGCTAACATTAATTGGAATTTGGGGATTTGTATTTTTGGAAAAAGGAAAAATTGTTAATCTTGCTATCTCGCAAAGAAATCTTTATCTGCCCTCAATAATTATCGTAGCTCAATTAATATTCTTCTTGTTAGCATATTTTCTAAGAAACAAAAGAAAAATATTCCTGGCAATTTTTTACCTTATTTTGCTAATCAACATATTTGATCTTATGCGTTACGGACTTAAATTTAATCCTTTTGTCCCAACCTCTTTGGTTTACCCGAATACAACAATTACTTCTTTCTTATCTAAAGAGTCGCAGAGCTATCCATGGCGTTTTATGGGCACAGATTACGTGGCTAATGAGAAAAGAATATTCCCCCCGAACACCGCTGTCAATTACAAGCTTTACGCAATAGATGACTACAATCCGCTCCTTCTTAAAAATTATCAAGATTACATTGCCGTATCCGAATGGGGATTTAAAAATATTCCCGATTTTTCTTTTAACAGAATGATTATTCCCAATAATTACAACACGCGTTTAATTGATTTACTTGGTGTTAAATATGTCGTTACGATTAACCCGGTTAATACCGCTAAGCTAAAGTTTTTATTTAGCGAGGGAGAGTCAAGAGTATATGAAAATATAAATGTTTTCCCAAGAGCTTTTATGGTTTACGATTCGGTTGTTGTAAAAACAAACCAAGAAGCAGGAAATTTATTGGTAGACAAAAGCACTGATTTGACGAAAACTTCAATAGTTGAAAAAAACATTGATCTTGAAAATGGAAATGGTTCAAATAAAGTAGATATCGTAAATTACTCTGAGAATAAAATAGTTCTAAATGTAGAAACTTCAGTGAAAGGCTTGTTAGTTTTAACGGATAATTATTATCCCGGATGGAAAGCGACCATAGACGGAAAGAACTCTGAAATATTAAGAGCAGACTATTCTTTTAGGGGATTGGTTGTCACACCGGGAAAACATATAATTGAATTTACATTTCATATTTTATGACACTAAGCATTGTTATTCCTAATTACAACGGTGAAAGTCTTTTAAAGAAAAACTTGCCCAAAATCTTTGACGAGCTTAAAGATTTTGAATCGGTGGAAACTGAAGTAATAGTTGTAGATGATGCGTCTACCGATGATAGTCTTTTAGTTCTTAACGAATTGGCAAGAGACCATAACATCAAAGTTTTATTAAGTGAAAAAAACTTAGGTTTTTCTCCGACTGTTAATAAAGGCGTAAAAGCCGCAAGCGGAGAAATAATAATTCTGCTTAATACCGATATCTGTCCGGAAAAAGGATTTTTAGAGCCGTTACTTTCTCATTTCAAAGATGACGAAAAAGTCTTTGCGGTGGGCTGCCTTGATAAAAGTATCGAAGGAGGAAAAACTGTCATGAGAGGCCGGGGCTTAGGGGAATGGAAAAGAGGATTTTTGGTTCACAGGCGTGGAGAGGTCAATAGGGATGATACTCTTTGGGTTAGTGGTGGAAGCGGTGCCTTTAAGAAAACCATTTGGGAGCGTCTGGGAGGCCTTAACGAGTTGTTTACGCCATTCTATTGGGAAGATATTGATATCTCTTATCGTGCTTTAAAATCGGGCTACAAGGTTTTGTTTGAGCCGAAAAGCGTCGTTATTCACGAGCATGAAAAAGGAGCAATAAAAGCTAAATATTCGGATTTTCAGATAAAAACAATTGCCTATAAAAATCAGTTTATTTTTGTCTGGGAGAATGCCGATTCCAGTCTTATTGTATCTCATATCTTGTGGCTTCCATACCATAAAATAAAAGCGTTATTCAGGTTTGACTGGGCGTTTTTTCTTGGCTTTCTTAGTGCGCTTTTGTTAATGCCAAAAGTCTTAAGCAAAAGACATGAGGTACAAAAAATATTTATTAAAAACGACGCGGAAGTTATAAAAGAACTATCCTAGGAAGTCTGGCGTTTTCTTCTTATAAATAATCCAAAAGGGAACAAAATAATTGCAACTAGAATAACAATAACTAAAAAGTATCCCGTAAAAACTTTTGGTTTTCTCATAAATTGTGTCGAAAAATTTTGATACATATCGGTAAACGAATAAGTTCCAATAATATTGGCATCAATTATTTGATGAGGAAATTTTAGCGTAACGTCTCTGCGGTTATAAAATATATCGTAAAGAAGATAAGTTGTTCCGCCGAAGCTATATTGTTTTGCCCGATAAACAACAATATTATTTATGGAATTGTCTTCGCTAATAGTAAGCTGCATCTTTGATGGAGAAACGGAGTGTTGAAAATATAACGGGAAATATGTTGCTTTATCCGGAATTAGAAAATCACTTGTTTTACTTACTGCTAAAATTTGGTGTGTCGTCAAATCGCGGACAACAAGAGAAATATGGCCATCGTATTTTACCTGCTTTGCTTGTATTCTAATGCTGACTCCGTTAAGAGATTGTTTATTTGGGTTAATAATGTCAATTTCAATCGGCTTTGTTGCAAGAGTTTGCTCAAGAGTATCGCTATATGCTTGATTTGTTAAAAGAGCATTATGAGTCATAAATACAAACTCACCAATTCCAATAAAAATAAAAATTAAGAATATATAGATAGAGATTCTACTTAAAGAAATGCGGATTCTTCTTTGTACCCCTTCTGATAAAAATAAAGGACGTTTTTTGTAGATAAAATAAATAAGATATGCAAAGAGTGCGCCGTAAATCATGGTAAAGACGGTGGCTATTAATTTTGTAACAATTGCCGGATTAATGAGTCTGCTCAGGACATCGTTATATGTAGGTAATTTTTGAAATACTTCACCGAAGGATAAAGCTAAGGATCCCGAGAGAAATGAATTATCAAAGAGCACCTTGTTGTAGAATCCGAATAAGGAACCAAATAAAAAGAGTGCGAAAATATTATCCTCCAAAGCCAGAATAGCTAAGAATGGCATTGTCCAAATGGAAAACTGAACAAAAAAAGAATTGATGTCTTCGCTTAAGAAAACAGTTGTTATTATAAGTAAAATAAAACAAATTATTAGCCAAGAATTTTCTTTGATTTGTTTTCTTATTCCTATAAAGTAAGCAAATATGGAAAGGTATAAAAAGAAGAAGATGGTTAGTCCATTAAGCCCGAAATTAAAAATGGCTGTTGATTCGGGAGAATTAAAAAAATTCTTTTTTAAAAGTAGGGCATCAACAGACCATGGTTGATAAGCGATTGCATACATTGCTGCAAAAATTAGAGTATAGATAATTCCTGTCCATAAAGTTTCCGAAAACAAAACTATAACAAATGGAACAATCAAAAGCGGAACTTGTTTTATTAATGCGCCAACTGCAAAAAATAGCAAAGCGATAATGGCGTTGATCGAAATTTTCCTTGAATCGCGCATGGCTTTTAGAGTGAAATAAATGCCACCGGTTAACAAGCTGATCATCGCTAAATCCGATTGGAGCATGACATAACCGACGTAGATGAATAATGGATTAATTGCCCAAAAAAGTGTAATTACTTTTTCCTGTTGCGGCTTGAGTAGTTGGGTTATCCTGATTAGGAAGTAGAGTAAAATTCCATCGTAGAGAAATGATATTGATTTAATTAATACCAATTGGGATAATTCAGGCATCAGTCCGGGGAAATATTCTAAATAGTTTTTTCTTCCGACAACGTAGTCCAGAGTATCGAAGATGTAGTTAGTGTGTATGAGGTGGAAATGGTTAAGCAAAAGCATCCAGAGCGCAATAATTTGGTAATAGATTTTTCCAAAAAGTTGCCCCGGTGCGATAAGAAACCCGCTTAATAAACTTCCCGTGTCGGCTACAGATCTTGCCAAAATTATAATATGCGATGAATCGTAAATATGCGTGCAGAAAATTGCAGTCAGAATTCGCAATATAATCCCCAATAATATAATCTTAAAAAGAGGCAACCGTAAAGGAGATAAATTCCTGATAATTTTTTGCATTATTGTTGTTATTATAACAAATAGTTGTTTTGGTTTGGAATTGAATTCCTCCTATGGCTTGCCGGACTTAAAAATTTCATATGCAGCTTCCGTTATAGGGTATTGGGCAATTTTACGATTAAAATATAAAACTACGGGTTTGGTCGGATAGTTAAAGGTTGCAAGCGGTATTTGGCTTAACGGAAGATTGCCCGGCCCTGTTACTAAAAGTGTTCCCATATCTGTTTTCTCTTTTTCCCAGTCGATTTTTCTAAATTCGTATTTTCCACTCCTTGAAAGTTTAATTAGCATTCCATCCTGTTTGTATACGGATTGCTGTTGATAAGTTAGAGGTGGATACTGTCCGTAAAACAATAGTGACGTATAGTTGAATCCTGCGCTGTCATCGAAAATAATTTTATTATAATTTTTTGCGATAGTATTAATATATTCCACTGTCTTTTGGTCTTCGGAATACCATTCCTTAGCGGATTCAATTGGGAAGCGGATAAAATATGCAGTAAAGTAAAAAAGACTTGAATAACCAATAAGAATAATCAAGGTAAGTAATGTGCCGGTTTTGATAAGTTTATTCTTAAAGCGGATTATTATTTCAAGCAGCGAATACATGCCGTAAGCAGAAAAAACAATTAAAGGAATAACGACCGAGTATATTCTTGTTCCGAATGAATTGACTGGAATAGCCACAATAATTGAGCCGATGAAAAGCATAATTAAAAACCATCCAAAAAAAGGATAAAGATAAGATATTTTTTTCTTAATTCCCTGATACACGCCGAATATTATTAGAGGTAAATCAAAATAGTAAAACATTCCGAATCCTCCGACGTTTTCATTCGGGTGATCTGCTCCCGTAATAAAAAAGAAGCTAGGAGAAAAGAAGGAGACGATATTTTGTAAAAATTTCCAAACGACTAATACCCAATAATTAAAGAATATTTTTTGGAAAAGTTGCGGTAAAGATACAAAGTAACTTCTCGTTTGTAAAATTTCCGATTTTGCTGCTTTTCCGATTATTAGAGCGTCTTGCTGGGAAGCAAAGCCCGGTTGCGATTGTAGCTGAAAATAACTAATGAGAAACGGTAACATCCCGGCAGTAAATAGAGAGAATAAGATAATGAGTAATTTTTTTGACGTAACAGTAATTTTTTTATAGTACAAAATTATCAGTGCTAAAAAAATTAATGGCGATACAATCCTGGTTACGTTATAGGTATAAAGCGAAAGTAAAAAAGCAATAATGGAAAAAAGGAAAAGAAAGAAATTATTTTTCCGGTTAACAGCCATTATGAAAAATAATGCTCCGATAACCAGCAATGCGGTTGCCAAATTTACTTCGTATCCGGCCCTGGAAAAAAATGTCTGCCAGGGATTAAAGGTGAGAGATGCAGCGGTAAGTAGCGCAAGCCATTTTTTCCTAGATAGTTCATAAATTAAGAAAAATAGAGCAATAATAGTAAGTGAGCCAAATAGCGCAGAGGTAAAGCGGACCGCAAAAGCGTTGGCGCCGAAAGCTTTGATTGCCAGAGCTGTAGAGTAAATGTAAACAGGCAGTTTGTAGTCGTCAAACGAGCGGAAATACAAGGGGAGAGGCGTTCCGTATTCATCTTTTCCCGTCATCAAAATGGAATATGCATTGTAACCGATTGCGGTTTCATCCGGATAAAGACCGTTTGGAATATTTGAGAGTTGACTAAAACGCAGAAAAAAGCCGATGCAAAATATCAGAATTACCAGTAGTGCAAAGAAGTATTTATTTTTTGCGATAGCTGTAAGCGGTGGGATTAGCATTAATTGTATTATAATTGACTGGTAAGTAAAAAACAAAAAATCGCATTTTAAGGCTTTAATTTAGTTGTCAAAAAGTATAGAATTTAATAAAGTAAGTTAAGCTTAAATATTAAAGATGAAGTTATCTATAATTATTCCGGTTTACAACGAAGAGAAGACAATAATTGAGATTTTAGACCGGGTTAAAAATCAGCAAATAAGTGGAGTTGAAAAAGAAATTATAGTTGTTGACGACGGTTCAACAGATTCAACGATTCAAAAGTTAAAAAATATAAAGGGTAATGATTTTAAAATCATTTTTCATCCAAAAAACGGAGGCAAAGGATCGGCGGTTAAGACAGGAATTAAAAACGCAACCGGGGATTACATTATTATTCAGGATGCAGATTTAGAATACCATCCCAAGTTTATCAATGATCTGGTAAAACCGATTTTAGACAAAAAAGCGGACGTGGTTTATGGAACAAGACTAGATAGGATGCCTCACCTTCGGGGCGAAGAAGCTAAAAATTTGTTTATTCTCCATTATTTGGGCAACCGATTCTTGAGTTTGGTAACCAGTGTTTTATACGGACAATGGATAACGGATATGGAAACCTGTTACAAACTTTTCCCCAAAAAAGCAATGGATGGAATAACTCTTAATGCCAGGGGATTTGAATTGGAGCCTGAAATTACGGCAAAGCTGCTTAAAAGAGGGTATAAAATAAAAGAGATTTCAATTTCAGTTATGCCAAGGGGCTATGATGAAGGCAAAAAATTAAATACCGTCAGAGATGGTATGAAAGCATTGTGGTCGTTAATAAAATACCGCTTCTTAGATTAAAACAATATATGAGAATAAATAAGGTTTTAAACAAAAATTTAATCCTTTTATTTGTGATTGTTTTAATTGCGGGAATCTTCCGGTTTTGGGGACTTTCAGCAAATCCGTCAAGTTTATATTGGGATGAAGTTTCCCAGGGCTTTAACAGCTATTCAATTCTTAAAACCGGACATGATGAACACAATGAGTTTCTTCCCGTAGCCCGTTTTCAGGCGTTTGGTGACTACAAAGCGCCGGTTTATATTTACTTAGATGTTCCGTTTATTGCTGTTTTTGGAGAAACAGCGCTTGGAGTACGTTTGCCGTCCGCAATTTTTGGGACATTAACAATATTGGTAGCTTACGGACTTGTTCTGGAAATGTTAAAAGACCATAAGCGTAAGCAAGCCTTGGCTTTGCTGACGGCATTTTTCCTAAGTATTTCTCCCTGGCATGTGCAGTTAAGCCGCGCAGCATATGAGGGAAACATTGCGACATTTTTTACGGTTTTAGGAATATATTTATTCTTTCTTGCCAAAAATCGGAATTTCCTCTGGTTTATGTTAAGCGTTGTTTCTTTTGTGCTTGGGTTTTATGCATTCAATGCGCACCGGGTTTTTATTCCACTAATCGTTATCGCGCTTGGACTATTTTATTTTAAAGATCTTCTTATAAAAAAACGCTTGGCAATTTTGATTAGTGGTTGTGCTTTGGGACTTATTCTACTTGTTCCATTCATGCTGTATCTTCGTACTCCGGAAAGCCGTTTAAGGTTTAATGAGGTAAATATTTTTAGCGACAGTTCAATCGTCACGCAATCCAATGCTTGGATCAAGCAGTAAAATAATTCATTGCTGGCGGATGTTTTGCACAACCGCCGGGTTTTGTTCACCTTTTCTTATTTAAAGCATTATTTTGATTTTTATAATCCGAACTATTTATTTTTTACCGGAGATGTTAATCCGCGTTTCTCAATGCAGGATAGCGGAGAATTATATTTATGGGAATTGCCGCTTTTGTTATTTGGTGCCTATATGTTAATAAAATACAAAAAACGGGAATCAGCATTTATTATTGCATGGTTTCTTTTAGCTCCAATTGCCGCGGCAACGGCCCGGGAAACTCCGCATGCGCTTCGCAGCGAAACATACATTCCTACCTATGAAATTATTGCCGCTTTTGGTGCGTTGGGGGTTATAACGTTTTTAGGTAAATTCAAACCTTTATACCGTAAATTATGCTACATCTTTTTTGGAGTAATTGTTTTGGTAACGGTTGTTGTTGCCGCGCATAATTATTTTGCCCACTTTCCGATACAATATTCGGGTGATTGGCAATATGGTTATAAGCAAGCTGTTCTTTATGCCAAAGCTGAGGAGAATAAATACGATATCGTTGCTTTTACCCAGGAGTATGGAAGGCCGTATATCTATGTGCTTTTTTATGGAAATGTATCTCCTCAAGTATACTGGGAAAAAGGCGTAGTAACGCGTGATCAGTTTGGATTCTACAATGTTTTAAGTATTGGTAAGTATCAATTCAGAAATTCATTAGTTCAGCCGTCTGACACAGGAAAACGTGTTTTATACGTCGGCGCCCCGGATCAAATTCCTAATAGCTTAAGAATTATAAAAACAATTAATTTTCTAAATGATAAACCGGCGTTTGTGATTGCAACTAATTAAATAATTTATGAAAAAAATATTAACAATCATATTGTTTATTGCCATATTTTTCCTGGGAGCGTTTTTGCGTTTTTACGATTTAGGTAAAGTGCCAAACTCTCTCGATTGGGATGAGGTCTCGTGGGGCTACAACGCTTATTCGATTCTTCAAACAGGAAAAGATGAATACGGAGCAGCTCTTCCTTTATCGTTTAAAGCTTTTGGAGATTATAAGCAGCCGGTATATGTATACGCCGATGTAATACCAATTAAGCTGTTTGGTCTAAATGCATTTTCGGTCCGTTTCCCCAACGCGCTTTTTGGAACATTGAGTATCATATTCGTATTTTTGCTTGTTTATGAGTTATTCAGAAAACGGCCGTATGCGCGGAGCGTGGCGTTTCTTTCCATGTTTTTCTTTGCGATTTCCCCGTGGCATATTCAATTTAGCCGGGTTGCTTTCGAATCGGTTGTCGGACTATTTTCCGTACTGGTTGGCGTATGGCTCTTTTTAAGAGGGCATTATTTGGAAAAGAAATGGTATTTCTTTGCGGCTGCCTTTTTCCTGGCATTAAGCGCTTATTCATATCACGCCGAAAAATTATTTGTCCCGCTTTTTGTCGTTGGGTTAGTCATTTTTGCTAAAGATTATTTTCTTAAGCATAAAAAATTATTTGTTATTTTCGGGCTTTGTTTTGTTCTTTTTAATTCGCTTTGGCTTTTGGATTCACGGACCACGGCGCGCGGACAAAGCGTTTTATTTACATCGGAGCAAACGCAACTACTAAAAATTCCGTTAATTGAGTCACAGCAGGATATAGCAAGTGGGCAGAAAATATTTGCTATTTTTCATAACCGGCGGATAATTTACGCGGAGACATTTTTGGAAAATTATTTAGGTCACTTTAATCCAAATTGGTTATTTATCCAGGGAGATTTAGAGCGCCATCATGCTCCCGGCTTTGGCCTACTATATGTAATTTCAATTCCCTTTATCTTAATGGGAGCATACTTTTTGTTCAGTAATGAAAGAGTAATTGCTTTACTTTTAGGTTATTGGTTTCTACTTGCTCCGATATCCGGGTCATTAGTTACCGGCAGTCCAAACGCCGAGAGGGCTTTGATTATGCTTCCAATTTGGCAAATTCTCGAAGCGTTTGGATTTATTCAATTAATAAAAGTAATTAATAAAAAATTACTAAAGAAATTATCGTTAATTCTTGTCGCGCTTGTCTATTTATTCTTTTTTGTTTTATACGTAAATTTGTATTTTCTGCATACAAATACTGATTACGCCAAGTATTGGCAATACGGATATGAGCAGGCGGTACGTGCCGTAGGTGCGGTGCGTGCTGTAGGGAAATACAGTGCCATTGCTTCGGGGAAGAATTATGAAACCGGCAGCAACAAAATTCTTTTTGCAGAAAATTATGAGCAGGCGTATATATTTTATCTTTTCTATACGCAATATGATCCTGCAAAATATATTGCAGATGGAGGATCAAACCGGATTACTAAGACATGTTTTAATATAGGCGATGCGTATTTTGGAAAATGCTTAAATCTTTTGTCAAAAGGTGATATCTATGTAACTCAGCAGGAAACAGATCTCAAAGGCATGCAAAAAGACACTAATATCCGGGATAAAAATGGTAACGTAGTTGGATATATTTATAAGCATATATAATAGAGCGGAATGAAAATACATTTTTCAGCCTTTTTAAAAAAACAAAGCCTGTTTTTAATATTAGTTATTCTTGTTGGTTTATATTTAAGATTGCCGGGCGTGTTTGGAAATTATTTTGCTTTTACTTACGATGTCGGCCGGGACATGCTTGCTCTTTGGAATATTGCCTTTGGTACACATAAGCTGCTTTTAATCGGTTTTACAACCGGACTTCCCGGAGTTTTTTATGGTCCGTGGTGGTATTACATGCTTTTGCCTTTCTATATCTTGTCTTTGGGAAATCCTCAGGGGATAGCCGTAACAATGGTTTTGGTCGGAGTTGCTGCAATAATTTGTGGATTCTTCTTGGGTAAGAAGATCGGAGGTAATTTTTTGGGAATTTCATTGGCATCCCTTATTGCGGTTTCTCCGGTTTTTGTTGGTCTGTCTTCGCAAATTTGGAATCCGTATATTTCGCCGCTATTTTTGGTTTTAACGTTACTTATTTTGCATAAAATATATTCAGAAGAAAAGTCTAGGAAAAGATATTTTTTTGTTTTGGGTTTTCTAATAGCGTTGATCATTGACTTGGAAATCGTTTTCGGGTTTTTATTAGCGATAGGATTAATATTGTCGTTACTGCTAGTCAAGAATAAAAAACTCCAATGGAAATCATTAATCTCATTTATCATTGGCGCTTTAATTATTTTTTCTCCGAGAATAATCTTTGAGTTAAGGCACCACTTTTTAATGACAACGGCTTTTATGAAGTTTCTAATAAGCGGCGATTCTTCTAAAAGACTTAGTCTGGTAGAAACATTTATCAACAGAATTAATATGATTTTTAATCAATTTAATTCAACGCTTGCTTTAGATAATAAATTTTTAGGAGTAATAATAATCTTATTTATAGCCATCGCGATAGTCGTGCTTTATAAAAAAACTTCCAAAATAAATAAACAATTTATAAAGACTTCATTAATAGTTTTATTAACTTTTATATCCGGTTTGACTTTTTTCCGTCATGATATCTGGCCTTATTATTTGGTAGGTTTACCCGTTTTTTATCTGTTATTAGTTTGTTTATCAATAAACTTAATTGCTGAAAGAGCAAAAAATTATATAATTCCCGGAATAATTATTATTGTTTTATTTTTAATAAACCTTAATCCAATTTCTATAGTAAGCAACTTAAATAAACCGGCATGGGTTGGTGATGCCTCGGTCTACAAGAATCAATTGCAGGTAGTAGATTATGTATATGGTCAGGCGAAAGGAAGAGCTTTTAAAGAACAAGTGTATACGCCGCCGGTTTACGATTATACCTATCAATATCTTTTTAAGTGGTACGGTCCGAATAAATATCATTATGCTCCAAGTAGCAGTTCTCATCTGGCGTTTTTTATTCTTGAACCGGATTTACAGTATCCATTTCGGTTAACAGATTGGCTTAAAATACGGGAGAAAGATGGTAAAATTATTAAATCGGAAAAATTTAAAAGCGGAATTGTCGTTCAGACAAGAATTAACCAATGAGAAAGATATTTAAAAATTGTTTTAAATTTTTAAAGAAAAATAAAATAGCGATTACGCTCTTTGTAATTGTCTTGTTCGGAGCGTTTCTTAGGTTTTGGGGGTTACCGGCAAGGTACGGTTTCGACATTGATGCAACAAGAGATGCGATTCTTACTCAATATGCCGCTGCCCATTTTATGTGGCCGTTAATCGGCGCGATTTCGGCTTTGGGATCGTTTAATTTCGGACCTTGGTATTATTACCAGTTGATTTTATTTCAACACTTCGTTCCTTTGGCATACGCGCCGTGGATTTACGTCAGTTTAACGTCAATTGCCGTAATTGTTATTATGTTCGGTATCGGTTCGGAGCTGTTCAGCAAAGAATTTGGGCTAGTTTTAGCTTTGCTAACTGCCTTTTCTCCCGGGCAGATTGGCGCCGGAACAGGACTAAGTAATCCCGATTTGATTTCACTCTTTGCGGCATTCTCCATATGGCTTTTTGTACGTTTATTAAAGGCTAAAGGATCGTCTTTAACGGCGCTTTTGCTAGGTCTTGCAATCGGTATTGGTATTAATTGTCATTATCAGATGATCTACTTTGTTTTTCTGCCGTTCATGCTGTTTATCTTTGTCAAAAAAGGAAAACTTAAGCTTTTGTTATTTAGTTTGTTTGGAATTTTTCTGTCTTTTCTTCCGCTGATCTTTTTTAATCTTACACACCACTTTCAAACTCTCTCCGGACTTATTGATTACTACATTTTAGGAAAGAACAAAGTCTATGTGCCAAACCGTTGGCTATTATATCTGTTTAGTTTTTGGCCCAATTTTTGGGGTTATGTCTTTGGTTTTCCTTCTCTGGTTGGGCTACTGCTAACAGGTGGATCTATTTTGACGTCATTAATACTTGTTGTTAAGCGGAAAGTCTCTTTGGCTTTTAGCATTGTATTTTTATTTTTTATCATGTGCTTTATTTTCTTACGTTTTTTCTCGGGCGAAAGAGCAAACTACTATTTGTTATTCTTACATCCGTTTTTAATTTTATACACCGGAGTTCTGCTTTGGCAGGCCGTCAGGCTCAGGTTTGGAAAGATAATGCTTTGTGTTTTGCTTCTAATTATAGTGGCCGCAGGATTTCAAGCGGATTTAGTTCATACACGTCCTATTGATTCCCATGTGCAATTCGTAAGTCAGGAGAGTTTTCTCGAGAAACTTTATCCTAACAAAAAATTTGCAATATTTGCCTGCGATGGGCAGTATAAAAATCAAATTCAGGGAATGGTGTTTTTAATGAGCAATAAAAATCTTTTGGGTAACGACGTTAAGATTGGATTTAAAGACAGCCATTGTAAGTATCCGGAACGTGCCTTAAGCATTGCAGGCATCATAGATAATCAGGAATTGGATACAGTCGGAGCAGTTGATATTACGCATTACTCGACAGGATATCTTAAAAGTTATGGTTGGACATTAATTTCGCCCGCGTATTTATACACCTCGCTATTGGGTTATTAATAATATTAAGTTTGTAAAAATACACCTTTATTGTTATGATATTTAGGCATGCATAGAAAAACTTTATCTGTCGTTTTGGCAACGTATAACGAAGAAGCAAACTTAGCTGGATGTTTAGACAGTGTTAAGGATTTGGCGGACGAAATAGTAATCGTTGACGGAACATCCACTGACAAAACCGTCGAGATTGCCAAAAAATTTAATGCAATCGTAAAAATTACCACCAATAAGGAGAATTTCCATATTAATAAACAGATGGCCATTGATATGGCAACCAAAGATTGGATTTTGCAATTGGACGGTGATGAACACGTTTCCGAAGAGCTCAAAAATGAGATTATTCAGATCCTAAACGACTCAGAACGCGTGAACGGTTATTGGATGCCCAGAAAAAACTGGTTTTTGGGAAGATTCCTCATGAAGGGAGGACAATATCCGGATTACACATTAAGATTTTATAAAAACGGCAAGGGAAGGCTTCCGCAGAAGGATGTCCACGAACAGGCTGTGGTTGATGGAAAAGTAGGCTACTTAAAATCGGCGCTTTTACATTATCCATATAAAGATTTTTCGCATTATCTTAATAAGTGGACAAGGTATAATCGCTTTTTCGCAAATCAGATTAAAGAAGAAATGACCGGTAAAAATTTGCTGCAGAAAATTTTCTACGCAGTACTTTACTTGATAGTAAAGCCCGTACATTGGCTTCTGACGACTTTCATTAGGCATAAAGGGTTTGTTGACGGATGGCAGGGATTTGTCTTTTCGTTATTTTCAGCACTTAGATTTCCGGTTTCGTATATAATATATTTATCCTGTTAAATAATTTTAAATTCTTATATGTTTTATTACACATATGTATTAAAATCAGAAAAGGATAATAAATTTTATACAGGATATACAAAGAATTTAAAATTAAGATTTGAGAAGCATGTAAAGGGATTAGTTGATTCAACGAAGGAGAGAAGACCATTAAAGCTAATCTATTACGAAGCTTGTCTAAATCAGCAAGATGCAACTCATAGGGAAAAATATCTTAAAACTTATTTAGGTAAAATGTTTTTAAGAAATAGGCTCAAATCTTATTTAACAGGATAAACAATAATATGAAAATTTTAGTAACAGGCGGCGCAGGATATATTGGAAGCATAACTGTAAAATTGTTGCAAGAAAAAGGACATACGCCTGTTGTGTTTGATAATTTAGTTTATGGACATAGAGAATCAGTCAGTTGTCCTCTTATCGTGGGAGATCTTTTGGATAAAGAGTTTTTATTTAAAAGTTTTGAAAATGAAAACTTTGACGCAGTTATTCATTTTGCCGCATACGCTTTGGCGGGCGAATCCATGCAAAACCCCTATAAATATTTTGACAATAATATTGAGGGCGGATTAAATTTGTTGGATTTGATGGTGAAGAAAAAAATTCCGAATATAATTTTTTCTTCAACCTGCGCAATATTCGGAACTCCTAAGGTGATGCCCGTAAGTGAAGATGCACAGAAAAACCCCGAAAGCGTGTATGGAGAGTCTAAGCTCATGTTTGAAAAAATACTTCATTGGTACGATCAAATTTATGGCGTAAAGCATATTAACCTTCGCTATTTTAACGCTGCAGGAGCGGCGCCGGACGGATCTTTAGGTGAAAATCATGATCCGGAAACCCACATTATTCCCGTAGCTATAAAAGCGGCAATGAATAATCAGCCGTTTAATCTTTTTGGAACAGATTACCCGACTAAAGACGGAACGTGCGTCAGAGATTATATTCACGTTTTGGATTTGGCTAAGGCTCATATTCAAGCAATAAAAAAACTAAATGAAACTAATGCTAGCGATTTTTTTAACCTGGGAACAGGAAACGGCTATTCAAACCTTGAGGTATTGGAAATGATTAAAAAAGTCAGCGGAATTAATTTGGAAATAGTTAAAAAAGAAAGAAGAGCAGGTGATCCTCCGATGATCTTTGCCGATAACGCAAAAGCTAAAAGAGAACTTGGATTTTCGCCTCAGTACTCGGATTTGGAAACAATCGTTAAAACCGCATGGCAATGGCACAACAAACGAAGTTGAAAGTTCATAAAGTTTTAAAGTTTATAAAGTGCAACAATTTAAAATTGTTTAGCAAGATAATTTTTATCTGTCTATTCTTCCTCCTGCTGTTTACTAAGAGTTCATTCGCTGCATCATCCTATGTTTTGCCTTATCCGTCAACCATGCCTGGGAGTATTTTTTATAAAATAAATTTAGTTAAAGAAGTGGTCTTAAAGTATTGGTATTTCGGCGATTTCGGACAATTTACCTATAATCTTAAAGAATCTGATAAATATCTTGTTGAAGCGAAAACTCTTTTTGAATATAATCAGTACCTATTAGGTTACAGAGCTTTGCAAAAGTCGGATCAGTATTTTGTAAAAACTTTGCCTAATCTGAATGCGGCAAAAGCGCATGGAAAAGATATTTCGGAAAACAGAACAATCTTAAGTCAGGCGGCACTTAAGCATATTGAGACGCTTTCGCAAATAAAAACGTCTGTGCCTTCGAGTTTTTTGTGGCAACCGGAAAAGGTCAACTCAACAAATCTTGACCTTCGGGATACGATTGATTCCTCGATAAAATTAAGAACGAATTACTTATGAGAAAGATTATTTTCTTAGGCTACTTTATAACGCTTTTATTATTTACACTTTTTTCTTATCTTTTTATTGATCCAAATTTTATTTATCTTAAACCGCTCTACACCGGATTTTTTATTATACATAGACAGTTTGTTTCGCTAATTTACACATTTTTTATTGTCATTTTCTTCTTGTTCTATTTAATATTTTTAAAATTAATATCAAAAAACATGCTTTCTAAAAAAGAATTAATTTTACTGATTGGATCATCGGGAGTAATTTTATTATTTTCTTATCCGGCAATGCTTTCGTACGATATTTTCAATTATATCGCGACGGCTAAAGTTGCCTTTTTTTACCACGAAAACCCGTATCTTATTATGCCGATTCAATTTATTCATGATCCGGTTTTGCTTTTTATGCACTCTGCAAACACAACCGATCCGTATGGACCGTTATGGATTTTGATTACGGGCGCGCCCTTTCTATTGGGTTTTAATAAATTTTTACTTATCCTATTTAATTTTAAGTTACTAATGCTAGCTGCTTATTTGCTAGCTTGTTTTCTTGTATACAAACTCTCAAACAACTCTTTGAAAGTATTAATGCTTTTTGCCTTAAATCCTTTGGTGCTAGTGGAAACGCTTGTGAGCGGGCATAACGACATAGTTATGATGACGCTGGTTTTGGGCTCACTTTATCTGGTCAAAGATAGAGCTAAGAGCTTACTATTGTATTTCCTATCAATATCCGTTAAATTATCAACTCTATTTTTGTTGCCGTTATATGTTTATATCTTCATAAAGAAAATAGATATCAAGAAAATATTTCTTTATTCGGCAATTCTAATGACTGTTGTTTTTTTCCTATCACCCTTAAGGAAAGAATTGTATCCATGGTATGCAGTTTGGTTTTTGCCATTTTTAATTCTTTATTCAACAAAAAAAGAGATTATATTGTTTATCACATTATTCCCATTCGCGCTTTTATTAACGTACTTGCCGTTTATGTATCTGGGGCAGTATTCAAACATAACTCTTTTTACTAAAACTGCCTTAATAATATTGCCATTAATTTTCTGGGTTTTGTACGTTATGCTTAATAAAGTAGTCAATAAATTAAAATGAAAATTAATAAGCAATTGCTAAGTAAGTCAATTTTCCTTATTTTTTTATGCGTAATTATTTTCAACGTTGCTTCGACGGTCTGGAATTTAAAGGCAAAATATTTTGCGTCTAATTATCAGGCAAGTTTTTCTTCCCTACATAAAATCTATTACGATTCAATTTACAAAAACAAACATGGTGGTTTTGTTCCTGATGAAATTTTGTATTCTTATATTGGCGGAGCCTTAATAAAAGGTGAGAGTCCAATTCTTCTGAATCCGGAAGTTCCGCCATTGGGAACATATATTATTGGATTATCTACGGTATTATTTAATAACCAATACACCGTAATTGTTTTTTTTGCTGTGTTGTCATTATTCTTGATGTTTTTGGTTGGGAAACAGATTTATTCTTCGAAACTGCTTGCTTTAATTCCGCCTTTGTTTTTATCTTTCGAACCAATTTTCAAAAATCAGCTAGTTTACGCTCCGTTACTGGATATTATTCAGTTAGCTTTCCTTCTTGCAATCTTTTATCTGCTAAATAAATCTACGCAAAGTAAGAATAAGTTTTTATTTTATATTGTATTGGTAAATATATTTTTTGGTTTTTTCATATCTACAAAATTTTTTGGCACCGGAGTAACGGTTGTTGTTGCAATTTTGGCACCCTTTTTTATTCATAAAGAATGGAAGCGACTGGCAATGGCTTTTTTTACCATGCCGATTGCCGTAATTATTCTTTATGCCAATTACTTTAAAGTTCTTATCAATGGTTATCCCTTGAATAGATTTTTTGGAATCCAAAAATGGATTTTTCTTTACAATAAAGGACACTTAACAAAGCCGTTTAGCATTTGGCCGCTTTTGCTTTTAAACAGATGGTATTTATCCTATGGAAAGCAAGCTATTTCCTCTGATCCTCAATGGTTAGTTTCATGGCCGGCTGTAACTATAATTTCAGTTATTACAACAGTTGCTTATTTTCTAAAAAGAATGTCCAAACGGGAAATAGAGCCGATATTCTTTTGGACAGCTTCGTACCTGTTGTTAATGAGCTTTGTTGATTCCAGTGCCAGATATTTTGTAATTCTTATACCGATATTGTATATAATAGCTGTGTACGGAATAGCCGAAGTTTATAAAGTTTTTAAAGTGAGTAAGTTTATAAAGTCAAAAAGATGAAGATTGCAATTGATGTTTCGCCGCTACAAACAGGACATAGGGTAAGAGGGGTGGGATTTTATCTGGAGCATTTAAAAGATGCTTTAGTGAAGTATTTTCCCAAAAACCAATACGTTTTTTTCGAAAGCGGAGAAAAATTACCGGAAGATATTGATTTAGTGCACTTTCCGTATTTTGAGCCTTTCTTCTTAGAGCTGCCTTTGTATAAAAAATTTAAAACCGTTGTTACGGTGCACGACTTAACGCCAATAGTTTTTCCGGAAAACTTTCCAAGCGGTATTAAAGGTAAGATTAAATGGAAGATGCAAAGATTTGCCTTAAAGCGGGCAAGTGCCGTAATTACCGATTCTGAGTCTTCCAAGAAAGATATTAAGAAGTACGCAGGAGTTAGAGAAAATAAGATTCACGTAATTTATCTAGCGGCAGGAGAAGATTTCAAAAGACTTAGGACTGAAGATGTAAGACTTAAGGAGATGCGGAAGAAGTTTGGTTTGCCGGAAAAATTTGTGCTTTACGTTGGGGATGTAACGTGGAACAAGAACTTACCAAGACTAATAGATACTATTAAAGAGGTTAATTTACCACTTGTTATGGTAGGTAAGAGTTTAGTTTCTGAGGATTATGATAAAAGTAGTCCGTGGAACGCGGATTTAAACAGAGTTAATGAATTAACAAAAGGCGATAGTAATATTATGAAACTAGGCTTTGTTTCGGGAGAGGAATTGGTTCAACTTTATAACTTAGCAACGGTTTTTGCGATGCCGTCTTTATATGAGGGGTTCGGTTTGCCAATTTTAGAAGCAATGGCGTGCGGTTGCCCTGTGGTTACTTCAAAAGAGGGTTCGCTCCCCGAAGTTGCCGGCGATGCAGCCTTTTATGTAGATGCATACGATATGAATAATATCGCCGAGGGAATTGAAAAAGTGTTTAAAGACGAAAAATTGCGAAAAGAATTGTCCGAAAAAGGTTTGGAAAACGTTAAACGATTCAGTTGGAAAAAAACTGCCGAAGAAACGATCGAGGCTTACAAACAAGTTTTAAAATAGAAAGTTTGTAGAGTTCATAAAGCATTGGTTCTGGTAATATCTGGTATTATCTGGTAATATCTGGAAGTATATGGAAATCCCCCCAATTTACAAAAAAACTCAGGAAATGTTGGGCTTGATCGCTCAAATCGAAGAAAAAAGAATTATTCTAAGTAATATTCCGGTATCTTCCTCTTTGGTAAACAATTTGCAGCGTCAGTCTCTTCTTAAAAGTTCATTATTCTCCGCAAAAATTGAAGGGAATAGTCTTAATCTTAATGATCTTGACAGTCTAGAGAGTCTTAATCCTGATTTAAAAGATAGACTTGAAATAGAAAATATTATTTCAGCTTTTAATTTCGTAAGAGAAAATCCCGGTAAGACTATAGATATGAATTACCTTTTAGATTTACATAAAATTGTTATGAAAGGGCTAACTTCGGATCCAGGCAGAACAAGAAAAGAGGCAAGCGCTATTTTTAATCAATCGGGCTTTCCCGTATATGTTCCTCCCTCCCCATCAGAAGTAGATAATCTACTCGGAAAGCTTTTGGATTATGTAAATAATAATGTTGCAGAAAACATCTTAATAAAAGCAGCACTCGCTCACATTATTTTCGAGAAAATTCATCCATTCTTAGACGGAAATGGAAGAGTTGGTAGGCTTTTGTATCAAATTTTACTCTCCAAAGGAGATTATCATTTTAATTGGCTTTTGTCGCTTGAAGAGGAGATAAATAATAAAAAAGAAGAGTATTATCTATATCTAGATAAAAATGATGCAACTTCTTTTATTGAATTTTCTCTTGAAGTTATTTTAATTTCGGCTAATAAAACCATTGAAAAACTCTCCAATAAAAGTGTTAATGAAGAAACGCTTTTACCAAGAAGACAGGAGATATTAAATTTAATCAAAGATCATAAGTTGATGTCGCTAGATTCTATCCGAAGGCGTTTTCTTATGGTTTCTCCCAGAATGATAAGGTACGATTTGAAGCAACTTGAAAAAAACGGATTTATAATTAAAATTGGCTCAACAAGAGGGGCAATGTATAAGCTAAAATAAGCTTAGGGCATTACTTTATGAACTTTACTAACTTTAAAAACTTTACAGCTCGTTTAGTTCGGCATGAGCTAATCAGCGGGACATTTTTTGTTTTCGTTGGTTCGATTTTTTCCAATTTTCTGGCTTTTCTTTTAAACTTATTTTTGGCCCGGAGACTTTCGTATGTAGATTATGGAATATTTGCCAGTCTCCTTTCGATACTAACATTAGCGTCTATCCCTGCCGGTTCAATTAGTACGGTTTTAGTAAGGTTCGTATCCGATTATCACAGCAAAGATCAGTTGGGCAAACTGCGTAATTTTTATAAAAAATCATTTAAATTTATTTCGCTTTTTTCTTTTTTGATATTGCTGCTGTTTGTAGTTTTTTCTCCGCTTATTAAAGATTTTCTCCATTTAGACAACGTCTTCTACGTTTTGGTTGCCGGGTTTTGTGTGGCTGCGGGTTACATTCAAGTTTTAAACACAGGCTTTTTGCAAGGTTTAATGAAATTTAAGTTTATCTCGTTTGTCAGCATATTTAGCGGGATTATTAAATTAACTGCCGGGATTACGCTCGTGTTTTTGGGATTTAGAGCATTTAGCGGACTCTGGGCAATTGCTCTTATGGGATTAGGTGGATTTATAATCGGTTTTATTCCACTGAAATTTATCTTTGCTAAGAATAAAAATAAAGAAGGAGAAGTTCATATACCTACCAAAGAAGTTTTGCAGTATGCCCTGCCTGTTTTTGTTTCCGTTTTATTTATGACGTCTTTTACCTCAATAGATGTAATTTTAGTAAAGCATTTTTTTAATCCTCAACAAGCTGGTTTTTACGCAGGACTTTCTTTGATTGGAAAGGTTATTTTTTATTTTACAATACCAATCCCGTCCGTAATGTTTCCGCTTTTAATCCGCAGAAAAAACTTAGGGGAAAATTTTAACAATCTTTTTTATCTGGCTTTGCTTTTAGTTTTAATTCCATCACTTTTAATAACAGGATTCTACTTCGCGTTTCCTAAGTTTGTAGTGAATCTTTTTTTGGGAGGAAGAAGTTATTTGCAGATTGTGGGGTTGGCCGGATTTTTTGGAATAAATTTGACAATTTTTAGTATGATTAATGTTTGCGTCAATTTCTTCTTATCTTTAAACAAAACCAAGATCGCGCCGTTAATTGTGGTTGCCGCTTTAGCGCAAATAGTTTTAATCTACATCTTTCATAGCAATTTTTATCAAGTTATTGCAGTTTCAATTCTAGTATCATCAGCTCTTTTAATAGCATTAATTATTTACTACTTAAAGTTATTCGTGCTTCCTCATAAATCTATGAATCTTACTTCTTAATTCCTACATCCGTCTATGTTATACTTGCTCAAGAATTTATCAAAATTATATGAACGTTAAACTTATTTCTTTGGTTGTTCCTGCCTACAAACAAGAAAAAACAATTGTTAAAGATCTACGGAACTTAGATAAGGTTTTGTCCACTTTGCCCTGCAAGCACGAAATAATTGTTGTTGTTGATGGATTCGTCGATAAGACCTATGACATTCTTCGAGATTTAAGACCAAATATCAAAGACCTAAAAGTAACAGGTTATAAGGAAAATAGGGGAAAGGGTGCGGCGATTAAATTTGGAGTTGAAAAGGCCAAGGGTGACGTGATTGGTTTTATTGATGCGGGAATGGATATAGATCCTTCGGAAATTTCTTTAATGCTTGATTTAATGGATTGGAATAAAGCGGATATAGTTGTTGGAAGCAAATTGCATCCGGAGTCAAAAGTAAACTATCCTATTTGGAGAAAAATCCTTTCCTGGGGGTATAGAACCTTAACACACGTGCTATTTGGATTTAGCGTTAAGGACACTCAGGTTGGATTTAAGATTTTCCGTGGAAAAGTTGCTAAAGATGTTTTTTCCAGAATAATTGTTAAAAGATTCGCTTTTGACATAGAGGTTTTAACTGTTGCTTATAAATTGGGCTATCATAAAATTTATGAAGCTCCGATTAAATTGAATTTTAGAGGTGCTAATAGTATTACTTCGAGAGGTTTTTGGAAAACAATATTTTGGATGCTTTGGGATACTGCGGCTGTTTTTTATAGACTTAGAATAACCAGATATTACGATAAGAAAAGCAAAATCAAATCATAAGATAATTAGGTATAGTTTAATTTGCTATAATACGAAAAATGAATAGGTTTAATCTGAATCATTCCAAAATTTTAATTACAGGAGGAACAGGTTCGTGGGGACATGAGTTGACAAGGCAACTCTTAGAAAAATATCCTCATGTTGAAGAAATCCGCATTTACTCAAGGGGAGAGCATAGGCAAGTAAGAATGAAACAGGAGTTTTATTCTACGAATAAATTAAAGTTTATTATTGGAGATGTCAGGGATAAAAATATTCTGCACTACGCAATGAAGGATATAGACGTTGTTTTCCATTTGGCTGCTTTAAAACACGTTCCAGTTTGCGAGGAAAATAGTTGGGAAGCGGTATTAACCAATATAAGCGGAACGCAAAATGTCATTGAGGCGGCAATAAATAATAATGTAAAGAAAGTTATTGACGTTTCAACTGATAAAGCAGTTGATCCATTTAATCTTTACGGAATCACAAAAGCTTGCGGAGAGAAGCTAATGATAAATGCAAATTTTAATTATTCTTATCAAAAAGAATTTCTTCCGTCCTTTATTTGTATAAGAGCGGGAAATGTGATTGGAACAAATGGGAGTGTAATACCATTATTCAAAAGACAATTGTCGGAAAATAATGAAATAACAGTAACTGATCCAACCATGACAAGGTTTTTAATGAGTACCAAGGAGGCAATCGGTTTAATATTTGCTGCGGCAGAAAATTCAATTGGTGGAGAGTTGTTTGTAATGCGAATGCCCGGGACAACGGTAGAGATAATTGCTAAAGCCATGATTAAATTATTCGGCAACAAAAAAAGTAAAATAAAAACAATTGGTAGAAGAGCGGGTGAAAAAAAGCATGAAGTGCTTGTTTCAAAAAATGAGTCACCGTTTACACACGCGCTTTCAGATAAATATTTTGTTATATTGCCTCAAGCAAAATATGGTATTTTTGAAAATATATACAAGAAATATCCACATATCGGAATTGAAGAATTTTCTTCATCAAGCACCAAACAGCTTTCGGAAAAAGATTTAGAAAAAATTTTAGTTAAGGAAGAATGGTTGTGGGAAAAAGACAAAATTAGTTTAAAAAATGAATAATGTTGGCATAACCGGACCCACAGGCTTTTTGGGTAGAAATATTCTAAAAAGTTTACAATCGAAAAAAAATAAATTAATACCTTTTGAGGGAAATTTATTAAGCCAGAAAGATTTAGATAAATTTTTTAAAGAAAATAAAATTGATCAGTTGATTCATCTTGCCGGCACTTTTTTACCGCCCTTCGAAAACTTAATTGAAAAAAATTTACTGACCACGGAAAAGCTACTGGAACAAGCTGTAAGGGCAAATGTAAAAAAAATTATTCTTGCTTCTTCGGGCGCTGTTTATGGAGAACCATTAGCAAAAGAGTCTTTTGAGTTTGACCCTTTTAATCCAAATACGCTTTATGGCTTAAGCAAAATGTATGCTGAAGAATGTTGCAAATATTATCAGCAGAATAATAATATCGAATGCATAATTTTACGTTTTTCAAGCATTTACGGACCGGATAACAATAAGGGAGTAATCTTTAATTTCTTAGAAGCGATAAAAAGAAACAAAAAAGTAATCATTTACGGAGACGGAAAGCAAACCAGAGATTTTTTGCACGTCGAAGATGCATGCTCTGCCATTGAAAAAACATTAAACTATAATAAATCAGATATTTTTAATATCTCCAGCTCTCTTAGATTTTCGATAAATGATATCGTAAAATTTTTAAAGACAAAATATAATTTTGAAATAGAATATCGAGAGAAAGAAAATAATTTAGAATCTCTTTGTCTAAATATTGATAAAGCCAGAAGTAAATTAGGTTTTGTTCCCAAGGTAACAGAATTGCGCATATCCTAGCTAAAAGTATTTATAAATGAATATTTTAATTTTAAATTGGCGGGATCCGAAAAATCCAAAGAGCGGAGGAGCGGAAATTGTCACACTGGAGCACGCTAAAGCCTGGACTAAAGCAGGGCACAAAGTTACGTGGTTTACCTCCGAATTTAAAGGTTCAAAAAGAGAGGAAACAATAGAAGGCATTAGAATTGTAAGACGTGGGAATATCTTAACAGTCTTTTTATACGCTCCAATATTCTATTTGTTTTTAAAACAAAAATTTGACTTAGTTGTAGATGAAATTCACGGAATTCCGTTTTTTACGCCTTTATACGTTAGAAAACCGAAAATTGCTTTTATACATGAAGTGGCGGGAGAAATTTGGGATTACATGTTCCCCTTTCCAATTAATAAAATTGGTAAAATTATCGAACCTTTATATTTTAAGCTTTATAAGAATATTAGATTTTGGACAGATGCTAATTCAACGATAGACGAGTTGGTAAAAAAAGGAATAAAAAGGAATAATTGTACGGCAATTAGTTGTCCGATAAACCATAAATCTTTAAGCAGTTTACCTAAAAAAGAAACAGTCCCGACATTTATTTTTGTATCAAGGGTTGTAAAGATGAAAGGCATAGAAGAAGTAATCAGAAGTTTTTTTTATATCTTAAGAGAATTGAAGGATGCTCAGCTTTGGATAGTTGGAGACGGTAAAAAGGAGTATGTGGAAGAATTAAAGGAGATGATGAAAACGTACTCGATAAGTCCCAAGGTAAAGTTTTTCGGAAGAGTTACCGAAATCAAAAAATTCGAGCTACTAAAAAAAGCGCATATTTTGCTGCACGCTTCAGTTAAAGAGGGCTGGGGGTTAGTAGTAATAGAAGCTGCCAGTCAGGCCACCCCATCGGTAGTCTACGACGTAGCCGGGCTTCGGGATTCGGTTAAGAATGGCAAAACGGGCGTTGTTTTGGAGGAAAATAATTGTAAGGAAATGGCAATGGAAGCAATTGATCTTTTTAAAGACAAAAAAAGATATTCGTCTTTCCAAAAAAACGGATTAGCTTGGGCTAAAAGCTTAACGTGGGAAAACGCAACTAAGCAAAGTTTAAAATTAATTAATTCTTTATGAATAATCCACTAGTCTCGGTTATAATTCCTACAAAAAATTCCGCCTCCACAATTGGGGCGTGTTTAAAAAGCATCAAAAATCAAACCTATAAAAATATTGAAAGTATTGTTGTCGATAATAATTCGACCGATAAAACAAAACAAATCTCCTTAAGATATACGAAATCGGTTTTTAATAAAGGTCCAGAAAGGTCTGCTCAAAGAAATTATGGCGCTTCTAAAGCCAAAGGAGAATATGTTTTATTCATAGATAGCGACATGGAGCTTTCTATAAATGTTGTTAAGGAATGTGTTTTGCTTTTCGAAGGAAATAAGAAATTAAAAGGAGTGATAATTCCGGAAGAGTCATTCGGTAAAGGATTTTGGGCTAAGTGTAAGAAGCTGGAACGAAGTTTTTATTTAGGCGTTGACTGGATTGAGGCCGCAAGATTTTTCCCTAAGGAAATATTTAATGGTTTCAAAGGATATGATGAAAAGCAAACGGGAACGGAGGATTTTGATTTACCACAAAAAATAAAGCAGAAATTTGGAGAAGGGTCAATTTCAAGAATCAATAGCTTTATTTACCACAATGAAGGTAAGCTAGCGCTTGGTTATACTTTAAAGAAGAAATATTATTATGCGAAAACTGCAAGTAAATATGCAAATGAAAAATCAAATACTGATTATTTCAAGAAACAATCAAGCATTGTAGAAAGATATAAATTATTTCTATCAAATCCAATTAAGCTCTTTAACAATCCCGTACTTGGTTTCGGAATGTTGTTCATGAAAACAAGTGAGTTTATCGTTGGTGGGGTAGGGTATTTATTAAAGAAATAATTAAAAGGGAAATTGTATAATAGAATACGATTAGCCAATGATTTGTTGTATGGATTTATTAAGTTCATAAGTATTTAATTTTTTAATGATAAAGAAAATCAATGCAGATTTTTATCGGTATACAAACGGTTCGAAAAATCCGGTTAAGGTATTGCTACAGATGTTCCATAATCCCGGCATGCTTTTTTCTGTTTTATATAGAATAGAGAGACATTTTTTATACGAATCAATTTCTTCAATGAAAATCTTTGGCTGGATTTTGTATCCACTTTACTTTTTCTTTACTTATTATGTCTTGTCTTATCATATAGAACCTGCAGTAAATATGGGGAAGGGTTTATTCATTCATAATATGGATATCGTGATAACGGATGACGTCAAAATAGGCAAAAATTTTTCCATAATGGGACAAACGACGATTGGCACTAATTTTGATACCAAAGGTAAAATAATTATCGGAGACAATGTTTCGGTAGGAGCCGGGGCAAAAATAATCGCTTCAAGAGATTTGAGGATTGCAGATAGTGTTACGATTGGAGCAAATGCAGTTGTGGTTAAAAGTATTCTTAAGAAGAATTCCGTGTGGGGGGGATTCCCTGTAAGTTTATAAAATATAATTCGTAAAGTATAAAAATAGGATTTCAAAATGAAATTTATAATTGCTTCTCATGTAACATATTTTGGTAATGGAAATGAAAATTACGGCTTATCACATGAGCTGCAAAAATATTTAAAGAAAAAAAGATATGAAGTACTTTTTATTAAACATTGTTTGTATGGAGAGTATCCAAGCGTGGTTAGTAACACCTTACTTCGTAATTGTAGAAAGGGAGATAAGAAGAGTTTAATAATAAGAACATTTAATGAATTAATTTTTGATGTATCTTCAAGCATAAAATTCAAAAAATCAACAAAAACTAATGCACGCACTGTGTATATTGGAGTAGATCCCATAAATTCCATTGCCGGATTTATTCTTAAAGTCGGGAAAGTTATAGATAAAAATATTTATTATACGGCGGATTACGCCGACAATAGATTTAATAATAGTTTAGTTAACTTCGTATATCATTTTATGGATAAGCTCGCATTATATGGCGCGGATGAAGTATGGTGTGTATCACACAGAATTATGAAAAAAAGAAAATCTCAGGGAGTTAGCAGCCGAAAGATTAAGTTTTTACCTAATTCTCCGTTTGCGTCGGATCTTCCAAAAGCAACGGAAAGTCGCAACAAAAATTTAATAATTGTTTCAAGCTTAACGAAATCACTTAGCTTAGAACCCATCTTAAAGGTCGTAAGAATATTATCCGTCAGGCATAAAGACATAAAGCTATTAATTGTCGGTACAGGACCGCAAGAGGGTGAATCTAAAAAATTAGTAGATAAGATGATTTTAAAAGGTAAAGTGTTGTTCCTGGGTCAAAAAAAACACGATGAGGTTTTAAATTTAATGGCAAAATCTTTTCTTGGAATTGCTCTCTACACAAATGAACACAATTTTAATTTTTATGGAGATTCAATGAAGGTTAGGGAGTATGTGGCATGCGGATTACCTGTAATTATAAATAATATTCCATCAACAGCAGATGACATCAAGAAAAACAAGGCGGGGCTAGTTATAAACAGAATAGATGAAAAAGAAATGATAGCATTTATAGAAAAATGTTTAAATGATAGAGATTATTATAACTATTTATCCAAGAACGCGAAGAAAATGGGAATAGAGTTTGATAAAGATAAAATGCTTGATCAAATAATATGACGATGAAAAAACGGTTGCTTGAGCGAAAGAGCAACTTACACTGACACATAACTTCCCAGAGTTAAGGTTGTAAGTAATAAAAATCTTAGTATATAATGTTTTGTGACTTCGTAACAAAATTAATAAACGTCTAAGTCATACGATAACTGTTACAATGGATTAATAAATTATATGCGCATTTTTATAACAGGAGCAGGTGGACAATTAGCAAAATCTATTTCCAGCATTTATCTTAAAGAAGATTTATATCTAGCATCAAGAGATAAATTGGATATATCCGATAAAGATCAGGCCAGTAAACTAATTTCAGAATTCAAACCGGATATTATTTTCCATTTTGCTTCCTTGACTAGAGGTGATGAATGCGCCAAAAATCCCGATATGGCATTTAAAATAAATGTTAAGGGAACAGAAAATATTGTACGCATATGTAAGAAAAATAATATTCCGTTGCTTTTTGTTAGCACGAATGAAGTATTTGATGGGAGAAAGAAGTCTGCTTATACGGAAAAAGATAAACCAAATCCGATTACAGTTGCAGGAAAAACAAAACTGGAGGCAGAGAATATTATAAAAGAGAATCTCAAAAAATATTTTATAATTCGGACGTCTTGGCTATATAGTGAATGGAGTGCGAATTTTTTGCATGCAGTATTAGATAAGGCCAGAAAAGATAAGCAAATTGAACTAGTTGAAGATGAAATTAGTTCACCGACTTATTCTACGGATTTAGCAAAGGCAATTAAGAAATTAATTAAGACTCGAAAATATGGAACATATCATCTTAGTAACATAGGTAGTGTTTCAAGATTGGAGTTTGCCAACAAAGCATTTGAGATATGTGGTATTAAGGATATAAAAATTATTCCAATTACGCTTGATAAATTTAAAAGATTATCAAAGCCTCCTTTGTTTACGCCTTTAAATAGTGATAAAGCAAAAAAAATACAGATAAGAATGCCTAGGTGGAATAATGCCTTAGAAAGATTTTTAATCAAAAACAAGAATCTTTTTATATGAATAAAATTTCCCTTTGCGTAACATCGTATAATCGTCCTGACACATTAAGGCAATTGATAAATTCTTATCTAAGACAAAATTATCCAAATAAAGAATTAGTGATTTCAGATGATACCCCAAACAATAGTATAGAAAAATTAATTGCTGAATTTAGAAATGAGAAGACTATTAAGTATTTTCACAATCAACCAGGATTAGGATTTTCTAAAAATTTACTAAAATCTATAGAGAGAGCAACGGGTGACTATCTGATATTGTTAGGGGACGACGACGTCTTTTTTAGTAAGAGCGTATTGTCGGACTACGTAAAAGTTTTTGAAGAAAATCCATCGGTTGGTTTTGTTTATGCCAACCAAGTTAGATTTTCAAATGCAATGAAAATTGAGTATATTGCCAACTTCTCTTTAAAAAACAAGTTATTTAAAAATGGAAAAGAGGCGATGGAAAATATGTGGTTTAAGTCGATATTTATTGGTGGGATAGGAATAAGAAATTCAAAAGATATAGTAAATTATTATCCTAAAAAAACGATTTTACATCCACAGGTGGAACTTATCGGAAATATAATAGTTAAAAAAGATGCTTATATTATTGCTAAAAATTATATTGGTTTTCGTTCTCATGATGATCAAATTATCTTCCGTGCCTTAAAGGATAAAAAAATACGTCAGGAAGGAGAGCACGTTACAGTCGAGTTTTTTGACATTTTTATTAAACTTAAAAAGAAATATAAACTGAAATTAGATTTTGATTTTTTGGGTAAACAGCTATCGGAATTACAGATAATAATGATGTTTAAGGAAAAAAGCGTTCTCGGCAGTAGAAGCATGGAGGAAAATTATCTGAAATTTTGTGAAATCTATAAACAAGCTAAGAATTCCTTTAAATTTAGAGCAGCATTTATTCTTGCCAAAATATTGCCTGCAAGCAGTATAGTTTTTTCTAGAAAGCTGTCGTTCTACTTAATATTCCTGATTAAAGGTAGAAATTATCCTAAATTGGAAAGACAACTCGTTGCAATGATTTCTGACTAATTATGAAAATTATATTCTCACCGTGCCATTACGTGTTTGATGATGGAGAAAGAGGATCTGAATTATCCTGGGCATATAAGATTGCGGATATTATTGCCTCAAAAAATCAAAGTTCGATAGTAGTAACCGGTTTTAAAAATTTAATCAAAGAAAAAAAATACAAAATAGTTGAGCTACAAAAAAATAAAAAGAATGTCGATTTAGGAATTTTTAATGCGTTTAAATTTAGTTTACAATATTTTAGATTTACCTATCTTGCAGTGAAAAAGGAAAAATTTGACGTCTTGCATCATGTATTGCCTTTTGGGATTGATAGAACATTTAATTTATTTTTTTTGTTGGGAGACTCTTTTAAAATCCCTAAGATAATAGGGCCTGTTCAAAGTCCACTGCCATTCTACAAGGACAATCTGCATGATGCAAAAGTAAAAAAAGAAAATTTTTCTCACGATATATATAACAGATTAATAGTTTTAATCTTGCATCCGTTGCTCAAATTCTTATCAACTAGTACATTAAGAAAGGCAGACAGAATTATTGTCATTAATGAGATTACCAAGAAAATATTATTATCTAGGGGTATTGATGCCAAAAAAATCGTGATAATTCCTCCCGGAATTGATTGTAGTCGTTTTTCAGGGAATGCATACATGCAAGTCGTTGATAAAGATAATCTAGAATTAATAGCAGTTGGTGGTTTAATAAAAAGAAAAGGATTTGACCTAATCATTAAGGCAATCGCTGAAGTTGTCAAAACAAATAAGAATATTAAGTTAAGAATTCTTGGCGATGGTCCGCAGAGGAAAGATCTAGCTAATTTAGTAAGAAGCTTATCCGTTGAAAAGTTTGTCGTGTTTGAGGGGCGATTGTCTCATCGCGAGATGGGAGGTCGTTATAAAAAATCGCAAGTATTTATAAACATGAGTAGGGCGGAGGGTTTTGCAACGGTTTGCCTTGAGGCAATGGCATCAGGGCTAGCGATCATTAGCTCAAAGGTAGGAGGATTTAATGATGCAATAAAAAATGGAGTAAACGGTTACTTGGTTGAGCAGGAAGATTATATGGAGTTGTCAAAATGTATAAAGCGCTTATTGGAAAATGAGCACTTGATAAATAAGATAGGCCAGAAAGCCAGAGAAGACGCTGTTAAGAAATATGATTGGCAAAAGGTTATAATTCCTCAATATTTAAAAATTTATCGAGAAGTAATAAATAAGAAGACATGAGAAACCGTTTATTCATAATATTGCTAATTTTAATTGCGTTTGTGGTGCATCACGAATGGATAACAAATCTTTCTGTATTAACTTACGGAGATTGGCATAATCAGGCCCTGGAGACATTAAAACAATTTGTATCTTTTCCATTCATTTGGAATACGGGTGCGCTTGGAACAGTAGATATTGGTGTCTCTTTTTATCCATTTAATTTTCTTTCGGGTTTATTGGCTCAGCAAGGAATACAGTACGGCGTCATCGAGCGAGCGCTTTTTATGTGGCCGATTATTATCGCCTTTCCCGTGTTTAGCTATCTACTCATAAAAAAAAATGTTCATAATTCAGTTGCGGCAATCATAGGGTCATTTGTTTATTCGTATAATACGTATTTTTCCGAGATAAAAACAGGACATTTAACATTACTAATGTCATATGCCTTAGCGCCTTTAGTTTTTTTATGTTTTCAGAAAGCCTTGGAGAAGAAAGACATTAAATACGCATTGTTAGCGGGAGTATTTGGATTTATTGCCAGTTTTTACGAATTTAGAGGATTTTATATTTTGTGTCTTATATTATTTTTTTACTTTATCTACTATTTGTTTGTCATTGAAAGGGTAAAGAATATATATGGTTTTATAAAAACCTCATTTTTTGCAGGCTTGCCTGCATTTGTATGTCTATTGCTAAATCTATATTGGCTTTTGCCGTTTGAGAAAACAGGAGTATTAAGCTCGAATATAATATTTGATAGAAGCTTGTTCGGTAATGAGTTTTTAAATATTAATTATGCTATTACATTGTTTCATCCCTTTTGGACAGGTTCTAAGACGGCAATATTCGTTGTGCAGAATATTCCTATATACTTTTGGTTAATTCCGTTGTTTGCTTTTCTTGGTCTTTTTTTGAACAGGAAAAATAAAAATATATTGTTTTTTGGACTAGTCTCAATTCTAGGAATTTTTCTGACTAAACAAGTGGGGCACCCTTTTATTGACGTATATCTTTGGTTGTATAAACACTTTCCCGGATTTAACGCTTTCCGAGAAGCAAGCAAATTTTATTTTGTAATTGCATTTGGTTATTCTATTCTAATTGCGGACTTTATTAATTGGATTTGGAAAAATTGGAAAAATACTAAATGGCAAATAATTGGAAAATATGCTCTAACCATCGCGATTGCTGCTATTTTTTTATGGAACACAAAGCCATTTATTACCGGCGAAATTGCCACTCTTTTTGTCCCAAGACAAATACCGGCTGACTATTTAGTGGTTAATGATTTTCTTTTAAAACAAAATGATTATTTTAGAACTCTTTGGATTCCTGGAAGTTCAAAGTGGGCAGTTTATACAAATGATCATCCAGAAGTGAATATAACAGACATTATTGATGGCGCATGGAATTATTCCATAAAGGATAAGGAGAGTGATAAGATTACGGAAGCGGAATTATCTATTGATTCGTTGACCTTTTCTTATTCAAGTAATTTTCTAAATCAGTCTTCGATAAAATACGTTATGGTTCCCCTAGAAGATAAAGCAAACGATGATGATTTTTTTGTTTACGGTAAATCGAGGCAATACTATATTAATAAATTAAATAAAATTAGTTACGTACATAAAATAAATATCGGAACTAAAGACATTGTTGTTTATGAGAACGCTAATTATAAACCGCATATTTATGCTACGAATAATCAGGAATTAATAAACAAAAACCAGGAGTATAAAACTGTAAATTTTAAATTTGTTAATCCAACGGAATATGAAATTAACTTAAAAAATATTGCCGGACCTACGTATCTTAATTTTAGTGAGGCATACCATCCAAGTTGGAAATTAAGAGTAGGACAATTTAATTGGCTTGATGTTTTGACGAAAAAGAATTATTTTCTTCCGGATAAATATCATTTTGAAAACGATGCATCTCTTAATTCTTACCTCATAAATCCAGAGACAGTTTGTAAAGTTAGTAATGTTAAAAGTTATAAAGTTGAGAACGGCTGTGTTCGAAACAAGGACGGAAGCTATGATATCTCCGATATTACTTTATATTTTGCTCAGCAAAGCTACATGTATTTAGGATTGATTATTAGCGGGGGAACTTTGATTATTGTTCTTTGTTTATTGTCCTTTACTTTCGGGAGAACCATTTCCAGCCGAGCTGGATTTCATTTCATTCGACATGAAAGAAAAAAATAAAAACATATTCGATAATAAGCTCTTTAGGTTTGTAGTTATACCCATAGCTCTTTTGGCATTGTGGCTTGGCTTAACTTGTCTTTATATAATCACTTTTGACACCAGTCTTTCGGTTTTATCTTATATTCACGGAAGAGAGTCTTTTAGTAAACTTACCTACAATAAATTACTTAAGGGAGATGAAATTGCCGGTCAATTTAAAGCGGTTGAAAATAATTTGGGAATTGTTTCGGTAAAATTCCAGACTTTTATAAGGCCTCCTTACTTAAGCGAAGATACATTAGTTTTTAGAATAAAAGAAAAAGGCAAGTCTAGCTGGTTTTCCGTAAATAAGTATAGAGATGGATTAATGTACGATGCAGAGCCATTTCCTTTTGGTTTTCCCAAGATCGCCGATTCTAAAGGGAAAACTTATCAGTTTGAAATTCAATCGTTAAACGGTGACATAAATAATTCAATCGCTTTAAGCGACAGGGGGCAAAATTTATTTAGTAAATATCAGGTCTCCAAGACATTACTGTTGCATAATAAAAAAGAATTTGGAATATTCATAGTCAAGAAATTTATAAGCGCCATGCTTACTACAGATGTTAGATTTTCTTCGTTCATATATTTATTGCCATTCTTATTTTACCTACTTTGGATCTCTCCGTTTGGAAGAGTAGTAGTAGATCCGCTTACGAAAAAAATTAGCAAACTTGCGGCAAAAATTGCGAATGATAAGTTTCTTAAACCATCTATGCCCATTTTTGAATTGACGAAAGACATTGTTGTACATAATCTTCATTGGATAATAATTCTTGTGGTTTTGATAGATATATTTATTATTCAACTAACTAACGATACTATTTATTTGATAATAATTGGCCTTTGGATAGCAGTATTAAAGGCATATAAGATGCAAAGTAAAACAACATTTGCGTTAGCATTAGCGCTACTCGTAATTCCGCCAGTATTTTTATTTTTCAAAGACGGAGCAACTGCGGAAAAGGGAGCAATATGGGCGTATATATTTTTGATTGCCGGAACTATTCAGGCCCTACTGGAGCTACGCAGTAGTAAGAATTGAGAATTATGAAGTATGATATAAGAGTTGAAGAAGCTAGCTAATGAAAAAGATTAAATGGGTTGTATAAAATGTAGATTTATAGCACAATGTGTGTCATAATATAGCTATGCAACTAAAGAAAAATACTAAGCTTCCTGAATTTATAAAACCCTATTTCTGGGATGTGTCATTTGAAGAGCTAGAGATAAAAAAGCACTCTTTTCTTATCATAAAACGAGTATTAGACAGAGGTAATTTGCACGCTATACAGTGGTTGGTAAAAACATACGGGAAAGATGCAATTAAAAAAGTGGTTATGGAAACGAAAGACCTTGCACGCCCTACGGGCAATTTTTGGGCAGACATGCTTGATCTTGATAAAAGCAAGATACTATGTTTACAAAAACCTTACTCCCCGATACATTTCGGGCTATCCAGCTAATTTCAGATGTACCTGAAATTAAAAAAGCATACCTTGTCGGAGGTACTGCGTTATCGCTTCAAATCGGGCATCGAATTTCTGTTGATCTTGATTTTTTTACGAGTCAAGAGTTTAGCGAAAGAGAACTATCAGTAAGACTTACGACTTTACCGGAATTTAAGTCAGATGGAGTTACTCAAGGAACTATTTGGGGAAAAATTGGCCAGACAAAGTTTAGTATGTTTTATTACAAATATCCATTGCTTGAACAAACAGTGTTATTTGGAGGAATTCAGTTGGCAAGTCTTGCAGATATTGCGGCCATGAAAATCCATGCGATTGAAGATAGGGGAACCAGACGAGATTTTGTGGATGTCTATTTTCTCTCAAAAAAGTATACGCTTGAAGAGATGCTTAATTTTTATCAAAAGAAATATGCAGTTCTAGAGGATCACTTGTATTCTATTCTTCGTTCCCTAGATTATTTTGAGGATGCAGAACGAGAACAGCAAATGCCACAAATGCTGGTTGACGTAAATTGGGAAAAAGTAAAGGAATACTTTGAGAAAGAGACTCGCCGGCTCACAGAAAAAAAACTAATATAACTCCCGCCATAATATGAAAAAGATTAAATGGGTATTGTTATTCCTTATTCTTTCTTTAGCGTTCCTTTTGGGAGCGAGAATGATTTTAGCGGGGGACTTCTTTTATCTTTTTGACCAGGCCAGAGATTATCTTTTGACGCAAAGTATTGTTCAAACACATTCGCTTGCTTTAATTGGCACGCATAGCGGATTAGGCGGGTTTTTCCATGGTCCTCTGTGGCTGTATATGCTTGCTCCGGTTTACATTTTAGGTAAAGGTAATCCTTTTACGTTTACTTATTTCTATATCGGCTTACAGCTTTTTACGATATTCATCGCTTACTTAGTGGGCCGAAGGCTGTACGGGAATAAAGGCGGACTTTTAATTTCGCTTTTAATAGCTTTGTCTCCCGTAACTTGGGGTTCTGTCCCTAACACAATCGGAGTAAACGTTGAGCCATTGGTATTCTTAGGTTTGTTCTATTTTCTAATTAAATTTATAAGAGGAGAGAAAAATGCTTTTATTTTCGCAGCTTTTTTTGCCGGACTTTCTTTGCAGTTTGAAACCGCGCTGCCTTTGGTTTTAATGCCTATGATGGTAATTTCGTTTTTCCTTAATAGGCAAGCTATTAAGGACCTGCGGCTTACCGTCTTATGTCTTATCGCTTATATATTATCTGTTTCGTCTTTTATCTTATTTGATCTAAGGCATAAATTCCTGATGACCTCAGCGGTTATATCAGCCTTCACTGCGCATGGGCCAAAAGGAAAAGACTACTTGAAGCTTTCGGACCGAATTCCCGCCCACATCAACAGTCTTTGGGGAGTTTATAAAAGCTTATTGTTTAACGAAAATATTTTGTTGAGTTTATTTTTCGTAGCCATTTTACTTTTTGGCATCATTTTGTTCATAAAAACAAAACAGAAATACAAAAAAGAATTTTTCTTCCTACTGCTATTTCCGATTTTAACTTATGCGTTGTTTATGGGCTATGCGTATCCCATTTATGGGCCGTATGTGTTGGGACTTTTAATTCCGGTTGCGCTTTCATTTTATCTAGCGATGTGCGAAGCCTGGAAAAATGCTTTCGGCAAAGTTTTAGTAATTATTTTTTTCGCGTTTACATTTCTGGCTGTTTCTTCAAGTTTGCAAAACCAATATCTCAAAACTTATCCGCGCAGCGATTCGGCCGGTTCTTATTTAAATCAAAAAGCGGTTGTTGAGTGGATTTACGAAAACGCCGGAAGCGGCGTTTTCGGTTACTTTGTTTATTCAACGTCTACTTATACACACGGACCGGATTATTTAATTTCATGGTACCATAAGAGTCATCCGACGATCCTTTTTGAAAGCAAAAAAGATGTTATCACGTACCTGATTTTGGCTCCGCATATGACGGGAGATAATGGAGCTTATGATTTCTGGAAGAAAAATGTTTTGCATATTGGAAATGAAGATAAAGTGCTCTTGACGAAAACATTTGCGGGAGGGATAATTGTTGAGAAATTGGAAATTGGCAATAAAGAGCCGCCGGTTGACCCGAATTATTACCAGGGGTTATTATTTCGCTAGCTCAAGATAATGGAATTAATTCTATTTTATATTTATTTTATTTTCGCCTCGCTTCTGGCATTTTATATTCCGGGGAAAGTTGTTTTGGGCACTCCAAAAAATTTATCGAAAATTGGAGATTTTGCAGTCTCGTATATTCTAGGAATTGTTTTATGGGGATGGCAAGGATACGTATTTGGCTTTTTACATCTTCGTAACTTAAGCTATTTATATCTTTTAGTTTTCCTTCTTCTATTTTTAAGAAAGAAATATTTTTTTGTAAAAATCCCTAAAATTAATTTTAAGAAGATAGATTTAATTAGCTTATTAATTATTTTGGTAGGAATTTTTAGCCAGACATTCCAATTTATAAAAATCGGCCAAGTCAAACCTCAGGGAATTTTTATGATTGCTAATAATTCCGTTGATGCTGTCTGGCATGCATCGCTTGTTACGGAGTTAGTTAAGCACTTTCCTCCTTTTGAGCCGGGGATGTACGGAGTTAATTTAGTCAATTATCATTTTTGGTTTAATTTTGTTACAGCAGAATTAGTAAGAGTGTTTAATTTGCCTGTATTAAGTACCATGTTTTCAGGGATGTACGTACTTGTACCCATACTGCTTGGTTTAATTGGTTACGCTTTAGCGAAAATAATTTACAATAATAAGTTTTTTTTAAGATTGTTTTTATTTTTGTTGTTTTTTGCAGGAGATGCTTCATTTTGGGCGATGGGTTATTTTGTTCATGTATTTAATTTTAATGCGGGTTGGATATTTGAAGATGCCAGTAAATTTATGGATATTCCAGGAAGAGGAATTGCAGAAATTATTTTTTTTGCCGGGCTTTATCTTCTAATCGCAAACAAAGAAAAGCTATCCTTTAAAAATATTTTTTTCCTAGGAATTTTATTTGGCAGTCTTTACAGTTTTAAAGTTTACTTTGGAATTTCCGTATTAGTTGGATTATTTTGCTTAAGTATTTTTAAACTAATAAAAAAAGAATTTTCATATTTTGGGATATTAATAATTGCTTCAATTTTTACGTTATGTCAGTTTCTTCCTTTTAACTCTTCCTCCGGCTTATTTTTCCTGCCTTTAGATATGCCGCGTGAGTATTTTGTGCAAGCAGCTTATAAAATGACATGGATTGATTTAAGGCTGGAAATTTACAGACAACATAGTAATTACTTCCGTTTGGTTGAATATTTTTCGCTAATGACAATTGGATACTTAATTTTTCAATTTGGCACTAAAATAATTGGATTAATTCCCTTAAAGAGAAATATTGTTAAATTAAATCCTGATATTTCCGTGTTTTTATATTCAATATTGTTTGCTTCTCTCGGTTTTGGACTTTTTTTCTATCAAAAAGTGGGCGGAGCAAACATTTACGAATTCTTTTTAGTTAGTTCTATGGTGTTGGTAATTTTAACTTCTCTAACTCTTTCTTTGTATTTACCCAAAAATAAGATTGTAACTTTTGTTTTGATTCTTGTTTTTTTAATCATAACGCTTCCTCGATGGGTTTATTCCGTAACGGATTATGCAAAAACAGAATATTTCTCAGGTTTTCATGGGGTAACAAATCAGGAGCTTCAGATTTATAATTATTTAAAAAATTATAAGGATAATTCGAGCTTACTTGTTTTGGGAAAAGTAAATTATACCGCTGTTTCTTCGATTATGAGCGTACTAACAGACAAAAACATTTTTCTTTTGGGAAGCGGAAGTCTTGGTCAAACAAATGTTTCGGAAATAGAAAGAAGAACAAAGGTTGTTGATTTTGTTGGAAACAGCAATAATGATCAAGCAGTAATTGAAATTTTAAAGAAAAATAATATTAATCTTTTATATGTTTTAAATGATTACAATAAAGAATCAAAAATAAGAAACAATAGGTATTTAAGAATGATATTTTCGAATAGTTTAGGTAAGATATATATTATTAAACAATAATGATGAAAAAAAAGTATTTATTATTTATCGTTTTGTTAATTCTTACACTGATTCCGCGCTTTGCGTTTTTAAATAGTGTTCCCGCGGCAATCAATAACGATGAGCTTCATTACACATTAAACGCGAAATCATTCTTTGCTACAGGTAAGGATATCACCGGGAAAATTTCACCTTTAGACGTATTGTTGTTTAAATATCCCGGTGGCGAAATGTTTCAAGCAGAACTTCCTTATTTTTTGGAAATGCCGATATTTGGTCCATCCAACTTCTCATTGGCAGGTCTTGAGTTGCCCAATGCAATACTGGGCGTTTTAACAGTAGCGCTTGTTTTTCTAATTACTAAAAAGCTGTTTGATGAGCAAACTGCCTGGGTGGCCGGGTTTATTGCTGCTATAAATCCGTGGTTAATTTTTGTCAGCAGAACTTCATACGAAGCAGGAACCGCAGTGCCATTTTTCTTAGGGATTATTTATTTACTTTTAGTGCTCAAGGGCCGGAGGATTTTATTAATAATTCCGGTTCTTTTTCTGGCTTTTTATTCCTACATTGGAACTAAACTGATTTTTGTTCCGTTTATGCTTTTAAGCATTTCGTATGCTTATTTTTATGTAAATAAAAGGAAATTCTTGAAACAATATTTACTGCTTTTTATTCTGTCTTTGCTGCTGACGCTGTTTTTCTTTTTTCAAATTATCCATATCCCCGGCGCTAGAACAGCGGAAATCTTAACCCCAAACGATCCCCGAATAGTTAAGCAAGTAAATGCGATGAGAGCAACAACGGTAAATAATCCTCTAATGAGCATATCGGAGAATAAATATTATCTTTATTTAACAATACTGACAAAAAACACTTTTAATGCGTTATCTCCTTATTATCTTTTTGCAGGAGGAGATTACTTTTATCTAATTGGAGCTCATGGATTATTTTATTATGTCGACGTAATTTTTCTTGCGATCGGTTTAATGACAATTGTTGTTAAGAGAAGAAAAGAATTTATTTTTTTAAGTCTGCTTATTGGTTTATCCTTAGTGCCTCAAATAATTCATGAGCCCTATGGGGCAGGGAATTTTACCCCTCATATCACGTTATTAATTCCGTTTTTAATCCTGCTTATTTCTTTTGGAATAAGTAAGAGTTTGGAATTAATTAAAAACAGAAAATATAAGTTTGTGTTTTTAGCCTGCCTTGTTTTCGTTTATATATTTTTATTTGCGGCTTTTTTAAATACTTATTTTTTCAGGTTTCCCTTGCAGGAGGGTACATTTGAAATGCAAAACCGAACGCTTTCGAAATATATTTCTCTTGCAAAAAGTGATCAACAAGTTACCGCTTATGTTTCTAACCCCGCACTGGTTTTTAAAGAGTTTCTTTTCTATTCCGATAGCTATAACAACGGTAATGCCGAAGCGTTGAATAGCGCTATGAGAGAAGGCAAGTTTTCCGTTAAAAACGTTTCTTTTTTGTCTTGTGATAAATCTTCGATAATTCCGAAGAAGAGCTTAGTAATTGATGATGTGATGTGCGGCAGAAAACAAGATGGCGCGTTAAATATTGTTCAGCTATCTGACAGCGGAGCAAGATATTATATTTATAATGACAAATTGTGCAGTAAATATGAATTGCCTCAATACGTATCAAACTTAAAATTAGCGGATTTTAATATAGAAAAGCTATCCACCCAGGAATTTTGCCAAACCTTTATTGTTTCCTATTAAGTTTTATTTTTTTACAGGAGGAATAATAATATCCTGGCCATCTTTGGGTTGGCGGGAAATTAAGGTTCTAATTATTGTTCCTTTTGCATTTGTTAAAGATAATGTTCCGCCGTTATATCCGCTTAGCTTACTATCGTATTGTTTTTCGAATCCACTAATTCCATGATAATCCGAGCTGCTGTAAATCTTAGTGTCATGCTCATCATACTCAGTGTTTTTAATCATTCCGGAATAAAGGCGGGATGCGTAAGGAGTAGTTTGAAGGCCGGGATATGAATTTAATTCATTTTGTTGTTTAGGATTCATGAGAACAAAAATTGTCGTGATAGGAATATAAGTATTAGGTAATGGATTTTCCAGATATGCGTTCTGAAGATATACGGTTGTTTGGGAAAGATTATTTAACAATTTAAGCATTTGCGGTTCGCGTTTTGTGTCTATTTTGCTGGGATTAATACTGATAAGCATGGTTGTTATATCGGAAGCAAGAAGATCTCCCTCGGTATCATGAATAGCGCCTCTTTTCCCCGGCATAATATTTACGGTGAATTTATCGCCCGGCTTAAATGAATTTAATAAAAGATTCCAGCTCCAAATTATTTTCCATTGCCCATTTTCTTTAGTAAGATTGATTGTTTTTTGTTCGGAAAATTTCCCTAAATCCTGGGTTGTGTAAGTCGTTAGATACTTGACTTGGCCTTTATTCCCGATTAGAGGAATTGAGCGGGAAAGCTCTTTAAAATTAACCTCTACGATTGAGGCATCTATAAATGCTTGTTGTGCAATTTTCCTAAATTGCATCTCGGAATAAATTCCTCGACTTGCGGTTGAAACATCTTCTTGGTAAATGTCTTGGAAATACTGGTGAGAAAAATTATATTGGAAGCCTTGTAGCGTATTGTCGGCCGAGGGAAGAAGCAAAAACGCAGAATAAATTAATCCGCTGATTGCAATAATTACAAATATCCCTAAGAAAACAGGTTTAGCAGCGTATTTTTTAAAAAATTGAGCTGCGAATATGTAAAGAAATGGAATAACCAAAACCAAATAGCGGGCGTAAGATGGTACCAATGTATATATAACCAGAACCGTTAGGAAAAATATTGCCAGTCCTTTTAAAAATAGAAGGGATTTTTTTTGAAGTAATACTTTTAATGTCTGCGCTAAACCGGCAAGAGCAACAATGGGTAAAAGCGGCCACCAGTTGCCAATTTTCGTCAGTTGTCCCGTAACGACATTCGGAAAATAACCGATTAAAAGCGATTCCCAAATAGATAGCGGAAATAACTGATTATGTCCGGAGTAATAAATAGAAGCCATATATTTATGCAGTTTTAAATAATCTACTAAATTATGTCCCAACTCAAAATATCTAAAATAAGGCGCAAGAATCCCAATTGCAAAACCGATTGCCATGGGGAAAAATTGCCTAAAATATTTTTGTTTGTATAGATAAATGGATTCAAGAACAATAATAATCGGCAGAAGCAGCGGGGGTTTGGTTTCAGTAAAAAGCCCAAGTGATAATCCGCTAATTAAGAAAAACAGAAATTTAAACTTTTTATTTTTAACAGCATATAAAAGAAAAATAAGATGCAAAAGCAGAAAAAATAATTGCGGCAAATCCAAGAGGGTAATTGTAAAATTAGAAAAAATAAATGGCTCCAGGGTAAAAAGCGCTGTTGTCATTAACGCAAGTTTTTTATCCTTAAGTAATTCCAGCGTAAGTAAATAAAAACAGAGTACTGTTCCTATTCCTATAATAAGCTCACTAAAAACAGGATTTTTAAAAAAGAGAATTGATAATCCAATTAAGTAAATTCCGACAGGTGGTTTATTGGAATTAGTTGCTTCGATGCTGTCTCCTTGGATAAGACGGTAGCCGGCATAACTGTAGATTCCGTCATCGCCGATGATGCGCTGGGAAACAGGTAGTGTCCATTGAGAGTGTTCAAACCGGTCTTTCCAGTAGCTTGGGTCATAGCTTTGGAGAAATGATGCTCTTTTAAAATAAGCAATTTGCGTAAATTGAAGAACAATAATAATGAAGCAAAAAATAAGCAGCCAATTTTTTTTCAGGAAAGTTTTTAATAAATTCATTTTTCGGTAAAACGCAGAATTATTATGAGTATACTTTAAGTTAATTATGCTTGGCAAGTCGACCGTTAGGGAGATCGGGAGTTGGCTTTAGTGCCCAAAGAATGATAAAATACAAACGAAGTTCATAAAGTTAAAAGTTTATAATGTTCATAAAGTACTTTAAAAACTTTCGACTTTACAACTTTACAACTTAATAATTATGATTAGCGCAGTTGTTCCGGTTTTTAACGAAGAAGAAAGTCTTGAAAAATTTTACCCGGTTTTAGTATCGGCACTAGCAAAACTCGGTTCATATGAAATTGTTTTCGTTGACGACGGTTCCACGGACTCCTCTTTGGATTTAATGAAAAAGCTAGCGGATAAAGATAAAAACATCAGAATTTTTTCATTCAGAAAAAATCAGGGGAAAGCAGAGGCTTTAACCCTAGGCTTTAAAATGGCAAAAGGCGACTACATCGTTACGCTGGATGCGGATTTACAGGATAGGCCCGAAGAAATAGAAAATCTTTTAAAAAAACTTAAAGAAGGATTTGATTTGGTTTCCGGTTGGAGAAAAAACAGAAAAGACTCGCTTAAAACAAAATTATCCTCAAAGCTGTTTAATTCTATAATGAGCGCTTTTTGGGGAGTCCATTTGCACGATTATAATTGCGGATTAAAAATTTATACAAAAGATGCGGCAAAAAGTCTTAATCTTTACGGTGGCATGCATAGATTTATTCCGCTTTTGGCCGCCGGTAAAGGATTTGAGGTAACGGAAGTTCCGGTTGTGCACGAAAAAAGAAAATTCGGAAAATCAAAATACGGATTTTCAAAAATCTTTAAAGACGTACCGGATATGCTGTCAATGCTCTTTTTAACAAGATTCGCAAAGAAACCATTGCACTTTTTTGGATTCATCGGAGGAGTGGCATCGGGAATAGGTTCAATTATACTTATTTATTTATTGATTCTTCATTTAATTGGTCAAAGAATTGGAACAAGGCCGCTTTTAACTTTTGGAATGCTACTTGTTTTGGGCGGTTTTCAGATTTTATTTACCGGATTCTTGGCAGATTTAATATTGCACATTAGTTCGCAAAACGGGAATACGAATAGTAAAGAAGACAGGCTAAAATACAAAACCTAATAAATCACAAAATCAAACAACGACAATGCTTTCATTGTTTCCTCTTGAATTTTTAAATATGAACTCAGTTATTTTCTCCAACTTTCACGGTATCATGTTTTATTATTTCCAAAAATTTCCTCCTAGTCGATACTAGAAAAGATAGCTGTTTTGTATTCTCATCAGTTGGTTGTCCATTTTTTTCTTTAATCCTTTTTTCTTCTGCTTCCCACCCTTCTCCATGAGTTTTTCCTTCTAAGATTTTATCTACATCAAACCAATCAGGTGGAATATAAGTAATATTATTATTGTCTAGGCTTGGTTTAGTTTCCTTCTCTTTTTTCTCTTGTTTAATTTTTGCTGACACGTGATTCATGTAGCTTAATATGGTTTTAGGGTCTGGTTCCCACTCTTTTACGTAATGATTGTACCTCTTTGCGTGCAGACCTTCCCATATTAGTTTAGCCTCTTCAATTTTATCGAAACCCAATAGCCTTAGTATGCTTTCAATACCAAGTTCATTTAAATAAGCATTGGCCTTTTTAAAATATTTGGGATCGTCTACTGGAATTGGAATATTTGCATAAAGTTTTTCGTGCATTTCATCATGTGTTTCCTTAATGTCTTCGTAAAACTTTTCTGCATTTCTTCCTAAGTTATCTTTGTTATCCATAATGATCACCTGCCTTTAAAATAATCAATAATATCCCTCCATATTTAAGGCTACACTAATTCTGTCAAGTAATTTTATTTTTTCGAAAATTACCTTACGAAATGTGTTCAATTGGTATATCCAAAGCTACTATGCTAAAATTACATTAGCTTCAATATGAAGATAGCAGTAGATGTATCACAACTAGCATTCGAGAATACAGGGGTTTCAAACTATCTTAAAAATCTAATACAAGCATTAATTAGAGTTGATAGTAAAAACGACTATATTTTATTTTTTTCTTCGCTACGCAAAAACTTCCCTCAGGATCTAAATTTACCTGCCAAGGTTAAGGTGAAGACTTTTAGACTCCCTCCCACGGTTTTAGATATTCTTTGGAATAAGTTGCATATTCTGCCGATCGAGAATTTTATCGGTCCGGTTGATGTTTTCATTACTTCGGATTGGACAGAGCCACCCGCAAGAAAAGCTAAAAAAGCGACCATTCTTTATGACCTAATTGTTTATAAGTATCCGGAAGAAACTCATAACAAGATTGGTTTTAATCCTCTTAAACTTCTTATTTCTCCCAATATCGTGGCTTCACAGAAAAGAAAATTAAAGTGGGCAATAAAAGAATCCAGCAAAATCCTGTGTATCTCGGAGTCAACTGCGAAGGACGCAGAAGAGATTCTTGGAATTGATAAGAATAAATTAGAGGTAATATATGCAGGAATTTAGTTCATAAGGTTCATAAAGTACGGAGTTCATAAAGTACTTTATAACTTTAAAACATTATAACTTTATAAACTTATGTTGATTGGAATTGACGGAAACGAAGCAAATATTGCAAAAAGAGTAGGAATAGGCGAGTACGCGTTCGAATTACTGAGGCAATTCGAGAAATTTAAAATTTCAAATTTGAAATTTCAGATTTACCTAAAGGCAATGCCTTTAGAGCATATGCCCAAGGAAAGAGAGGGCTGGAAATATCAAGTTATCGGTCCTTCGAAAATATGGACGCAGTTTGCTTTACCGTTAGTACTCTTTTCCGAAAGAGCATTTCGTCTGAGGACTCAACCCTCTATTTTTTTTAGTCCGAGTCATTACGCTCCAAGATTTTCGCCTGTTCCAACCGCAATTTCAATTATGGATCTGTCGTTTATTCATTTTCCCGAGCTTTTTACCAAGCATGATTTGTATCAACTGACTAATTGGACAAAATATTCTGCTAAAAATGCCAAAAAAATCTTCACGATTAGCAATTTCAGCAGAGATGATATAATCAAAACGTACGGTAAAGATCCTAAGGATGTCGTTACTACATATCTTGGAATTAAACAGGAATTAAATATGGAAGAATTGAAGAAAAAGTTCGATATTGATGGAAAATATATCTTATTTGTTGGCACACTTCAGCCCCGGAAAAACATAGCTAAGTTGATTGAAGCGTTTTCAAAGATAAAAGATAAGGAGATAAAGTTAGTAATCGTTGGTAAAAAAGGTTGGCTGTGGGAAGAGATAGCGCAAGCGCCGGAAAAACATCATGTTGTGGAAAGAGTTAAATTTCTGGATTTTGTTGAGGATGAAGATTTGCCAAGTCTTTATAAAAATGCTACCTGTTTTGTGTTGCCGAGTCTTTATGAGGGATTTGGATTGCCGGTTTTGGAAGCAATGCAATACGGCTGTCCGGTTTTAATCAGTAATGTTTCCAGTCTTCCTGAAGTTGGTGGCGACGCAGCGCTTTATTTTGATCCGACAAATGCAGATGAAATTACGAAAAAAATCGATCAAGTTATCTCGGACGAAAAACTAAGGAACGAAATGGTAGAAAAAGGCAAAATCCAGGTTAAGAAGTTTTCCTGGGAGAAAACGGCTAAAGAAACTCTTAAAGTTTTGGAGGAATTAGGCAATGAAAGATAAAACAGGTCGAAGATTATCATTTTTAGAGATTATTAATAAACTTATTTTAAGGATAAAAACAGTATTTTGGGAATTAGTCTGTTGGAAATTAGCAGTTACAGGTTATATTCCGTTCCATTGCATAAGGCGATTTGTTTACCGGTGTTGGGGAATAAAAATCGGTAGCGGATCGGCGATTCATATGCATGCTTCATTTTATTATCCGCCGAACATTAAAATAGGGAGCGATACGATTATAGGAGAAAAAGCAGTTCTGGATGGTAGAGATAAATTAATCATAGGTGATCACGTTGATATAGCCTCTGAAGTAATGATTTATAATTCGCAGCATGATACCACAGCCGAACACTTTGCTGCGGTTGAAAATGTTGTTTCAAAACCGGTTGTTATTGAAGATTATGTTTTTATCGGGCCACGGGCAATAATCTTGCCCGGCGTAACCGTTCATAAAGGCGCAGTAGTAGCAGCCGGCGCGGTTGTGACAAAAGATATTCCGGAATTTATGATTGTCGGAGGAGTTCCTGCCAAAGAGATTGGGCAAAGAGAAAACAAAAACCCAAATTATAAACTTGGCAGGGCCGCTTGGTTTAGGTAAAACGAAGTTCATAAAGTTAAAAGTTCATAATGTTCATAAAGTACTTTACGAACTTTCGACTTTACAAACTTTATAACTCGTATGGATTTATCAATAATTATTTTAAATTACAATACCAAAGATTTAACCGTTGATTGTTTAAATTCAATTTGCGATCAGTATAAGCCGGAATTGGAGAAAGGTCTGTTTGAAATAATTTTGGTTGATAATGCGTCAAATGATGATTCCGTTAAGAAATTCACAGACCTTAAGGTGCAAATTCCAAATGTGAATATTATTGAAAGCAAAGAAAATTTGGGTTTTTCCAAAGGCTGTAATTTAGGCGCTGAAAGCGCTAAGGGCGATTATCTTTTATTTTTAAATTCAGACACGGTAATAAAAGATCAGGGATTCATAAAAATGGTTGAATATCTCAAAAAAGATAAAAACTCAGGTGTTTTGGGAGGAGCATTAAAAAATGAAAATGGCACAAATCAATCTTCCGCCGGAAAATTTTATGATCTTTGGAATTTATTTTTAATGATGCTGGGTTTTGAACGCTTAGGATTCTTAAGAAGTAGTCCGAAAGCAATTGAAAAAGTTGACTGGGTAAGCGGAGCATCCTTAATGATTAAAAGAAAAGTGTTTAAAATAATCGGCGGATTTGAAAAGGAGCTGTTTATGTATGGTGAAGATATGGAATTATGTTTCCGGGCCAAAAAAAACGGATTTGCAACTTATTTTTACCCTGAAATTATGCTTTTCCATAAAGAAAGAGGTAGTAGCAATAGAGGCTTTGCGATTTATAATATTTACAAATCAATCCTTTTCTTTTATGAAAAATACAAACCCAATTGGCAATATAAAATTGCCGGATTTATATTACACGCAAAATCTTTTATACTTAACACAATCGGAATTTTAACGCATAATAAGTATCTGGCCGAGACTTATGGGAAAACTTTGGAACTTTTTTAAAAACAATTTATTAAAAATCGGAATATCTTTTCTGATAATTTTTATTCCGTGGTATCCGAAACTTCCAAGCGTACATATTGTTCATACATGGGTGTATATCAGGCTTGAGGATTTCTTTATATTACTGGTGGTTGCGATTTGGCTTTTGCAACTAATATTTAAAAAAGTTAAACTTCCGCCAAAGCTCTGGAGCGCAATCGGTTTTTATTGGTTAGCCGGACTTTTATCTTTAATTTTTTCAATTCTATTTATCGCCCCGCATTTGTTAAATTTTTTCCCAAGCGTTGCCGGGCTTTATTACATTAGGCACATCGAATATTTAATTCTTTTCTTTGTGGCTTTTTCAACCATTAGAAGCGTTAAGGACCTACGGGATTATTTGATTATATTGGGAATTGCGGTTATCGGATTTTCTTTGTATGCCATTGGGCAAAGGTTTTATCTTGATTTATGGAATATGTTTCCCAAGTTTTTTGAAAAATACTCTTTTTGTTTTCCGTCATTCCAAACAGGTAACGAAGAATTTGCCAAAGGAATTCCGCTTTGTCTCCCTAAAGACGCAAGGATAACTGCCACCTTTGCCGGCCATTACGATTTAGCCGCCTATCTTGTGCTGGTTATTCCAATCCTTGCAGGAGTAGCGCTATTTATTAAAAAAAGAATTTATCAAACATTGGGACTTTTTATGACGGGTGTTTCAATAATGGTTTTAATTCTTAAATCATCAAGAGATTCTTTTGCGGCTTATCTCGTAGGACTAACGGCGACTTTGGTATTACTTGGTAAGAAAAAATTTATTATTCCTTTTTATATTTTAAGCATAATTCTTCTTTTGACCTTTAGCGGATCAACTGCAAAAAGATTCTTAGATACTTTTAGGTTTGCGTCGGTCGTAACAAATAATCAAGGACAAGTGGTCGGAGAATTACCGTCGGACTTAAAAAATAAGGTTTCAAATAATATTATCGAAAATATTCCAACCCAGAATCTTCCGGCCGGAAGCGGATTCTTGGGTCTTCCCCAGCTGAATGCTCCGCAAACAACCAATCAGGCGGTAGTTCGATCGGCGCTATCCATCGCCGAAGCAAAAAGATTAAAGCTGGAAAACGGTGGAGTGGAAATATCGACGATTTCAGGCAGTTTTTTAGTTAGGAAAGTTTTGGTTTATGATATTTCTTTTACCACCCGGTTTCAGGCGGAATGGCCAAACGCCTGGAATGCATTCCTACGGAATCCACTATTGGGAAGTGGATTCGCCACTGTTACTTTGGCGGTTGATAATAATTGGTTAAGAATTTTGGGTGAAACCGGTCTTTTGGGACTTACAGCCTTTCTGTCAATATTCTTTGTTTTGGCATTAGTGCTAAAACAGGTTTTGCCGGATATTAAAGATAATCTTCCTAAGGCATTTCTGTTTGGAATAACCGGCGGAGTTTTAGGGCTTTTTATTAACGCAATTTTAATAGACGTGTTTGAAGCCTCAAAAGTAGCCGAAACTTTGTGGATATTATTAGGAATTGCGGCAGGCGTAGCTTTTCTTTACCGCAAAGATTTTGAATATAAAAAATATATTATTAAGATTTTGACATCACACATTTTTACCGTATTTTATTTATTCTTTTTAACATTAGTATTTTATCTTAAAAGCGTGGGAAGCTTTTTCGTTGCCGATGATTTTACGTGGTTAAAATGGGCGGCGAATACCAATCTTTCCGATTTGCCTAAACTTTTTGTAAACGCCCAGGGATTTTTCTATAGACCGATAGATAAAGTCTTAATGTTTTTCCTCTATACGCTTTTTTCATTCAGTTCTTCAGGATATCATCTGTCAATGCTTACTTTTAATTTCTTAAGCGCAATCGGAGTTTATATTATTGTTCAAAGACTGTTCAACAAAAAAATTCTATCTTTTATCGGTGCATTTATCTTTTTGTTCCTTCCATCGCAAGGAGAAAATGTCTATTGGATTTCCACCATCTCCAACAATCTTTCAACATTCTTTATTATCTATATGTTGATTTTTTGGATGAATTTCCGAAAAAGACAATCAAAATTAAATTACGTTTTGGCTTTAATTTTCGCAGCCTTTGCATTTCTGTCTTACGAAATTTCAATTATAGTTTTGCCGCTCATAATTCTTTTTGACGTATTTATAACAAAAGTTAAAATTGCAAAAATAAAGACAGTCTTAAATTATTTACCTTTTGCGTTATTGACGGTTTTATACCCAATTGTTAGATTACTTACTCACTCTGCTTTTTTTGGCGGCGACTATTCTTATAGCATTTCCCACCTAATCCCTAATTTTATCGGTAATACTATTGGTTATTTTGGCTTGATGATTTTTGGAGAACCGTTCCTGCCTTTATACACAGATGCCAGAAATATCTTCAAAGCGCAACCCCTATTTGTGGCAATATTATTGATAATTATAGTAATTATTCTAATTGCGGCTTTGTTTATAAAAAGAAAGCACTTATCCTCTATCTATAAAAATGAAACCGTAAGGCTTATTTTATTCTCAATTCTTTTTTCATTCGTAAGCCTTGTACCTTTCCTGGGCTTGGGGAATATTGCCGAAAGATATGAAGGGCTTGCGGCTGTTGGTTTTGCGCTTTTGGTCGTAGTAGTTTTTGCCGGAATTTCCGCTTTTGTAAAAAACAAAAAACTTCAAATATTGGTTTTAATTATTTTGACAGTTGTTGTGGGAGGATGGTCTTACTATCAAAACAGAATTGAAACAAACGAGTGGCATGAGGCAGGCAGAATTGCCAATAGAACGCTTGGATACCTAAGGTTGTATCATGACGGGAATCATCCTGATGCCAGCTTTTATTTTGTCGATCAACCTATCAAAAAAGCTCAGGCGTGGATATTCCCGGCAGAGTCGCTGTCGGACAGTATATGGTTTATTTACAGAGATGATACAATTAAGATTGAAAAGCTGTCGACTGTTCAAGAGGGAAAAGTAATTTTATTAACAACCGATAATTCCATGAATTTTGTTTTTGCTTTTGACAAGAATGGAAATATTTATGAAATTAAGTAGGAAAATCTTAAAAATAGAAAATTTAATATTGCTTGTTCTTTTGGTTTTAGGTTTTACAGTCAGACTTTACAGGTTTAATGGTCCGATAGCCGATTGGCATTCGTGGCGGCAAGCGGATACTTCTTCGGTCTCCAGAAATTTTGTTAACAAAGGATTTAATCTTTTACATCCGACATATCAGGATCTTTCAAACGTACCATCGGGTTTGGAAAATCCCAACGGATACAGGTTTGTGGAATTTCCTATTTACAACGTTTTTCAGGCAGGACTTTTCAAGCTCTCAAATGTTTTAACGCTTGAGGAATGGGGTAGGCTGGTGACTATTTTTGCATCGCTTTTTTCATCACTTTTTCTATTTGCCCTTATTAAAAAAAGATTCGGACGAATTCCCGGGCTTTTAACTGCTTTTTTCTTTTTGTTTCTGCCATTCAACATTTATTATTCCCGGACGATTTTACCCGATCCGTCAATGGTAACGGCTATTTTAGGTAGTACCTATTTTTTTGATAAGTGGCTGGAAAAAGAAAGACCTTCAGTATTCAGCTTCCACTTTTTGTTAGCTTTGCTACTGGCTGCGGTTTCTTTACTTTTAAAACCTTACGCTTTATTTTTTACTCTTCCGATGGTCTATATTGCTTATGAAAAATTTGGATTATTCGGATTGGTTAAAAAATGGCAGTTGTGGTTTTTCTTGATAGTCTCGGTTATTCCGCTTATTCTTTGGAGAGCGTGGATGACTCAATTCCCTGCGGGTATTCCGGCTAGCGCCTGGCTTTTAAACGGCGGTAATATTAGATTTAAAGGAGCATTTTTCTACTGGATATTTGCCGACAGGATTGGTCGTTTGATTTCCGGTTTTTGGGGAATCGCTTTGATAATTTTAGGCATATTGGGAAAATATACCAGAAAAAATTTTCTCTTTTTGTCATCTTTCGCGGTTGCATCCCTTGCGTATGTTACGGTTATTGCCAGAGGAAATGTTCAACATGATTATTACCAGATATTGATTATTCCGACCCTGGCAATTTTAATGGGAGTTGGGGCGGCCTCGCTTTTGGAAAAGGTAGACGGTTACAAAAAATTTGTTAATTACCTGGTGCTTTTGGTAGTTGTTCTTTTTGCAATATTTTTTGGCTGGTATTATGTTCGGGACTATTTTAATATTAATAATCCATCGATTGTCGTGGCGGGAGAAGCAGTGGATAAATTAACTCCTAAAAACGCCAAGGTAATTGCTAATTACAACGGGGATACCTCGTTTTTGTATCAGACAAAAAGAAGCGGTTGGGCAAGTTATGAAGAACCGTTGCCTCAGATGATACAAATGGGCGCGGATTATTTGGTTATCGCAAACCCGGTCGCTTCGGATCTAAATTTTGGGAAAACATACAAAATAGTTGCTCAGACATCTCAGTACATTATTTTTAATCTTAGGCAAAAACCATGAAGATTTTAATGGTTTCCTCATATCTTCCTTACCCTCTTTATTCGGGCGGGCAAATCCGTTTGTATAATTTGATCAAAAACCTTTCCGATAAACACGAGATAACCTTAATCTGTGAGAAAAGAGACAAACAGACGAAAGAGGATATCGAAGCGGTTAAGGCAATCTGCAAAAAAGTAATTACGGTACATCGCAAAAAACAGTGGAGTATCAAAAATATCGTAAAAACCGGATTTTCCATGGAGCCGTTTTTAGTGACGGGACACACCTCGGATGAAATGAAATTAGCAATTAAAGATGAGCTGGTCAGGGAAAATTATGATCTAATTCACGTTGAAACTTTTTATGTTTACCAAAATTTACCAAAAGTTTCCATTCCGGTGGTTTTAGTTGAACATAATGTTGAATACTTAGTCTACGACCGGTTCGCAAAGCTCGCCAATCCGGTTTTAAAACCATTACTTGCCTTAGATGTTTGGAAACTTAAAAAGGTAGAAGTTAATGTTTGGAGAAAAGTAGACAGATTAATTGCAGTATCAAATGCCGAAAGAAGAATAATGAAAAGGCCGGATATCGATGTGGTACCAAACGGAGTTGATACAACCATTTTCCGCATTAAAGATTCCTCAGTGCTTCCGGCAGAAAAGAGAGTACTTTTTATAGGAGATTTTAAATGGCTGCAAAATATTGATGCGGCGGAGAATATCTTAAAGCATATCTGGCCGAGTATCAATTTAAAAATTTCGGAATCTAAGGAAAAAATAAACGTCAAGCTGTGGCTCGTAGGCAGAAATATTCCAAACAGAATCAAAAATCTCGCCACCGGCAAAAACATCATTTTAGATGAAAATAATAAAGACGAAGCGTCCGAAATTTTTCAGAAAGCCTATCTTTTGCTGGCACCGATTCGAGCCGGCGGGGGAACAAGTTATAAAATAATTGAAGCCATGGCCAGCGGCGTTGGCGTGGTCACAACCAACTTAGGGATAGAGGGTTTGGAGGCAAAAAATAACATTCACGTCCTTTCTTCGGAAAATGAGGATGAAATGGCGGATTTAGTTTTAGACCTTGTTCGTGATCATAGTCTTTACAGAAAGCTGACTTTAAATGCCAGAAAATTAGTTGAAGAAAAATACGACTGGAAAATAATCGCCGAAAAGCTAAATTCAGTTTACGAATCTTGTTTATGATCTTCGACCTTACAATAATTATTGTTTCGTACAACACGAAAGACATTCTTAGGGAATGCATAGAATCTATTTATAAAACCGCAAGAGATTTAAATTTTGAAGTGATTGTAGTTGATAATGCTTCAAAAGACGGGACGGAAAAAGAAATTTCAAAACTCGAATTTCCAAATCTCAAATATATCCAAAACAAGGAAAACCTCGGATTTTCTAAAGCAAATAATATTGGCATAAAAGAATCTACAGGAAAGTACATTCTATTTCTAAATCCCGACATTGTGGTTCACGAAAAAACTTTGGAGGGTATGGTTAATTTCATGGATCAAAGCCCCAAGATTGGTGCTTCGACCTGCAAAGTTGTTTTGACAAACGGAAAGATTGATGATGCTTCTCACCGCGGTTTTCCAACACCCTGGAATGCGCTGACGCATTTTTCAGGTCTTGCAAAATTGTTCGGTAATTTAAAACATTTCGGAGGATATAACTTAAAGCATTTGGATTTTTCTAAAAGCCATGAGATAGATGCTTTGGCCGGCGCTTTTATGATTGTGAGAAGAAAAGCCGGAGAAGAAGTTGGCTGGTGGGACGAAGATTATTTTTTCTACGGAGAAGATTTGGATTTTTGCTATATGCTAAAGCAAAAAGGCTGGCAGATTTATTATGTGCCGGATTTTAGTGTGCTGCATTATAAAGGTGTCTCCGGAGGTTTAAAAAAAGTTTCTAAAGATATGACAACAGCAGACAACGAAACAAAAAAAAGAGCGACAAAGGCGCGTTTCAACGCCATGCGGATTTTTTACAAAAAACATTATGAAGACAAATACCCGTGGATTCTAACTCGATTAGTCTACTTAGGAATTTCCCTTAAGCAATTCACTTCTTAAGAAATGTTATCTGCTTCCTCTAGATGTAATAGTTCCTGCGTTAAAGATGTTTCTGCTTCAGGTGTGGGACTTTGTTGATCCCCAAGCGCTCCGGTTTCCACAAATCTTTGCAATAAAGGTATTAACGCACGAGCTAGATCTTGGTGTATAAATATGCTTGTTGGTGAATAATCTGATGGACCGATGCGGCCCAATATAATTGTTGGTGGAAGAGTCATTTCAGTTTCTCTTATTACACATCTTGCGCTGAATGTGTCGTTAAATTCTCCCCGAAGTAAACCTTCCGATGTTAATTTTAGTTCAATTCCAGGTTTATCTGGATTAGAAGTTGTGTCTTCAGGGTTTGCTGGGTCGATCGAATCTCCTGTTTTTGTTTCGCTTGACATAATTTTGGAATTATAACAAATGTATGGGCAAAATACAACTATGGGTCATATTTTAATTGCGATTTCCTAAATAGCGTTAAAGTGAGTGGAATGACGTATCTACTTTGTAAAGAGACATACCGTTCGTATATAGGTTTTTAACAATAGATAGCTGATTAAAACAATTATTTTTCTCCGGTAAGACTACGTACGAGACTTGAATTTCTTTAAGTAATTTTATCGCATCATCCTTGCGGCAGCTGTTTATCGATTTTTGTAAAGAAAATATTTCCTGCTTTCTTTTGTCATAGATGTTTTGTAAGTTTGAGTAAATATTAAGCTCTCCTTCGTAGTAGACGTTTCTTCCTGTTAATGCAGAGTAGATTGGTTGCTTGATGAAACTAGTTGGCAAAAATAATATGGCACTTTCTTTGGGAACAATTTTTGTAACGGTATTATAGAAAACTAATTGTCTGTTGGAAATTACTATCACGGACGATTTGCCAAAATAGCTCGATATATAGCTTAAGTTGGCCGGCAGAGAAAAAATAATAAGAACAAAAATAATTACAATTTGAAATATATGATTTTTGTTTCTAATAATTTGGTAAGCAACAAGACCGGTTGGAATACTAAGAAATGCTAGTCCAATCCAGAAAAACTGTTTGGTATCAAACGGAGAAATTGTTTGTGCAAAAAATGACGGAATGAGAAAGCTGATAATGATGACAAAAAATAAGAGAAAATGATTTTCTTGTCGCCAAAATTTTGTTGAAAACGCTTTTTTAAAAAAGACAAATATTGCTAGACGTAATCCTAAAACAACGAATAAAAAAGAAACTATCGCTTCCAAATACAGTTGCATAATCCGTAGAATATTATGATGTTGAATGTAAATAGCTTTAAGAACTCCCCAATGTAGGTCATTAAAGTATGATTGCAATATAAATGCTTCATAAAACATGAATGGGCGAAGAGCTAGTGTTCCGGATCCCCAGTTGTTGGGTAAAAATGTAACAGCTGTCACCAAGCCGGAAATTAATAAACAAATTAAATGATTTTTATTAAATTCTTTTTTGACAAAATGTATATAAAATAAATAAGCGAAATAAGTAAAAATAAGTAAAATTCCCGCATATACTTTTAGCTGACTTTCTATACCGATGCATAAGCCTATGATTAAGCAGTAAATAAAGGATTCTTTTATTCTTGGTAAGACAGTAAAAACGGCAAGTATTATAGCTATGGATAGTAAAACGGATGGGTCAAGAATAAGATTAATTGAATTAGGGATTGTGGCATCCAATTTTTGGCCGAATAACGCAAAGACAAAGCCTAAAGACTGAGAAAAATAAGCACTAAATACTATTAATAACCGCGCAGTTTTATTTTGTGTAACTTTTGTACTAAAAAAATAAAATGCTGCTCCATAAAGAACAGCAATAAATAATGGAAATAACCGGAAAAATAAATCTTCCGGATTAAATCTGTAAAATATTGAAAAACGGCTTAGGAGAAAATCGTAAAAGTAATGATATCCCCTAAGAGGAATACCTGCTAATCCCGGATGGGTTGGTGGGAAATTAATTAAGAAATTTTTAATATTAGCAATATGAAATATGCCATCTAGATAATTTTGTCCAATAAATTGTAGTCCAGCGCTAGTTTTATATCCGGAAAAGTAACTACAAGCTACAAAGAGAATGGATGAGATAACAATTAATAAGACCGCAGGATAATCGAGTGCTATTTTTATTAAGCTAAATTTGCGTTTATAAAAATATAACAAAGAAAACAAAATTAATATTCCAATAAATAATAAATCCAAATGTAGCCAGGCTAAGATGTATGTGCAAAAAATAAAAATAGATATTCCTAAAATCCAAGCCATCATCTGTTTTTCCCAAAAAGGCAGTTTTAGCGGCACGATACTTATACTTACCATTCCGGGGATATAAAAACTGAACAGCAAAGCAAGAAGAAAAGGGAGATATAATAATAAATTCACATCAGAATTGTATACAAATTTATGAATGGATTCAATCTTAAGTTATTAGTTTGCTTTATTTTGGAATTTTACTAAAACAATTTTTATCTTCCCGTTAATTAGCCTCATTATTTATCGAAAAGGTTGCCATAGCAATCTCTCTATTGACAAAAAATAGCTCGAGTACTATAGTAGCAAACATGAGTGAAGGGCGAAAAAAAGCACCAGCATTGATAAATGAAGCAGCTGTTCATGACAGAAATAAAGAACAACTAGCGAAAACTAATGACCTATTGAGAGTAGGAGTTATAGGTATTATTCAAAAAGAATACGGTTTAGTTCAGGATCCGACCGCAGAGGAGCGATTGCCAATATTAACTTCAGGTAGAGTTGAATATATCAAAAGTCTTGATTCACATATAGAACAAGCAATGGGCGAGCTTTATGGTAGGAATGATGGCTTAGGGGCATATGTTGGAGTATTAGTTAGAGTCCCAGCAAAAAATGGAGCGATAATTGGGGTATTGCTTTCGGCAAGGGAATCTTCTGATGCGGAGAATGTAGAAAAGATTAAAAGAGAGCGACTGGAGCTGCGAGTTTCCATATTGGAACAAGACCATACTTTTAATTTCCCCGATTCACCTTGGGAAAACGTTATACACGTAGTATCCAAAAATGAAGTTCCCTCGGGTCTCCCGGAAGAAATGGAGCCGGAATCTGATGAACCAATAACTTTAAGTCAAGCAAAAAAATTAACAGAATTATTAGATTTCGTAGTGGCCGGTCTATACAATGGAACTTTAGCGGCAATATCTTTGAATTCAAACGTAACCTCCGGCGGGTCAGTTAAGGCATAAAATCTACTTTATTCTTCGGGTTTTTTAATTTTACTTTTATTGGTATAATCTAGCATATGAGGATTGGAATTGATGCCAGACTTTGGGAGCAAACAGGGGTGGGAAGATACATTAGGAACCTCGTCGTTAACTTACAAAAAATTGATAAGAAGAATGAATATGTCCTGTTTGTCAGAAAAGAAGATCTTGAAAATCTCAAATCCCAAATCTCAAATCCCAAATGGAAAATTGTAGAAGCGAATATCAAGTGGCATTCAATTGCAGAACAGGTAGAGTTTCCGCTACTTCTAAATAAACAAAAACTTGACTTGGTCCATTTCCCTTATTTCTCTGTTCCGATTTCCTACGGAAAACCATACGTTGTTACAATTCACGATTTAATTATTAATCATTTTTCAACCGGTGAAGCATCGACCTTAGCTTATCCTCTTTATCTAGGCAAACGCATTTCTTACAAATTTATTGTTAAACAGGCGGCAAAACGCGCAAAGCGGATTATTGTCCCTTCAAGCGCTACCAAGGATGAGATAGTCGATCATCTTGGAATCTTGGCAAAAAAGATCAACGTTATCCCCGAAGCCTCAGAAATAAAAGCACCAAATCACAAATCGCAAATTTCAAATAAGACCGTAAATACGAAATACTTTCTTTATGTAGGCAATGCCTATCCGCATAAAAACTTGAACAGTTTAATTTATGCTTTTAATAAAATTGCCAAAGACTATAAAGATTTGAAATTAGTCTTAGTTGGGCAAAAAGATTTCTTTTATCAGCGTCTCGAAAAAGAAAACACTTCAGATAAAATAATTTTTTACGGAAAGGCAACCGACCAGGAATTGGCAAATTTATATTCAAATGCGGTTGCTCTGGTAATGCCGTCACTGATGGAAGGTTTTGGTTTGCCGGTATTGGAGGCAATGTCTTTGAAATGTCTGGTCGTTTGTTCAAATATCCCTTCCTTTAAAGAAATAGCTTCAAATTCCGCAATTTATTTCCGTCCGGAAGATGCCAACGACATCAAAGAAACAATGAAAAGCGTCTTCGTAAATAACGAAAAATACAAAAAAGAAAAATTGGACGCGGCTTTTAAGAGGGCACAAAAATATTCCTGGAAGAAAGCGGCAGAGGAGACTTTAAACGTTTATGAAAACAGCCTTAGTTTATGATAGGGTAAATAAATGGGGAGGCGCAGAGAGGGTTTTGTTGGCTTTGCATAAGATTTTTTCGGAGGCGCCTTTATATACCTCGGTTTATAATAAAGAAAAAGCTCCCTGGGCAGATGTTTTTGATATCAGGACTTCTTTTTTGCAAAATTTTCCCAAAGCTCAAACGTCGCACGAATTATATGCCGTTTTAATGCCGATGGCATTTGAAAGCTTTAACTTTGACGAATACGATTTGGTAATTTCCGTGACGTCGGAAGCAGCCAAGGGAATAATTACTAAACCGAAAACATTGCACGTTTGTTATTGCTTAACACCGACACGGTATTTATGGAGCGGATATAACGATTACTTTCGAAGTTCACTTTTTAAACTTTTGTCAAAGCCGGCTGTTACCTATTTAAGATCCTGGGATAAAATTGCGGCACAAAGGCCGGATGAATACATTGCGATCTCGGGAGAAGTTCAGGATAGAATAAAACGTTATTACAATAGAGAGTCGGAAATTATCTATCCGCCGTTGCAACTTAAATCTCAAATCTCAAATCTCAAATCTCAAAATGACTATTTTTTGGTTGTGTCGAGGTTGACAAATTTTTACAAGAGAGTCGACATTGCAATTAAAGCTTGTAATGATCTCAAACTGCCTTTAAAAATCGTAGGAGAAGGGGCGGATGCGGAAAACCTAAAAAGTCTGGCCGGTCCGACGGTAGAATTCTTGGGAAATTTAAGCGACTTTCAGCTTTCAAATTACTATAAAAATTGCAAGGCTTTGATCTTTCCGGGAAGAGAAGATTTTGGTTTGGTAATGGCGGAAGCGCAAAGTTTTGGAAAACCGGTAATAGCGTTTAGAGGCGGTGGAGCCTTAGACATTGTTCAAGAAAAAGTTACCGGTAAATTTTTTAATGAACAAACGTCGGAGAGCTTAAAGGGAGTATTGAAAAACTTTGATAAGACAAGCTATAATACTAAATTATGCATGGAAAATTCCGAAAGGTTTTCGTTTTGCAATTTTGAAAAGAACTTTAAGGAATTTTTAAACAACAAAATATGAAGGTAGTTATTTTTGCAGGAGGAGTGGGAACGAGGCTTTGGCCGTTATCAAGGAAAAATACCCCAAAACAATTCGAGAAAATCATCGGTGATAAATCAACACTGCAGCTAGCGATTGATAGGCTGCAGCCCGATTTTAAACCCGAGGACATTTATATATCAACCGGAAAAAAATACGAAACGATTGTCCGCGCACATTTGCCGCAAATTCCGGCTGATAATTTTATTTTTGAACCGGAAATGAGAGATGTTGGTCCGGCGGTGGGAGTAGCGGCGGGAATTATTGGAAAAATTGCTCCGGATTCGCCAATTGCGATTATTTGGAGTGACCACTTTGTTAAAAAAGAAAGACGTTTCCGGGAAGTTTTGAAATTCGCAGAAGAACTGGTTGAGAAAGATGGAGATTCGCTTATTTTCATGGGACAAAGGGCAAGATTTGCCAATCAGAATTTAGGCTGGCTTGAATTTGGAGAGCAAACGGGTGAAATTAGAGGAACGAAAGTTTTCCGGTTTAAAAAATTAATTTATCGACCAAGCCTATCTGATGCGGAGAAATTCCTGGAAAGTGAAAATTTTGCCTGGAACCCGGGATATTTTGTTACTACACCGAAATTTTTGCTTTCCCAATACGAAAAATATGCTCCCTCCATTTGGAAAGGAATCATGGAGATTCAGGAAGCGTTGGGCACGGACAGTTATCAAAATGTTTTGCAAAGAGTATATCCAAAATTAGAAAAGATTAGTTTTGATGATGCGGTTTTGGCTAAGATTGATCCTAAGCACCTTTTTGTTATTGCTGCCGATCTCGGGTGGAGCGATGTGGGAGCTTGGGAAGCATTAAAGGAAGCTTTAAGCGAGAGGGCGGAGGAAAATGTTACCAAAGGAAAAGTATTACTTGAGGATTCTTCCGATAATCTTGTTTTTAATTATACCGATCAATTGGTTGTTGGCATTGACATGAAAGAATTAATCGCGATAAATACCGATGACGTTTTGTTAATTTGTCCCAAAAATTCTGTTTCTAAAATAAAAAAAATTGTCGAAAGTCTGTCCGGAACAGAAAACGAACGTTTAACCTAAAAATTTATGCCATATATTGAAATAAAAAAAAGCGGACTGTACGAATCCTTAAAAAGATTAATGGACATAATCTTTTCCATAATATTAATTATTCTTTTCTCTCCATTGATGTTAGTGTTGGCTATTGCGATAAAACTGGATTCAAAAGGCCCTGTTTTAGCAGACGTTCCGGAAAGAGTTGGCGAAAAAGGCGGATTATTTAAAATGTATAAATTCAGAAGCATGATCGAAAATGCGCATGAGATTTTAAGGGAAAATCCAAAATATTCAAACCTCTATAATAAATACAAAAAAGATAGTTATAAACTAAAAGATGATCCGAGAATAACCAGAGTCGGGCATTTCCTGCGAAAACATTCCTTAGATGAGGTGCCACAATTTTTTAACACACTAAAAGGTGATATGAGCGTGGTCGGGCCAAGAGCCTATTATCCCGATGAATTAAAAGAGCAACAGCTTAAATATCCTCAGACAAGAAATTCGGTTAAAATTGTTTTATCGATTAAACCGGGGATTACCGGCTATTGGCAGGTCTCGGGCAGAAGCGAAATTAATTTTGACAAAAGAATTGAAATGGATGCAACTTATGTTAGAAAAAGATCAATTATTTACGATTTGTGGATTATTCTTAAAACTCCTTGGGTAATTATCTCCGGCAAAGGCGCATTATAACCGGTCCTTTGCTAACGCTTAGGATTTCGGCTTAACGCCTCAAGTTGACAGCGGGAGTCTTTTCGAGCTATTATAAATTATATGGACGGACTTAATAAGATTGATTTGGGTTTGGAAAAAACAAGAGTTGTTAGTGAAAGTCAAAGTCCGGATTTAGTAAGGCAGCAAAGAATGAGTATGAATAGAAAAAAATTCGATTTTAAAAAGATTTTAAGAAGTCGAAAAATGTTGGTAGTTTTAGGCGTCGTGTTAATTTTAGTTCTTTTTTCAGTTTTCGGCATTTATCTTCCGGCGACCAAAGTCTATAAATCTGTTAAAGTTACGTATGCTGATGCTCAAGCGGCTGGCTATGCAATAAAAATCCAGAATGTTTCTTTGGCATCGGATCAACTAATAAAAACTCAAACAGATTTATTAACTACACAAAAAGATCTTCATGCAATGGGCTATTTAAAATTTATTCCTGTTGCCAGTTGGTATTATAACGATGCCGATCATTTGGTAAATGCGGGAACACACGGTCTTAATGCAGCCACCATACTGGTAGATTCAATAAAACCATACGCCGATGTTTTAGGTTTAAAAGGACAGGGAAGTTTTGCCGGCGGAACAGCCCAGCAAAGGATTGAAACAGCTGTTAAAACAATCGGTAAAATAACGCCTAAGATTGACGATATCGCCAACGAATTGGCAGCGGTCAGAAGCGAAATTGATAAAGTAAATCCCAAGCACTACCCGGCGCTCATTTTTGGTAAAAAAGTTAATGGCGCAATAGATAACGTGAGGAGTTTAACCGATCAGAGTGTCAGCTTAATAACCAGTGCCAGGCCTTTAATTAAAATTCTTCCGCAAATTGTGGGCGAGCCGAATGAAAAGAAATATCTGATGCTTTTTCAAAATGACAAAGAATTAAGACCAACCGGCGGATTTATTACCGCTTACGCCATTTTCAGGCTCGACAGCGGAGTGATTCACGTTGATACATCCAGCGATATCTATAGTCTTGATGCGACTATCGGCAATAAGCCGGTTGCCCCGAGTCCGATTCTTAAATATCTTCCCAAAGTTCCGCTTCTAAACCTTCGCGATGACAATCTTTCTCCGGATTTTAAAGTTTCAATGGACGATTTTTCCGCAATGTATAAAACAGCCGGAGATTATGTAAAAACAGATGGCATAATTGCCATTGATACTCATGCGCTTGTCTCGGCAATGAATATTCTGGGAGATATGAATGTTGACGGAACAACATTTACTACAAAAATCGATCCGAGATGTGATTGCCCGCAGGTAATTTACGAGCTTGAAGTGCTTGCAGATCAGCCGGTACAGGGGATTAGAACAGACAGAAAAGGAATCATCGGAGATTTGATGTATGCGATTATGAGCAAAGCTTTTTCTTCATCGCCTAAGCTGTATTGGGGGCCTTTGTTCCAAACCATGATTAATGAAATAAATGAAAAACACGTCATTTTCTATATGAATGATGCTAAGGCGCAGGCCGGATTCGAAGGACTTAATGCGGCAGGCCGGGTGATGCCTTTTGACGGAGATTACTTTAATATTAACGAAGCAAATTTTGGCGGCGCGAAATCAAACATGTTTGTTTCGGAAGCAATAACGCAGGATTATAACGTTGCGGCAGACGGAACAGTAGCAAAAACCGTCACGGTTGATTATAAAAATCCTTATGCGCCGTCCGATTGTAATTTGGAAAGAGGGAATCTTTGTCTGAATGCGGTTTTAAGGGATTGGTTTAGGATTTATGTTCCAAAAGGAAGTCAGCTGGTATCAAGTCAGGGATCGGAAGTAAAAATGACTTCCTATGAGGATTTAGGTAAAACAGTTTTTGAAGGTTTCTTGACAGTCAGACCGCAAGGCGTTGCCAAACTGACAGTTTCTTACAAATTGCCTTTCAAATTAGCCAGTTCATCAACTTTGCCGCTTTTAGTGCAAAAACAAGGCGGAACAGACAGTCCGTCTTACACGATTACAACCTCGGGAAAGACTTTGCAACAGTTCAATCTTTCTGCGGATAAAACATTAAACTTGAAATTGAGGTAGCCGCCTTATGAGGTCTTTTAGAACAGAAGGAATTGTAATTAAAAGAAGTAATTACTCCGAAGCAGACCGCATTGTAACTATTTTTACCAAACAAAACGGCAAAATAAAAGTTAAAGCCACGGGGGTTAGGAAAATTGCCAGCCGTCGCTCACCGCACATAGAGCCTTTAAATTATTGTATCTTCAGTCTTTATCAAGGCAAAGGAATGCCGGTTTTAACCGAAGTTGAATCAAAAGAATGTTTTCCGTTACTTAAAAAAGATCTTCGGAGAATCGGATTGGCGTATCACGTCTGTGAATTAATTGACGGGCTTTGTGCGGAAAATCAGGAAAATCCGGATGTGTTTATGTTGTTGGGCAGAACTTTAAGAAAATTATCCAAAGAAGAAAATCTTAAGGAAGTTATTTATGAATTCGAATTGGAATTATTAAGGCTTTTGGGTTTTCGTAAACAATCAGAGTCAGGTCTAAAAATAGATACACGCGAACTAATTGAAAATCTTTTGGAGCGAAGACTTAAAACTATACAAATTCTTCCTCAGCTTTCATAACTTCCTCTTTTTTGCTATCATTGGTTTATGGAACAATCCGTTCGACAAGCTCAAGACTATAGTTTGATGGATAAGTTAGTAGCGCTTTGTAAACGCCGCGGTTTTATTTTTCCGGGATCGGAAATTTACGGAGGACTTGCCAATACCTATGATTACGGTCCTTTAGGAACAGAACTTTTAAGAAACATCAAGAATTTGTGGTGGAAAAATTTTGTTCAAGAAAGAAGTGACATCGTCGGACTTGATGCAGGAATAATCTCGCATCATAAGATCTGGGAAGCTTCAGGGCACGTTGCGGGTTTTGCCGACGCAATGATTGACTGCAGGAATTGTAAGGCCCGCATGAGAGCGGATCATTTAATTGAAAATGCCACGAACGAAAAAGTAGAAGGACTATCCCTGGAAGAATTAGAGAAAATTGTTCAGGAGAAAAATATCAAATGTCCGAATTGCGGAAAACAGGAATGGACAAAAGTCCGTAAATTCAATTTATTGTTCCCCGTTCAACTTGGAATTGTCGAAGGCGAGGGCGGACAAGCATATCTAAGAGGGGAGACGGCGCAGGGAATATTTACAAACTTCAAAAATGTTGTAGATTCATCGCGAGTAAGATTGCCATTCGGTATAGCGCAGGTTGGAAAAAGTTTCCGTAATGAAATCACTCCCGGACAGTTGGTTTTCCGGACGATTGAATTTGAACAGGCAGAACTGGAATATTTCTTTGATCCGGAAAAGGAAAAATGGGAAGAATTGTTTGAGGATTGGAAAAAAGAGCTTTGGAATTTTGCAACAAAGATCTTGGGTGTCAAGGAAGAAAATTTGCGCTGGAGAGAGCACGATGAAAAGGAAAGATCTTTTTACAGTAAAAAAACTGAGGATTTGGAGTACAGCTTTCCGTTTGGTTTTAAAGAATTATGGGGATTGGCATATCGAACTAATTACGATCTTTTGAAACATACGGAGTTTTCAAAAAAAGACTTGTCGATTGTTGATCCGCAAACTAACAAAAAAATCGTTCCGCACGTGATTGAGCCGGCAGTCGGTATCAATCGGTTATTGCTAATGACTCTTCTTGATTCGTACGCTGAAGATGGTGAGAGAATTATTTTAAAGCTTGATCCAAAACTTGCTCCTTATAAGGTGGCGGTTTTTCCGCTTTTGGCAAATAAAGAAAATTTGGTTGAAGAGGCCAGAAAAATTTATGAAAGTTTGAAAAAAGAAATGATGGTTTCTTGGGACGACAGGGGAAATATTGGTAAACGTTATTTTGCGCAGGATGAAGCCGGAACACCATTTTGCATAACAGTTGATTTCCAAACTTTGGAAGATAAAACAGTAACGGTCCGTGACCGCGACACCGCCAAGCAAGATAGGATTAAAACTTCGGAATTAGAGGCTTACTTCTCAAAAAAACTCCAGTAGGAAGGTTTTATCAAATTAATATTAATCAGCTTAAGCATTTCCTATATAGGATAGACTGTAGGTTGAACTCCCTGACTTCTTAGTTCGTCGATTAAGTCGATTACCGCATCTTCAGTGGGAGCTATGAGTGGGAAGTCCATTGATTCCTTCGCTTTATATGAATTTGAAATGATATTCCATTGGCGGATTAAAGCATAAAATCTACCGATATAGAAAAAAAGCGAATCGCTGTCCTTTAACCGGGGGTCGTATTTGTCAATAAATTCTCCGAAGCTATCTGTAAATTGTTTAATAGAAGATGATAACAAGCTGAATGCCGTCTGTTCCAGAATCAGTGGGTTAACCTCTTGGTCCGCAAGGGTATTCAGATAACAGCCAATGAATCTTCCATTCCAGTAATCCATACCATCGTGTATTTCTTTTAGTTCTTTTTGTGTTGGATATTTATTTCTTGAGTCGATTTCCCTCATTAAGTCTTCTGGTAAAAAAAATGAATGCTGTAAATAGGCTCCAAATCCGGCTTCGCGCACCCTGTTGTAGACTACATCGTATTCTCTTTCGGCCGCTTCAACTGCTTGTTTTTCCGATTCTTGATGTGGTTTGGTTAAATCAAAACCTGATTCATTATTCCAGTAAATCTTATAAAACAGATGTGGCTTGCCTTGCCATGCGTATTGAAGGGAGCTTTGGATTATGTTATTTGAGGTTTCATGAATCGTAACTTTTGCTACATCTAAGGGAGAAGCGCCGATGATGGCTAATTGATTAATAACATTTAATGCTGTTTGTGTATGACTTTGCAAATCTGCGTTAACATATAAACCTCGTATTGCTTCTTCTTGGGTCGAAGTAGGATGCGTTGCTAAATATTCACTAACTTCTATTTTGGCTCCTAGCAAATCATGACAATAAAAGGTGTTTTGATAGGAACATTCGCTAGGCTTCGGAGTAAGGTTTTCTGCTGGTACGTTTTTTGGTCCCCATAATTCTACTGCCATAAATGCGCAGTATAGTTAAGAAGTCCTATAATGTCAAGCAGAATTAAGCCTTAACCTATTAACAATATTGAAAGTTTTGATTATGCAGTTTTACTAGTAAGTGTTATTTTTTACGGAGGACAAAGCAGTTGCTATCCGCGATCGCGACACCGCCAAGCAGGATAGAATCGAAATCAGTAAACTCCAAGAATATCTCCAGGAGAAAATCAGTTAAACAGTAATAACCTCTTCGAACTGTTGTATTTTCGTGTTGTACCTTTTTGCTTTTACGCCCAATAAAAGCGCTGCTTTCTTAAGCATTCTTAGCTCTTCTGGAGTATATATAATATGTTCTTCGGTAATTTGATCGATATTGTGTAATGAAATTCCTCGTTTTCCCTCTTTCGGATCGAAGTCGTAGGAAATCCTGTCGTGCGATAAAAGACTAATTATAAGCGCAATGCACGCTTTTTGTTCTTGATCTGGATTTGCCTGAATATTAGATACTAAATCGTTTAATAAATTGTTAATTTCGTCTCTTAAAGAAAAATCTAAATTTCCATAGTTTGTCGGTAGTAAGTCTAGACACCCAGCTTTTTTTAAATCGTATTTTTGCTTCGAAAGCGTTAGAGCATCAATTAAATCACCAAGAGAAGTTATTTCAACTACCCCTTTTTCCCTAAGAGGAACAAGAGCGAATCGATAGTCAAAGATATTCCGTAATACTTCTTCAGATAGAGCGTCAGAGGTAAGTCCTCCCAATTCTAAATCTCCCCTCGCGACTTTTTTGATATCTGCTTCGTTTTCTCCATACAAACTAGTAATGTTTTGCAGTATTCCGATTCTAACATTTAACGTGGTTGACAATGCTTCATTTACAGCTTTCACGATGCCTGTTGTATCAGCTTCTTCTTCAACACTTAATACTCGCATTAGGCTATCGGCTCCTCGGAGGTCACCTAAATCTCCAGATTTAATTGAATAAAGTATTTTTTCGCGCGCTCCACTGTGAATTCTCCCTTTTTCTTCGCCTAAAGGCTTAATTATTGAAACAGCTTCTGCAATACGGTTGAAATTTACCGCTCCGGGTTGAAATAAAGCGTCTACTGTAATAACTGGTGGCTGTGCTTGCTCCATGTGTTGAATTATACTACAAGCCTTTGCTAAAGTAAATCTATATTTAAAAATTAACTTTTGTAATTGACAAAGATTTAGCGCGCTAATATACTCTCCCCACATGTCTTTAGCAGAGTTTTCCAGTTGTGAACGCAATAATCCTCATATTCGTATTACCATTGAATGCGGAAATAAAAGTTTAACTCTAGCGGTTAACACCGATTCCGGAAGAGCTACTACTCAAATATCGACGATTGCAGGAGTGACCAAGGTATTGGGTTCTACGACGTGCGTGTACAAAGAGGCAAGGAGCTTAATGCAAGCTGCCGCAGATCAAACAGGTAGGCCAATGCGTTATGAATTTTCAACCTTTCCCGCTTTTAGTCCAAGAATGATGATGTGGGCATTGGATCCCAAAAAGGGAAGGGCTATTTTCGAGTGGGATGATGTTAGAAAGCCTTGTCTTCTTGCCCCTTTATTTACCGCAATAAAAACATTTTATCCCCAAGAGACTACATCGGATATAGAATAATTACCCGCCTATTGACAGTTTTGTAAGTTTTGATTATGCTATTTCTAGTTAATGAAAGCTATTCAAGATCTTCTTAAGAATAAAAAGGTACTTATTGCCGCGGGAGTTGTTGTTTTAATCTTGGTATTAGGTGTAGTTGCGATGCTGGTTTTAGGTAAGGGTTCAAATACTGCTGCAAATCAAGCTGCAAATCAAGAACAGAATCAGGCTCCGGTTTTAACTTTACAACCGGCAGATATTGGCTTAGCCTTTGTTCCGGCATCAGACATGCAAAGAGGAACAATGACAATTACTAAAACTTCAGATATTTCCTCGGTTGATTATCAGTTGACCTATACGGCAGTTGTTTCCGGACAGCCCGTTTCCAGAGGAACAATCGGACACGCCGATGTTAAGAATGCAGGGCAGGTGGTTTCGCAGCAAATGGTTTTCGGAACCTGTTCGGATGTTTGTCATTACGATACCGGCATAACAGACGTAAAATTAATTGTAAAAGTTACAAAAACTAATGGAAACGTTTATCAGGTTGAGCTTTCGGTTCCTGTTCCGGCTGCGCAATAAATAATTAATTTTCACAAAAATATTCAAACCGCTAGATCTAGTGGTTTTTTTTATTCTAAGCACTAAAACACCCCGTTTGCCCCTTGACACTCTGTGAAAACTGCTGCAAAATGAAATAAAGTGGTCCAAAGTGGGAAAAGGTGGGCCAACAGAAAGGCAGACTATGTTATTAGGGCAATATGACGGAAAAATTGATCAAAAAGGTCGAACAGCATTTCCTAAAAAATTCAGGGAAGTCTTGGGAGATAAATTAATTATTACCTTAGGATATGAAAACTCACTCATTGTTGTATCAGAAGAAAATTGGAAAGCGCTCTTGGAAGGGACAGAGGGAAAACCTTTTATCCAATCCGAAACCAGAGAAACGCAACGATTTTTGCTCGGAGGAGCGTCCGATGTCGAGCTTGATGATAAAGGAAGGTTTGTATTACCGGCTTATCTTAGAGAATTTGCAAAAGTTAAAGACAATGTCGTGTTCATAGGATTATCCAGGTACGTTGAAATTTGGGATAAAGACAGGTGGATTGCGTATAGAGCGACTCTTGAGAAAGATATCGATACTATTTCGCAAAGACTGGTCGAAAAAGAGGATAAAAAGCGTGAATGATTTTCATGAGGCAGTACTTTTAAAAGAAGTATTAGCACATTTACAAATTAACACGGGTGGAAAATATATAGATGCAACTATCGGAGGCGGTGGACATACGCAAGCTATTCTGTCACAAGGAGGTAAAGTCTTGGGGATTGATCAGGATCAAGATTCATTGGATTTTGTTCAAAAACGCCTGGGAAAAGAAATTAAAAATCAGGAATTGCTTTTGGAAAAAGGGAATTTCAGAGAACTTGACAGGATTGCGCGTTTAAAAAATTTTACAGAAGTTGACGGAATTTTATTTGATTTGGGAGTTTCTTCCTATCAAATAAATACAGCCGAAAGGGGATTCAGTTTCCTAAAAGAGGGACCGCTGGACATGCGGATGGATAAAGATTCGCCTGTTACAGCTGAGGCTTTGGTAAATCTTTTAGGGAAAGGAGAACTTTATGATTTATTTAATAAACTTGGTCAGGAACATCGTGCTGGGCCCATTTCTAACAGTATTATTAGGGCCCGTAGAATAAAGCCTATTCAGACGACTGAAGCGTTAGCGCAAGTAGTTAAAGAAGCCTACGGGATTAAAGGAGAGTTGTCGGTCTATGCAAGGACAAATATAAATAAAAGGGTTTTTCAGGCACTGAGAATTGCGGTAAATGACGAACTGGAATCAATAAAAATAGCTCTTCCTCAAGCCCTGGAATTATTAGGAGCAGGGGGAAGAATAGCGGTAATCAGTTTTCATTCACTGGAAGACGGAATAGTAAAAAGAGCATTTAAAGAATTTAGGGAAAAAAATATGGGAAGAATAATTACTGAAAAGCCAATTGAAGCGACAGAAGAAGAAATAGCGCTAAATTCCAGGTCAAAACCGGCAAAATTAAGAGTTTTTGAAAAAAAATAATGAAAAAACCAGCTTTAATAATCGGTAGCTTAATAATTTTAGTTTTAGTTCTTTCCGTGGTGAGAATTTTTATTTCCAATCAGGTGTCTACTTCGGGAGTTGTGCTTAGCGCAATTCAGACAGAAGCGGCCAGTGTCAAAACGGAAAACACTATACTTGCGGAAAAGTTGTATACTGAATCTGCTTTGACAAATATTGATAGTGAGGCCGAAAACCTTGGTTTTGTTACGCCGAAATCAGATTTTGTTTTAAGCGGTCAAGTATCTGTCGCTTTTAAACAATGACTTGGAGATATCGCTTCGCATTTTTAGGAATAGTTTTCTTATTTTTTCTGGTTGTGTGTCGGTTGTTTTATTGGCAAGTAGTAAAGGCTCAAGAGCTTTCTTTAATAGCTCAAAATCAGTACGGCACAACAATTACACTTGCTCCGCAAAGGGGTGAAATAAGGACTTCGGATAATTTTCCAATAGTAACCAATAAAATTTCCTATTTGGTTTTCGCAAACCCAAAAGATATCGTAAATGCGGGGGAGACTTCGTCTATTCTCTCTTCAGTTTTGGGAATTGATTTGGCTTCGGTTAGCGCCGATTTATCTTTAGATAAATTTTGGGTTCCGATTGCATCCGGTGTTGATCTTTCGACCAAACAAAAATTAGAAAAAATGGATTTGCAGGGAGTTGGGTTTGATTCACAGTATCAAAGATTTTACCCCGAAGCTTCAATGGCTGCCCAGCTTTTAGGATTTGTCGGAAAAGATGATCAGGGTAATGACAAAGGCTATTTTGGTTTGGAAGGTTATTATGACCGGCTTTTGAAAGGTAAAACCGGCCTGGCAATACAAGTTCATGATGCTTTTGGCAGACCAATCTTAGCGCAAATGAATCAGGCAACAGGCGAAACCGACGGTTCAAGCTTGGTGCTTAGCATCGACAGATCGATACAATTTTTAGCAGAGGAAAAAATAAAAGACGGAGTGGAGCAATATGGTGCTACTTCCGGTATGGTAGGGATAATGGATCCTAAAACCGGCCAGATTTTGGCGATGGCAGCATATCCGAATTTTGACCCCAGAGATTATCAGGATTATTCGGAAGATCTTTACAGGAATCCTTTTATTTCCAATTTGTATGAACCGGGTTCGACTTTTAAACCATTAGTAATGTCATCGGCTTTGGATGCAAAAGTAGTAACTCCGCAAACAAAGTGCAATATTTGTAACGGACCTGTTTCGGTAAGCGGCTATGATATTCATACTTGGGATGATAAATATTTTCCGAATACAAATATGATTGATGTAATAATGCATTCGGATAATACCGGCATGGTTTTCGTGGCGCAAAAAATGGGTCTGGATAAAATGCTTAATTATCTTGGTAAGTTTGGGATTGGCAATACAACCGGAATAGATCTTCAGGGAGAGGTTTCTGCTTCGCTTAAGCCTAAGAATCAATGGTATGCGGTGGATTTGGCGACAACGGCTTTTGGCCAGGGAATATCGATTACGCCGATAGAGTTACTGGATGCAACGGCAGCGATAGCTAATGGAGGCGTTATGATGGAACCGCATGTAGTTTCGGCAGTTGAAGATTCGGATGGAAACACTGTAGGCATACCGCCTAAAACAATCGGCTCACCAATTAGTAGTGGTACGGCCAAGGCAATGACGGAAATAATGATAAACGCGGTTGAAAAAGGAGAGGCCTCCTGGGCTCGCTTAAAGGGCTACAGAATAGCCGGAAAGACAGGAACGGCGTCTATTCCGATTCAGGGACATTACGATCCTACGCAGACCATAGCTTCTTTTGTTGGATTTGCTCCCGCGGAAGATCCTAAATTTGTAATGTTGGTTGTTCTAAACAGGCCGACGGCTTCGATTTACGGGTCGGAAACAGCTGCTCCGATTTTTTTTGATATTGCAAAATCGCTGCTTGGATATTACGGCATACCTCCGGAGGGGGATTAATAAAATAAATTACAAAAAACTAAAAAATTACTTGGCAAATTCAAGAATGTCGCCTATTTGCGTTTTCGACTTTTCTAAAAAACCGTTGGGCAGTTCTATTACGGTGTCAAATCTTATATTCCAAAAAAACACTCTATTTGGTAATAGTCCTTTTTTTAGTTCTGCAATCTTGTTGTTTCTATCAACAATGGCGACATCTATCGGGAATTTTAAGAAGAAAGTATGAATACCGAAACGCGTTTTAAGCATTATTGTTCCGGGAGTTTTTTCACCAATCAGCCCTTTTATTTTCCCAAAAGCATTTTTTGAAGAAAAGTTTTCGGAAAGAATAGTTTTTTTAGTTTTATTCTTAATCACTTTTAAATTATATAGAAAACTAGAGAATAGTGCCAATAAAAGGTATAATAGAAGAGCAAATGTGGCAAGAAATTAAAAACATTTATCATCTGGCGGTGGCTGTTTTGGCAAATTTAGTTTATTTCTTCCCTTCCAGGGGCATGAAAGTAATAGCTGTTACGGGAACAGACGGCAAAACCACAACGGTTAATTTGATTTATCATATTTTAAAAAGCTCAGGCTATAAAGTTTCGATGGTGTCAAGTATAGGCGCTGTTATTGACGGTAAAACATATGATACGGGTTTCCATGTTACTACCCCGGCTTCTTTTTCGCTGCAAAAATTTTTAAGAAAAGCCCGCAATAAAAAATCAGAATACTTTGTTTTAGAAGTTACCTCTCATGCCATTGATCAAAATAGAATTTCGGGAATTCCGATTAAAGTAGGAGTTTTAACCAATGTTACGAATGAACATTTGGATTATCACAAAACCTATGATAATTATTTAAAAACAAAGCTTAGGCTTTTAAAAAAAGCAAAAATATGCGTTGTTAACAGCGATGACAGCTCATACATGTTTTTATCGGGAGTTAAAAGTCAAAAAGCTCCGGGAAATTGGATAACTTACGGACTTTCCAAAAGTTCGGATTACAGCGAAAGCACATTCGATATTAAAGATAATAATTTATTGGGAGAGTTTAATAAGTACAATATTTTGGCTTCAGTCGCGGCATGCAAGTCGCTGGGCATAGCGGATGGGAATATAAAAAAAGCGCTGAAGACTTTTCATATGCCAATTGGCAGAGTCGATTATGTCTATCAAGAGGATTTTAGCGTAATGATTGATTTTGCCCATACGTCAAATGCATCGGAGCAAATACTAAAAGCAGTAAGGCCAATAGTTAAAGGTAGTTTAATCCACGTTTTTGGAAGCGCAGGAGAAAGAGATGCGTTAAAAAGGCCGTTTTTGGGAGAAGTTTCTTCGCAGTACTGCGATATTATTATTTTAACTGCCGAAGATCCAAGAAAAGAAAACGTTAATACGATTATTTCGGAAATAGAGATTGGTATAAAAACGGGAAAGTGCGAAGTTATTAGAATTCCGGACAGAAAAGAAGCAATTCAAGCGGCAATACAAATGGCTAAGAAAGATGACTTGGTACTGATTACCGGGAAGTCTCAAGAAGGTTCGATGAATTACGGAAAAGGAGAAGAACCTTGGGATGAGTACAAAATGGTTAGGGAGGCTTTGGAAGCAAGGGAGAAAACTTTAGTATGAATAAAACAAAAAAGATTCATCTTGTTGGCGTAAAAGGGGTCGGGATGGCGCCACTGGCAATAATTGCTAAAGAGGCCGGGTTTGCGATTTCCGGTTGTGATATTGATGAACAATTCATTACGGATGAACCCTTAGAAAAAGCCGGAATTAAGCCAATGATTGGTTTTAAAGAGGAGCATGTTGAAGGCTGCGATTTGGTGATAACAACCGGCGCGCATGGTGGATTTAAAAATCCTGAAGTACTTAAAGCCAGATCTTTAGGAATTACCGTTTGGACACAAGGGCAGGCAATTGGAGAATTTATGAAGGGCAAAATTTTTGAAAGAACTTTTGAAGGAGTTTCAGTTGCCGGATCTCACGGAAAAACAACAACTACCGCCATGATTGCGACAATCCTAAAAGAAAATAGAATGGATCCCTCGTTTTTAATCGGGACCGGTAATATTTCTTCGCTGGGGTCTTGCGGGCATTTTGGGAAAGGTAAGGCTTTTATTGTTGAAGCAGACGAATATGCGACAGAACCGCAATTTGATAAAACTCCCAAGTTTTTATGGCAAAAACCGCGCGTTGGAGTAATTACAAATATAGAGTTTGATCATCCCGATTTATATTCCTCAATGGTTGATTTGCGGAAAGCTTTTTTGGACTTTGCAAACAATATTCAGAAAAATGGATCATTGGTTTGCTGTTTAGATGATCCGGAAACAAGAACGGTGCTTAAAGATTACGGAAATAAAATTATTACTTACGGATTTTCTAAAAATGCAGATTATTATATTGATAAAATATCTTTAGAGCCGGAAAAAACATTTTTTTGGGTTAATACAAAGGATACTTTACTTGGCGAGTTTTCTTTAAACGTGACGGGAAAACACAACGCTTTGAATGCGCTAGCTTCGATAATTGTTTGTTTAGAGTTAGGTCTTTCGATAGAAAATATTAAAAAGGGTTTAACGGCATTTAGGGGAACGAAAAGAAGATTGGAGTTTGTTAGTAATCTATCTTCGGGTGCTATGTTGTATGATGACTACGCGCATCATCCGACAGAAATAAAAAAAACGCTGGAAGCAGTTAAAAGTTCTTATCCGAACAAAAAAATTGTTTGTATCTTTCAACCGCATACTTACTCAAGAACAAAAAGTTTGTTCGAACAATTTGTAACCTCATTTAGTAGCGCTGACATTGTCATTATGATGGATATTTTTGCTTCTTCAAGAGAAAGCGTTGATCCAACAGTCTCATCAAAACTGTTAGTAGAGGGAATTGCGAAAATTCATAAAAATGCCTTATACATTCCTGACGCTTCTGATGTGATAAAATATATTAATCAAGAAAACTTCGGAAATGATTATATTTTAATTACCATGGGTGCGGGGAATGTTTATAAAATAGCACGGCAATTAATATTTTAATAATATGGAAAAGTTAATTATTAAAGGCGGAATAAAATTAAAAGGGAGTATCTCGGTGCAGGGTTCAAAAAATGTCGCATTAAAAGCTTTGGTTGCCGCTTGCTTAACGAATGAAGAAGTTATTCTCAACAATGTTCCCATAATAAGCGATGTTATTGCGATGATAGAAATAATAGAGGAATTAGGTGGAAAAATTAATTTCTCAGATCACACGGTAAAAATTCAAATGCAGGATTTTAGAACTCACGAGGTTTCATTGGATAAGGCGATAATGGTAAGAACTTCGGCAATGTTTATAGCTCCGCTCTTGGCTCGCTATGGAGAGGCGATAATTCCTAATCCTGGAGGATGCAGGCTTGGCGCAAGACCAATCGATAGGACAATTGATGGAGTAACCCATTTAAATGCGGATATTAAATACTATAGTGATGATGGTTATTTCCATGCAAAGACAACCGGCCTTATAGGAACAAATTATAGTTTTGAGAAAAACACACATACGGGTACGGAAACATTAATTCTTACTGCGGTTTTAGCCAAAGGGAAAACCGTATTGGAGAATGCGGCAGAAGAGCCGGAAATTGACGATTTGATTTTGCTTTTAAATTCAATGGGCGCAGATATAAAAAGAACTGCAAAAAGACAAATAACAATTGTGGGGGTATCAAAGCTTTTTGGTACGGAATTCACAATTAGTCCGGATAGAAATGAAATCGTAACTTTTGCAATTGCCGCCATTGGTACGGGAGGAGATGTTTTAATCGAAAATGTTAGTAGTCAGGGCATAGAAGAATTCTTGGAAGCACTGAATAGGATAAATGCAGGTTACGAAATTAGCAAAGAGGGTATCAGATTTTTTAGCAAAGGTGAATTAAAAGCTACGGATATTGTTACTTCCATTTATCCGGGATTTATGACGGACTGGCAAGCTCCATGGGCAGTTTTAATGACTTGGGCAAATGGAGATTCTATTGTTCATGAAACAGTTTTTGAAAATAAATTAGGATATATAAATGATTTAAAAAGAATGGGTGCAAAAGTAAAGTTATTTAATCCGGAAGTGGCAAATCCTCAGGAGATTTATAATTTTAATCTTGATGACGATGACTCTTCATACTTTCATGCAGTTAAAATTACAGGACCTAGCAAATTGCATAATGCAATCGTTACGATGGCAGATATAAGAGCGGGCGCAGCCATAGTAATTGCCGCTTTAATGGCCGAAGGAACTAGCACTATTTTTGGTATAGATAAAATTAATAGAGGTTATGAAGCTTTGGATGAAAGATTGAATAAAATAGGCGCAAGAATTTCCAAAGTAAAAGAGTAAATTATGCAAGCATTACTTTTAGCAGCCGGTCAGTCTTCCCGTATGTATCCTTTTGCGAATGGAGCGCATAAGTCCATGATTAAGCTTTTTGGAAAACCGCTTTTGGAGCATACGCTCGAAAAACTCAAAAACAAAAATATTACGGATATAGTAATAGTTGTTGGTAAAGACAATAATATTGAATCTTATTTTGGTGACGGCAGTAAATTCGGAGTTTCGATTACCTATGTCTTACAAGAAATTCCTAAAGGAGCAGGCAACGCTGTTTTGCTGGCAAAAGAGTATCTTCGGGACGATTTTCTGTTATTAAATTCATATCATGTAGAAATTGATAAGTTTATTGATAAGTTATCATCTGCAAAAACAAGCGGGACAGACGGCGTGCTTTTGGTGAAGCAAAAAACAGATACCTGGAATTATGGTGTTGTGAGTATAGGCGAAGATAGAGTTAATGCGATTACGGAAAAACCGGAAAAAGGAAAGGAAGCGTCAAAGCTTTGTATAGTAGGAATTTATTTATTTTCACCAAAATTTATTCTTAAGCTTGAAGAGACGCCTGCGGAGCATTATCAATTAGAAAAAGCATTAGACTCTTTTGTTAAGGATCATGCGATCCGCTTTTTGGAAACAAAAGAGGAAACAGTTGTTCTAAAATATCCATGGGATCTTTTAAGCCTCAAGAATTACATGTTAGCAAACCTAAAAAAATATACTGCGGAAAACGCGGAAATAGCATCTTCGGCGGAAATTATCGGAGAAGTATTCATTGGGGAAAATGTAAAAATAATGGAAAAGGTTGTCATTAAGGGCCCATGTTACATTGGAAAAAATGTTTTTATCGGCAATAATGCAATTTTAAGAGATGGCGTAGATGTTGAGGCAAATTCGGTTGTCGGCGCGAATATGGAAGTTAAAAATATTTTAATGATGGAAGATTCAAAAGTTCACTCTGGATTTATCGGAGACTCGGTCGTTGGCAACAATTGCCGAATTGGCGCCGGATTTTGCACGGCTAACGTTAGGTTAGATAGGGCAACGGTTAAGTCAACGGTAAAAAATGAAAAAATTGATACGGGCGTAAAAAGTCTGGGCGTAATGGTTGGAGATGGGACTCACATCGGAATAAAATCATCTACGATGCCGGGAATAATTATCGGAAGAAATGTCGTTGTCGGTTCCGAAACAGCGGTTATGAATAATATTGACGATAACACAAAATATTATACAAAATTTCAAGAAGTCGTAGTTAAACAATGAATAAAAAAACAATTGTCCTCCTGGATATAGACTATACGTTATTTGATACAAAAACTTTTAAAGATTCAGGTCTTACGAATTACATTCTTTATGATGAAGTTTTGCAGGTTTTGGGTAGACTTAGGGGAACAGTGGAGCTTGGCATATTTTCCAAAGGTGAAATAGAATTTCAAAATGCCAAACTAAATAAAACCGAGATTAAAGATTTTTTCAATAAAGACAATGTACATATTTTTGAAGATAAGGATATTAATATAAACCAGGTTCTTGAAAAATATAAAGATCATAGAATTTTTTTAGTTGACGATAAATTGTCAATTCTTTATGCGGCTAAAATTTATAATCCGGCGGTTTTTTCCGTCTGGGTTAAGCGCGGTCCATTTGCCCAAAATCAAAAACCATTAGCGGAATTTTTACCGGATGTAACACTGGAAAATTTGTCTTCACTCGATAAAATTATCAGTCAGCATTAATTTTTTTTAAACTTCTTTGCGGATTTTGTTGCCATACTTTGATTGAATTTGAGCTGCTTTAGTATTATAATGCGAATATGGCTCAGCTTTTAGGACTAACGCTGCTCTCGTTATTTATCACGGTTATCTTAATCATTCCCTTTATAGATTTTTTGTATAAGATAAAGCTTCGAAGACAAAATCAGACAACTGTCGACCCATTTAATAAGCCAACCCCGCTTTTTGATAAATATAACAAATGGAAAGTCGGCACGCCTTTTGGCGGAGGGCTTTTAATTATTTTTGTGACTACAATTCTTTTCCTTTGGTCTTTCGGCATGCTCAAAATCAGCATACATCCGTGGGAATTATTCGTAATCCTTTTTACTTTTGTCAGCTTTGGCTTATTAGGTCTTTATGATGATGCTAAAAAGCTTGTCGGAGACGGAGATAAGAAAATTGCATTTTTCGGTTTAAGATTCAGGCATAAATTTTTACTGCAAATAATTCTTGCGCTTGTTCCGGCGACAATTCTTTATACGCAACTCGGATACAGTTTTGTATTCGTCAGAGGCATTGGCTTAACAGATGTAGGGCTTTTATACATTCCTTTTGCAACTTTTGTGATTGTTTCTTTCGCAAACGCTTTTAATATTGCCGATGGCTTGGACGGACTTGCCTCAGGGCTTTTAATTATTGCTCTGGTTTGTTTTTTGGCGATTTCATATTCAAATTTAGATCAGGGCTTGGGTGCATTTATCGCTATTCTTATGGGAAGCGTTGCCGCTTTTCTATATTTCAATATTTACAAAGCCAGAATTTGGCTTGGAGATGTAGGGTCAATGTCTTTGGGGGCATCACTGGCGATAATCGGTCTTTTAACCGGAAGAATCTTAGTAATTGTGGTAATTGGAGGGGTTTTTGTGTTGGAAGCGGGTTCATCGTTAATTCAACTTTTTAGTAAAAAATTCTTTGGCAGGAAAATTTTACCTGTTTCTCCCTTGCACCTTTATTTTCTAAAAAAAGGTTGGGATGAGCCGAAAGTTGTTATGAGAGCTTGGCTTTTGGGAGCATTTTTCGCAATTTTAGGACTTTACCTCGCGCTGCTTAAGTGATACATGAAAAAAATAGATGTTTTTCTGCTCGTTCCTGTTTTATTCCTCACGTTTTTCGGACTTTTTATGATTTATGATGCATCGTCTTTTGTGGCTTTCAGAGATTTTGCCGATAAATACCATTATGTAAAAGATCAGATATTTTGGGTTATTTTGGGTATTGGCGCTTTGATCGTGTTTTCCAAAATTGATTATCATAAGTTTTACAATTTGGCAATTCCGATATTATTAATAGCTCTTGGTCTTTTGGTTGCGGTATTTATACCGGGGATTGGCGTAAAAGTTTTGGGAGCTCACCGTTGGATTAATTTAAAATTTACTGTTTTGCAGCCTTCGGAATTTGTTAAGCTGGCGCTTGCCATATATTTGGCAGCCTGGTTTTCGAGTAAAGAAAAAGGAAGAATCTGGTCTTTTTTGCTGCTTTTGTTTTCGGTATTGGCATTAGTAATACTGGAGCCGGATATGGGAACAGCAGCTATTATTCTTGCGGAGGGAATCGCTTTATATTTTTTATCAGGAGCAAAGCTGAAATATTTTGCTATTATGACGCCGGTAATTGCGTTTTTAGGTTTTATTTTTGCCAAACTTGAACCCTACAGAGCGGAAAGACTGGCAACTTTTTTAAATGTAAACGAAAATATAAGTTCAACTTCATATCATGTCAGGCAAATTCTAATTGCTTTGGGTTCGGGAGGACTGATGGGAGTGGGTTTAGGAAACTCTTTACAAAAATACGCATATCTTCCGGAAAATACTACTGATTCAATTTTTGCGATAATTGCGGAAGAGTTAGGTTTTTTGGGCGCCTGTTTTATTATTGGAATTTTTTTGATTGTTATCTGGCGGGGTTTTTATATTGCAATTAACTCAAAAGATGCATTCGGTAAGCTTTTAGCCGGAGGAATTACAACCTTTTTAGCAGTGCAAATTTTTATTAATTTGGCAGCGCAAACAGCGCTTTTACCGCTTACCGGAATTCCTTTGCCTTTTATTTCTTACGGCGGATCGGCCCTTATAATAAATTTGTGTGCAATTGGTATACTAATAAATATCGGTAAGCAAATAAAGATATGAGAATAGTTATAGTTGGCGGACATTTGTCGCCGGCGTTGGCGGTTATCGAAAAACTTAAGGCAGAAGAAGTTTTTTATATCGGCAGAAAGCACGCTTTTGAAGGCGACAAGGCAATATCTGCCGAATATCAGGAGGTAGAAAAATTAAACATTCCGTTTTTTACTTTAAACACGGGAAGATTACAGCGAAAATTTTCTAAGCATACAATGCCGTCGCTTATAAAAATTCCTTTTGGTTTTGTCCGCTCTTTTGCAATTCTTAAAAAAATCAGGCCCGATGTTGTTTTGGGATTTGGCAGCTATATGTTTTTGCCGGTAGCGTTAGCGTCGAAATTATTGAATATTCCGGTTATCGTGCATGAACAAACTTTGGAAGCGGGAGTAACAAATAAATTAGTTGCAAAATTTGCCAAAAAAGTTTGCATTTCATGGAAAAGTTCCGAAAAGTTTTTCCCAAAAGAAAAAATTGTTTTAACGGGCAATCCGCTAAGAGAAGAAGTAGTTAATGTTAAAAAGATGGGCTCAGCCGAAAATTTAATGCCGTTAATTTTTGTCACAGGCGGAGGAGCCGGTGCTCATGCGATAAACATTTTAATTGAAGAGTCTTTGAATAAGCTCTTGGAAAAATATTCAATTATTCATCAAACCGGTTGGTCGGAAACTTATCGTGATTTTGAAAGACTTGAGAAAATTAAAAACAAAAATTATGAATGCAGTAAATTTTTAAGCGCTAAGGAAATGGCTTTAATTATCAAAAAAGCGGATTTAATTGTCGGAAGGTCGGGAATAAATACAGTTACTGAATTAATTTATTTAAATAAGCCGGCGTTTTTAATTCCCATTCCGGTCGGGCAAAATAATGAACAGCTTAACAATGCAAAATTTATTAAAAGTTTGGGCTTGGGAGAATATGCCCAGCAATATCAATTGACTCCGGAATTATTTATTTCCGGCATTGAATCAATGCTTGCCAAAATTAAAAATTATCAGGTTAAAGAGGATTTAATTTTCGAAGATGCGGCCCAAAATTTAGTGGAAGTATTAAAAGATGTTTCGAAGAAAGCTTAAAAAAGAAAAATCAAAATATAGGCTGAAGGTATTAATTTTAGCACTATTTTTTCTGTCGCTTCTTGTAATTGGTTTTGAATATTTGTCAATAAATTTTTCTTTCGGAAGAGTAACCTATCTTAGTCCGATTGCCAGGGAAAGCAAATCCCACTTGGCATCTTTGGAAAACATGCTCGATAAAAATAAAATTTCTTATAGTTCTGTTGACATTGAATCCGACGGTTCGTACGCGGTTAAATTAAAGGATGACGGAGAGGTAATTTTGTCCTCAAAAAAAGATATGGGGAGCCAATTAACCTCTTTACAACTTATCCTTTCCGGGCTTACAATAGAAGGAAAGAAGCTGAAAAAATTAGATTTCAGATTCGTTAATCCTGTTGTTTCGTTTTAAAGATTATGAGTGAAGGAAAAATTGTTGTAGGAATAGATATAGGATCCTCAAAAATTGTTACTCTTATTGCAAAAATTAATGACGATATTAATGTTTTGGGCGTTTCCGAAGTGCCGGCGACCGGAGTCAAAAAAGGTCAGATAGTTGACATCGATGAAGCTGTACTTTCCATCAATAACTCGCTCGAAGCTGCCGAAAGAATGGCAGGCTATTCGGCGTCGCATATTATTGCTTCAATCGGCGGAAGTCACATTGAATCGCAAAATTCAAGAGGAGTAGTAGCCGTTGCAAGACCCGAGGGAGAAATAACCGAGAATGATTTAGCCAGAGTAATTGACGCTGCCAGAGCTGTTTCTTTGCCGTCCAGCCGCGAGATAATCCACGTTTTACCCAGAAGTTATATTGTTGACGGTCAGGAGGGAATCAAAGATCCGATTGGAATGACCGGAGTAAGACTGGAAGTTGATACGCATATAATCTCCGCCAACAGCACATCGATAAGAAATATGGAAAAGGCATTTTCGGAAGTCGGAGTTGATTTGGACGCGGTTGTTTCATCGGGGTATGCCAGCTCGCTCGCGGTTTTATCGGACACGGAAAAAGAATTGGGTGTTGTTTTGGTTGACATTGGCGCCGGAACAACAGACATTTCGGTTTACGTTGATGGTTCCGTGGCTTACTCATCGGTTCTTCCGATTGGGGCAAGACATATTACTAACGACTTGGCGATTGGACTTAGAATTTCTCTGGAATCGGCAGAAAAAATAAAATTGTTTCTTTCAAACCCTCTCAAAAAACCCATTAAGCTTTCCGAGGACGGGGAAGAAGAAAGACGGGAAAAAACAACAGATGAAATAGATCTTTCGTCATTGGGGCTTGCGGAAGAGCTTAGCAAAGTTTCCAAAAAAACTTTAATTGACGGAATAATCAGACCAAGGCTTAATGAGTTATTTACAATGATTGGAATCGAGATCAAAAAAAGTGGATTTGCCGGACAAACACCATCGGGAGTTGTTATAACCGGCGGAGGAGCAAGAACGGTTGGGGTTACGGATGCGGCAAAAAGAATGTTGGCAATGCCGGTCAGGGTTGCAATTGCAACTAACGTAAAAGGAATTATTGACGAAATCGGGGAGCCGTCCTTTTCAACGGTAATCGGTCTTTTGAATTACGGTAGGACAGTAGACGTTCAGTCATCTCTTCCTTTTGGATTTTCAATGCCAAAATTCGGAAATTTTAAATTTAACGGTAAAATGTTTTCGAAATTTATTTCATTTTTCAAATCATTCCTGCCATGATTTAGCTGACGCTCAATCTGCCTTAACTTAGTAAATGTTCCACTGCCTTGAACCTATGGGCTTGCAAAATCAATTTGTATTTGCTAGTATGCCCGTATAATTTAAAAGTATGTTAATAAAACCGCAAACAACTAATTTTGCCAAAATAAGAGTAATGGGAATCGGCGGCGGAGGAACAAACGCTCTTAATTCCATGATCACTCAAAGCAACATTCAAGGCGTTGATTTTATTGCCGTTAACACAGATGCGCAATCTCTTCTTTTAAACCAGGCGGCTACAAAACTGCAAATCGGTGAGGACTTAACTAAGGGTTTAGGATCCGGTGGAAATGCCGAAATCGGCAAACAGGCAGCGGAAGAATCTTACGAAAAAATTAGAGAAATGCTTGACGGAACAGACATGCTTTTCTTAACCGCCGGTATGGGAGGGGGAACAGGAACCGGAGCAACCCCGATTATCGCCAAAGCAGCCAAAGAAGTGGGAGCATTAACAGTTGCAGTTGTAACCAAGCCGTTTGCTTTTGAGGGGACAAGGAGAATGGTAACGGCGGAAGACGGAATAGAAGAGTTAAAAGATAAAGTTGATACTTTAATTGTAATTCCAAATCAGAGAATCTTGGATGTGGTTGATAAAAAACTTTCACTTCTGGAAGCGTTTAAGGTTGCCGATTCGGTTTTAACTCAAGGTGTTCAGGGAATTTCGGATCTTATTACACTTCCGGGACTTATTAATGTTGATTTTGCCGATGTTAAAACAATTATGCAGAATGCCGGTTCGGCCTTAATGGGAATTGGAACCGGAGTCGGCGAAAACAGAGCGCAAACAGCGGCCCGCGTAGCGGTGGCATCTCCGCTTTTGGAAATTTCAATGAGCGGTGCAAGAGGAGTGCTTTTCAACATTATTGGCGGACCGGATTTAACCATGAGTGAAGTTGATGAAGCGGCAAAAATTATTGCTGCGGAAGCCGATCCGGATGCAAATATAATTTTCGGCGCCACCATTGATGAAACCATGCATGATCAAATGAAGATTACAGTTATTGCCACCGGTTTTGATTCGACCAGGCAAACCCTAAAAGAATTTATGACACCAACTATAAATAGAGTGATGGAACAAAGCCAACAAGGTCAATCAAGTCAGCCAAGAATAAATGAACCTGAACCGCCGGTTCCGCAAGAAGCACCTACCGAAGAAGACGATTCGTGGGATATTCCCGCATTTCTCCGGAACCGTAATTAGGGAGAAACGGGATTTCGTTCGCCCACTCAATACTAAAGTATCTCACTTCGTTCGACCCGCATTTCTCCGCAATAGAAACTAAGCTTAAATTCATTCTACTTTCAAATCTTCTGATATAATTACTAAGTTCTATGAATATGTTTGAAATAAAAACGATCCTTAGTTTAATAGCAGTTATTCTTACTTTTGTTGGCTACGCTCCGTATATAAGAAGTTTAGCTAAAAATCATACTAAGCCACATATCTACAGCTGGTTTATTTGGTCCTTGGATGGTTTTATTATTTTCGCTTTACAATTTACTCACGGTGCCGGGCCCGGATCGTTTGTCGTACTTGCTGCAAGTCTATTAGCTCTAACAGTATTATTTTTGACAATTTTAAATAAAGGAAAACGCGATATAACGCTTATAGATACAATATTCACGGTGTTAGCGTTATTGGCATTGATTGTATGGTTATTTGCCAAGCAACCATTAATTTCAGTAATTTTGATTATGATAGTTGACGTATTGGGATTTTTGCCAACCGTACGCAAATCATGGCATGGACCATTTACGGAAAACGCAGCTTTTTACGCAATCAATGTTATGCGGTTTGCAATGGCGTTAACAGCGCTTCAAGCATACTCAATAATTACAGCACTTTATCCTGCGGTTTGGCTTATTATAAATGCATTGTTTACGGTTATGTTGGTATTGAGACGAAAAGTTATATAAAAGCCTATATTATTGATGGGTGCCTCTAGTAGCTTGCATTTTTAAGAAATAAAATTAAAATCCGTGTTTATATCGACAATCAAGAACACATAATAAGGTGTTTTTTATGGTTTGTGAGCAGTGGTTCGAAGTTAAAATTAAAATATTTTAAGAAAAGAGGCGGGGGGCGGTAATTAAAGATGGTACGAAATTCGTACAATTAAAATTGCCGCTCCCCGCGTTTGTTGATTTTGTGGAACTAGTTAGTTGCCGATTAGTTGCTTGGCGACGCCGATGGCGCAGATGCCCCAGAGGGCGCTGGCGAGGGTGTCGCAAGTTGAATCTGGTAAGTGTGGTCGGTAAGAGCAATGAGGTCAACGACCCTATCGGTATGAACCGCTAAGACTGTAACCGTCACCGAATCGCCCTCATGAATGTAGGCAAAGCTTGGGTCTGTCGCTGTATAGCGGCAGTACATCAAGATCTGCTGACCATTGACGGTCGTCTTGAGGGTAAAATTACCCGACCACGTGTAGCCATCAGCTCCAACAGTGTTGGATCCGATTCGATCGATCACTCCATCCACTTGAACGTGGTTGGCAGTGTTCGAAATAGGACCGCTTTGGGAGGATATTTCCTCTTTTGCGATCATAACTCGCAGGGCATCTGCTGCTGTCTGCAAGTCCGGATCGATGATGTAGCCGGTGGTATTGGCTGCTACGGCGTCGGACAGTTGAACTAGGGAAACTCCCCAGTATCTTCCATCCTTTTCCAGGACGCCATACCAGACTTGTTTACCGTCTATCCATTCGATCTGGAGAATAGAGACGTCCATCTGCAAGCGAAACTGCTGCATAGCTTTGTCTTGCATAGTCTTGCGAACAGTGGACTGGATTGCGGTCTGCATGTCATACCGTGTCGCAGCAAATGTGCGAGGGTTGACATAGATCAGATCGGTTGTAGTGCTGTCTCCGCCGACCGAGGTTAGAACGTACTGAAGGAGAACTCCGTCAGGGCTCCAGATTGTCGACTCGTCGTCAACTTTCTTCTTGTTAAGGGACGTATCTGCCCAAGCAACGATTTGGTGCTTGGCATATTGAGCCCATTCCTTGACCAGTTGATCAGCAACAGATACTGGCATACGCCGATCAATCCAGTCCGGGACCTGATCAGGAGTTTGCCCAAGCGGGTATTCCTTGATCTCTCCAGTGTGCGGATTGATAACGAGAATGCCCGTCGGGTAGTAGGCGTTAAGGCCGGCTACCGGCTGCTCGACTGTAGCAACGTACCAGGGTTGGAGATTATCGTCGACTTCCATGCCTTCCAACTCGACGGTTTTCGTCTGATGCGGAAGGTTGTAGTTGAAGTAGACGTAGCGGTCCAGATCATACGGTGAAAAGAATTGACCGTTGTTCTGGACGTACTTGATGGTATGGTCTGAATCCAGGCTGATCCACTGTGCCGGCGCGTCCTTATCGGTAGCGTCAACAATAATGAATCCTGGGACTTCGTTACCCGCACTTCCGTATGCGCGAGTGTCGGTAACTGTTAGTGCGCAAACGTAATACGGGTGCGCAACCGTAGCTCCGTTGAGCTTGATACCCTGAAGATATGGTTCGCCGACCGCAAGGTAGCTACCGATGCTGCCTTTTGCGGGCATAGCATTTTGAGCCTTTTCCTTGGCTATTGCCGGCGAAACCCGCAGGGCAACGTTGATGTCCAGATCTGCGCCAGTTTGGCCCTTAGGAGCATCCTTAAGATTAAGAAGGTTCCAGATTGCCTGATGCTGTTCGTTCGACCCTGTCCCAAAGCCGGGGTTTTGGCTAAAGCCGGTGATGCCGCCTACGATTAGGACAACAACAAAGACAATTGCTCCAAGGCCTCCGACAACAACCGAACCACCATGTTCGTAATTGGATTCGGACGCGTATGCGCTGGCACAGGCAATGAAGCCTGATACGAAGATCAGGGTCAAGATGCCGAAAAACCAGCCTCCAGCAAGTCCCTTAGAAAGCGGGAAGCTGAAGTCCGGCATGAGAAGGCCGATTACTAGCCACGTGACGACAAGCATGATCACCGCCGAAACAATTCCAGCAGTGAAAGCTGCGCCTAGCGGTATCCTGTCTCTGTTTGAGGCAAAGAGCGTTAGCACAAAGGCTACTACTCCAGCTGCGATTCCAAAGACTACAGAAGTTCCCAACATGTCCACGTTATTTCCTCCTAGAAGGTGAAGCTAAGCTCCGGATTGGGAGCGATTTGGATGGGGGACTTGACCTGGTCGAGTGAGACAACCACATCTTTGGAATACAGAGTAGTCCAGATGTGTCCGTCCTTATCTACCAAGTACAAGTTTGCCGGATCTTTCGCCCGTACGAATGCCTGATACATGTTCAGGTTATAGGTCTGGTTATCGGCGCCAACTTGAATGCCGGTGCCAACAATAGACAAATTCGTGAATCCGGGTGGCTGATCCATTTCCTGCCAGGATCCGGGGTTGTCAGGGTTAAAGCTGACTCCGTATCCCTTAAGGTATGAAGCGCTTCCTCCACTTAGGATTGCCAGATTAAGCACGTTTTCTTGTGTTTGCAAGTTCCGCGCCTCAGACTGGCTAAGCTTTTCGTATCCGCCCCAGATATCCACAATCGGATGATCCGATGGGGTTATCTGAACAGGCGGAAGCTGAGTGGACTGTGGATGAGATGGGCCTCCGTAAATAATCGATGCGATGATCGACGCTACAGCCATTACGGCAATTGCTGCCACGATGACTGTGGGTGTCAGTCCGCCTAGCCAAGCAAAAAACTTGCGTTCCCGCTTGGTAACGACTATTTTGGGCCTGATTGGCTTGTCGCCCAGCCGGTTGTTGAGACTTTTGGAAAGTCCACTTGGGTTGAGCTGCAAATTGGCCAGTCTTCGGAGGCGATTCGGAAAGCCCCTGATGAAGTTAAATCGCTTCTTCGGTTTTTCCGTTTTATCGTTCATCTCTCTCCTTGCCTTTCTTTGTCTTCCTGAAAATCTCCCTATACGTTTTCATGTTCCCTTCTGTTCTCCTTATTCTCCAATGATTTCCAATAATTCCTCCACAATGGGGAATATAAACGTACTTATTTAAAAGTGCGCTTACACTCCCCATAGTGAAAGGAGTTTATTTAGTTCCACAAAATGTCAAAGTGCAAATTGGCTAACAACCATGAGTCAGAAAGCAAATTATCCTGATATAGTTTTTAGCCGGCAAGATTGTAGCATATTTAGGTTCAAAAATCAATGCTATAGGATTTATTCGTTCTATGAAACTCAAATCTTAAACATAGTATTTTTTAAGGTGTTTTCGGACATTATGCTTTTATTTGCCCGTTGACATTTTAATTAAAAGTCCTATAATAACTTCATTCTGCCTTAATAAATTATGCCAGTTGCATGTGAATCATCCAGACCGGAAACGGAAAATGGATCAATAATCAGAAGAAGAATAGGCGGCGCAGTTGCTCACGTAAAAGATGTGGCAACGGACTTACTTAGCGGAGATTATTTCGCAGGCCTGCCGGAGGTTGCACCTTCAGTTATGTTGCCAAGAGGACTAGCCGTAAAAAATGCTTCTGAAACAGAAGCGCAAGGTTATCGCCCGATTGTTTTAACAGTAGAAGCTCCTAAGGATAGCGGTTTGCTGAGGTCTACTGCTGCCGCAATGGTCGGTCAAGGTCAAGCTTTTGGTGACATACGTTCTGTTAGTGACGTTACATCTGCACTCTCATCATTGGAAATAGCATTTAAACGAAAAGAGCCAATAGGACTTGTTGTTGTAGATGCAGGAATAAGGGAGGGAGACAGAGGTTGGAAGGATATTGCAAAAGCGGTAAAAAAAGAAAAGCTTGCAAGGAGTTTTGTCTTACTTAGCGATGCAACTTTAAGCCTAAAAGAAAGACGAGAATTTGGCGTAGATAGGGTTATCAGTAAACGTAAAAATAGCAGGGAATTAAGAGTTACTTTAACTAACGTAACGAAAAAAGTTTTCCCATCTGCTTCGTAAGTAAATTAAATCTCTCCAGTGTCTCCATCTGATTTTTTTTCCAAAAAATCCATAATTCAATTAGGTGTTTTTAGTCCTTCGGCTTCGCTCAGGATAAATATAAAAATAGAAGCTAGAAAATTGCTTCTTCGATAAAGCTGATTGGAGATTTTTCTTCCAGTTTTTTAATATCCTCAATTACTATCATGTGATTCTTTTGGGAAATAATTTTGGTTTTAATTAGTTTCTCAAGTTCAAGGCTGGTCGACTCACGTGAAAGTGCGGCCAATGTGCCGATAATCCGATGCGTTAACGGTAGATCGATTATAATTTTATGGTTTTTCCCGTTTTTCCCAAAGCGCCTTGCCAAAACCAGTAATGTTGAAGCAACTTGTTGATACGCACTCCCCGTTAAAAGCGCTTCCATTAACTTTGTCATGCCGTCTAATCCGCTTAAAGTGCGTTTTGTCAGGTCGTATAAAATGCCCGGATTATTTTCAACATATTTAACTATTTCCGCCTTTGGTGCTTTTAAGAGTAAAACGTCAGTCAGGCTTTCAAAAAAATAAACGTTGGGAGTATCGTTAAGCGCCCAAATCATTGAAAAATAATTGCCCGGCTTAAAAATGTTAAAGGTTATTTCTTTGCCGCTTTCGGATATTACGTAAAGCCTGACAAAACCGGATTTAATATAGAAAATACCCGATGGTTCGGCTCCGGGGCCAAAAATAAGCTGATTCTTTTTAAACTTTTGAGCAGATTTAAATTGGCTGAAAAATTCTTCGTCAAGTTTTTGTAAAGATGGCTTCATTTTTAAAATTCTATAAGCTTATTATAAACACAATAAAACAATTAGGCAATAAGACGCCATGATTTTTCCTCTTGAATTGCTTGGTGCTTGTCGGTACGATAAATAGGTAGTGTTTAATATTTTTAAAAGAATTTTTAAAAAGGTTGAAGATAGTAAAAGATTGGCCCAGATTCTTGTACTGTTGAGTTTTTTGGTTTCATTTGCCACCATAAGAGTTATTACTTATCTTCAGAAAATCGGCGCTTTATTTAATCCGGGAATTAGAGCGACTTTGCATATTCATCATCTAGTTCCGGGAATTATACTTATTTTAATCAGCGGTTACGTCGGGCTTTCTTTTTGGGCAACGGATAGAGTCAGGCATTTTATGGCAATTCTTTTCGGAGTCGGAGCGGCGCTGGTGATTGACGAATATGCCTTATGGCTTTATTTAAAGGATGTTTATTGGGAAAAACAGGGAAGAGCCAGCATTGATGCAGTTATTTACGCGGTTATTATTTTTGCGATAATTTTTGTTGTCAGTGAAGTTCATGATCACAATTGGATTAGAAGAATGTTTAAGAGATAATAAAGTAGGGTAGTTGAAGATATTCCCCATTTAAGTTAAAATTAATTTTATGTTTAAACCTGTTTCTCCCCAAGTAGATTTTCCGGTACTTGAAAACGATTTGCTAAAAAAATGGAACGAAGATAAACTTCCCGAAAAATATCTGCATCGAAATGATTCTTCCGAAAAAAGATATTCATTCTTAGACGGCCCGATTACGGCCAATAATCCGATGGGTGTTCACCATGCATGGGGAAGAGCCTACAAAGACTTCTGGCAGAGATTTTGGAACATGCGCGGGTATAAGCAAAGATTTCAGAATGGCTTTGATTGTCAGGGTTTGTGGGTTGAAGTAGAGGTTGAAAAAGAACTGGGAATCAGAAATAAAAAAGACATTGAAAATCTAGTGCCAAACGACAAAAAAGCCTCAATTGCCAAGTTTGTGGATCTTTGTAAGCAGCGGGTGACAAAATTCAGCACAATTCAGACAGAGCAAAGCAAACGCTTAGGTTATTTTATGGATTGGGATCATTCTTACTACACCATGTCGGACGAAAATAACTACATGATTTGGCATTTTCTAAAAACGTGCAATGACCGCGGTTGGATTTATAAGGGCAGGGACTGCGTTGCCTGGTGTCCGCGCTGCGAAACGGCAATTTCCCAGCATGAAATGTTAACCGAAGATTACAAAGAATTAACCCACGAGACGGTTCTTCTTAAACTTCCGATTTTGGATAAAGGTTGGGAGGACACTTATCTTTTGATTTGGACAACTACTCCCTGGACCATCCCGGCAAATGTGGCCGTTGGTGTCAATACAAAGTTTACTTATGCGATTTGGAAGGAAAATAAAACTGGACATAAAATAATCATTATCGATAAAGATGAAAACGGTATTGTTCCGACGAGACTTTTAAAAGGGCAAGAAATGCCGGTTAGTGATTATATTTTCGCAGGATTGTCTGAAGAATTTAAAGAAGAAAAAGAAATCAGCGGGAAAGAATTAATCGGTCTTAAATATCAGGCGCCTTTTGACGATCTACCGTTAGTTCGAGAAGCCAAAAAAGAAAATCCCGATACTTTCCATACCGTAGTTGACGGTTCAAAAATAGTTGTTTCAACCGAAGGAACAGGGCTTTTGCATGTTGCACCGGGCGCCGGAAAAGAGGATTTTGACTTGGGAAAGACAGAAAAACTATCAGTGATTTCTCCGATTGATGATGAAGCGAATTACATTGAGGGCATGGGAGAATTCAGCACTAAAAATGCTAAAAAACATCCGGAGCTAATAATTGATTTCTTAAAAAGTTTCGATGGCGGAAAATATCTGCTCAAAACTATGCAGTATACACATCGTTATCCGGCTTGTTGGCGATGTAAAACAGAATTGGTCTGGCGCGTAACTTTGGAATGGTATATCGCGATGGATGTAAAGGAAAAAGCCGGGAAAACTTTAAGAGAACAGATGATGGATACGGCCAAAATGATCCAGTGGCATCCGGAGTTTGGATTGGAAAGAGAGCTGGATTGGTTGTCTAATATGCATGATTGGTTAATCAGCAAGAAAAACCGTTATTGGGGATTGGCATTGCCGATTTTCGAGTGCCAAAAGTGTGGGAATTTCGAAGTCATAGGCGGAAAAAAAGAATTAGAGGAGAGAGCAGTTTCCGGCTGGAAAGAGTTTGCGGGACATAGTCCGCATAAACCATTTATTGATGAAGTAAAAATAAAATGTTCAAAATGCCAAGAAGTTGTTTCGAGGCTCGACGATGTAGGAAACGTTTGGCTAGACGCCGGAATTGTGCCTTTTTCAACTTATATAGATCCTAAAACCAAGGAATTAAGTTATATAACCGATAAAAAATATTGGCAGGAATGGTTCCCGGTTGATTTTGTTACCGAATCTTTCCCCGGACAGTTCAAGAACTGGTTCTATTCCATGATTGCCATGTCTACGGTTTTGGAAAAGAAAAATCCGTTTAAGCTAGTTTTAGGTTACGGGTCGATGGTCGGAGAAGACGGGCGGCCGATGCATAAGTCCTGGGGGAATATGATTGAGTTTACCGAGGGAGCGGATAAAATCGGAGTTGATGTTATGAGGTGGATGTTTGCAACTCATAATCCCGAACAGAATTTGCTGTTTGGCTACAAAAAAGCAGACGAAACCAGAAGGAAATTCCATTTAATGCTTTGGAATATTTATAATTTTTTCGTTACTTATGCTCAAACAGACGAGTATCAGATAGCGGATATCAGAGGACAAATCTCGGAGAACGTTTTGGATAGATGGATCATTTCCAGATTAAACAGAACGATTAAAATAACCACGGAAAGCATGGAAAAATACGATGCGCAAAAAGCCTCACTGGAAATAGAGGGTTTTGTAAACGATTTGTCTTTGTGGTATATCAGGCGAAGCCGGGACAGAGTAGGGCCCTCGGCGGAAGACGAAAAAGATAAAAAGGCTTGTTACGACACGTTGTATTTTGTTTTAGTTACCCTGTCAAAACTGTTAGCTCCTTTTATTCCGTTTATTTCAGAGGAGATTTACACAAATTTAACAAAAGAAGAATCGGTTCATCTAACAGACTGGCCGCAGTCCGAGCAGGAATTAATCGACGAAAAGCTTGAGGAAGAAACCGTTAAAGCAAGGCAAATTGTCGAATCCGTTCATGCGTTAAGAAAACAGTCGGAAGTTAAAGTCAGAATTCCGATTAGAAATATGACGTATAACGGTCCAAGCCAACTGTCGGAAGAAATTATCAAAATCGTCAGAAATGAAGTAAACGTTTACGATCTTAGATTCGGCAGTAAAGCGGATGCGTATTCGGTTGTTGCTAAAACCAGTGATGATAATTTAGATCTGCATTTCGGACTCGCCCGTGACATTGTCAGAAAAATACAGGAAGAAAGAAAAAGCTTAAATACAAAACCCAACGAAAAGGTTAAGATAACTATTCCTTTCTGGCCTAATGAGCATGAGGATTATATCAAAAGAAAGGCATTAGTCAGTTCCATTACGCAAGCTGAGAAATTTTCGGTATTAAAAGATGAGTAGAAAAGGACTCTTAAGTATAGATTGGATTTTGCTTACTTCTGTTGGGGCATTGGTAATAATTAGCTTGGTAACGCTTTTTTCTATAAACTTCGATTTTTTTAAAAGCCAATTTATTTTTTTAATTATTTCGCTATTGGCTTTTTTATTTTTCTCGCAAGCAAATTATAAAATTTTAAATAATTACAGTAAGCCAATTTATATTATTTCATTAATTCTTTTAGCTTTAGTTTTATTTTTAGGAATTGAAGCAAGGGGTTCCACCAGATGGGTAGAGCTTTTGGGATTTAGAGCGCAATTTTCCGAAATTCTAAAACCATTCTTGGCAATAAGTCTTGCCAGTTACTTATCTAACAAAAAAATTTTCAACTTTAAATCCTTGATTGAAGCCTTTGTTCTGCTGGCGCCGGTTGTGTTTTTAATTTTTTTCCAGCCCGATCTTGGAAACGCCTTAATTTACGTTGGAATAATGCTGGCAACTCTAATTTACGTTGGTTTTTCCTTTAAGTATTTTTTGGGTTTATTCTTACCGTTAGTGGCAGTTTTTCCCCTGATTTGGCATTTTTTGCATGATTATCAAAGACAGAGAGTTTTGACTTTTCTTGATCCCAGCCGTGATCCTTTAGGCACATCATATAATGTAATTCAATCGGTAATCGCAGTCGGTTCAGGCATGATAATGGGAAGAGGCTTGGGCCAAGGAACGCAATCCGGTTTACGGTTTTTGCCGGAACGTCATACGGATTTTATCTTTGCTACAATTTCCGAGCAGCTTGGATTTATTGGTACGACAATAGTGCTTATTTGTTTTGCTTTAATCCTTTACCGGATTTTTATTATTTTTTTAAATTCGGAAGGTGGATTCGCGAGGAATTTTTCCGCGATCGTATTTTTTTCTTTTTTGATTCAAATTTTTGTAAACATAGGAATGAATATCGGAATTATCCCGATTGTCGGCGTGACATTGCCCTTTGTTTCCTACGGCGGAAGCTCGCTTTTATCAAATTTTATCTTCCTGGGGCTTTTATCTTCCGTAATTAAATCAACTAAGAATAAGAATGTTCTAGAAATTGGTTGAGTTTTTTGCTATAATTGGATTCTATGAAATACGCGGTAATCAAAACAGGCGGAAAACAATATAAAGTTTCAGAAGGCGACGTTATTGAAATAGATAGAATTTTAAACAAAGACGGTAAAGTTGTTTTTGATGAGGTTCTATTGGTGTCAAGCGATGCGGGTGTAAAAATTGGTAAGCCAACAGTTGAAAATGCAAAAGTTGAAGCGAAAGTTTTAGAAGATTTAAAGGGAGAAAAAATAAGAGTTTCCAAATTTAAATCAAAAGTCAGATATAGAAGAGTAACCGGTTTTAGAGCGTTTCTTACAAAAGTGCAAATCGAGAAAATTATCGAGGGAGTAAGGTTGAGCGAAGCGAAATCCAGCAAAGCAGGAAAGATTGCTGCAAAAAAGTCTTAATTGACATCCTTTGATATCTTGACTCTTTATGAAAAATCAAGATAGAATAAATCAAGTTTTCACAGATAGATAAAATTTAATAAATTATGGCGCACACAAAAGCACAAGGAGCAGTAAAAGGGAATCGGGATTCAAGAGCAAAACGTTTAGGCGTTAAAATTTACGGTGGGCAAAAAGCAATTTCCGGTAACATTATTGTCAGACAAAAAGGAACAAAAGTTCATGCCGGAAAAGGCGTTTCAATGGGTAAAGATTTTACTTTATTTTCAGTTACAGATGGTACAGTCGAATTTAAAACACAAAAAGGAAAAAAAGTTGTCGAAGTTTTAAGCGCGTAAATAGAAGGTTTGATTTATGGATACTATAGATAGGATATTTGAGCTAGAAACTCATCTTTTGCAGGCAAATCCTCTTCAGCCAAGAGGAATAATCTCTCCGGATTCACTCCAGGAATTAGTTGATTCAATCAGAGAACAGGGAATACTTGAGCCAATTGTTGTGGCCAATACTCCGGCCGGATATCAGATAATTGCCGGAGAAAGACGCTGGAGAGCCGCGAAAATTTTAGCGCTTCCCAAAGTTCCGGTAATTATTAAGGAAACTACTCCTCAGGGGATGTTGGAAATGTCGATTGTCGAGAACGTTCAAAGGGAGGATTTAAATCCAATCGAAAGAGCGCAAGCCTACAAAAGATTAATTGATGAATTTGGTTTGGGGACAAATGAAGTTGCAAGAAGAGTTGGGAAAAGCGCACCGACGGTTTCCAATACCATGAGATTATTGTCTTTGCCGGATGCAATTAAAGATGCGTTAGTGGCCGGAGTAATTTCCGAAGGACATGTCAGGCCTTTAATTTCCTTAGGAGATCCAAAGTTGATGTTGGATTTATTTAAAAAAATTCTTAAAGAAAGCAGCACGGTCAGACAAACGGAAGAAATGGCAAGACAGGCAAAGGGAGAAATTCAAAAGAAAGAGACAAGAACTACAACACATAAATTATGGGTACCGGAGTTAGATGAAATGGCAAAAAGCCTTGAGCAAACGCAAGGATTAAAAGCTTCAATTTTCCAAACGAGATCACAGGCTAAAATTGTTTTAGTTCTTAAAGGCGATGTAGATATAACAGGACCGAAAATTAAAGAAATCTATAATCTTCTCAATAAACCCCAGGCTTAATTTAAAGAGGATTTTTAACTAAGCGCATTTGATTAAGCGGCCAATAAACAAACAAGGATTCTCCGATAAGTTCGTCTTTTTTAACAAAACCCCATTCCCTGGAGTCCGAGCTGTATTCACGATTGTCTCCCATGACAAAATATTCATCTCCCGGCACTTTAACGCTGTCACCGTCTTTAAGAAACTCTCCGCCGTAGGTTTTTACATCCGGTTTTAAAAATACACTTTCGTCAAATAATTTATCGTTTAGGTAAACATTGCCGTCTTTTACCGAAACCATGTCTCCCGGTAAACCAATGACTCTCTTAATGTAATCCTTGCTGGGGTCCGGAGGAGCTTTGAAAACCATTACATCGCCAAGCTTAGGTGCTTGAAAGCGCAATCCGATCAGGTTGGTTATGACATATTCTTTATCATGGAAGTTTGGGTACATTGAGTCACCATTTACTTCAAACGGCCGGAATAAAAATGCATAGATAACCAAAAAAACCGCGGCGGCGATTAAAAACGTTTGAACGGAGTCAATTAGGAAAGCGTAGATTTTTCTAACAATTGGCATTATCACTTAATTTTCCCAAAGTTATCTAGCTTTGTCAATGAGCGTAATTTATGATAATATTTAGGTGCGTGGATCCTTAGCTCAGTGGTAGAGCGCTTCGTTCACATCGAAGAAGTCGCAAGTTCGAATCTTGCAGGGTCCACTAAATTATGGGTATAGTCAGGCAATATAAAACAATTTCGATTTTGGTTGCGTTAATTATTATTTTTGGTATTCTGGCAGTTTTTGTTAAAGGATTTGATATTGGAGGAATTAAATCCGGTTCCGAAATAAAAATTTCAGCTACGCCGACTCCAACTCCTCAACCCTTTATTCATCCGGAAAGCATTAATATTCCGTCATCTTACATGGGCTATGTTGTAACTAAAACTACGCAAGCAGATTTGGGAAAATCAGCTTTAAAGTATGGCAAAAGATCTGTCGATCTTTCGGGATCGGAGTGGATTATTAAAAAAAGTAAAGTTTCGGACATTGAATATAGTCAGATTAAGCCTCTTTTAAATAGCTATGTCCAGGGGCAACTGGGGAAGCAGGGATGGGCAACTACAGCTTCGGTAAGCGCGCAAGGTACGCAAAGCGCTCAATTACTTATGCCAAATTTGCCAAAAGGGGATTTGAGCGAGGGCTATATTAAAGTTTATGGCGGGCAGATTCAGGAAGTCATGTTCATGGGAAATAAAGATAGTTTGGGAAATGTTCAGCTTAAACTGTTTGTAAGTCAAGTTTACGACCTAAAAGACTTCTAGAGACTATTTATTAGATCCTCAATATCTTCGGAAAGAACTTTATATGCATCTTGATTTAATAATCTTTTATCATAAAACTTTAATGCTTCATTCATGATTTTTAATCGAAATTCAGTTAATATTTTAAACTGTTTAGAATAATCTTTTTCAATCTTTTTAACAGAATCTGTTAGTTTGTCAGCAGTTTTTGCGCTTATCAGATGGAGAGATTTTAATTCTTTAATATCGAAAATAAGAGAATCAAAAGTAACTTCTTTGCTGATTCTTGAATGGTCAATATTTTGCCAATCGAAGTTGATGTTAACCGTAGTCGGCTTATTGTGGTCTAAAATAAGAGGAATATCTTCCGCGTCAACAGTGCCATCTTTATCGTATAGGTATATTCCTAAGTTGTAGTTTTTTGCGTTGTCAGATTTAACTTCTACTTTATATTCACCGTTTGAAGGTTTTTGAACATAATCCATTTTTAACGGTTCGCCGGATGATTGATTATTTTCATCATTCACAAGAGGATGTTGTAAAAATTGTTCTCCAATAACATTTCCATGAGAATCTTCTATTTCAAAATCTACATTTCTATCCGCTGTAACTAGAATGTAAGATAAATCTGTTTTAGAAGGTATAAGTTTGTTTAAAGAGACAAAAGAATTATCGTAGGCCGTTAGATCAGTTCTATTTGTGAAATAGGGGTCAATAATACTAAAAGTATTCGCTTTAATGCCATTTGCGACTATGAAATGGCCGGGTTCTTCTAAAACCGCCGGCCGTTTACTGTTAAGCTCAGTTATTAAGGGAAGATTGTTTGAGGAGGTGATTCTTGAATATTCCAGACCGTCAAATAAAGTAATTTTATTTATTTTAATTGCCTTTTGAGAAAGACTGGATATTGCCAAGGGATTAAGATAACCACTGCTTTTTCCATCAATATAACCATAGTTATCTTTTAACCAGGTATTTAGGGTGCCGGGATCCAAATTTGTGCCGTCGGGAAGCTTATTAATTCCATAGTATCTTAAAACCATTACATAAGATGTTAAAGCACAGCCCCAGTTTTTTATTGTTTGCGAAAGAGGGCTCCAAAAATTTGCTCCGTCGTAAGTTTGCGTACCCCATGGCTTATCAGTCTGTCTTAAGATAGGAACATTCAAGCTAGTAGATATCGGAGTCGGCGTAGGGATAGGCGTTGAGGTTGGAGTGGGCTTAGGAGTGGGTGTTAAGGTTGGAGATGGTTTGGGCGTTGGCGTGGGGATAGGTGTTGAGGTTGGAGTTAGGGTTAGAGTCGGCGTAGGGGTTAAAGTTGGGGATGGCGTTGCATCAAGACTGGTAACAACGATATTATCAAACCAAGCTTCGGTCGGATAATCAGAACCGGCGCTGATTCGCAAGCCAATTTTATCGGTGCCGGTAAAATTGTAGGAGGTATCCAAATAGTCAATTATTTTTGTTCCATTTAAAATAAACTGCATTTGCTGGTCTTTAAAAATTACGGTAATATGATTTATTTGGTTATCCAATAATGGAGTGGGGGATATAAAGTCCGGGTATCCGAAATTGGTCCAAACGTAATTTTCTCCTAAAAAATGAACTTCATAAAGTTTATATCCTCCCAGGCTTGGATCGGGAACCCATCTAAAATCCAAATTCCTGTCGGTGGTTATGGTGTTGCTGTTGACTACGGGTAAATAATCAAAATCTATCTGGTAATTTGATGTACCAAGACTAGGTCCAACAGTATCAATAAGTGTGGAGCCGGAGTTTATTCTTGCTCCAAACATATTATTGCCATTAATGCTTTCTACCTGCCATAAGTTGCTTCCGCTAAGCGGGGTCCAATTATTGGCATTGCCGCTGCCGAAATTATCCTGGAAAATTACATTTGAGGCAAAAGCTTTTTGAATAAAAATAGGAACAACAGTTAAAAACAAGACTATTGTTCCTATTAAAAAAATCCTTAGGGCAATCGGACTCTTCACAATTAATTATTGTAATATTTAATTTAATTTGTCAAGAGTCAAAAATAATGTTAGAATCTTTCAATGGTAAAACCTGATATAAGACAAAAGAAGTACGACTTATTTCATAAGCAAACAAAGGTTCAATTAAAAATAGTACCCAAGAATAATTTTACGTATAGAAACATAATAAGCTATATAGATAAGTATTTAAAAAATAAAGAACAGAAAGTTGTTGATATTGGATGTGGAGCGGGAACAATCTGTTTTTACATTGCTAACGAGGGAAATAATGTTTCTGGATTTGATATCTCATCAAAAGCAATTAAAGCGTGTAAAGAAAGTTCTCGCGTTTTAAATTTAGATAATCTTACAAGGTTTAAGATTGTAGATTTTCCTGAAGAATATGTCGAGGAGAAATTTGATTTGATAATTTTTTCGGAAGTCATAGAGCATCTTCGCAATGATAGTCTAGCCTTAAAAAGAATATATACAATGTTGAATAAGGGTGGAATAGTTATAATCACAACTCCGTCAATACACGCTCCTTTATATAGACTAGGTTATGCTAAGAGTTTTGACAAAAGAGTTGGTCACCTAAGAAGGTATACTGTTGAAGGTTTATCTAAGCAGTGTGAGGATATTGGACTTAAAGTTATTGAAGTAGGGAAGACGGAGGGTATCTTGAGAAATTTTTTGTTTCTTAATCCTATTATGGGCAAAATTGTTCGACTCATTAAATTTTCCATATCAGATGTAGTCGCGTTTATAGACAATATTACTATTCCAATATTTGGAGAGTCGAATATAATAATAATTGCCCAAAGAAATAGCTAACATTTTGGCGCATTGGTAAATTTAGGGTGATTATTTGGTTGCGTAGGGTTTTAAGAAGGTGGTGAAGAGTTCTTCGAGTCTTTTAAGGTGTTTTTCTTCCATTCCATGATGGCAACCGATCAAAAAACCTCTTTCCATAACTTCGTTGGCAATCGGAAAATGTTTCGGATTCCATTTTTTCTTAAGACTTGTAAACCCCGGTTGTTCCAAAATATTTCCCGTAAGCACAGGTCTTGTTTGGACATTATTTGTTTCTAAAAATTTGACAATTTTTACCCTCGAAAAAGGCGCATCGTTTTTTATCACAAGCGGAAATGCCAGCCAACACGTATCTACTTTTTGATCTTGTTTTGGCAAAATAAACAAAGACTCGTATTGCTGGAAAAACTTCAATAATCTGCTAAAGTTCTCTTTCCTTGTTTTTCTAAACTTGGGAAATTTTTTTAATTGCTCATTGCCGAAAGCAGCTCCCATTTCATTCGGAAGAAAATTATATCCCATTTCTCCGAATATAAATTTGGCGTCGTAGTCAGTATTTCTGATTTTTGTCTTAAAGCGTTTTGTAATATCCTCGGATTCATCAAAAAGCGAAGAAGATCTTCCCCAACCTCTTAGCATCTTAAGTCTTTTCAACCACTCAGGGTTATTGACCAGAATCATTCCGCCGTTACCGCCTGCGGTTATAAGGTGGGAGCCGTAAAAACTGGTGGTAGTAATGTCCGAATAATAGCCGGTTGGTTTCTTATTATATTTTGCGCCAAATGTATCGCAGGAATCTTCAATTAGGTATAAATTATGTTTTTTTGCGATCTTCAATATTTTTTCCATATCCGGAACATTTCCAACCAAAAGGGGGAAAAATATAGCCTTAGTTTTTTTCGTAATAGCTTTTTCTAAAAGAGCAACGTCGATTGTGTATTTTGCGTTTTCGGTGTCAACAAATATCGGAGTAAGCCCCATTTTTATAATCGGAGAGACGGTTGTGGAAAAGCTTAAAACGGGAGTTATTACTTCAGAGCCTTTAGGCAAATTAAGTAATTCAAGTGCAAGTAAGTTAGCAGATGAGCCCGAGTTTACCATCACGCCAAATTTTTTACCAAAGGCTTTAGCTACATTTTTCTCAAATGCTGCGGTTTCTTTTCCCATCATTTCGCGGTGTTCCCTAAGGACATTAACCACTCTTTTGATTTCGCGGTTGTCGTATACGGCAAGGGCGTAAGGAATCCGGAGTCCGGCTATTTGTTTCGACATGCCAAACATTATATAATTAGCATTAACGTTTATCAAGTAAGGATAATATAAATTATGAGAATTTTATTTTTGGCGAGAAGATTTTATCCCGAAGTAGGTGGAGTAGAGAAGCACGTTTTAGAAATTGGTAAAAGACTGGTTAAAAAAGGTCATAAAGTAGTAGTTATTACGGAGAATTCTCAAAAAACCCATAGTGATGGTAAGCAGTCAAATCCTACAAGTGCCAGGATGGTGGGTAAGGTTGAAGGCATTGAAATTTACCGGATCAACGCCGGTAACAACAACTGGTTTAAGAAATTTAGAATTTGGAGACAGCTTTGGAAATTAAGAAATACAATGTCTGACTGCGATGTTATTCATTGTCACGATGTGTTTTTTTGGTACTTACCGTTCCGGTTTCTGTTTCCATTCAAAAAAGTTTATACGACTTTCCATGGATATGAGGGAAATTTGATTCCGGGGCAAAAAGCGATTTTAATGCATAAGCTTTCGGAAAAACTTTCCTTTGGAAATATTTGCGTTGGCGATTTTCTGGCCAAGTGGTATGGCACAAAACCAACTTTTATTACCTACGGCGCGGTGGATAAAAGTTTAATTGAACAAGGTTCAAAATTTTTAAAAGTAACTAGGGACGCAATGTTTTTGGGCAGATTAGAGGAAGAGACGGGAATTATGGAATATTTAGAAGCGCTAAAAATTCTAAAAGATAGAAAGATTAGTCTTGAGCTTGATGTTTTCGGTGACGGAGTTCAAATGGATGAAGCTAAAAAGTACGTCAAAGAGTATGAATTAAAAGTTAACTTTAAAGGATTTGTGGCAAACGCAGTGGATTATATAAAAGACTATAAGTATGTTTTTGTTTCAAGATATTTGGGAATTTTAGAAGCGATGGCTTTACAAAAACCGGTTTTTGCTCAGTATAATAATGAGATTAAAAAAGACTATCTGCAAATGGCGCCTTTTGCAAAATATATTTCAATTGCCGGTGACTCAGGGGTAATTAGCAGGGCAGTTTCAAGTTACATAGGAAAGAAAAATTTAGAAGTGGGCAGAGCATATCTTTGGGTGAAAAACGAAACATGGGAAAAAATGGTTAACCTCTATCTAAGACTTTGGACCAGACAATAGTTTTTTAATAAGTAAATACAAAAGATAAATAAAAATAAGGCTTAAGCTTATTAAGCTGATTATTTTTGAAGCTGCAAATAAAGGCAAATCGCTAAAACTTAAAGTTAAAATTCCATTTCCTTTGGGAAGATTAAAACTTATCACTCCGTTTTTGTCAGGTCCAATATTTACTGATTTATTATTAAAGGTTGCTTTCCATCCCGGGAAATAAAGCGTATTCTCCGTTATTCTTAAGGAAGTTTCAGCACTCACCTGGTATGAATGTAGCGTTGATGTTCTAGCGCCAATAATTATTTTACCCTGACCGCCAGTGATTAAAATTGGAGATTGTGGAATAACCGAAAACCATTGGTGATTTGGGTTGACCCATTTTGAGTTTGCGTAGAAATGCGCATCTCCCCAATTTATACCAATCGGTAGGTCTTTTTTTAGGACAGCATCATTTACATCGGGCAGCATTTTCCTTTGTCCCCAGTTTAAGATGGTGGTGGCTATTGTTAAAAAAATTAGAGTGTAAACGAAGAATTTCTTTTTTTGTTGAGAAAGAATTAAAAAACCGGCCAGTACTGACGTAAAAAATCCCATTAGAAGGAGTAGTCTATGCGATCCAGCCTCGGCTAATATTTGCATATAATTCCAAATAAATTTCGATTGCGGAGTGATCAAAAATACCGTCACAAAAATGATAATTAACCAAAAAAGCAAATCGTTTTTATAACGGGCCGCATTTTTCTTAATCAACAGGTAAATAACAGAAATCACAATAACAGCAAGTTGTGTATAGCCGATTAAAAAAGACAATTCTCCCTTTGGTCCTTGAAATAATAATCCAAATCTCCACGGAGCATATAAAAGTTCGATTAAACTTGGAAAATAAGCAGGTGGAGATGGGTGAATAGTGGCAAATAGATATGGTTTATAGATAGGTGTCGATATCCATTGGAACGAGGATGTTATCAAACAAAGCATAACTACAAAGAATGAGTAAATGATACTTCTGACAATATTTTTTAAGCGGAAAAAAGTGTATGCAAGAAATACGGGAATTAAGAAAATGGCAACAAAAATATGGCTTAAGAGGATAAGGCTTAGTGATAATCCGGATAAAATTAAGTAAACGATTTTCCTGGCATCAAAGAATCTGTTAATGAAATAAAATACGAGCGGAATAAAAGTATAGGCTAAAACTTCGCCGATAGTTATTTTAAAATGAAGTGAAATCAGAAAGTAAGGATTAAAAAGATAAAATATTGAAGTTCCAAAAGCAGGCAGAGTTTTCTTAAACAAATTTTTTGAAAAAAGGTACATTGAAATTCCGGAAAAGATAAAACTTAAGGATAAAAGCAGTTTTAAGCTGTTGATAAAAGAAAAGCCGAGCAAATGGAAAAAAGCCGTAATATAATAAGGCAGAATATAATTAAAGGCAAAAAGCGGATATCCATAAGTGGCGTTTAAATCTCCCGCCCATGTCGGAATAATATTGCCCTGAGACAACATACTGTAAAATTCCATGCTTCTTCGAACGTGAATGTTAAAATCGCCGCTTTGGTATGCGCCTATCCTAAAAATGCTGATAATTGGGAGAATGGAAATTAATATTAGGAGAACAAAATAGTTAATTTTTTTCTTCGGGAAAATATATCTATAGAATAGCGTTCCTGCCAGAAGAAGGATGGAAGCGACAATATTTACAAAAACCATTCGATAAGGATCTAGCATAATTTATTCTTGAGTAAGTTTTTGCCAGGATTCAATTCTATCGGAAAATTTGTAGTCAAATATATTTTTGAAGAATTCAATAAAAGTGCCAAAATGTCTGGTTGATTTTCCGCCATAACGATCTATGTTTTTAATCGGAATTTCCAAAACTTTCCAGTTTAATTTTGATAACTTTATTGTAAATTCGGCATCTATAAACGAATCTTTAGACTGAAGATTTAGTGTTTGCAATTCTTTTCTCAAGAATATTCTTGGATCGCCGTTGATATCCAAAAACTTGGAATTAAAAAGAAAGCGAATAATTAGATCAAAAGATAAAGATACAAATGTTCTGCCAAAATTTTCCCTGGTAATTCTTTTAACCTTTACTAAATCGTATTTAGATGCGTTCAGAATTAATTTTGGAAAAATAGATAAATCCACTTGCCCGTCAGACACCATATAGCCAACGTATTTGCCTTGGGATTTACTCAGCCCTTTTAATATTGCATTTCCATATCCCTGAAGGGAAATAAAATATCGTACATTTTTGTATTTTTTAGACAAAGCAATTAATTTATCAAGAGACTTATCTTTTGAACCGTTTTCAATCAGCAAAAGCTCGTATGTAATTTTACATTTGTTCAATTCTCGAATTATTTCTTCGACAATTTTTTCGATAATATCTTCTTCGTTATGAACCGGTAGGGTTAAGGAAAGAAAAATCATATTTTGCTTAAAATAGTTTTGGCTATTTTTTCCGGGCTCAAATTATATTTTTTGCGAAGAAACTCCTGGGTTCCCACTTCCCGGATAAAAATATCCGGTAAAGCAATTTTGGTAAGTTTATTCGTAAACCCTTCTTTGACTATTATATCCGAAACTATACTGCCAAGTCCTCCGATTTCGTAATGTTCTTCTACTGTAAAAATATGTTTAAACTTAGAGCAAATCTGTTTAATTAATTTTTTATCAATTGGTTTTAGTGTGTGCATGGAGACTACCGTTCCTTTCAAACCTCTTTTCTCGAGTAGCTGTGCGGACAGCAGTGAATTGTACACAATGTTTCCTGTGCTGATAATTGCAAAATCACTTCCTGTTTTCAAAATGCTTCCTTTGCCAAATTTCAAATCAGGTGCTTTAGCGTAAAGAACAGGTTCGCCTCTTTTGCCAAGTCTTAAATAGGTTGGTTTTTTTAAAACAATTGCCATTTTAGTTGCCCAAGCTGTTTCAACCGGATCGGCCGGGGCAAAGATATGCATATTCGGAATAGTCCGAAGCAATGCAATGTCTTCGACTGCATGATGACTTGCTCCGGCATCTGCGTAAGAAATTCCTGCTCCCGAACCAACTATAATTACGTGGGCATTGTGCAATGCGATATCATTTCGGATGCTTTCAAAAGCGGTTAGGGTTGCAAAAGTAGCAATAGAATAAACAAAAACAATTTTTCCGGACATCGCTAAACCGGTTGCAACACCCATCATATTTGATTCGGCAACGCCGGCATTTATAAATTGTTTCGGAAATTTATCCCTAAATTCTTCAAAAACAGAATAGCCGAGGTCTCCTGTTAAAAGCATAATATTTTTGTTTTTTTCGGCCTGTTTAGTCAGCTCTTTTACAAATGCGTATCTCATGATTTTAATTCCTCAAGTGCTCGTTTATATAATTTCTCGTCTAAATTCCAATAATGCCAGTCAAGCTTATTTTCCATAAAGCTTATTCCTTTTCCGGCAATTGTATTTAGAATAATTACGTTGGGTTTGTCCGATTTTAAATGTTTAATCTTTTTAAACATAGTGTCGATTTTTTTAAAATCATGTCCGTTGACGTCAAAAACATTCCAGCCAAACGAAGCAAATTTATCTTTTAGAGGTTCCAGGTTTAATACTTCTTCAATCGTTCCGAATGCCTGAAGTTTATTGTAATCTACAAGTAAAAATAAATTATTCAGTTTATGCTGGGGTGCAAATAAAATTGCTTCCCAAGTTGTTCCTTCGTCGCATTCGGCATCGCTGATAAGAACAAATACCCGTGTCTTGGTTTTATTTATTTTTTCAGCCAGCGCCATTCCTGCGCCAATGGAAAGCCCGTGGCCCAAGGCTCCGGTTGAAATCTCAATTCCCGGAACAAGTCCCGATTCGGGATGCATTCCCATGTTTGAATCGTTTTTACCATAGTTTCCAAGCAGTTTTTCCGGAAAAAATCCTCTGTAGGCCAAGGCTGCAAAAAGCGCCGGCGCGGCATGCCCTTTGCTAAGAATAAATTTGTCTCTTTTTTGCCAATTCGGGTTTTTAGGTTTTATTTTCATTTCTTTCCAATATAAATAGGTGAGGATGTCAACGATAGAAAGACAGGAACTGATGTGAGCTTTTTTAGCTGCATATGACATTGTAAGAATTTCTTTTCGTAAAGACCGGGCAATATGTTTTAATTCCGTAATGTTATTCATTATTTTTTTTGTAGAAAGTAATGGTTTCTCTGAGCCCGCTTTCTAAAGTATATTTAGGTTTCCAGTTCAAAAGTTTTTGTGCTTTACTTCTATCCGCTACCCAATAATTTGTATCCCAGGGTTTTTGAACAAAATTTCCGACTTTAACATTTAATTTTTTGCCCATAATCTTGCCGATTATTTTAACAACTTCTTTGTTATCGGTTTGAATTCCTGTGCCAAGATTAATAATCTCTCCGTTTTTAAGTTTGGTTTTGGCAACTTTTAAAATCGCTTCTACTACATCTTCAACATAAATAAAATCTCTTTTTACTTTTCCGGGTGTAACAAATATTTGTTTATTATTCATTGCGGAATTTATAACAATTGGAACAAGACGGTTTTTTTCTTCAAACGGACCATAGACCGAGAATGGCCTGACAATTCTTACAGGCTTACTATTAATAGTAGCAAAGCTTTGAGCAAGTAGAGTTGCAGCAGCTTTAGTTGCCGAATAAAAGCTGTTTGGTTCAAGAATGTTACTTTCTTTCATTGGTTTTTTCTTAAAGCCGTATTCGGAAGAACTGCCGGTAATTACGAAGGCTTTGTAATTAATGTTAAGAGTTGCTTGAAGCAGATTTTTTAAACCAACTATATTTACATTAATCATTTCATCCAAATTTGCGTCAATGGAGGAATTTCCATAAGCTGCGAAATGAAAAATATAATCCGGATTAATATTTTTTATGATTTTATTTAGAAATTTTTGATCACGAATATCACCCTCGTGAATTCTAATATTTTTTTTGAAGCTTTCAATTTTTAAAAGATCAGCATTTTTTCTGACTAAAGCGTGAACTTTAAAGTTTTTATTAAGCAGTAGTTTGATAAGGTTTGTCCCGATAAATCCGTTGGCGCCGGTAACGAGTGCAGTCTTTGATTTGCTTATGCCCATAATTCTCGATATTATATCACCAAATCTGATAGAATTATAGAATTCTAAAGCAGGCAAAATTTTAAATAATGATAAAAGTTTTAAAAAGTAATTTAAGAAACAAAGTTCTTTTAAGTTTTTTACTAATTTTACTGTTGGCATCTTCGTACAGGTTAATCGCCTTTTTTTATAATGGTCCGCCGACTTATCAGGCCGAGGTGGCTCATGATTACATGCAGGCAAAAAATATTATTTTAGGTCAATCTTTTCCATTGGTGGCCGAAAACTATAATTATGTCTGGCATATTCCAAAAGGCGCAGGTTGGTATTATGTTTTGGCCGGTGTGTTTATGTTTTCAAATGCCAATCCCTTGGCGCCAAAACTCCTAACACCTCTGGTTGGAATTGCGACTATTGCCATCGCCTTTTTTCTGCTTAAGCTAAGATTTAATCTTAAAACCGCTATTTTTACTTCAGTTTTGTTAGCAATTTCGCCGGCGCTAGTGGATGAATCTCATTTAATTTGGCCGCCTTTTATAGTTTTTTTGCCTGTAGTATTGTTTCTTTATTCAGTATTTAAAATTTTAGAGGGAAGACAAAAATATGCGATTCTTGCGGCAGTTTCAATTGGTTTAATGGCGCAGTTTGAAGTAACGATCGCTTTTTTTTATGGAGTTTACTCTTTATTATTAATTCCTTTTGCCATAAAGCGTAAATATCTTAATTTTAGAACGACTTTTTATTTCCTGCTGACACTTTTTCTGTTTGTGGTTCCATTTATCGTTGATGATATTTTGCACGGAGCTTATTCAAGCGGGGGAATTGTAATACTAATTCAAAATTTAGGAAAAGGTGCGCACAGAAGTTTAATGTATATATTAGGACAAAGACTGGATACATTTATTTGGAATTTCCGTTCTACGTTTACTCCTAATATTCCCAAGTCGATTGGTCTTCTTGTAACAATTTGTGCAGGCGCATATTTATACTTGCGGGACAAAAAAATCGAACAATCGAAAAAAATATTTATTTTGTTTTTGAGTTTGGCGCCGTTAGTCAAGTTTGCTCTGTTATTTTTTTATCCGGATGACTTGCGGGGTTGGTGGTTTTTGGATTTAATTGTTGTATATTGCTTTTTGCTGGGAATAATTTTGGCATATTTTCTAACTAAACCTAAACTAAAAATGCTATCGGTGGCAATTATCCTAAGCTTAATTTTAATATCGCTTAACAGAGTTTGGGTAACTTTTAAAAGTGAAGAATTCGGCAAAAATATTATTACACAAACCGCACCGGTTGAATATATCTATAACGATGCCCGAGGGCAAAAATTTAACGTTATATTATTGGACACAACCCAGATCAGGTATGATTTTAATTATCTTTTTTGGTGGTATGGAAGCAAAAAATACGGATATCAACCATCAGTTGCCAAACAAAAACTGCTTTATTACATTCTTATCGATAATTCAACAAGTCATGCGGTTCTTCCCAAAGATTTATCGAGAAAAGTAGTGGAAACAAGAATTTTCCCTCCAGATGTAACTGTTAAAAAGATAATAAATTGAGATCAACAGCATTACGATAAATTATTTAATCTCTAAGCTTTGATAGCTATATTTAATTTTATTATTTTCCGATACGGAAATAGAAGTTATCGTACTGTTCCCGGGAAGATGATAAATTTTATAAGGATAATTTTTTATCCAAGAATAAGCATTATCGTCTGGAAAAACAATTGAGGTAATTCCATGGGGAATAGAAAATGTTAAATCGCTTTTTATTTGTTTTGTTATATGCCAATTTTTTACATCTTGCTCAAGATTAGTAGATTTTTCATTTTTTATATCTAAGGCGCCTAAACTCGTTACTTGATAATATTTTAAATAATAAGCATACGGCATCCATAAGACAGGCAGGGCAATAACCACGGTTTTTTTTGAATCAAAATTGTTTTCTATAAAATGAATTTTACTTCCTGTTTTTAAGTCATTTTTTCTAATGTCAGAATAATGAAATGATGTAGGACGGTATGGTTTAACAAAATTTGGATCCCTGTCATAAAAAAACCAATAAAGATTAAAAACCGCTATTGTTACTACAATTATTAGATATAAGAGTTTATTTTTTTGAGTAGCTTTCCATATGGCATAAGAAATCACCAGCAGAAAACCCGATATGTAAGTCATTTGGTACCCTGCATGATCTGACCTTAAAAGAAGGTTAATTAGAAAACCTGGGACAATCCATACGGCAAAAAAAACGATAATTTTCAGATTTTTATTAATTTGTTTTTTCCAAATCTTCCGGAATTTATAAATGTAATAGAAAAGAAAAAAACTTGATAGCCCAAAACTTAACAGAAACCCTTTTGTTATTAGATCTATATTTTGGATAATAGGAGCATGCAGGTTGTACTGTTTAAGTCCGATAAATAATTTAAAGTATTCATGAAGACCTACGGCATTTATTACGGGAATAAACCAAAGCAGGGTTACTATGGAAAACGAAAATATTGATTTTATTTTTTCAGAACTTTTAAGAAATAAAAAACCTAATATGAATAAAAGAATGATTTGGGGAGCTTCCTGCGGTCTCGTTCCAACTGAAATTCCAAGTGCTGTTCCCAGGAATAATCCTTCTTGATTTCGTTTGACAAAGATTCGATAAACTACAAAAGCCAAAATAGTTGTAGTTATTGGAGTAAGGATATATGCATAGGTTGTAAGACTGAAATAATAGAATGTTGAACCTGTTAAAAATATTACGGCTCCGGCAATACCTGCTAACTTATGAAACATTTTCCAACCAATGAGATAAATAACAACCGCTCCCGCAGCGCTTCCGAAAATACTCACGGCAAGAATTGACCTTTGAGGATCGTGTAGAAATAAATAAAAAAATTTACCTAAGGCAATATAAAAAGGATATCCCGGGAAAGTTGGTGTAGTTTGTTCAAATGAATATCTGATTACTCCTATTGCATATAGTGGACCATCCCATTGAGAAAATATTTTTTCGACAAAATTTAAGCGGGTTAATAATCCGGTTAAAAAAAGAATAAAGGCTATTAGATAGTCGATTTTTTTCATTCTTAAATGGTATCCAATAGTTTAGACAAATTATTAGAAAAAAACAAGCTAATGCATTGTTGTAATTAGACATAAGATAGCACAGACAATATTCTTGATTAAACTTTTCTTTACATCTATAATAGCTGATAATTCCCTATCGAGAATTTGAAATGACAAAGAAAAAAATAATGCAATTCCTCAATTCAAAAATCGGCAAAGTTGTATTTTTATTATTTATTTTTATATTCTTTTTTAGTCTTGTGCTAAATAATGTAGGCCTAGCGCTTCGTGAGAAAATATCAATTGGGTCAACGTTAGATTTTTCCTGGATGTCAGATTCTATAGAAAGGCTGCTTCATGGATATATTTTGGGCAAAGATTTTACATTTACATATGGTCCGCTTTTCCAATTAATATATTCCTTGCCATCTATAATTCTACATGTACCTTCATATATTTCCGTTGCAATAGCACCTCTTATTTCTTTTGTCGTAATATTTTTATTTGTATTCTTAATTTCAAAATATATTTCAAACAATTTTTTTGAAAGAATTGCTTATATATTGCTTCTTTTTATTATCGTAGGACTACTTAATCCTACTTCCGATATCGTCAGGGTTTTAATGCCAATGTGGTATGGGCTAGTTTTTTTCGAAACATTTAAGAATAGATTGAATTGGTTAAAATATTGCTTGGTTTGCATTTTTCCAACTTTTATTGGTTTATATTCCTACAATCTTTTTGTTATCGCGCTTTTATTTTCCGCAGCATTTGTAGTTTTTAAGTTATTTACTAATCCTAAAAAATGGGACAAAAACCTGCCGATATTATTAGTTATTCCGGCTATTCTTATTTTTCAAGTTATTTTTAGTTTGCTATTTACTCATAATTTAAACTATATACTGAATTCTTTAGACTCGGTTTATAACTATCGATACATAGGGGATTTGTCTTGGGCTTGGGACAGAAACAACATTTTATTTATATTTCCTATTGCGCTTGTCTTCTTGGGAATATATATGATAAAAACCAAAATAACCTCGTCCAATACCATTAATGTCTTACTTGTTTTAATATTGTCTTCTTTTGCGGGACTTATTACAGCAATAAGTAGGTCCGACGCAGGTCATATCTTAGTAGCGTTGTATCCGAGCATAATCACTTTTTTTACGATTGTATTTGTAATTTCAAAGAAAAATAGAGCGCTAATCACAGTAGCCTTTGTTTTTTACCTGCTTGTTCCTTTTAAGCCTACATTCTATAATACTTTTGCTCCCAAGAATATGCTTCAGGTTATGCATGTTATACCTCAGAAGCCATCATTTCTTAGCATCTATCGACTTTCCGAAAATTACTACTCGGAAAACGAAATAAATGATGTACTTAAAATTATTAAGGAGAATAAAGGCAAAGTTTATGTGTATCCTTACGATAGTTACTTGCTTAACGCTGAAGGAACTACGTTTAATTCTTTCGCATTGGGAGTATATGTTTATTCTAATTCCATTGTTGAGGAAAATACCGTAAAAGGCTTCAGATCCCACCCGCCATCAATAATTATATTAGCAGTAGATACAAAGGGCGCTTTAAATTTAGATGATATACCGAGTTTTACCAGAAATCCTCTTATTGCAAAATGGATTATCGGAAATTATACGGTTTATCAGAAAACATCTAAGTATCTCGTTTTATCTTTTAATCCAAACAAAAAAACAGTATCAAGCGGAAGCTGCCTAGCCCATCAACTGTCGGCTAATTTGGCAGGGAAAGAAAGTCTTTTGCAAAAAGCGGTAGATGTTATCAAGCCTGCTACCTATTATTTGGGGACGATTAGACTTCCATATTCACCGGTAACAAAAAGCTACCTTGTTTTTAACGATGTATTTACTTCTTCCGGACTGGCAGCTTTATTCGGCAATAAAGGATCGACTCTATCATCGATAAACATTCCGGATAAAAATGGCAATTTGGAAATAACAAGAGTAAGCGCATTTTTGGGTAAAAAAGAGACTAAGATTTTTAGTAAAAATGAATTTTCTTTCAAATGTGTAACTTTCAATAATTAGAATGGTTTATAATAGTCGTTAGAATTATGAAAAAATATTTAGTTACCGGTGGAACTGGCTTTCTTGGCAGATCAATTGTCGAGCGGCTTTCTAAAAATGGAGATTATGTCGTAATCCTTGATAACGAATCCAGAGGTTCTATTAAAAACCTGAACATTAAGAATAAAAATATTAAATTTATTAAAGGGGATATTAGAGAAAAAAAGGTGGTTGAGAAAGCATGTGAAGGTATAGATACAATTTTACATCTTGCTTACATTAACGGAACTGAAAATTTTTATAAAAAACCTGAAGTTGTTTTGGAGGTGGCGGTAAAGGGAATGATGAATTTACTGGATGGCGCTATTAAAGAAAAAGTTCAAGAATTTTTCTTAGCATCTAGTTCTGAAGTCTACAACGAGCCAAAATTAATTCCAACTCCGGAAAGCGTATCGCTTGTAGTTCCTGATCCTTTAAACCCTAGATATTCTTATTCCGGCGGAAAAATAATCAGCGAGCTTTTAGCAATACACAACAGCAAGCACTTTAAGAGAACGGTAATTTTTAGACCGCATAACGTTTATGGTCCGGCCATGGGGTTTGAGCATGTTATTCCCCAATTTATAATGCGGCTTAAGGAAATTAAGGATAAGCAGAATCTTGATTTTTCTATTCAGGGAGATGGTAAACAGACAAGGTCTTTTATTTTTATTAATGATTTTACTTCCGCTCTAATGTTTCTTTTTAATAAAGCTCAAAATTTAGAAACATATAATATTGGCACAACTGATGAAATATCAATAAAAAAACTCGCGCTTATGATCGCAAAAAAAATGGATATAAATGTTAACGTAATTGCAGGACCACTTACTAATGGTAGCCCTCAAAGAAGATGTCCGGATGTTACAAAATTAAGTAAGCTTGGCTTTTTACCAAAAATTTCCCTGGAACAAGGGTTAGACAGAACGATTGAATGGTATATTAAACAATAATTCAAACGATATGAAAGCAAAGCAAAGCATTATTGCTAAAAAGAATAAGACTTGTCGATATTGCGGTTCAACAAAGCTAACAAGGTTTTTATCCTTAGGAGATCAACCGCCTTCAAACAGCTTTATTTCACCTGATAAAATAAAGTTCGAAAAACGCTATCCGCTAGACGTTTATTTATGTCAATCCTGTTTTTTAGTTCAGTTAATCGACGTAGTGCCTGCAGAAATCATTTTCGATGAATACTTGTATCTTTCATCAAGCTCGAAAGCCTTAAAAGAACATTATGCGAACTTGGCAAAGATGCTTACTAAGCGCTTTAAGCTTAAATCCGGCGATGTGGTCGTGGATATTGGATGCAATGATGGTATTCTTTTGGAAGGATATACTCTTCCCGGTTTGGTAAGATTGGGTGTTGAGCCATCAAAAGTGGCAGAAATTGCAATTGCCGCGGGTTTTGAGGTATATAAGTCTTTCTTTGGACTAAAGTCTTCACAGACAATAGTTAAAAAACATAAAACAGCAAAAATTGTCACTGCTACGAATGTCTTTGCACACGTTGACGATATTGCAAGCTTCGTAGCTGGATTACCAACTCTTCTTGGGAACGATGGGGTATTTATTATTGAAGCACCATATTTAATCGACTTAATTGACAAAACTTTGTTTGACACGATTTATCATGAGCATCTTTGTTACCTAAGTCTTACCCCAATGGTTCCATTTTTAAGCCGTTTCGGTCTTGAAGTTTTTGACATCGAGCGCGTACCGTTTGGAGCTTCTGGTCCTGCGATTAGGGTTTACATCCAGAATAAAACAGGCAAGCAAATGGTGAAAAAAACTGTTAAAAAGATGCTTGATGACGAAAAAAAGTGGGGAATAGGAGATATAGAAAAATATCTTCAATATGCCCAGAAAATTGAAAAGGTAAAAAATAATGTTTTAAAACTTGTAGAAAAAATAAAGCTCTCCGGTGCCAAGTTGGGGGGATATGGAGCTCCGGCTAAAGGTAATACGCTTTTAAATTATTTTGGATTTACTCCCAACATGCTACTTTGCATTGCTGAGACAAACAAGGTAAAGCAGGGATTACTTACTCCGGGGTCGCATATTCCAATTGTCAGCGAAGAAGAATTTATACGTATAATGCCGGAATATGCTTTACTTCTTACGTGGAATTATTTAGATTTTTTCTTAAAAAAGAGCGAATACATTAAAAAAGGAGGAAAGTTTTTAGTACCTCTTCCAAAGCCTAAAATTGTTTAATGAAAAATAAGACCAATAATCATAAACCGCTTCAGCTTTCCATTGTAATTCCTGTTTATAACGAAAGCGATAATATTCTGAAAACTCTAGATGCTATTAGTAGATTCGTTTTGGTTAATCACGAAATAATTATAGTCTACGATTTTGATGAAGATACGACCCTTTCTGTACTAAGAAAAGCTAAGCAAAAAAACTTATCTATCATTAAGAACGATATTATGCGAGGTCCGTCCGGTGCAATAAGGACAGGCTTAAAAAAGGCAAAAGCTCCTTTAATTTTGGTAACAATGGCAGATCTTTGTGACGATTTATCCCAGGTGAAAGATTTATTAGCATTAGCCAGGAATGGGGCAGACATAGTATGCCCCTCAAGATATACGAAGGGCGGAAGACAGGAATTAGAGGCGGGATTCAAAGTTTGGTCTCCCCGCATGGCGGGATATTTATTAAAAGTTTTTGCGGGAATTCCCACTTTTGATCCGACAAATAGTTTTAAATTATACTCAAAGAATGTTATTGATAAGCTAAGACTTGAAAGCACGGTTAGTTTTAGCGTTACGCTTGAAATTATAGTTAAAGCACGTGCCTTGAGCTATAAAATAGTAGAGATTCCGACTGTATGGAGGGATAGGCAACATGGAAAAACGAATTTTAAGCTAAAGCAGTCACTGGTTGCATATTTTCCATGGTTTATTTATGCATTTGCGCATCGCCCGCGGTAAAAACTAATTTATTTACCCCAAAAAGATTCCAAACATCACAAATGACAACATTTTTACCCAAGTTTTTTAGAATTATATTTTTTTCTTTAACGTAGAGATTGTGTTTAGTCGCAACAATAATAACGTCAACATTTCTTAACGCTAAATCAAGATTGCCGGTTACTTCCTGTTTTGTGTATTCCTTTACGAAGGGATCATGGAGAATGATGTTAGCATGTTCTCTTAAAAGTGATTTTCTTATCTTAAAACTTAACGATTCTCTGATATCGTCAACTTCCGGTTTAAAGGCTAATCCTAGGATTAATACTTTTTTCTTTTTTAAATTGATTTTTTCTTTAACTTTTTTTACCAAAAAAAGCGGTAAACTTTCATTTATTTTCCACGAAGCTGTAATAAGATCGAGGTATGGATTGTCGTTTATTAAAAAAAAGCCATCTTTGAAAAGGCATGGTCCGGCGGTAAGTCCCGGAAGCGCAAGTCCGCCTCTTTTATAGCCTTTATTAACTAGGCCTACTATTTCATGAATATTTTTATTATAGTCTTCCGCGATAAGCATAAATTCATTGGCGATAGCAAAAGAAATATACCGATACATATTGCTAAACAGCTTTGCCAGCTCGGCACTGGTGGCATCTGTTGTAAAGCATTTAATGCCTAAGCTCTCAAAAAAATCTTTCGCTTTTTTCGTGGAAATAGCGTCGACTCCTCCAACTATTTGCGGAATTGTAAGTAGCTCCCTAATTGAATCTCCTTCCGCAATTCTTTCAGGACAGAATGCTAAAAACAAATCTTTTCCAATTTTAAATTTAGTTGATAATTCGATTTGATCTTTTACGTAAAGAGAAGTTTTCGGAGAAACGGTGCTTCTGAGTATTATCAGCTGTCCATTTTTGAGGTAGGGGCTCATACTTTCAATGGCGCTATTTATTTGATCCAGCACCGGATTCATGCTTTCGTCTATTGGCGTTCCGAGAGTTAATATTAGAATGTCCGATTTTTTTACTGCTGCATAATCTGAGGATATAAAAAATGTTTTGTTGATATACTTTTTCAATAGATCCTTACCTTGTTCGATAAATGGCATTTCGCCTTTATTAAGAGAGTCAATTTTTGCCTGGTTTCTGGTTATTCCGTATACAGTATGTCCTTTACTTGCGATAATTAATGCCAAGGGGAGTCCGACTCTGCCAATTCCAATTACTCCAACAGTGCTTTTTTTCATTGGCCTATTTTAACACAAAATAGCTATCTTTAAAGAGATTAATAAAATTAGGCCTATGTTGATGTATAATTATTTGAAAATATGAAGACGTCGCTGATTACAACCGTATTTAACGAGGAGAAGACAATTGGGGTTTTTCTGGACTCTATCTTCGACCAGTCAAAGCTGCCTGACGAGATAATAATTGTCGATGGAGGATCAACGGATGGAACATTCGAAAAAATAAAAAAGTATGATCCCCCGAACAGTAAAAACTTTCCGAAGATAAAGCTAATTCTTAAAAAAGGAAATAGGTCGGTTGGTAGAAATGAAGCGATAAACGGAGCAAATAACGAAATTATCGCAATAACCGATGCGGGTTGCATTCTTGATAAGAATTGGCTGAGCAATTTATTAATACCATTTTCAAAACAACAGGCTGATGTAGTAGCGGGATACTATAGAGATACGGCAAAAAATACTTTTCAAAAATGTCTCGCTCCATATGTTTTAGTGATGGAAGATAAAATAAGCGAAAAGGATTTTTTGCCTGCCACAAGATCAATGGCAATTAAGAGAAAGATTTGGGAAAAAGCAGGAAAATTTGATGAAAGACTTTCACACAATGAAGATTACGCTTTTGCCAATAAACTAAGAGACATGGGAGCAAAAATTGTTTTTCGAAAAGACGCAATAGTTAATTGGCAACCAAGAAAGAATCTAAAAGAAGCATTTATTATGTTTTTTAGATTTGCTCTAGGCGATTCGGAAGCAAAAATTTTCAGAGACAAAGTGATCTATATATTTATAAGGTATGTTTTTGCCGCATATCTTTTAGTTCTAAGTTTAATTATGCGGTCATATATTCTTTGGGTAGCGTATGCTCTGATGGGTTGTCTATATATAGGTTGGTCAATCCGCAAGAATTATGAGTATGTGAATAAAATTGGAGCCTGTTTTTATCTACCTTTACTACAAGTTGCCTCGGATATTGCGGTAATTACGGGAACAGTAATGGGATTAGTAAAAAAAATAACTTTAAAGAGTCTATTCGGATTACTCTCTGATCATAAATGGGTCGTATTGCTTATTTTTTCCTATATTTTAATGATATTTTTAGTAATCGATTGGGGAATTCCTAATTTAAGCCACCCTTTTACGTATCATATGGACGAATGGCATCAGTCCCAAGCGGTTAGAGACCTTTTTAGATTCGGCACTTCAAATATCGCAGGAGCAGCAAACGGCACGGTTTTTCAATTCTTTCTTTCCGGAATATACTTAGTCCCATTTTATGTTTTAGGTATTGTTAATCCGTTTGCGATAAAGTCTTCGGTTATGGAGCTTGGTTTGCAGCAAAGACTTTTTGAAGTTTTCAGAACGAACTCAATATTATTCGGGGTGTTATCCATAATTCTTGTTTATTATCTGGCTAAAAAGTATTTTAAGACTAACGGAATAATCATCGCATTTTTATTTACAATAAATCCAATTTGGCTAATGTTAAGTAATTATTTTAAATATGATATTTCGCTGATGTTTTGGATACTTCTGGCAATATTATTTTTGTTAAGGTATATAAATAATCCCAAAAGCTTAAACTTCGTTCTTGCAGGAATTTTTTCAGGATTAGCTTTTTCAGTTAAGGTTAGCGCTATTCCGCTGTTGCTCGCATACATTTTGGCATTTTTCCTGTGCACACCGAAATTCATGAGTAAATTAAAAACTTTATTTATCGGGTTGTTGATTTTTACCGGCACGATAGTTTTCTTTGGAATTCCCGATATAGTTTTTGGTAAGGGGAATATGATTGGATATCTACAGTCAAACATTATCGATGCACCAACGACTTTTAATAATAATTTTAACTTTGGTGGGATTAATGACTGGGTTTACTTTTTGACCAGAATTTATCCAATTACTTTTGGATATGCACTCTACCTAGGCTTTCTCGTGGCTCTTGTTACAGGTGTAATTTCAATAATCTATTTGTTGTTTAAGCGTAAATTAAAAGATTTTCAGATAATGCATAAGAATTATTTATTCTTAACATTGATATTTATTCTCTTTGCCTTGAGCTTATACCCTTTAAAGAGCGGGGCTTTAGGGAATAGGGCTTTAGTATTATTGCCTTTTATAGCAATTGCGGTGGGAAGCTTGCTTACCTTGCTGCTTTCAATTAAAAATAGGACCGTTGCCGTTTGTATGGCGCTAATTATCATTTTAGTTTTCCTCTCTCAGGCTTTTGATTCCTATAAGTTTTTTAAATTTAAAATGAATGTGGATACGAGAGTGTCCTCATCCGGATGGATTGTTAATAATATAAAACCGGGGGAAACAATTGGGATCGAAAATATCCCGATTTACCAACTTCTTCCAGATGTTATTTTAAAAGATTTTTACTTACAACAGTATAGTAAGCAAGGGGAAAATCTGTACAGATATCAGGTAGTTAATTATAAAGAAAAACTTCCAAAGGTCGTAATTGTTACCAATGGAGAGTTAGAATCAAATTTTTGGATTAAATCCGATAGGACAAATCTTACAAAACAATTGATTAAAGAAAAATATAAAGTCGTACAAGTTTTCAAACCTGATTTTAAATATTTCCCAACCTTAAGAGACCGTTTCGATTTGTATTTATCGGGATTAGTCCCTATTCCAGACAATATAGTTATTTATGAAAAGCAGCGTTAAATGAGCTAATTACTTAACTTCTAATTTCGGTAAGGGGAAAATAAAATGTCCGCCGGTTTCTAAGTATTTTTTTTCTCTCTTTAAAAATTCTTCTTTAAAAAACCAGGGGAGGACTAACATGTAATCTGGTTTATCGTTCCTAGCTTCTTCTTCTGAAATTATCGGGATTCCAACGGAAGCAATAATTTTCCCCCACTTCTCGCTGTTTCTTTCAACAGCTTTCTTAATCAATCTGTTATCCAGTTCGAAATATTGCAGTAATGTATTTCCCCTGGTAGATGCTCCATATAGATAAACTAATTTCCCATTCGCTGTTTGTTTTTTGACAAAATTTAAGACTTTTTCTTTATTATTTCTGATTTGTTTGGCAAAATCTAAATAAATTTTTTTGTTAGTTAGTTTTAGTTTGGTCTCATGTCTTTCCATCTCCAGAACCGCTTTAGAAATTTTTCTAATTCCCTTAGTAGCGATATAAGTTCTAAAGCTGCCTCCGTTAAGCACTCTTTCTTCAAGATCAAATACCTCTAGTCCATGTCTTTCTAAGAGATTATTTAGAGATAAAAGTGAATAGTATTCAAGGTGCTCATGAACAATGTTATCGAATGCGTTTAATTTAAGCATTCCGACTAAGTAATTTTGTTGAATAATAAATATACCGTTTTCTTTCATAATTTTTTTTACGTCTTCAATGAATTGATTCGGTTCTTCCATATCGTAAAAACAGGAGATAGCAGTTACTATGTCGGCTTTTTTATCTTTTAATGCTTTTTGACAAGAGCTATAGTTGAAAAAATCATTCACGATTTTATCGGCGTGTTTTTTGGCTTCTTTGGCAAACTTAGTTATTGGTTCGACACCAATTCTGTAAATGTTTTTCGGGTAATTTTTCAGTAAAGTTCCATCGTTGGCGCCGATATCAACAACGGTAATATTTTTTGTATTCTTGGCGACTTTCCGCAGAGCTTTTTGTACAATCTCTTTGAGCTCATCCTGCATTGTTTGGTTAATACCGGATCTGTAACCGTACCTTTCCGTATATAAATATTTTTGAGGAGCATTGTAATCCAACTGAACAAGAAAGCATTTTTTACAAAGAATTATCGTTAAAGGAAATGCTTTTGGTTTACGATTTGTTTTTACGAAATCGGAAAGAAATTGATTTCCCAAAGAAAGAATGTTTACGAGATTTTTTGAATTACAAGATCTACAATTTTTGATTTTCATTCATGTGGGCGAGTTAAGGTATTATAAAATAAATGATATCCGGACTTCAAGAGGCTATATTAAGCTTGTATATTCATTATTCTAAAGTATAATAGTGCTTATAGACGTACGATTGAAATAGGTGAGACAAGTTGACCCAAACATATTTTCAAAAAATACTACCAAATACTTGTCTTTATTCAATATCGTTATTTTTCACTAAATATTATGACAGACTTAATGATTATTGGAAAAAAGGGGCAGTTGGGAGCAGAGCTTGTGAGTTATTGCAAGAAAAATGGAAAAAAGTTTGTTGCTTTTGGAAGCGATCAGCTTGATATTACAGATTATGCAAAAGTTACTCAAATTGTAAATAAGATCAACCCAAAAGTAATAATTAACACAGCCGCTTTCCGCGTTGTTACAGAATGTGAAAAAAATCCAAGCGTAACTTTTATGGTAAATTCTTTTGCGGTAGGAAATTTAGCGGAAGTTGCAAAAAAGAATAACTCAAAACTTGTTACCTATAGCACGGATTACGTTTTTGATGGTAAAAAGGAGAAGCCGTATCTTGAAAACGATATTCCCAATCCCTTACAGATTTACGGTATGAGTAAGTTTGCGAGCGAACAGCTTATTCAAAAAGTGTACCCAGAAGGAACATATGTAATTAGAACATGTGGTTTATATGGTGGTAAAGTAACAAAAGGGCAAGGCAAGAAGGGAAATTTTGTTTTAAATATTCTGGCTGAGGCAAAAAAAGAAGAAGCAATAAGAGCAAGTAATGAGCTAATTGTTAATCCAACTTCCGCCAAAAATCTGGCTGAAGCGACGATGAAATTACTCGATTTAGGCGCTCCTTTTGGTATTTATCATCTAGTGAATGAAGGCTATTTATCCTGGTATGATTTCGCAAAAATGATATTAAAGCTCGCCGGAATTAAAAAATCAGTAACGCCGATAAAAGGACAAGCCACTGTGATCGATTTAAAAAGACCAAAATTCTCAGCGCTAAAAAATAAAAAAGCAAAAAACATGGGAATTGTTTTGCCAAAAATAGAAGATGGATTAAGAGAATACTTAAGAGAAATTATATGAAAATAGCTTTTTCCATGAATTAACGCCTCTTAGTGGAGCAATAAAAGTTGTTGAGTAGTACGGGAAAATAGCTAGATCGAGCTTGTATATTCATTATTCTAAAGTATAATAGTGCTTATGGGATATTCGGGCAAAGCTGTAAAGAGTTTAGGCTGGGCGGGGTTTTTGCAAATTGCCCTAAAGGGAATAAGTTTTGTTAAATTCGTAATTATTGTTCGATTTTTAATTCCGGCAGAACTTGGAATTTTTGGAGTCGCGTTAATAACAACTGGTTTTTTTGATGCCTTGACTGAAACCGGAGTGGCATCTTATTTGATTCAGGCTGATGATAAAGAAAACGAATACATTTCTTCCGCTTGGATAATGTCCATAGCCAGAGGTTTTATTTTAAGCCTGCTTACACTTATTGCCGCTTACCCTGTAAGCATTTTTTTTAACAATAAAGATATTTTATATATAGTATTGGTTGCAAGTTTGATTCCATTGGCAGATGGCTTCATTAATCCTTCTGAAATTAAATTTCAAAAAAATCTTAAGTTTAATAAAGAATTTTATTATAGATCTTCCATTGCTGTTTTTGATTTCCTTGTTGCTTCGGTACTGGTTATAGTTTACAGGAATGCCCTGGCCTTAGTAGTTGCGTTGTTGTTTTCAACATTATTTCAAGTTGCTTTATCGCTTATTGTTATTAAACCCAGGCCGCATTTTATTTTTGAGAAAAGTAAAATTATTGACATATTTCATTTTGGCAAATGGATTACTTTAATAAGCTCTTCTAATTATTTTGTTGAACAGCTTGACGGAATCGTTGTTGGAAAATTATTAGGATTAGGAAGTTTAGGAATATATGAACTGGCACAAAAATTCTCGCTTCAGTTAATGATTGACGGCGGAAATGTATTTTCAAAAATCACTTTTCCCTTATTTGCTTTGATTAAGAATGACGATTTGAGAACAGTAAGGGCGTTAAAAAGAATACTTTTATTAGCACTTCTCGTTTTTGGGACATTGACTCTTTTTTTGGTGGTCTTTTCAAAAGAAGTATTGTTAATTTTCGCAGGGACGAAGTGGCTTAGTGCAGATATACCATTAAAAATATTTTCAATAGTCGGATTAATTACGGTGCTTATGGCTATTGTGACATCTCTTTTTTTGGCAAAAGCAAGACAGGATATTACAGCAAAGATGATTTTTGCCAGACTCGTTATTCTTGCGGTAATTATTGTTCCGGCTTCATCGCATTTTGGTATAATTGGAACCAGTTCCGCTTCGCTTATAAGTTACATATTGGTATTGCCAATTGCTTTAATGGGATTCAAGCGATTAATCAAATTTAAATGAAAATTGCAGTATTTTATTACATAAAATTCAGCGGCGCTAAAAGAGTAGTGCAAGAGCATGTAAAAGGATTAAAAGCTCTTGGTAATTTTGTTGACGTTTATACAATAGATGAGGCTTTGGATATTTTTGATCCGGGGAAATTTGCGGATAATAAATATATATACAGTTTTAATCCTAGGGTTTTAAATATCCCCATATTAAAAAGAATTAAAGCGGATTTTATAGATACGTTTTTAAGTTTAAGATTGTTGCATAAAAAGATTGCCGGGGAAATTGATGCAAAAAAATACGATATTGTTTTGGTGCATACGGATATTAATACGCAGGCACCGTTTTTATTAAGATATCTTCAGACGAATAATGTTTATTACTGCCTGGAGCCGCTCAGAAACGCTTATGAATACTCACTCAGGCTTAAGGGTAATTTTTCTTTTATTAACTTATTTTATGAAAACTTAAACAGATGGATTAGAAAAAACATAGATCGAAAAAATACGCTTTCTGCAAAAAATATTTTAACGCTTTCCTTATTTGCCAGAGAAAGAATAATTGCCGCTTACGATTTATATCCTCAGGTTTCATATCTGGGAGTTGATAATGCCATTTTTAAGCCGCTTAAGACCAAAAAGCAAAAACAGGTTTTTTTCGTTGCGGAAAAATATCCTATTTATGGTTATGATTTGGCTCAGGAAGCGATAAGTCTGATTCCGGCTGACATTCGTCCGAAGCTTAAGATTGTTTCGTGGAAAAGTAACAATGGAGACAGATTGTCGGATAAGGAATTGGCAGGGCTTTACAATGAGTCATTAATCACGCTTTCCTTAAGTAGATTTGACACTTTCGGTTTGGTGCCGTTGGAATCCATGGCATGCGGGGTGCCCGTAATCGCTTTAAATGTTGCCGGATACAGGGAAACTATGGTTGATAGGGAAACGGGATATTTAGTTGATTTTGATCCGAAGGCAATAGCCCGAAAAATAATTTTTCTGATGGAAAATGAGAGTCTAAGAAAACAGATGGGTGAAAATGGAAGAAAATGGATCGAAGATAAATGGACATGGGACAAGGAAATTAGAAAATTAGAGATAATGCTTCAGGAATTCGTAAAAAAACCATAAAATGAACGTTTTACTTCAAAGATATAAACAAGTTAAGGGGCTATTATTCTTTTCTTATATAAAAATAGTTTTTGAAGTTAGGATTTTTTTGGGACTTCCAATATACCATGTAATAGGGGATAGTCATGCGACTTGTTTTTTGCACCCGTCCTTTGTAATTCATCATATCGGCCCCGCAACGGCATATAAATTGAATTTTGATAAAAGTACAACAATGGGAAAAGAGAAAGTTCTAAAAATATTAAAATCAATTTATAAGCAGAAAAAATTAGATGTAATTTTTGTATTCGGAGAGATAGACGTTAGGCTTCATATCAATAAAATTGCGAATCAAAAAAATCTCCCGATTGACAGCCTAATTAATTCTACGGTTGATTCATACTTTGAATTCCTAAAATACATTAAGCATAAATACCCGCTGATAAATATTTATGTGTTTAATATTCTTCCTCAGGGTGAGCAGGGCAATATTTATAATGTTCCATATTATGCCAGTAGAGATAAAAGAACCGCTATTGCAGCTAAAATGAATAAAATGCTAAAGTTTTATTCGGAAAAGGAAAAATATAAATTTATTGATATCAACAATAAACTAATTGATAGTACAGGACGGAGAAAAAAAGAATATATTTTTGATGATGTTCATTTTAACAGGAAAATAATGAAGTTCGTATCGGAAGAGCTTAAATAATATGGAACTGTCAATTATCATCGTAAATTATAAAGTTAAAGATAAACTCTTTCTATGCTTAAAGTCAATTTATGATTCTAAACCAAAAACCGGTTTTGAAATTATAGTTGTTGATAATGACGAAAACAAAGAAATAAAAAATGAATTGCTAAAGAAGTTTCCATCGGCAATATATATTGAAAGTAGTAAGAACATTGGATACGGAGGTGGAAATAACTTGGGAGCTTCATTTGCAAGAGGAGAGTATTTATTTTTTCTAAATCCCGATACGCAAATTATTGGTGACGTAATTACTGGTCTTTATAAAATGATAAAGGCGAACAGAAAAATTGGCATTGTGGCACCTTTGCTTTTAGATATAAATAAAAATGAGTATGAACTTCAGGGAACAAAAATACTTACACCCATAAGAGCTTTGCTGTCATTGTCATTCTTTAGTAAATCTCTATCTAGTTATAAATTCCATAACGATTATTACATAAAAACATGGAATAAAAATGGCTTACGGGAGGTTGATGTTTGTCCGGGAACGGCATTTATGATCGGCAAAAAATTATTTAGTCAGGTTGGAGGATTTGATGAAAAGTTTTTTTTATACTTTGAAGAATTTGATTTTTGTAAAAGAATAAGAGAATTGGGATATAAAATATATATTGTTTCAAAACTTAAAATTATTCATGAGTGGGGTGCCAGCACGAAAGATTTTAAAGAAAAAGATCAAGCATTTGCTAAAAGTAGACATTTTTATTTTAAAAAGCATTACGGTTTTTTGAAAGCATTATTTGTCGAAATTGTTCTTAGGCTAAATAAATACTCATTTTTGTTGCTTTCGGCACTAGTAATTTCTTTGTTTTTAAGATTATATAATTTATCATCGGGTATGACTTTTATCGGAGATCAGGGTTGGTTTTATTTGTCTGCCAGAGATTTACTGTTAACCGGTAAGATTCCCCTGGTCGGAATTACATCCAGCCATACCTGGCTTCACCAAGGACCGCTTTGGACATATATGCTTTCGGTTATGTTGAAAATATTTAGTTTTAATCCTCTTTCCGGAGCATATCTAACCGTTTTTTTTGGCACTATCACTGTATTCTTGATGTATATTTTGGGTTCGCAAATATTTTCAAGAAAAGTCGGAATTATAGCCTGTTTTCTTTATATGGCATCACCGCTTATTGTTCAATTTGACAGAATGCCATACCATACAAGTCCAATTCCTTTTTTCACTTTATTATATTTTTTCTGCTTTTATAAATGGTTAAGCGGAAGTACAAAATATTTTCCTATGATTTTGTTGTCGCTTGCAATTCTATATAATCTTGAGCTTGCGACTTGCGTACTGGTTTTTCCGTTTGCATTAGTTTTTGCCTACGGATGTTTAAAAAATAAAAAATGGATAAAAGAGTTATTAAACAGGAAAATAATTAGTTTTTCATTAATTCTTCCAATTTTAATAATGTTTCCTGTAATAATTTATGATTTTTCTCATGGCTTTAAGCAAACGGTTGTATTTTTGGGTTGGATAATTTATAAACCGTTTAGTTTTTCCATCAGCCATTCGAACGTTAATTTTTCTTCCACTTTTTCCTCAATAGTTACTTTTATCGCTGTAAGCTTACAAAAATTAGTTTTTGAGCAGTCATTAATAATTTCATTATTGATATCTTTCCTGTCAATTATCATAATCGCCAAGAGAATTAAAATTGACCATTCTATTTCCAAAATGCTTTTATTATTTTTATTATTAATTTCTGTAGGAGGAATTATCGTAAGCCAGACGCCGTCTGACGCATATTTGCCGGTTATTTTTCCGTTTGCTATTTTTTCCATAGCCATATTATTTGACCGCTTATTAAAGATTCAATATTTGAAGTACTTAGCACCCGCTTTATTATTAGTAATTCTTTTGGCAAATTTTTATTCATCATTTAATCAAGACAGGAATATTATGGGGCTGGGAAGTGTAATGATAACTGTAAATAGGATCATTGCCTTAAGCAGTGGCAGGGAATATAATTTAGTTGGAGAAGGAAAAGATAGCCAATTTAGCAGCTTTACCATGAATTACGAATATTTGCTTTGGTGGAGAGGTTATGCGCCTTCTCATAAAAATGTGAATTTAAAAATTTTTGTATCGGAATCACCAGTGGGATACATCGTAAGGAAAAACAATGATTAGCATAATTATTCTTACAAAAAACGAAGAAAAAAATATCCTCGATTGCTTGGAAACAGTTTCTTGGGCAGATCAGGTAATTATTCTTGATGATAATTCCCAAGACCGGACGTTAGAAATTGCTCAAAGCCAAAAGTTAAAAAATTTAGAAATAATTAAAAAAGAAATCCGGGGTAGCTTTTCCGAGCAAAGAAATTATGTCTTGGATAGAGCAAAGTACGAATGGGTTATGTTTATTGATGCCGATGAAAGATTAACACCGGAATTAAGAGCGGAAATAAATGATTTTTTGATTGAAGAAAAGAAAAAGCCTAAATTTAACGGAATGTATATAAAAAGAAAAGATATGCTCTGGGGAAAACTGCTAGAGCATGGCGAGACGGGTAATATTAGCTTGTTGAGGCTTGCCAGAAAAGACAGCGGGAAATGGATAGGAAAGGTGCATGAAACATGGGACGTTGAGGGGGAAACCGAAGTTTTCGAAAATTACATGTTGCATCTTCCGCATCAAACAATTTCAGAATTTTTGCAAGAAATTAATATGTATACGAGTCTTAGGGCAAAAGAGCTTTTTGAACATAATCAAAGAGCCTCCCTGTTTCAAATAATTTTTTATCCGAAAGCAAAATTTTTTGTAAATTATTTTCTTAAACTTGGATTTTTGGATGGCATGGAAGGATTAGTTTTTGCCATCATAATGAGTTTTCATTCTTTTCTGGTTAGAGCTAAATTGTGGGCACTTGTAAATAGCTAATGAATTTCCGCTACGTTCCGATTGACTGTTAATTTATTTCAGATTAGAATAGGCATGTGCCAGATAGAAAGAATTTATTAAAATTTAAGACTGTTTCAATTTTCCTCGCATCACTTTGTTACCTTTTTTTTGCATTGGTAGTAATGTTTTTATATTTCGTAGGTCTTCTTTGCAGAGGAGGAATATGTTTTCGTTAGCTGTTTTAATTGGAATATACTCATATATAATTTTCGGATTAGGAATTTTGGGTTTAATTTTTAAACCAATTATTATTTTGGCGACTATTGTTTGGATTTTAGTTTGTTTCTACTGTTTCAGAAAACCGCTAGCTAATTTTTTGAACACGATTAAAAATGAAAGTAAGTTTATAAAAATATATCCAAAGCAGTTGATAATCCGAATTAAAAAAAATAAGATTACATCGCTTTTGCTATTTTTGCTTATACTTCAAATGCTCGTAAACTTGATAGGAGTTTTTGGTCCGGAAATTTCCTTTGATGCTTTATGGTATCACTTAACTTTGCCAACGCTGTATCTTTTGGCGAATTCGGTTTTTCACATTCCCGGCGGGTTGCTTTATTACTCGGATATGCCAAAACTGACCGAAATGCTTTATCTTGGCGGGTTAACATTCGGAAGCGAAACTATTGCAAAGTTAATCCATTTTACGTTTGGGGTTTTGGTTTTAATTTCAATTTATAAGATATCCGGAAAGTTTCTTCCAAAAAAATATTCATTGATTTCCGCTTTAATTTTTTATTCAAGTTTAGTCGTCGGATGGGAATCAATAGCGGCTTATGTTGATTTATCCAGAACTTTTTTTGAACTGATGACTTTGTGGGGATTCCTAAATTGGATTGAGAAGAAAAATTTTAGATGGTTATTAATTTCAGGACTGATGTTGGGGTTAGCAATTGCCGCTAAATTAATCGCAGTGGAATCTTTAATAATATTTTTGGGGCTGTTTGTCTATGAAGCATATCTAAAAAAGACCGAAATTAGAATGCTGATTAAAAATTATTCAGTATTTACGTTAACGGCGATTATCGTGCCGCTGCCATGGTTCATCTTCTCGTTTTTAAACACCGGTAATCCCTTTTACCCGTATTTTGGAAAACTGGCGGTTGATTCCGGGCAGTCATTTTCAATTCCAAACTTTTCGTTTATATTAAGAGATTTTTATAATCTTTTTTTAAATTTAAGTGATCCGATATCGCCGCTATATTTAATTTTGTTGCCTCTAATTTTGATTTCATTAAGAAAGTCTGAATTTAGAATAAAATTGTTTGCCATTTATACTTTTCTGGCTGTTCTAATCTGGTATTTAACTTTGGAAGCAAGAGGGGGAAGATTTATCCTGCCTTATCTACCCATCTTTTCAATTCTTGCCTCCTATTCAATCTATAAACTAAAAAATCGAAGTTTAAGAATATTTTTGATAATTACAGTCATTCTCGTAGTCTTAAGTTCAATCTCTTACCGATTTTTGGCAAACAGTAAATACATCCCGGTAATTTTAGGAAAAGAAACTAAATCCCAGTTTTTAACTAAAAATCTTAACTTTTCATTCGGCGACTTTTATGATATTGACGGATATTTTCAAAAAAATATTAAACCATCCGATAAAGTTCTGCTATATGGATTTCACAATTTGTATTATGTAAATTTTCCGTTTGTCGATTCGTCGTTTGTAAAAATGGGAGATAAATTTAATTATATTGCTGTTCAAAATTCGATAATTCCCATTCGGTTTTCAGACTGGAAACAAATCTACTATAATAAGATAACGAAAGTTGGTTTGTATTCCAAAGAAAGAAAAATATGGGTTTATTAAAAATATTTTCAATACTATTTATATTAATTTTTCCAATGGCTGAGGTAGGAAGAATTCAATTTTTAAACGGAGTAGCAGTTTCTTTAAATGATATTTTTTTAGTATTGTTAATTGCAGTTTGGATAATTTACGTTTTCCGCAGAAAGAAAAAATTCAATAAAAGCTTTTTGCTTAAACCGATTGCTTTGTTTTTCATTATTGCATTGGTATCGCTTTTGCTTAACCTTGTTAATCTTAGTTTAGACCGGTTTTTGATTTCATTTCTTTATTTGGCCCGTTGGGTTTCTTATGCTCTTTTGTATTTTATTTTTAAAGACTTTGATAAAAAGTTTAAATTAAAAATAAATTATGCGCTGCTGTTTTCCGGATCAATGGTTGTGTTATTGGGACTTGTCCAATATTTTTATTATCCAAGTTTAAGAAACCTTTATTACTTGGGTTGGGACGAACATCTTTACCGTTTATTCTCAAGTTTTCTGGACCCTAATTTCGCCGGAGCCTTTTTTACTTTGTTTGCTTTGTTCACGGTAAGTTTTATTCCGGAACTATTTAAGAAAAAAGAATGGCTAAAACTGTCGCTTTTCGGTGGGATATTAATGGCAACAATCGGAACGCTTTACTTAACTTATTCAAGAAGCGCTTTCTTAATGCTTTTGGTGGGAATAATGAGTTATTTAATTATTACGAGTCGAAAAAAGTTGATGTTAGTTTGTTTAATAGCAATGATCTTATTAATTTTTCTTCTGCCTAAGTCATTTCAGACCGAAGGTACAAATTTTTTAAGAATTACTTCAAGTGATTCGAGGATAGACAGTGCGGCAGAAGCCATAAAAATATTTAGCAAAAATCCTTTGTATGGCGTAGGATTTAACGCTTACCGTTACGCGCAAAATAAACTGGGGATGAATAACAGTATTTGGCAGGTGACGCATTCCGGCGCCGGGACAGACAATAGTTTTCTTTTTGTTTTGGCAACCACGGGGGTAGTTGGTTTTATCGCTTATTTGTATTTATTGTATAAGGGAATTTGTTTGGGAATTTTGAACAGAAAAAAGAATAAATACGCAGTAGTTTTAATTTCGTCTTTAGCAGCTTTAATTATAGGAAGTATGTTTGTAAACAGTTTATTTTATGTTTTTATTCTGGAATGGATTTGGATTATGGCCGCTTTTACTGAGAGTAATTAACTTTTAAGTCTTTTTCCGCTTTGTTTCCTGCCTGATCAGTAGCCACTATTTTTATTTGATTGTCTCCGTTTTGCAAAGAAAGTGTATAAGAATAGTTGTTGTTGTCATCGACAACTGCCCAAAAGCCGTTAACCGTAACGCTGACTCCGGCATCGGTTTTACCGGTAACGCTGGCGGTATTTTGGTCTTTTTTAAAAGACTGGCCATCGGAAGGTGACGAAACATCAAGAGTTGGTGGAAAATTTTTAAATACAACATCAAACGTGTCCGAGAAATCGCTTTCTTTACCGTTTAATATAGTCTTTGTTTTTATTTGATTGTCGCCATTTTTAAGCGATTCATTAAATGTAAAATTTCCATTTTTGTCTGCTTGCGTCTGGTCGGTATTATTATTGTTTATATAAAGATTAATGGTTTGATCTTTTACTGCTTTTCCCGTAATTATTATTTGAGCGCTGTTGGTTGCCTCAACAAGCGGGTTTAAAATTGGCGGAGGAATAAAACTGATTTGGTTATTGTTTGTTGTTCCAGCTGTTGTTTTTGAGCCGGAGATAAAAGTACTAAAGTTAACTAAAATATCAATGCCGAATCTAAATAGCAGGAATAACACTATTATTATTCCGACAATACTAAGCAGTAGCGTTTTTCTGGATTTCTTTTCAAAATTTTTTGTAAGTCTTGATCTTCTCATAATTTTGGAGCCGAAGGTGAGATTCGGACTCACGACTTACTCTTTACGAAAGAGTTACTCTACCAGCTGAGTTACTTCGGCGCTACCTTATTTTATGAAATTATACTCCAAAGAGCAAGAAGACCTATAGTTGACAATAGCTGACGTTTGAGATATAATACCGACTTATGACAGCAGAAAATAGGGATTTGGGAATACACGGAGCCGTACCTGAGAATGAGCATGTGCCCTCAAGCGTTGCTTATGTCTATGCAACGCGAGTAATAGGAGAGATGGCGAGAACGCAAAGAAGGATGTTTGAGCTTACCGGTGATGAACGTTTTGCAGCGCAAGTCGAGAGTCTGGAATCGGGTTTACCGAGAGAAATGCATGCAGAGTTAGCTGATTATTCACTTACGCATAGGGAATTAGTAGATTCAGAAATTTACGCCTCATTTGATTTTAGCGCTCCAATAGAGAATTACTTAATTGCGAATTTAAAAAAAGAAGACTTTTTAGACAATGGAGAAATGCATGATTACGCCGTTTCGCTTGCTCAGGGATTAAAAGGAATGATGGTAAGCGGAATAAGCGCAGTAGGAGATTCAATGCCTCAGGTAAATAGTGTTGTTCAAAGTATAGACAGGGCAACGGCGTTGGCCGCAGAAAGAGGAGTTTCCGTGGAGAGTGTTTATCAGGCAGACGAATTATTTTTAGAGTTGCAAAGGCGAATGAAGAGTCAGGAAGAAACAGTAAATTTTAATTTAGGAGCAATAAGAAAATTGAGAACACAAGAAGTTGAAGGAATTAGTAAAGCTATAGTTACGGGGTTTGTGCAAAACTTTGGAGGAATGGACGATGAAGATAGGGCTGATGCAATGCGGGATTTAGAAGAAGATCCGGATGGTTTTCCTGCGCTTGGAGAATTCTTTAAATCGATGCTTCCGACTCTTATTACAGTAACTGCGGAAGGGATTGAAAGAGTATGGGGGTTAGAAGCGGCAAATGAATTTTTGACAAGAGTTGCAGAGAATCCATCAGTGCCTGAATCTTCAGATTCTAACTAATTTTACCTCTGTGTCTGCGGGCGACTTTAAGTTCAAGCAAAGATTTTATAAGTTCCGCATTAGCAATAGCAAAATCTTTTTCGTTGCCTTTTTCTTTCATCGCTTTTTCGGCTCTTTCTTTAGCTTGTTCAGCTTTGGCAATTTCAATATCATCAGCATGTATGGCGTGATCGGCCAGGATATTGACGTGATTGCTGCTTATTTCCAAAAATCCTCCGGTAATGGCAAATAATTCAATTTTTCCGTTTCTGTGAATAGTCATTTCGCCGGGCTTGATCTTTGTCAGAAGATCAATGTGGTTGGGGAGTATGGAAATTTCACCGTTAACAGTAGGGAGAGTTACTTCGTCAACTTCTTCACTTAAGACAACTTTTGTCGGGGTAATTATTTCTAAGAGCAATTTCATTATTTAGCGTTTTTAACTGCTTCTTCAATTGTTCCCGTCATATAGAAGGCCTGTTCGGGAAGCTTGTCGTGTTTTCCTTCCAAAATTTCTTTAAAACCTTTAACTGTTTCGGCAACTCTGACGTATTTTCCCGGGGTGCCGGTAAAGACTTCGGCGACAAACATCGGCTGACTTAAGAATCTTTGGATTTTTCTAGCTCTTGCTACAGCTAACTTATCTTCTTCGGATAATTCATCAATTCCCAAGATAGCAATAATATCCTGTAAGTCTTTGTATCTTTGTAAGACTTTCTGCACGCCACGGGCGACCTCATAATGGTCTTTCCCGACAATATTTGGATCCAAAATTCGGGAGGTTGAAGTTAGCGGATCAACAGCCGGATATAGTCCTTGTTCGGCGATTGCTCTTTCGAGTGCGATAGTGGCATCAAGATGGGAGAAGACTGTGACAGGCGCCGGGTCTGTATAGTCGTCTGCAGGGACGTATACGGCCTGTACGGAGGTAACAGAACCCTGCTTGGTAGAAGTGATTCTTTCCTGCAATTCTCCCATTTCGGAAGAGAGTGTCGGTTGGTATCCTACGGCTGATGGCATTCTGCCTAAAAGCGCCGAAACTTCCGATCCGGCCTGGGCAAAACGGAAAATGTTGTCGATAAAAAGCAATACGTCTTCGTGTTTAACGTCTCTAAAATATTCGGCCATGGTTAAGGCGGTTAAGGCGACCCGCATTCTGTTGGCAGGCGGTTCATTCATTTGTCCGAACACCATAACGGTTTTATCCAAAACCTTAGCTTCTTTCATTTCCAGCCATAAATCATTTCCCTCTCTAGTTCTTTCTCCGACTCCGGCAAAAACAGAATGTCCTTTGTATTCGGTGGCAATGTTTCTAATGAGTTCTTTAATGATAACTGTTTTTCCGACTCCTGCCCCTCCAAAAACTGCGGTTTTTCCTCCTTTTGTAAATGGTGCGATTAAATCAATAACTTTAATTCCTGTTTCCAGAATTTGCGGCTTGGTTTCCTGGTCGGCTAGAGAAGGCGGTGCTTTATGAATTTGATCAAATTGCAGTCCTTTTTGGTTTTTGTCAAATTTATCTCCGTCAATTACATCACCTAAGACATTAAAAATTCTGCCTAAGGTTTTTTCACCAACCGGAACTTTAATCGGCGCAAAGGTTCTTTTAACTTTCATTCCTCTCTGAAGGCCGTCGGTTGGTCCCATTGCCAAAGCTTTAACTTCGTTATCGCCTAAAAGCGATGCAACCTCAAGCGTAAGTGTTTTGCCATTAGCTAATTCAAGCAGTAGAGCTTCATAGATTAACGGCGATTCGTTTTCGAATCTGACATTAATGACCGGTCCCGAAATTCCAATAATTATTCCTGTTTGTTCTGTTTTACTCATACATTGCCTCCGCTGATCCACCACCGATATCTAAAAGCTCGTTGGTGATTTTTTCCTGCCTGGACTTATTATATTCAAGTTGAAGTTCGGAAATCATGTCTAGGGCATTATCGGTTGCGTTTTTCATTGCAATCATTCTTGATGCCTGTTCCGAAGCGTAACTTTCAAGCAAGCTTTGATATATTACCATTTCCAGGTAATGTTGTAAAAGGTCAGGTAGTAATTCTTCAACTTTTGGCTCAAAAAGAGTAACCGATGAAGCAACTGTTTTGGTTTCTTCGTCAAGTTTTACCGGCAAGAGATTGCTTAATCCCGGACTTTGTGTGAATACACTGGTAAACTTGGTAGAAAGAATTTTAACTTCCGAAACTTTTTTACCCAGGAAATATTCATTAATAATTTTGGCGATCGGATAGACGGCTTCAAAATCCGGTAGGGAAGTGCCAAAAGGGAATGAGGCAATAACGTCTTTGTTTAACGAAGCAACCATTGACTCGGCTTTCTTGCCGATAGTAATGTAATAAATCTTGCCTGTTGCGCTGTAATGTAAAACTTCCCGGATTAAATTAGTAACTAAGCCTCCGCATAAGCCTTTGTCCGGTGAAATAACAATTAAGAGTTTAGCGTTTGTTTCGGTAGTTTCTTTCATATATTCGTGCATTTGCTCTTTATCAATTTTTAAAGCTAAATTCTTGGAAAGTGAATCCAATTTTTGGACATACGGCTTTGACGATTCTGCCGCATTTTGCGCTTTTTTAAGCCGGGATGCCGAAATCATTTGCATCGCCTTTGTCGTTTTGGAGACATTGGCGGTTGTTTTAATTCTTCTTTTTAAAGTCAGTAATGTTGCCATAATTTAAGAAAACATCTTTTTAAATTCTTGTGCCGATTTTTCGATTCTTTTGATCAAATCCTCGTTAGGTTTTTGTCCGGTAGACAGCTCGTCTAAAATCTTTTGATTCTTCCGTTTCATAAAATCATGATATTCGGTTTCAAATCTTGAGACATTTTCCATGGCAATTTCATCAAGGAAACCGTTTGCGACAATCCAAATACTCAAATATTCTAAAGCTTCGGGTAGCGGATTGTATTGCGGTTGTTTAAGAATTTCGATTGTGCGTTTTCCTCTTTCCAGTTGCTTTGCGGTTGCTTCATCAAGATCGCTGCCAAACTGTGCAAATGCGGCCAAATTATTATACTGGGCGATTTCCAGTCTCATTTTACCGGCTAACGATTTAATAGTTGCTGTTTGAGCAGCTCCGCCGACTCTGGAAACAGAATTGCCGGCGTCAATGGCCGGTCTGGCACCGGCATTAAACAGATCCGGCTGTAAGAAGATCTGTCCGTCGGTAATCGAAATAACATTGGTCGGAATATATGCAGATAGATCGTTGGCTTGAGTTTCAATAATGGGGAGTGCTGTAATTGAGCCGTTGCCATGCTCTTTGTTCATCTTTACTGCTCTTTCCAAAAGTCTTGAATGAAGATAGAAAATGTCTCCGGGGTAAGCTTCTCTTCCGGCCGGCCTTCTTAAAACGAGTGAGATTTGTCGGTATGCCCAAGCGTGTTTGGTTAAATCATCATAAACAACTAAAACGTCCTGCCCTTTTTCCATAAAGTATTCAGCGATGGCAACTCCCGCGTATGGAGCCAGATATTGTAGGGCTGCAGGTTCGGATGCTGATGCAACAACGACAATTGTATATTCAAGTGCTCCGGTTTCTTTAAGTTTCTCAATAACCTGAGCGATAGTGCTTTGTTTTTGGCCGATGGCAACATAGACACAATAAACCGGTTTTGCGCCCTTGGTCTTATTGATCTCTCTCTGGTTAATAATAGTGTCAATAGCAATAGCGGTTTTCCCGATTCCTCGGTCTCCGATAATCAACTCTCTTTGTCCACGTCCTATTGGAATCATCGCGTCAATGGCTTTAATGCCGGTTTTAATCGGAGTGTTTACGGGTTCTCTTTCAACGACTCCGGCGGCAATTCTCTCAAGCGGCATTTTTTTGCCGTTTTTAATTTTTGGCTTATTGTCCAAAGGAAGACCCAAAGGATTAACAACCCGTCCAAGTAAATCTTCCGATGCTTCGATGCTTAAAAGAATTCCGGTGGTTTTAACAGTGTCGCCTTCTTTAATATCGTCAGCCTTATCGAGAAGGATAATTGATGCCGTATCTTCGTCAAGATTTAAAACGACTCCTTGGGAGCCGTTAGAAAATTCCACTAATTCTGACATCATTGCCTTAGAAAGTCCGGATGCAACAATAACGCCATCGGTATTTTTAAGGACAGCTCCGACATTTTTTGCCGACGTATCCATACTGAAGCTAGATAGTTTTTTCTCTAATTGTTTGATTATTTCTTCCGAATCTCTCATTTTATTTGTTTACGATATATGATACTAAATTTTTTAAATTATTTCTAACACTAAAATCATAAACGTTGTCATTATCAATAATTTTTATTCCTGCGATTAATTTTTTATCTTCTTTTATTATAATTTTTTTATTTTGAAATAACTTTCCAATGTCTTTTTTCAAAGATTCTCCGGCCGAAATTTTTGAAGAGTAAACGGTTACTGTTTTACTTTTTTCCAAATTTATGACCGCTTTAATGTATTCTTTGAGCTCAGATCTGGTCAGTATTTTTGAAATTCTGTTCACCTTTTTATTGTCCAGCTGGTTTTCCGTGTAACTGGCTGTTGCTAAATTTCTAATTTGTTTTTTTGTCATAGTTTATTTTTTAATTTGCTTTACAGCTTTTGTAATAATTTGCTTTTGCTCTTTCTCTCCAAAGAATCCTTCCAATGATTTGGTTAGCATGCTTTCCGCTAACTGGCTGACATGTTCTGAAAGTTTTTGTTCTGTTGCTTTGGATTCCTGCACAATTTGTTCTTTTGCTTCCGAGAGAATTCTTTCCGCTTGTCTCTTGGTATTCTCCTCAATCTTTTGGGAAACTTCAGTCGCTTGCGTTCTTGACTGCTCAATTATTTTCTTAGCTTCTTCCTGCGCTCTAGTTAAGATCTTTTTTTCTTCCTCAAGCGTTTTTTCCAACATCAAACGTGACTCTTCCGCTTGCTTAAGTCCTTCCTGAATTTTATCTTCACGTTTCTTAAGCATCCCCAAAACCGGTTTGTATAAGAATTTTTTAAGCAAGTAGAATATGATTAGGAAATTTACAATTTGTGCAGCGACCAATATCGGGTCGACTCCAAAATTTTTTAAAATGTCCATATTCTTACTTTATGAAAGCTAAAATCAATGAATAAATTGCGATAGCTTCTGCAAATGCCATACCTAAAAGCATTACTGGTAAGATTTTTCCGGATGCTTCGGGATTTCTTCCAACTGCTTCTACTGCTTTAGCTCCGATTAAACCGATTGCCAAAGCGGCCATTTGACCTCCGATAGCGATAATTAAACCGCCTGAAATACTGAATGTCATACTCTACTCACCTCCTTTGCTTCCTCATGATGATGAGGAGTGGTTAAAACTGCCATAAATGCCATAGTCAACATTGAAAAAACCAAAGCCTGAACTAAGCCCACGACCACCTCAAGCATTAAAAACGGAAGAGGGAATATAAAGGCAAAAATCGTTGAAACTGTTCCCAAAACTATTTCGCCCGCAAAAACATTGCCGAAAAGTCGGAACGAAAGTGAAACAATCTTGGTAAATTCTCCCACCAGTTCCAAAATCCCGACATAAAGATTGATTGGATTTAAAGAAACAAAACGGCTGATGTAATCTTTTATGCCGGTGACTTTAATACTCATTACATGGGTCGCAGCTAAAGAAATGAGCGCTAAGCCCAGGGTTGTATTGAGGTCGCTGGTGGCGGGGCGGAGAAATGGGATAATGTTATGTCCGTCTCTAAGTCCGATGGCGGAAATTCCCGGAATTAGTCCCGACCAATTGGCAAGAAGAATAAACAGAAAAAAACTCATCAGGTACGGAAATATTTGCGGGGTCCTTTCTGCGGCAACGGATTCCGTAATGTCATAAAGTGCTTCAACCGCCATTTCAATCAAATTCTGTAATTTGCCGGGAATCAGGGAAATTTTCTTGTTGATTGCCACCATTAATCCTATTAAAAGGCTATCAACCAAAAGAGTATCTAGGAATGCGTTTGTGACATTAAAAAAACCCAGTCTGAAAATGGGTTCTGCTGCAAATGAAACCATTGGTATTTATTTTAAAGGCTAGGCTTATTTAAGTCAAGAAGAAAAATTAGCAAAACTCTGAATTTTATCAACCAATATTACCGGTTTGTCATTTTTAGTATCAATTTTACCCGTAATCAGAACTACGCTTTCCTTTATAAGTAGTCCTTTATAAAGATCAAAGACCTTGGGAAAGATAACACACTCAAGTGTAATTCCGTTTTCATTAGCAATGGTAACAAATGCCATTTCCTTATTGGATTTTTTGGTAAAAATTCTTTTTACGGATTCAACAATGCCTCCGACAATGACGTTAGATTGTTCTTTTTCGTCTTCTAAAATTTCCAAATCATGAGTAATTTCCGATTTTATTTTCATTAAATTTTCCATTTGCGGATGAGCGGTCAAATAAAGGCCCAAAAATTCCTTTTCAAAAGCCAGTTTCTCGTTTGGTGTAAAATCTTCAAAGTCGGTAGTCATAACTTTATGCTTATTAATTGGTTCATCGTCGCCGAAAAGACTGGTTTGTCCCTGTATATTTTGTTTCTTCTTTCTGCTCGATACATCAACAATATCCGGGAAGCTGATTAAAAGCTGTGCGCGTTTGCCAAAAAGATCCATCGCGCCGGCTTTGATCAAGCTTTCCATGGTTTTTTTATTGATCGTGCCAAGGTCTACTCTTGTGCAAAAATCTTCAAAACTTTTAAAATTGCCTTTATCTCTATTCTCCAAGATGTTTTTTATAGCGGCATCGCCGACGTTCTTGATGGCAGAAAGTCCAAAACGGATGTGGATATTATCTTCAATCGTAAATTCATCGCCCGACTTGTTAATATCCGGGGGTAAAACGCGAACCTTAAGTCTTTTGCATTCCGCAACTGCCTGGGCAATTTTCTCGTTTTTAATAGGGCCGGTGGTACCTCTGGACTCAGCTGTTAAAAGAGCAGTCATAAATTCAACCGGAAAATGGGCTTTAAGATAGGCTGTTCTAAAAGCAATCGTGGCGTAACAGGCTGCATGCGCTTTACCAAAACCGTATCCGGCGAAAGGTTCAAACAGTGTCCAAAGACTTTCGGCTTTATCTTTTTTCATTCCGTTTGTGACGCAACCTTGGACAAAATGGTCATGTTCCTTTTTCATTTCCGCCTGGATCTTTTTACCAACGGCTTTTCTTAATTTGTCCGCTTCCAGCCAGGAGTAACCTGCGACTTTAATCGCGGTTAACAAAAGATCATCTTGAAAAGTGATAATACCGTATGATTCTTTAAGAATATCCACCAGTCTTGGATCGGGAAATTTAATAAGTTTCGGATTATTCTTGCGTTTAATAAATTCGGGAATATTGGCCATTGGCCCCGGACGATACAAAGCCACCATCGCCTGAAGGTCAAAAATTGTATTTGGTTTTAATTCTTTAATGTAGCGTCTCATTCCCGGGGATTCTAGCTGGAAAATTCCGGTTGTTTCACCCGAGGCTAATAATTCATAGGTTTTTGTATCCTCAAAGGAAATATTGGAAAAATTTATATCTTTATTTTGATTTACCGCAATAAACCTTAATGCTTCTTGAATAATGGTTAAATTTCGAAGTCCCAAGAAATCAATTTTTAAAAGTCCGACTCCGTCTTCACCGATTGAGTACATGTCGTACTGGGAAATAATTTTATTCCCGTTAGTTTCCCGTTGCAAAGGCGTGTATTCGGTAATTTCCTTATCGGCAATAACAACACCGGCTGCATGAATCGAAGCATGTCTGGCTACGCCTTCCACTTTTCTGGCTAAATCCAGGATTCTTTTCGTATCGTCCTCAGATGAGTAAGCAATCTTTAGCTCCGGGCTTTGCTCCAATGCTTTATCAATGGTCATGGCATGGCCCTGCCAGCCCATCGGTATCATTTTCGAGATTCGGTCGGGGATCGAATAAGGAAAACCCAAAGCACGGCCAATATCTCTGACAGAACCTCTGGCCTCCATGGTTCCAAAGGTAATTATTTGGGCGACTTTATCCCTGCCATATTTTTCGGTGACGTATTCAATTACCTCATCGCGTCGATTGTCCGCAAAGTCCAAATCAATATCCGGCGGAGAAGGTCGCATTGGATTTAAAAATCTTTCAAACGGCAATTTAAAAAATAAAGGATCAATATCGGAAATATTCAATGCATATGAAACAATGGAGCCGGCATTGGAACCTCTTCCGGGACCGACCGTAATGCCCTGAGCTTTTGCCCAATTAACAAAATCGGCAACAATTAAAATATAAGTTTCATAGCCCTTCTTAAGAATGATGGAAAGTTCGTAATCGGCTCTTTCCGTAATTACCGGTGTAATTGTTTTATACCTTGTTTTTAGTCCTTCCGTTACTTTTTCCTGAATAAACTCGGCCGGAGTTTTTCCGTTGGGTACATCCAATCTTGGCATAATCCATTTTCCAAGCGGGATTTCCAGGCTGCACATTTCGGCAATTTTTACCGTATTCTCAATCGCTTCGGGAGTTTGCGCAAAAAGTCCGGACATTTCCTCCTGGGTTTTAATATAAAAATCGGGAGAAGAAATCATCGAAAGTTTTCGTCCTTTAGTATCAATAGTTGTTTGAGTTTGAATGCAAAGTAAAGCTTCCTGCGCTTCTGCGTCCGACTTATGAATATAATGATTGTCATTGGTTGCCACAAGCGGAAGGCCAAGTTTTCTTGATAGTTCAATTAGTCTTGAATTCAGAATGTCTTGTTCGGGAATATTAATGTGCTTTTGCAATTCCAAATAGAAATTATCTTTGCCAAAAATTTCGCTAAGTTCTTTTGCTCTTTTTTCAGCAGTTTCTTCCTGGTTATGCATTAGCGGATCAGCGATAAACCCGCCAAGACAAGCCGAAAGACAAATTAATCCTTCGTGGTATTCTTTTAAAAGTTGAGTGTCAGTTCTTGGTTTATAATAGTAGCCTTCAAGTCCGGCAACCGAAATAATCTTCATTAAGTTTTTGTATCCCTGTAAGTTTTTCGCTAAAAGAACTAAGTGGTTTGAGTCGGAATCGATTCCGGCTTCCTTGTCATGTCTAGTTCTTTTACTAATGTAGATTTCCGCGCCGACAATAGGTTTAATTCCCACCTCCATACAGGCTTTATAGAAAGAGATTGTTCCATACATATTGCCATGATCCGTAAGGGCAATTGCAGACATGCCCAAATCTTTGGCATGTTTAACCATGTCTTTAATTTTCGAAAGACCATCAAGCAGAGAAAATTCACTATGATTATGTAGATGTACAAAATCCGCCATATTATGGTTGTTGAGTTTGTTGAGTTTCTTGTTTAGAACCCACAACTCTATTTTTTCCATGTTCTTTAGCGAAATGCATTCTTTTATCAGCTATGTCAATAAGATCGTATGTAATATCCTGTGCGGATCTGGGGTCGGTTTTATCAATAGTTACAGTGACAAATCCAATACTGGCCGTAACGCTTCTTCCTAATTCGTATTGTCCTACATCAAAAGCTACTTGAGTAACAGATCCGTTTAAATCTAATCTTAAATCTTCTAGCACGTTGTATGCGCCGGCTTCATCGGTAAATGGAAGCGATAAGACAAATTCTTCTCCTCCCCATCTACCAACTTGATCAGATTCTCTTAATTTTGATTTCAAGTAATCGGCTGCAGCGCAGAGTACAACATCTCCGGCATCATGTGAGAGTCTGTCATTAAATTCTTTAAAATTATCTAAATCCAAAAAAGCAACAGTAATTGGCATGCCTGCTCGTTTAGCCAATGCAACATGTTCTCTTAATCTCTCGAATAACTCTGCCCGATTCGGTAATTCCGTCAATGAGTCGGTACCGGCCGCTACGGTTAATTCTGCTTTGCCGGCTGCTATTGTTTTTGCGGCATCTTCTTTCGATATCTCACCCTTTATTATGGCATCAACCAAAACCATCGCCTGTGGTTCTTCCGAAGACATTATCTCAACAAACTTTGGTTCGTCAGAAAAAGATCTTATTGCAGAATCAGCAATCGCTGACATTTGATTGGGAGTTAAAAGTTGATTTTTTTGAACAATGTATGCCGGATGTTCACTTGGACTTGCGGTTGATGGCATTGGGTGCCCAGCAGTTTCGCTTGGAATATCAGCGGGTTGTCCGTTTGCTTCTCCTGTAATTGATGCTGTTGGACCTTCTGCTCCAGGTTCTCCACTCATTTTAATTCCTCCAAAATTAATTGTCTTACAATGTTAATATCTATTTTCTTTCGGACAACATACATTACCTGGCCGATGGCAAACTGAACAACCGAATCTTTCCCTTTGGCAAAGTCTTCTTTAATTTGCGGATTATCTTTCAAAACTTTTTGCACTACCGATTTTAGATCATCGGAGTTTACGTCCTCGGTTTTTTCAGACTTGATAATGTCTTCGATTAATTTAGCCGGTAAAACATTATCAATATTAATTTTTTTGTTGATAATCTGATTTGCAATTTGCTTTGGAGTTGTTTTGCCTTGGGCAACTTTTACAGCTTCTTCAAAATAATCGGCAAGTACTATTTCGCGGATTAAAATTTCTGCATCATATTCGGAAAGCGCAAATTCTTTTTTAAATCTTATCAATTTTTCATCCGGTAGTTCCGGGATTTGATTTTTGAGATTTGTGATTTGTTCGGCGGTCCATCTAATTGGGGGAATGTCCGGTTCGGGAAAGTATCTGTAATCGTTAGCTTCTTCTTTTAGCCTTTGTGAAACCGTCGCGTTTTTTGTCTCATTCCAACCTCTTGTTTCCTGTGCCGGCTTTTCACCTTTTTTGAGAATTTCCAGTTGTCTTTCAATTTCAAAGTTGATCGCTTTTTCCACAAATCCGAAAGAATTAATGTTTTTAACCTCAACTTTATAATTCGGCAAACCCTTTGAGTTTCCATCGAGGAAAATAGAAATATTAGGTTCCAATCTCATTTGTCCCTTTTCCATGTCGGCATCGGAAACACCTAGGTATCTAACAATTTGCTGCAGTTTTTGTAAATATGCCTTAACGTCTTTAGCATTGTCAAAATCCGGTTCAGTGACAATTTCAACCAATGGTACTCCGCTTCGATTAAAATCAATCAAGCTTGAATCTCCCTCGTGAGAGAGTTTTCCGGTGTCTTCTTCCATGTGAACGCGGGTTATACCAAATTTTTTGCCGTTAACTTCAATTTGTCCGCCTAAGCAGAATGGCTCGTCATACTGGGAAATCTGGTAGCCCTTGGCAAGGTCCGGATAGAAATAATTTTTGCGGTCAAATTTGGAAAATAAGGGAATATTGCAGTTTAAAGCCTGACCGATTTGGACGCACCATTCGAGCGCTTGTTGATTTGGAACAGGTAATGCTCCGGGAAGTCCCAGGCAAACAGGGCAGGTATGTGTATTTGGTTTTTGCCCGAAATAATCTGCCGAGCAAGTGCAAAACATTTTGGCTTTTGTTCTGAGCTCTACATGTACTTCTAAACCGATAATAACTCTATAACTCATAAGGTGTTTGTTTATAAAAATCGTGTGCTTGTTCGTAAAAGTTTCCTACTTTAAATAATAAATCTTCAGAAAAGTGCTTTCCTAAAATTTGCATCCCAACCGGTAATCCATCGATAAATCCTGTCGGAACAGATAGTCCGGGAATTCCGGCAATGTTGGCGGTAACGGTAAAAACGTCAGAAAGATACATAGCCAGCGGATCATCAATTTTCTCGCCAAATTTCCAGGGAAGTGTTGGAGAAGTAGGAGTAATAATTGCGTCGACTTTTTGAAAGGCTTTTTCGAAATCTTCCAAAATTAAAGTTCTGACTTTCATGGCCTTTTTGTAATAAGCATCGTAGTAGCCAACAGATAGTGTGAATGTGCCGAGCATAATTCTTCGTTTGGCTTCCTCTCCAAAAGCATCCCGCAAGTTTCCGAATCTAATTCCGTCGTATCTGGCTAAATTTGATGAAACTTCCGCCGGCTGAATAATGTAATAACAGGCGATAGCGTTGTCAGTGTTGGGAAGTGATATTTCTACGATTTCCGCTCCGTTTTTTCCGTAAAATTTGATTGCATCTTCGATATTTTTTTTAATTCGCTTATCTAAGCCTTCAATGAAATACTCTTTTGGTACGCCGATTTTAAGTCCTTTAACATTATTATTTAGGGAGCTTAGATAATTTGGTACTTCAACCCCTGGGGTCGTCGCGTCTAATTTATCTTGCCCGGCGGTTACTTTTAAAAATATTGCACTGTCTTCAACGGTCTTTGTAAAATGTCCGATTGTGTCAAGTGACGAAGCCATGGCGATTATCCCGTAACGGCTGACTCTGCCATAAGTTGGTTTAAGCCCGACGGTGTTGGTAAAGCTTGCCGGAAGCCTGATTGAGCCGCCTGTATCGGTTCCTGTGGCGGCAATTGTCATGTTGGCGGCAACACTTACTGCCGAGCCGCTGCTTGATCCACCGGGCACATATTCTTCATTCCAGGGATTTTTAACCGGCCCGAAATCGGAATTCTCGCCGCTTGATCCGTGCGCCCAGGCGTCACAATTAGTTTTACCGATAATAATTGCTCCGGCTGCTTTTAACTTACTAATAACAGTTGCGTCATATTCCGGAATATAATTTTCTAAAACTTTTGAAGAAGCAGTGGTTTTAATCCCTTTTGTCGAAAAAATATCTTTTGCGGCAACAGGAACACCTAGTAGTGGTAGATTCTGGCCGGCTTTTATTAATATGTCGGCTTGTTTTGCTTGTTCCAGCGCCTCTTTTTCACAAACCGTAATAAATGCATTTAAGTCATGTTTTTTGATTTGTTCAAGACAATCGTTAACAACCTCAGACGATGAAAACTGTTTACTTGTTAATCCTTCCCGCGTTTTTTTAATTGTTAAATTATTTAGTTTCATGTTTAGATTCCTCTGGCTTCTCCTTGAATTTTTTGAATACCGTGAGTTTCTTTAACAAAAAAATCTACGCCATCGCTTTCCAAGACAAAATAAGCAGCATTTTGCGTGCTTTTGCGTGGTAGTTCGTCAAATTTTGCGTAGCCCAAGTGGGTGAGTAAGCATCTCATGATATTGCTATGGCAAACAACTGCGACTGTTTGCCCGGCGTAAGCAACTGACACTTCGCGTATAAAGGTTAAGAGTCTCGTAGCTCCTTCATTTGGAGTTTCTAATTCTAAGCTAAAACTAAAATTCATTTTCCCTTTTTCATCCAATGTTTTCAGCTCCTTTTTTAACCAAATTTCAATTTCGTCTATACTTTTATAGCCAAGTTTAATTGCAGGGCGCACAACGTCTCTTTCTCTAATTACCTTGGTCGTTTGTACGGCAATTTTTCTTTCCATTAATATTGCTTCTGCAGTTTCCTTAGCTCTTACTAAATCGGATGAAAAGATTGCCGCAAAATGTATGTTTTTTAATTCCTGAGCAAGACTTGCAACTTGTTCTTTGCCAAGAGTTGTTAAAGGTGCTTCGGGTGTATCCTCTTTGTCCATATCTATGGAGTCTAAATCCAAGGTAGCATTAAATTCCGATTGGCCATGTCTTATTACATAAATTGTAGTATTTGTTTTATTCATTATTCAAAAATTGCTTTTACTTTAAATGAGCCGTTTTGCTTGCTACTCGTGTTTGACAGGACTTCATCTTGCGATAAGGAAGGCGTAGCTGAATCGTTGCGGGTTACGTTTTCTAAATTCGTTACTTGGCTGGTTTCGGCAACGTTTTCGGTGTTAACCTTTTGCAGTTTTTCGATGTATTCAAGTATTGACGAAAGCTGCTTTTCGTACTTTTCTATTTCGTCTTTCCGAAGAGGTAAATTAGCCAATTTTGCGATGTGTAAAACATCTATTTTCATTTGAATTATTATATTCCAACCGAGAGTCTTTTGGCAATCGCCAATCTCGCTCTCTGTTCTAAATTATCATTTAATTTTTTCAAAATAATTTGCTGATTGTATTTGATTTCCAGGGCTTTGCTAATTAAATAATCGGTAAGAATTGGATTCTTGGGCAAAATTGGTCCGTGCAAATATGTTCCGAAGCTGTTTTTGTAAATTGCCCCTTCGGTTTGGTCCAGTCCGTTGTTTCCAAAACCTTTGACAACTTTTCCAAAAAGCGCAATATTTTTACCAAGATGAGTTCTTCCGCCGTGATTTTCAAAGCCGATTACTTTACCAAATTTTTTATTTTCAAAAACGGCATTTCCGATTAATCTTTTGGCATTTTCTCCCGGGTTTTCAGTATAAAGATCAAAAATTCCCAAGCAGTTTATGATATTTCCATTTGCTTCCTTATAGTATTTACCCAAAAATTGATATGCGCCACAGATATAAAGTCCTGGAATATTTTTTTCAATCATTGCTTGCAAAGCCTTAGCTTTTTTAAATAAATCCTTGGATACTGCCTCCTGTTGTTTGTCTTGAGCTCCACCCATGAGCAAAATATCGCATTTCTCAAGTTCATTTTCGGTAAAACCCACGTCAAGTTTTATAACTTCGGTTTGAATCTCCCTCCATTCGCATCTTTTTTGAAGAGCAATAATATTGCCCCGGTCTCCGTAAATATTCATTAGCGTTGGATATAGCCAGCCAATTATTAGTTTCATAGTATTTTTTTTCCGGTTAAGATTTTTCTTGTTTCAAGCATGGCAGAATAAGTAGGCAGAATATAAAAAACTTCATCATTATTTGTTTCGGTTAAACCTTTTAAAATTGCTTCTTCCAATTTTTCAAAAATCTTTTCATCGGAAATGGGAATGCCGGAATATTTAATTCTCAAAGCCAAATCATAAACCCGGTCTCCCGTAAGATATAGTTTGGTATTTTTGTCAATTAATGTTTCAAAGTCTATATCCCAAATCCAGGATACGTCGGTGCCGTCCGGAATCCTATCGTTTAATACAATTAGTAAATTTTTAGCTTTGCTTTCGTTGATTGTTCTTAGAGATTCGTTAAAACTAGTTGGGTTTTTTGAAAGAAACAATTGCACTTTTTTTCCATCAATCTCCATGATTTCCTGTCTGCCGAAAGCGGGTTTAAAAGTTTTTAATGCTGCTGTGATTTGTCCACTGTTTATGCCAAGAGTTTGAGCGGTTAGAACGGCCGCAAGCGTATCGTAAATAGCATATGTTCCCAAGAGGGGATAGTATTCAAAATTTTCCAAAGAGGGAATTGGTCTTCCCAGTTTGCAATTATCACATTTCCATTTGCCAAGGTGTGAAAAATAAAACGCTTCATAAGTTAATTTAGTGCCGCATTTCGGGCAAAGTATCGAATCTGCCGCATGCTGTTGCGTGGTATATTCAAATTTTTTATCGTTTAAGCCAAAGTAATAAACTTTTGAATCTAGGTTGTTTCCTAAATATGCGATTTGCGGATCGTCTGCGTTTAGAATAAATTGCGTTTTATGCAGTTTTTGATAAGAATTTTTCCACTTTCTTGCAATTGTGTTTATCTCACCATATCTGTCTAATTGATCGCGGAAGAGGTTTAAGGCAATGATAAAATCAGGTTCAAGAGTTTCAGTTATCTGTGGTAGCGTGTTTTCATCGACCTCAAAAATCGCATAATCAAAGCTTAAATTTCCCTTAAGATTACTTCCTAAGATTATTGATGAAGCAATTCCGTTTAATAAATTTGCTCCGGATGAGTTTAGAAAAACTTTCTTGCTATTTTCTTCAAAAATCGTTTGTAGTAGCTTTGCGGTGGTAGTTTTTCCATTCGTTCCTGTGACCAAGATTACTTTTGTCTTAGACTTTTTTAGTACTTGATCAATAAAAGCAGGGTTTAGTCTTAGTGCAATATGGCCGGGCCAAGTTGAACCATGACCAAGGTTTAAAATTTTACTTAATTTCGAAAGAGACTTCCCCAGTAAAAGGATCAAGAAATTCATCTTATTACATTGATCTTAGGATTTTTATTCGTTCTTCAATTGGCGGATGAGTGTCAAAAAGTGAAGTAAACCATTGTTTTGTTTCTTTGCCTTTAAATGGATTAACAATAAATAAGTGTGCAGTTGCATTACTGGCCGATTTTAGCGTTCGGGGGTCGTTGTTAAGTTTTTCCAAAGCGCTGGCCAATCCTTCGGGATAGCGGGTTAAAAGCGCGCCTGATGCATCAGCCAAAAACTCTCTTTTCCGGGATATTGATAATTGAATTAAAGTGGCTGCAACAGGGGAAAGAATCGCCAAAATTATGCCAATGATCAGGAAAATGCCCTGGGCTCCATTATCTCTGTCTTCCCTGCTTCTGCCAAGCCCTCCAAAGAAAAGTTGATTTGTGAAAAGATTGGCGGCGATGGCGATAAACCCCACTAAAACAGCCACAATTCCCATCAGTCTGATGTCAAAGTTTTTGACATGAGAAAGTTCGTGGGCAATTACTCCCTCCAGTTCACTTTTGTCCAGGATTTCGAGAATGCCTGTGGTAACGCAAACGATTGCGTGTTTCGGATCTCTTCCGGTTGCAAAAGCATTCGGAGAAGCATCGTTGATAATGTAAACTTTAGGCATTGGCAGGCCGTCTCCAATGCATAAATTTTCAACAGTTCTAAAAAGCTCGGGATTATCCGGTTTTTTAATTTCCTTGGCTCCGGACGTTGCCAAAACAATCTTATCGGAGTAATAATAGCTGCCGATACTGGTTATTCCCGCAAGAACCAAGGCAATTCCGGCAAAACCAATGCCATACCCCAGCGCTTTACTAAAAACATAAACAACTGTTGTAATCACAAGCACAAACAACAACATTATCGCCCATGTTTTATATTTATTTGACGAGATTGCCGAATAGATGTTCATACCTAAAACTTAGAAACTGACTTTTACGGGCTGCCTGTCTTCGTCAGTTGCGCCAAAAAATTCAGCATCCTGGAAATTCAAAAGCTTAGCAAAGATTACATTAGGAAAAACTTTTAATTTCGTGTTGTAATCCAAAACGTTGCTGTTATAGAACTGTCTTGAGTAAGCAATTTTGTCTTCCGTGTCGGAAATTTCTGTCTGCAATTCAATAAAGTTTTGGCTAGCTTTTAAATCAGGATAGGCTTCCGCGACTGCAAAAATCGACTTAAGTGTTTGGCTAAGTTGATTGTTGGCATCGGCCTTTTCCTGAGGACCTTTTGCAGAAACCAGACTTGCTCTGGCTTTTGTTACGTCCTCAAAAACTTCCTTTTCGTGTTTTGCATATCCCTTAACTGTTTCAACTAAGTTCGGGATTAAATCAGCTCTTCTTTTTAGCTGTACGTCGATTTGCGAAAATGCTTCGGAAACTCGCATTTTAGCTACGATAATGCTGTTATACAAAAACCACAAAGCGATTCCTAATACTACTATTACTGCGACTATAATTAATGTGCTATTCATGTGTGACACCTCCTTTCTATTTTTTTAACCAGTCTAAGAATTCATTATACGACAATGTATTTAAGATGTCATTCTTAGTTGCAAAGCCGCGTCTGGCGACGGACACGCCAAAGCGCATTAAATCCATTTGCTCAACCGCATGGCTGTCGGTATCAATAACAAGTTTAACTCCATTTTCAACCGCAAGTCTTACGATCTGATCGGGCAGATCAAGTCTGTCCGGCCAGCTGTTTATTTCCAATGCTTTATCGTTCTTTTTGCAAAAATCAAAAATTATTTCCCAATTAAGTTCATAACCCGGTCTGTCATTTAACAATCTGCCTGTTGGGTGAGCGAGGATTTTGGCTTTTTTATGCGAAAGTCCGGATAACACTCTTTTTGTCATATCTTCTTTATTCATGTTGAAAACACTGTGAATAGAGACAATGGATGCGTCTAAAAGTTCAAGTGATTTATTGTCGATTGCCAAATTACCATTGGGTAGAATATCGGTTTCGAGCAATTTAAGTATCTGAACATTTTTTGTGCTAGATTTAATTTGTTCAATCTTTTCATCTCGCTTTTGCAAAACTTCGTATATTTTTTCCGGAATATGTTTGGCTTGACTTGGATTGTGTTCCGCAAAACCTAAATATTCATAATTAAGCTCTACGGCTTTTGCAATCATTTCCTCGAAACTATTTTGTCCGAGATCATGACTTGGTTCAATCGGATAATTTGAATGAAGATGTAAATCGCCCTTTATATCCTTAAGTTCGACGATTTTAGGCAAATTATTCTGCTCTGCCAGTTCTATCTCGCCTGTGTCTTCCCGCATTTCCGGTGGAATCCATTGTAATCCGATTGCTTGATAAAATTCCTCCTCGGTAGGATACGTCTTAAGAGTTTTATTTTCGTCTCTTAAATGTTTAATGCCATACTCCGATAACGACAACCCTTTCTTTAAGGCAATTTCTCTTAAGTGAACATTATGATTTTTGCTGCCGGTAAAATGTTGCAAAAGTGAGCCAAAACTTTCCGGCGGTTGGATAAGTAAATCGATTTGTTTTCCGCCCGAAGTTAAGACAGAAGATGAAACATCCCCTTTTTCAATTATCCGCTCGACATATGGATAGTTAATAAAATGGTCAAGCACGGATTCTGGGTTATTCGAGGAAACAGCCAAATCGATGTCTCCGATTGTTGCAACTTGTCTTCTTAAGCTGCCTAAAGGTTCTATCCGGATTACATCTTTTGATTGTTTCATGTACTCGACGATTTTGTCCGCGACTTCTTGGGCATAGGGAAGTGTCATGCGGGTTATTTTTCCCGCTCCCTGTCTAAATTCTTTAATTGCCGTTAAGATATCGCTTTGTGATTTTTCTCCAAAGCCTTTTAATGAAGCAATTTTCCCGCTCTTTGCAATTTTTTCCAAATCGTCTAAAACCGTATCCGGATTATTCAGCTTAAATTCTTTAGTTAATTTGTAGGCTTTTTTTGGACCAAAACCCGGTACGTCTAAAAGCGGAAAAACAGCTTCGGGTATATCAGCTAATGCCCATTTAAAATGCGAAACGCTACCCTTTTTAAACAACTCTTCAAGCCTCGATTGAAGAGTGACGCCTATTCCGGGTATTTCTTCAAGCTTTCTTTCTTTATAATAGTCCTTTAGTTCTTTGGTCAGTCCATTGATTGTGTCGGCGGCGTTTTGGTAAGCAACGATTTGAAAATGAAATTTTCTTTCGTCCTTTATTGTATAAGCAGCTGCGATATTCCTTAGTAGCTTGGCAATTTCTTGATTGGACATAACAAAAAAAGCATAACACTTCAGCGCTTTTCGTTCAACCTGAAACGTGAAAGAATGTTTATTCTAAGCAAGGCTAAAGCATTGACTAGTTTTTGATTATTTGTTAGGATACAAAAAGCTTGGGGTGGTAGCTCAGTTTGGTTAGAGCGCTTCCCTGTCATGGAAGAGGTCGCGGGTCCGAGTCCCGTTCACCCCGCAACCCGAGCTGTTAAAGAGAGGTTACATATCATCTGTCCGCAAAATTTCTGCCTGGAAAGGAGGATTAACTAAAAGTGCAAAAAAAAGCAATTAAAAAAAGCAACGCAACAAAAAAAGTTTCAGTTCGATCGGTAAAACCCGCAGCCGGTAAAGCGGTACGGGGATTTTTGTCGCAAATTAAATGGGGCGAATCATACACCAGTTTATTTTTGGGAGCAGCAGTTGTGGTTGTTGTATTTGTTTTAATATTTTCATTTTTTCAATCGAGAAATATAATTAATGAGCAAACGCAATCAACATCAACAGTTTCCAAAGAAGAAGTTGTTGATCTTACAGCGCCAAGAATCTATACGGTTCAGGCAGGAGATTATCTTTGGTCAATTGCGGAAAAAATTTACGGATCAGGATATAACTGGGTAGATTTAGCCAGTGCGAACAAATTACAAAATCCAGGATTATTATTTGTTGGGACAAAATTAATTGTTCCGGATGTTAAAGCAAAAACTCTAACAGTTGGAAACAATCCCGTTCAAGTAAATAGTCCAATCACTGGAAGTTCATACACTGTTGCAAAAGGAGATTATCTTTGGGATATTGCAGTCAGAGCTTATGGCGACGGTTACAAATGGACAGAAATTGCGAAAGCAAATAATCTGATAAACCCGAGCTTAATTTTCTCTGGAAACGTTTTAAAGCTGCCGAGGTAGTTTCAAATAATATTGTTGTATAATTAACGTAAGCCTAAGCGTAAGCTTGGTTTTGCGGGATTAGTACAGTGGTAGTATGCTACCTTCCCAAGGTAGAGATGCGAGTTCGATTCTCGTATCCCGCTCAAAAGATCATACCGATGTTTATCGGAATTTGCCGCACATAAAATGATAGAACGAGAACATCAAGCTCCAGAGGAATTGTTAATGAGAAGGGATATTCCTCCCGTGGAGCACCAAAGAATTTTGCGAGACTATTGGTCAGATGAAATTCCAACAGATATACTTCATGGTCCGGTAAATAGTTCGGATCCAAAAAGATTCAAGGTAAGAAGAAATTGGTGGCAGGGAGTTGTTGATGGTTTAACTGGGTTGCAGAAAAGAGGTTTGGTGCCCCATGGTTTGGAAGAGGAAGTAGCAGATTTTATGACTCATTATACTTCAGATGAGTTTCATAACCAACAACTAACTACTGCTGAAGATATTCAAAGGGCAAATACATTGATTACTAAGATCGTAGGCGATAAATAGAAATGGCATAAGTAATCATTGACGCTTGCATAAAGATTTGATAATATAAGTCGTGCCCGCTAATAAATCTAATACACAGTCTACGAAATACATTTTTGTCTCCGGAGGAGTCATTTCAGGCATCGGCAAAGGCACTACATCGGCCTCTATCGCGCTTTTATTAAAAGCAGCTGGATATACGGTCGCTCCGATAAAATTTGAAAATTACCTCAACTTAGACGCCGGCACAATTAATCCAATAGAGCATGGTGATCCGTTTCTTTGCGAAGACGGCACCGAAGCGGATATGGACATCGGAACTTACGAAAAATTCTTAAACGAAGACATGGGCAAGGATAATTTTGTCACCATGGGCAACATTTATCAAACGGTTATCGACAGGGAAAGAAGATTTGAATATAACGGTGAAGACGTTGAGGCGATTCCTTATATTACCGATGAAATTATTTCCAGAGTTGAGGGCTTAGGGAAAAAAACCGGAGCCGATATCGTTATGATCGAGCTTGGTGGAACAGCCGGTGAATACCAGAATGTTTTTTATTACGAAGCTTCCCGCATGATGACTTTAAAAAAACCGCATGACGTATTGCATGTTCATGTCAGTTACGTTCCAACACCCAGTCATTTGGGAGAACCCAAAACCAAACCGGCGCAGCTTTCGGTCCGAACTTTAAATTCGATGGGAATTCAGCCGGATTTTGTAATTACCCGAGGGGAAAAATATTTGGACCAGAGAAGAAAGGACCGTCTGGCGCTTTTTTGCAACATGCAGAAAGAAGACATAATTTCCAGTCCGGATTTACCGTCTGTTTACGAAATTCCCTTTGTTTTACATAAGCAGGAATTGGAAAAGAAAATTATGATAAAGCTTGGGTTGGAAGTCAGAGAGCCAAATCTTAAGGCTTGGGAGAAATTTGTCGAAAGCACAAAATCAACTTCAAAAACGGTTGAAGTGGCGATTGTCGGAAAATATTTCGGAACCGGCGAATATCAATTGAGGGATTCTTATGCAGCATTGTTTGACGCGATTGATCATGCGGCCTGGAAAACAGGTGTAAACATTAAAACAACCTGGATTGATGCGGAAAAAGTAGAGAAAGAGGGAGCGGAAAAAATTATCGGTAAGCCGGCAGGAATAATTGTTCCAATCGGTTGGGGCGAAAGAGGCGCCGAGGGTATGATTGCAGCAGCGTCGTATGCCAGAAAAAATAAGATTCCATATTTGGGTCTTTGTTATGGCATGCAACTGGCTGTAATTGCTTTCGCCAGAGACGTTTTAAACTTTAAAGATGCTAATACTGAGGAAAACGACAAGAATACAAAGCACCCGGTTATTCATCTTATTCCGAGCCAAAAGGACCTAATTGAAAGAAGAGCTTATGGCGGAACAATGCGGCTTGGCAATTGGGACGCCAAAATAAAACCGGGTACCCGAGCTTATGAAATATACAAAAAATACAATGGTTTTAAAAATGAAGAAAAAGGAATTGCCGGAGAAAGACACAGACACAGATACGAATTTAATGATGATTTCACAAAGGATTTCGAAAAAAATGGTATGACAATTTCGGCCAGGTCGGTTGTGGAAAATTTGGCAGAGATTGTTGAACTTTCAAAAGATGCGCATCCGTTCTTTTTGGGAACGCAGGGACACCCTGAATATAAGAGCAGACCGTTGCAGCCACATCCGATCTTTTTGGAGTTTGTTAAAGCATGCTGCAAGGGGACTCTTGAGTAATCATTAAACTTACGTTATAATAATAAACTATGATTTCAACTGTAGATTTTGTCCCGGGAGATATCGTAAAAGTCTCTCAAAAAATTCAGGAAGGTGAGAAAACCAGAATGCAGATTTTTGAGGGTGTTGTTCTGGGAATTAAAGGCCGCGGCGAAAACAAAATGTTTACCGTCAAAAAAATGGTCGGAGACGTAGCAGTGGAAAGAATATTTCCCGTAAATTCACCCAGTATCGAAAAAGTTACATTAAAAGCCCATTCAAAAAAGAAAATCAGACAAGCAAAACTCTATTATCTCCGCGATAAGAAAAAATAGATAAAATGATTATTTCGAATCCTGTTGCCCGATTCGGAGAAGACGCCGCCGTTAATTACCTCAAGAAAAAAGGTTACCAAATTATTGAAAGAAATTTCCGCAAGGGTTATGGAGAAATAGATATTGTTTCTGTTCATAATAATATTTTGGTGTTTGTAGAAGTTAAGGCCAGAACAACTACTCTTTACGGTGGTGCAATCGAAGCGATAAGTTATTCAAAATTACAAAAATTAATCAGAACATGTGAATACTACAAAATGCTCCATCCAAAACTTCCCGAAAGCTTAAGAATTGACGCAATTTTAATTGATTTAGAAAATGGAGAAGTCAAAAAAATCGAACACATCGAAAACATCAGCGGGTTTTAATTATCGAAAAACTTGCTATAATAACTTCAGTGGAGTTTTTAGAAGTATTAAAGAAAAGAAAATCGACGAGAAAATTTTTAGACAAAGACGTTCCTCAGTCGAAAATAAATGAACTTATTGAATTGGCTAATTCGTCTCCATCAGCGGGAAACGTACAAGCGCGGGCAGTTGTTGTTGTCAAAGATCAAAATTTAATCCACAAAATAAAAGAAGTGTCAAAGGGTTTAAGTAGATTTGAGGGGACAATTCCGGTTATTTTAGTAATTTTGGCAAAAATTGATGAGTCTGCGGGGAAATATGAAGACCGCGGAAGAAATCTATATGGCATACAGGATGCAACTATCTTTGCTGCATATTTACAATTAATTGCAACCGAAAAAGGTTTGTCGACTTGCTGGGTGGGTTCATTTATCGAAAATGAAATAGTAAAAATGCTTAATTTAGAAAACGGTGTAAAGCCGATTGCATTGGTTCCTCTGGGTTTTGCAGCAGAAGAGCCGGCAGCAAGAGAAAGGAAAAGTCTTAACGAAATCATCTTCAAGGAAATTTAATTCTTCAAAAGCTTAATTTGGTCTCTCAGAATCGTGGCGGTTTCAAAATCCAAGTCTTTGGCTGCTTCGCGCATTTCTTTCGTTAATCTTTTCACTAACTTTTCTCTTTCGTCCGGTAAGATAATGTCTTTTTTGCTCATTGTCAAAAGAAAATTAATTTCTTCTTCCTTTTGTTCTTTCTCTACCATTCTTTCGCGGATAATTTTTTCAATTGAGCGGGGAGTAATATTATGTTTTTCGTTGTAAGCAAGTTGTACTTCCCTGCGCCTTTCAACCTCATCCATAGCAGCTTTCATCGAACCGGTAACAACATCGGCATACATTAAAACTTGTGAGTCAACGTTTCTGGCCGCTCTTCCCATGGTTTGAATAAGCGATGTCCGGCTTCGTAAAAATCCTTCTTTGTCGGCATCCAAAATAGCAACTAAGGCCACTTCCGGCAAATCCAAACCTTCTCTTAAAAGATTTATGCCGACCAAAACGTCAATATCTCCGCGTCTTAAATTATCCAAAACATCCTGTCTTTTTAAGGTTTCGATATCCGAATGAAGATAGGCAATTTTGATATCTCTTTCTTCAAGATACGATGTCAGATCTTCCGCCATTCTCTTGGTTAAGGTTGTTACCAAAACCCGCTGTTTTTTCTTAACCCTCTTTTCAATTTCCGTTATTAAATCTTCAACCTGCCCTTTGGTCGGACGGATCGAAACAATCGGATCAACCAGTCCCGTCGGTCTGATTAATTGTTCAACTATTGCATTATCTTGCTTGGCAAGACTTACTTCATATTCGTCAGGCGTGGCGCTGACGTAAACTGCCTGATTAATTTTGCGCATAAATTCCTCAAACTTTAAAGGCCGGTTATCCAAAGCCGATGGCAACCGGAATCCGTAATCAATTAAATTTCTTTTCCTGGCCTGGTCGCCGTTATACATGCCACGGATTTGCGGAATTGTAATATGCGACTCATCAATAATCGTTAACCAATCATTTGAGCAAGCTTTAAAATATTCCAAAAGCGAATATGGCGGCTCTCCGGGTTTGCGGCCGTCAAAATATCTCGAGTAGTTTTCGATTCCGTTAACGTAACCGACTTCATTAATCATTTCCAAATCAAAATTGGTGCGTTGGTTAATCCGGTGCGCTTCCAATTCTTTCCCTTCGCTTTTAAGTTTTGCAACCTGAATTGCCAAATCGTTTTTAATTTGCGGAAAAACATCTTTGTAAGTTGCCGGGTTAGTCATGTAATGTTTAGCCGGATAAATTACGGTTGCAGCTAAAACATTGGTAACGTCACCGGTTAACGGATCAAATTCCAGCAATTTTTCAATCTTACCGTTTTTAACCACAATTCTTAAACCATAATCCAGATAAGCCGGAAATAGATCAATGTCTTCGCCGCGGACGCGAAAACTTCCCCGGGTAAATCCGTAATCATTCCGGTCATACTGCAAATCGGCAAGCCGGATCAAAATACTTTTTTGGTCAAGTTTTACGCCGGTTTTAAGTTCCAGAACGAATTTTCCGTATTCAAGCGGGGAGCCTAAATTGTAAATACAGGAAACCGAGGCAACGACAATTACATCTTTTCTCGTTAAGAGGTTTGTGGTTGCGGCCAACCTCAATTTATCGATTTCCTCATTAATTTCTACCTCTTTTTCAATATAAGTATCACTTTGCGGTATGTAGGCCTCGGGTTGGTAATAATCATAATAAGAAACAAAATAAGAAACCGCATTTTCCGGAAAATAATCCCTAAATTCCTGATATAACTGGCCGGCAAGCGTTTTATTGTGGGAGATAATCAGCGTCGGTCTTTGCACATTTTGAATTACATTGGCCATGGTAAAAGTTTTACCAGAGCCCGTAACACCAAGTAGTACTTGATGGTCATAATCATTTAAAATACCCTCGGTTAATTTCTCGATTGCCTGCGGTTGATCGCCGGTTGGTTTATAGTCGGAAACTAATTTAAATTTCATGAGTCTAATTTTACCACATTCAACATTCTGATACAGTTTGTCGTCTTGACATTGTTTGTATATTTTTCGTATAAAATAATAGTACGTTATTTTTCGTACAATTCATATGTCAGGAGTTTTATACAGAAAAGAAAGAGCAGTTTTAGAATTTTTAGCCCAGTTTCAGAGGCAGTATGGTTATTCGCCGACCTTGTCTGAAATTGCTGAAGGCACAGGACATAAAAGCAATTCAACTGTCCATACGTTGATTCGTTCGTTGGTGGATAAGGGTTACGTGCAAAAAGTCGATGGCAACACCAGGGTGTTAAAAATTGTTGATGAAAAAGTAACATTGTCTCTAACGGGGAGCAAGCCGGCAATTGAATTACCATTGTTGGGGTATATTGCTGCAGGACAACCCTTAGAGCCCTACAGTGACCCAAATGCCTCATTTTTCGTGTCCGCATCCCTTCTTTCAGGCAAAAGCACAGCCTATGTTCTGCAGGTTAAAGGAAGATCAATGATTGACGACGGAATTTTGGATGGCGATTACGTTGTAATTGAAAAAATAGGCGAAGCAGTCAACGGAGACATTGTGGTTGCAATGGTTGATGATAATTTGGCAACCTTAAAAAGGTATTATTTTGAAAACGGCAGGGCAGTTTTAAAACCGGCCAACTCGGAAATGTCACCGATTTACCCGACGCAGCTTACTATCCAGGGAAAAGTCGTCGGCCTCGTTAGAAAGTTTCAATAGAGGAGAACTACTTCTTAAGTTTAATAATCTTTAATTTGTGGTTAATGTAGAATAATCCTCCGAGAATAATTAAAACAATAATTACCAGTTCGAATTTACGGAAATATCCGCCTAAAACATTCCATTTGCTGCCCAAATAAAAGCCGACGTAAGACACGAATGAGACATAAATTAAAGCGGCTAAAATGTTGCTAAAAATAAATTTTATAAATTTGACTTGGGTAATTCCGGCCGCAATCGCCACAAATGATTTAACTCCGGGTGTCATTTTGCCGATAAAAACCACCGGACTCCCGTGTTTTTTTATCCAGCCGGTGACTTTTCGATAGTCGTCCTCTGTTACCAATATAAACTTGCCGTATTTTTTAATAATACCAAGCAGCAAATTTTCTTCCAGAAAATATCCGATTGAATAACCGATTATTGAACCTGTTAAATCTCCCAAAATTCCAATAATAATTACAAATAATAAGCTTAAACTTCCCTGATTTGCCAAAAAACCGGCAAAAGGAAGTGTTACTTCCGATGGAATTGGAATAGCAGAGGAATTAAGAATCATTAAAACAAAAATACCAAGGTATCCGGCAGATTGAATTAAGTGAATAACAATTCCCGATAACTGTTCAAGCATTGTAATATTGTATCAGCAGTAAGATAGATTTTAAAGAGACTAAAGGCACTAAAGTGACTTTATTTGTCTTTCGATTTGCAAAAGCCGGTTGTACTTGGCCACTCTTTCGCCTCTTACCGGCGCGCCGAATTTAACGTAATCGGCAGATGCGGCGACGGCAAAGTCAGCGATAAAATCATCATTAGTTTCGCCTGACCGGTGGGAAACAATTATTTTAAGGCCGGCGTCTCTGGCCATTTCAACTACAGCCAGCGATTCCATAACAGTGCCTATTTGATTCGGTTTAATAATAATTCCCGTAATGGTTTTTTTATCAAGCGCCATCTGTAACCGGTATGGATTTGTTGCGGTTAGATCGTCACCGACGATTAGTGTTTGCTGTGATAATTCCGTACAGAGACTTGTCCAGCCATCCCAATCATCTTCCGACAGTCCGTCTTCAAGATAAAGAAAATGATAGTCATTATTCAGAGTTTTGTAAAAAGTAATTAGATCTTTCGAAGAAAGACCGATTGATTTATCGTGAATGTGATATTGCTGATTATCGTAAAAATTACTAGATGCACAGTCGATTCCCAAAAAGACGTCAAAACCAAATCTTAAATTGATGCTTTCAATTACTTGTTTTAACATAACTAGCGCGTCTTGATTGGAAGCAACTTTAGGCGAATATCCTCCTTCGTCTCCGATTAGAGTCGAAAGATTGTTTGTTTCCAGATTTTTTTTGAGAGCAGCATAAACATTAGTGCCAATTTGGAGAGATTCCTGATATTTTTTTGAAGTGGCCGGAATTACCAAAAATTCCTGAAAATCCAAAGCGCCTTCGGCGTGCATTCCGCCGTTAATCAAATTAAAAATTGGTGTAGGTAATTTTAGCGGAATATTTTCTCTTTTTACAAATTCTCTAAGGTATAAAAATAAAGGTAAAACCGAACTTTTTGCTGCCGCTTTTGCCACAGCCATCGACACGGAAAGAATGGCATTTGCGCCAAGTCTTGCTTTATTTTGTGTTCCGTCAAGCGCGATCATTTTTTTGTCGATATCCTGTTGTCTGGTTGCCTCCATGCCCAAAAGATTGGGTGCGATAATTTCTTCGATATTCATAATTGCGTTTAAGACTCCCAATCCCTGGAATCTTTTTTCATCTTTATCTTTTATTTCCACTGCCTCGTATTTGCCAACCGATGTGCCGCTGGGACAGTCTGCAACTCCAATTGACCCGTCTGTTAAAGTTACTGTTGCTTCAATGGTCGGGTGTCCTTTGGCGTTTAGAATTTCTGTTGCTTGGATTTGTTTAATTTTTGCCATATTAATTATCTTGGATTTAACAATTCTTTCTCTGTTTGCGCAAGTATTTTTCTGGTGTTATCAATGTTTTCCGGAAAAACCGAAACACTGCTTATTCCCCAGGATACCAAATTCCTAATAAGCTCCGGGTGAATTGACGGCATTTGTCCGAAAATCGATGTTGTAAGACTATGCTTTTGCGCGGTTTTTACGATATGTTCAAATGCCCAAAGAACTGCAGGATATATTTCGTTAAATTCACTCGCTATTTCAAAATTTTCAGGGTCAGTTCCCATAATAAGCATGGCCAAATTATCGGAATTGATTGAAATTCCATCTATGCCGACTTCGATAAATTTCTCAAGCATAATTACGTTTGAGGGAATTTCCATTACCATCCACAACTTAAAACTGGGAGACTTATCAAGTCCTATTTTACTAATCATTTTTTTTACTTCAATTAATTCTTCGACTGTTCTGACAAACGGCAGCATCAACAATAAATTTTTATAGCCCATTTTATCTCTGACAATTTTTATGGCTTCCAGTTCCAGCTTAAACACTTCGCTGTCATGAATATAGCGGAAAGCGCCCCGAAAGCCCAATATCGGATTTACTTCCTGAGGTTCAAATTCCCTGCCGCCAATTAAATTCCTGTATTCGTTGGTTTTAAAATTACACGTTCTGTAAATAACCGGTTTTTCGGCAAAAGCTTTGCAAACGATCGCTATACTACCGGCAAGTATATTTATAAACTCCTGGCTTTTACCGTCCCGAATCATTTTTTTGGGATGTATGCCAATTTTACTTATCATGCATTCCGCTTGCAGTAATCCAACGCCGTCAATATTTTTTTGAGCGTTTTCTGCTGCCATTTCCGGTTCGGCAAGATTTACGTAAAGTTTAGTGGCGGTTTTTAAATCGGCTTTCTGCTCAATTTTCTTTTCGGAAACAGTTTTGTAATATTCATGGACAATTTTTAATTGCGGATTGTCTTGTTTATTTATTTCCAAATTTACCATTGTGACAGGCTTTGTCTTTAAAATATAAATTTGTTTATCTTGAATGGCCCACTCAATACTTTGCGGAAAATAATAATATTTTTCCAATTTTTCCCCTAATTTTGCCAGCTCTATTATTTCGTTGTCTGATATTTTTGGGTTTTTTTTACTAAGAATTGTATAATCTGATTTTCTGATTTCACAGCGCTTGGAATCTGCCTCGATTACAATTTTTGATTTATCATTTTTCGTAGCATCGATAGTGAGCATTACGCCTGATGTATCGGCTTTAACCGTTTTTTGCGTAACGATAGCTACTCCAATTTTTAAATAATCATGTTTCTTGAGGATTGTATTTGTGCTCAAAAATGCTGCCCAGACTTGTTTTATTTTTTCCAAAAGCACTGCGTCGCCTTTAATCTTAAAAAATGACGTATCGGAAATGTTTTCGGTAATCGCAGAAGTGCTGACGGTTACCGGAGAATATTCAAGCGAAGTATCGCCGAGTTTATTGTAGGCAGAAACAATCTCTTTAACCAGTTTTTCCGGTATTTTTCCATCCAAAGCGTGTTTTTTGATATGTTTTGCGGCCTGCCCCAGTGATTTTTCGTTATTAAAATCAATGTTTGAAAGCAGGTGCTTGATTTTTACATCTAATTTATTTTCTCTGATAAATTCGTGGAAAGCGCTTGACGTAATAATAAAGCCGTTGGGAATAAGAAAACCGGCTTTAGCCATTTCCCCCAAGGCTGCGCCGCTATTTCCGACTAAAGCAACGTCATTTTTATCAATCTCATTAAATCTTACAACAGATTTAGGCATTAAGCTTATTATGAAAGGATTTTTCTAAATTATCAAGGAGTTGATGTTATCCGCCTTCCCGACGAGGAATTTCAAGAATATATTTTAATACAAGAGGTTATCCGCCTTGTCCACCTCTATTTTGTGCAATTTCATCCCACTTTCGCTCATACGCTGCGTCTGATAACTCATTTGCCTTACGTTGGGAATAGCTGTCGTCATAATTAGGGTCTAGCCTTCTTCTAACCGCTGTTAACGGATTAGAAGGTGGTACGTAACGTGGTACGCTAGCTACTACTCTGCTAGTAGTTTCTTCAATTGGTTTTTGATATGCCGCTTCTACAGCTGCTTGAAATTCCGCTGTGTTTCTTGCTTGACTTGCGCTTAGAGTCCGGTTTCCTACTCGCACAGAACCGTCCTCGTTCCCTGTGATTGGAACAGCTCTTTTAGTAGTAGTGCCAATAAAATCTATGTTGTGACCACCATTAAAGCTTTGTCCTCGGGCTTGCCTCTCATTATAAGAGTCACCAACAATAATCCTAGCTCCTTCACTATCTAAGGAGCCTTCTAATCTTCCACCTAAATATTTAACTGCGTCTCTGACTACTTCAGGGGCTGCGCTGGATTGGAATGCGTTTACTCTTGCTGAGTGTTCAGCTTGAGTTCTGGATGTAGCTGCTGTTTGTGCGGATCTGCTTGCATCCTCTGCTTGTCTTGTGGAGGCAGCTGCTGTTTCCGCTGCTCTTTTTCGTTCTTCTATTAATCCCATATCGACTGCATTGTACTGCTAATTTTTAAATTGTCAAGATCGGGTTATTTTTTTAATTGGTCCTTGAAGTAGTCGACCCAGGGAATTAGGCTTGGGTCAAGATTGTAAAGAAAGGCTAAATAAAGCGTCACATATCCACCAAAAACCAATGTGGTTAGGACTTGTGACAGTTCGGTAGTGCCGCTTGGTTCAAAATACAGGGATTTAATATTATTCTTTTTTATAACATCGTCGGTCAGCGCAATTCTTTTTTGATAGATATTTTCGTAAAGGTTTGATTTAAGAAATAGCACCGCAAGCTTGTTATTTTCCGGATATTTAAGTCCTTCCATCAAATGATGATTTAATTCCGGAATATCTTCAAACGCCGAGAATGTTTTGGCAGTTTCGTTAAATTGGTTTCTCATAACATGTGCGTTTCCGTTTAAAAACCGGCAAGACATAATTACCGGTGAAAATCCAACAATCTCTTTAGCTAAATTAATTGCCTCATTTTTGGTTTTTTCCATATTTTCCTTAACTTCGTTAATCGCTTTTTCTACCTCATCGTTATCAATTTTCAGTAGTCCGGCTCTAACAAGCAAGGCAATTGTTCCGAGCACCATATAGCCGGTTCCAAGTCTTGGTTGTCCGGATGGATTATTTTTAGGATCGAATTGCAAAAATGGTAGATTATGCGATTTTAAAAGTTCAGTTAGTTTACCGCCATTGGTAATACCGGTAATCTTTAAGCCTTTTTCGATTGCTTCTTGACCGCAGCTTAGTGATTCTTCTGTGGTACCGGAGTAGCTGGAAAGAATTATTAAGCTTTTTTCATTAGCAAAGATGGGCAGATCATAATCATTGTTTGAATAAAACGGAATTTTTAATGAGTTTTTAAATAACGATTGAATAACATAGCCGGCGTAAGCGGAACCGCCCATACCGCAAAGGATAATATTCTCAAAATCTTTATATTCTTCGGGGAAAGTCATAGATTGAGCGTCGGCCCAGATCTGTTCACATTGATCTACGAATAGTTCAGTTGATCCGTAAACATTTTTTGGGTCGAGCTTCTTAATTTCGTCTAAATTACTTAAATCAATCATGAGTTAGGTTTTCGCAATAGAACCAATAAAGTTTTTTAATTCACTGAATTTTTCATCCACGACTGCTTTTTCATAAGCCTCGACGTTAAGTCGAAGGAGCGGTTCCGTGTTTGAAGTCCTGACGTTAAAACGCCAATTGGGATAGGAAACGGATACGCCGTCGATTTCGGAAAATTCTCCGTCTTTATAGCGTTGCCTTAGCGCCAGGAGAATTTCCGACGCATTTGTAACTTTAAAGTTTAGCTCGCCGGATTCATAACTTCTTCGTAAAATCTCAACCAGCTCGGAAAGTGTTTTATTCTCATCGGACATTACTTTTAACACAATCAAAATCACCGGCAAATTGGATTCGGCATTTCCGTTAGTCCTAAAAAACATGTGTCCGGATGACTCGCCGGCAAAAATTCCTCCGCTTTTATTCATGGCCTCGGTAATGTAGGCGTGTCCGACCCTAACAATTTCCGATTTTCCACCGCATTCCTCAACGATTTTTTGCGGGCCCAAAATGTCTCTGATATCAAAATAGATTGTATCTCCGGGATATTCTTTTAAAAGTTCTCTGGCAATAATAGAGGTAATACTGGTTGCCGGTACTACTTTGCCTTTTTCATCAATAAAATAAAGCCTGTCACCGTCGCCATCCGTTGCCAGACCCAGATCGGCATGCTCGCTTAGCACTTTCGCTTGCAAATCCTTTAAGGTTTCAAAATTCAAAGGATTAGGTTCGTGAACAGGGAAATTGCCGTCTAATTCAAAGTTCATTCTAATTAAATCGGCGGGAACTTTGTCAAACAAAGCATCAATATACTGAGCGCCCATCGCATTTCCCGGATCGGCGACTATTTTAAATTTTTTAATTATCGGATTTTTTAATAAATCTAAAGTTACTTTAACCTCATCTTCTAAAATTCCTGATTTTTCTGTAATAGTGCCGGGAGTTGTCGGATTGATCGTAATATCTGTCATGGCAAGCTGTTTAACCTCGTCCATGCCCGTTGGTTTGCCGATTTTAATTAATCCTTTTGGAGAACCTAAGACAAATTTCATTCCGTTATATTCTTTTGGATTATGCGAAGCGGTAATTTGTATTCCGCAGTCATAGCCGTAATGAAAAACTGCAAAATAAAATGACGGAGTTGATAGCTGTCCGCAATCAATAACGTTGGCTCCCATTTCAACCAAGGTCTTTTTAGCTACCGCAAAAAGCGAAGGACCGGACAACCTCATGTCGTACGCTAAAACAATATCCGGTTGATCTTTATTTATTTTTCCCAGGAAGAATTTATAAATGGCTTTAATTATCTGGGCGGTTTTTTCTTCGTCTATCTCTGTCGGGTAGATTGCGCGGATGTCGTACGATTTAAAGATCTTGGGATCTATAGTCATTATCTAATCTTATAAACCCAGGAGGAAAAAGTCAATCGATTTCTCCATGGAGTAAAAGGCTTTGCCGGTTTTTTGGCCAATTTCGATTTCGAACAGCTTATTATATAGCTCTAAAAGCTGATCATTTCCAAAAAGAGCTACTTGGTTTTTAAATTTGGAAAGTTGCCAGGGAGCCATTCTTTTAACTTCGTCTATTTGGTTTGCTCCACCGGTTAGGCTCAGCATAATTCTAAATTGCCGGTTTATCATGAAAAAAACCAGTTCCGCTGCCATCGTGTTTAAAAGCTCATGGAATAATTTAATTAAGTATTGTCCTTTCCCAGGTTTAATATTGTCTAAGAATGCAAATAATGTTTGGGGATAAGAAAAAATTCTAACAGTAGCGGTTTTAAATGTGTTCAAAGATGCTTTGGAAACTTCATCGTTATCCCAAAAAAGAACGTTTGAACTCTTATTTTTGTTTAGATATTCGGCAATTTTCTTAAACTCATTAGTAGTTGATTTATTTTTGCCAAAAAAGTTTTCAATTATTATTTCCTTCTTTTCTTCAAAAAAAGTATTGTTTTCCAAAGCCTGAAAAACCTGGTCAAAAGTTATGCCGTCGCCGTTAATAAAAACCGGATTCTTGAGTTTATTTTTTTCTTCAAAATAATAATTTCTTGAAGATATAGTATTGTTTCCGTGAATAATTAAAATCATAATTTTTTTGCTAATTTCTTATATTCGTTAAAAAGCGCATTGGCTGTTCTGCCCAAATGTCTGCTTTGGGTAACGTGCGGAACCAGGGCTCCGGAAAAATTTCTGGGAATATGCAGCAACTCGTGAATTAAAACTTTAATTTTTTCTTCATCGCTTAATTTGTCGTAATAGCGCGCTAAAACCTCAATTACATAGGCCGGTTCTAGGCTTAAAGCGTCTTGAAAAATTCTCGGAAACGACCAAATTCTGGCATAGGATCTTGATTTAGATCCCTGAGTTCTGTAGCAAAAAATTCTTTCCGGTTTAACGTATGGAAGATCTATTGTCTTAAGGATTTTGTTAATATCTTTTTTAACGTCATTGGCTTTTTCCCAGCCGAGAGCAGAATCCTGAACTTTAGTTCTGGTCGTCTTCGGCGCACTCTTTGATATTCTTCGTTTTGTTTTTAAATTTTGAATTCTAAATTTCATCTTCAACTTTATGAACCTTACAACTTCGTCATGTGTGTTTATCGGCAACGTAAGAAGCAGCATAAGCGTTTGGTTTTGTTTTTGCAACAAATCCGTTTCCGGTAACCATGCCAACGACTTCTTTTATCATTTCACGAGTCGCGCCATGCTCGCCGACATCAACGTGAATTTCCAAATCGTAATTAGGCGATTTTCCGTTTAGCTCTTTTTTAAAAAGCGGCACAAATTCAGTCGCAAAGTTTAAAGAAGTCATAGTTTCGGCATAAATTTTTTCCCTTAAGGAATGGATATTCCCAACATTTATTCTTCTCCAGAAATATTTTCCGCCAAAACCTTTTCGGTGAACCAAAACCGCAGTTACCAGATTTATTTCCTTTGTTCCATTTTTTGGTCTGACTTTGTTTGTTATCTCGTGCGAATCTGTGCCAATTACCAGGCTATACTGCGCTTTATCATCTTCTTCCAAAAACTCTTTAATTTTCACAATAATTTCGTCAGCGTGAAGATCTCCGTGTGTTTGACTGTGGAATATTTCGGTTCTTAGGTCCATATTAAAAAGTCGGGACGTAGTTTTAAATTATACCACAAGCGTCTAATCCTTAAGAATCCACTTGAAGAATGTTTTGGCCGATTTATTGATGCCTATAAAAATTGTTTTAATTGTTTCGTTCGCTTTAAACTTTTTAACCGGGACTAATTGTGTTTGATCTTGGACATAAACCGCAAAGTCTTTAGTTAAAAGCGGTTGACCTTTAACTTTCGGAAAATTTTCATAAGCGTCATATACGCTTGTTTGATTGCCGTTTTTCAAAAAAGAAAATTGCGTAAATGGTTCACCGGCGTTAAAAACAAATGGTGTAATTGCGACAATATTATCATCATTCCAGTAATCGCTTAGCGTTTGTTTATAATAACTTGCCTGAGTGTCGTAAGAAACCGAATCTACCGACCAACCGGTTTCCGTAATAAACACGGGTAGTGTTTTTCCCGTCAAAGAATAAATCAGCTGATTTTGATAATAAAAACTGTAAACTCCCTCCTTAAGCTCCGATGGGGGAGCGGAAAAGCCGGGATTTGGATATGAATGACTACCTAATCCGTCGATTTCGGAAAATATTCCGGGAACAGCATCGTTCATCTGGCGCATGTAGGTAAATTCATTTATTGCCTGTCCTTTGGGGTCATTAATAGAGGCATTGTCCAGCCCGGCGGAAATAATATAAAAATCAGGATTAACGCTTTTAAATTCCGTAGCCGCATAGTCAAGAATTTCAGCATACTCAGAAGCATCCGGCGCGCCGCCCCATTCATCTGCCCTATTTGGTTCATTGTAAATAACTACATACCGGTTTTGTGTCGGCCAGCTAAGTGAATTCAAAAAATTGGCAAAATCCATAATGTCGCCGTCGTCTGGCACTGACCACGAACCCTGAGTGAAAAAATCACCATCTGTTGCAAGCCGGATTATAGGAATAACGTGAGATATTTTACAGTCATCCATGAATTTTTGCCACTTATCGATATTTTTATCCGAAGCTTTAATCGGAATTGTCACATAACCCCAGTCGCCACCGCTTGAATTGACTAATTTAGCTGCATCGCTTAACTCTTCCGGAAAGAGAATATGAATTCCGAATTTGTTGTTAGCGACAGATAGCGGATCGTAAGTCGCAGAGGTGATGTTTAATTTTGAGCTTATGACCAAAAATAATAATAGCAATATCAGTAATTTAACAATTTTAGCGCTAACAATTTTCATCTCATTCTATTTTACACCAAACAGTGAAGTTAAATCGAGGAGCTAGGAAAAAGTTATCCTGTTTTTCCTTCTAATCCTGACTGAAGAGCGCCGAGAAGCTGTTCAGCAACTATCAAGTCGGGCATTCCAGCATATTCATTATTCCAGTTTTTAACAGTTGGGCTTAATTCGGGAAGAGTTGGATCTTTTCTAAAATAGAATATAGATGCAGTATCTAATAATGTTGGCACAGATAATTCCATTATATAACCGGAATGAGTGAAATTTTCTCCAGCGTCAGCTAAATATAAATAAACAGTTTGACCATCACAATTACGAAAAGGGCTAAAAGGAATGCTTATTCCTAATTCATTAGTTGCTCTCTTTGTTTGCATCGGCCGTCCGTCTCTAATTAATACTCCTCGATGCATGTCGTCAATGCCATAAGTGTCCATTATTGATTCCGCTAAGTCGAATAATTCAATTGATTTGTTTTGCTCGTCTCCAAGTTGATTCCTGTGTTCATGTAGCGACTGAACAATTACATTTGCTGCGAGTTCGATTACCGTAGGCATATGCAAGGTGGATTTTAACTCAAACAAAGCTACATGTCAAACACTGGAATAGCGGCCGAAGAGGCCGGTGGAGAGTAATCTTGAACTGGTTTTTTGCTCTAATGCCAATTCACCGTATTCAATTTTTTCCTTATTGAGTCCCAGATAATCTTCCATGGTATTAACCAGCATTAAAGATGATGAAGAAATGGCATAGGCGTTTACAATCACAAACAAAGGATTGGGACTTAAGATTTTTTTGCAGTTTTGCAAAAGCTCCGGAAAACTTTTGTTAAAATCCCAAATTTCACCGTTTGGTCCGTGCCCATAGACCGGCGGATCCATAATAATTGCATCGTAAATATTGCCGCGTCTGGCTTCTCTGGCTGTAAATTCAACCGCATCGTCCAATATCCAACGAATCGGCTTATCTTGTAGCCCTGAGAGCTCCTGATTTTCCCGAGACCAGGTAATTGATGGTTTAGAGCCGTCTAAATGGGTTACTTTTGCGCCTGCTTTGGCACAGACTAAGCTGGCAATGCCGGTATACCCGAATAAATTGAGAACGCTTACAGTTTCTCTCCCGGCTTTTTCGATTTTCTCTTCCATAAAATCCCAATTTAAAACTTGTTCCGGAAAAACACCGGTATGCTTAAACGGAGTAAGCTTGGCCCAAAATTTAATGTTTTTATAGGTTAATTCCCATTTAGCAGGTACCTTATTTTGATTCCAATCTTTTTCCAAAAATGTTGCATCCGCTTTTTTCCATTCTTCTTCGTTTAGGCTGGGTAGCCAAATTGCCTGGGGATCCGGTTTGGAGATTATGTACTTGCCAAATCTTTCCAAACGCATGCTGTTACCGCTGTCTAAAAGCTCATAATCTTCCCAACCTTTTGTAGATAGAAGTTGCATAAGGAAATCTTATCATAAAATGGTAAAATAAGTTTATGTTGATAGACGAAGCAACAATTACGGTAAAGGCAGGTAACGGCGGAAACGGAAGAGTAAGTTTTAAAAGAAATGCGCAAACCGCAAAAGGTGGTCCTGATGGCGGCAATGCGGGAAATGGCGGAAGTGTTTTTGTTGTAGGAATTAATGATTTTACTACGCTTACGGAATTCCGATACAAAAAATATGTTAGCGCAGAAGATGGAGTTAATGGTGGAAAACAAAATTTATATGGCCGGAATGGGGAGGATTTAATAATCCAAATTCCGGTTGGAACGCAGATCATAAATCTCGAAACAAACGAAAGCCTTGAAGTTACAGACACTACAACTAAAATATTAATTGCCAAAGGCGGAAAGGGTGGCAGAGGAAATAACGAGTTTAAATCCGCCACAAATCAAACTCCTTATTATGCGGAAAAGGGTGAACCGGGTGAACAAAAGCGTTTTTTTCTTGAGCTAAAATTAATTGCCGACGTCGGTTTAATCGGGTTGCCTAATTCCGGTAAGAGTTCGCTCCTGGACGCTTTAACTAATGCCCATCCTAAAATCGGAGCTTATGCCTTTACCACGCTGGAACCTAATTTAGGAGTTTTGTCGGGATTAGTAATCGCCGATATTCCGGGATTAATTGAAGGCGCTTCGCAGGGAAAAGGCTTGGGTGATAAATTCCTAAAACACGTTGAAAAAACCAGAATTTTAATTCATTGTCTTGACTTACAATCGGGCGATTTAAAGAAAGACTATCAAACAATTCGTAAAGAACTGGATGTTTACGGTTCTGATCTGTCGGCAAAAAAAGAGTTATTGGTTTTGACAAAAACAGACATGATTGACGAAAAGACTTTAAAGAAAAATATTAAAACTGCGGAAAAATTAAATGCAGATTACGTAACAGTTTCGATTTATGACGACGTAAGCCTTCAGGTGCTTAAAGCTAAAATCCTCGAATTATCCCAGTTAAATGGCTAATAGCCAATTTGCAAAGCAAATTATTTAACAGGGTGAACCCAAAAATAACCGTAAAGCCCAACTAAAAATTATTTACGCGCTAACTTCAGTAGCTGACTTAGAGGCGATTGCGGCGGAAACAACTCTATCGAATGCTGACAAAACTTCATCGGTCGCTTGTCTGTCTTTAAGCGCTCTTGGTAAATCAGCTGTTTTTAATTTCGCATCAGATGAAACCGAATCGGTTTCGCTATCTTCAAGATGGCTGTGTAAGTATTCCAGCTCAGCGAAAAAAATTGCAGTGTGGGTTTTTATATTAGCTGCCTTTACACGAAGAGCCCTATATGTTTCTGTTCTATACACAGAAATGTCTGGAGGAATCCCATTGCATCCGGTTACCCCGAATGCATAATCACCAATTGAAAATCTTACAGTTAAAATAGGAATATGTTTTGCATAGTGCATTGTTGAATTAGGTTTGCCGTTAAAGAAAAAATCCATAAGTCCATCTTTAAATTCAGGTAATGTACGTAGTCTTGTATCCAATCCCTTTATGGCAAGTCGCGTACGTTCTCCTTGAGTTAAAGGCTTTTGTTCTCCTTCTTCTATGTGTAGAGGGTTTTCTACTGGCATATTTTCAGAATATTACCACCAGATAATCAGTCTGTCAACCATGGGATTTTTATGTGAATATTATCGGGGTGAAACAACCACGAGTCCTTTAAAATTATCGCTATTTTCTATACTTGCTACAATGTTTTCCGCCCTTGCTTCTTCTTCGGGAGTTCCCTCTGAGCTAAACATGGATGTTCTTTGTGTCATGTATGAAGCTGCTTGCAGGAATTTAAATCTTTTTAATGATTGCTTTGTCTTTTGTCTTAATGAAATATCCTTAGCGAAATGTGAGCATTCGTGAGTAAAATCATGATCGAATGTTTTTTGAGTATCTGCGCTCAAATCGCTTCTTGCCTTCGTTCTTGCGCGCAATATTTCGTCCGGTGAAAGACCAGATCCTTGTGTATCGAGCCAATTTTCAATGTATCCAAAACCGGTATTTAAGAATTTCCACCAAGTTCCGGTGGAAATGGTTATTGTGTCATTTCCGTATACCGCGCCCGTACTTCTTCCATCAGGCGAAATTACTTCTTCATTAATAAATCTTACTTTTAGTTTTTTAATAGCACTATCCTCCAACCCAAAAGTTCTTAGCAATTCTACGGCTTTATCATTAGCAAAATTTACTACATATGGACATTTTTCGCTTAGTACAGTAGAGTCGCGTTCTATTTTTATGGAAATTGGGAAAGGTATCTCGGAGGACTCGGCTGATTTAAGAAGATCAGAATTTGCTTCACTCATAAATAAATTTTATTTGAATGTTTTCTGGTGAACTATATGGTTCCAGCCTGGAACCCCTATTTGAAAGTCTCACAAAAACGTATCTTAAATTACTTGAACTAGGCTTAGTATATCATGAAAAGGAGGTAAAATGAACCCTTTCCCCTCATCAAGGTTATATGACGAAAAGACCTTCTACCAAGCCTTTCTTAGAGATCTAGAAGGCTGTAAAAGCGAGGTAATCATCGAAAGCCCGTATATTACAAGTAAAAGAGCGGAGATGTTAATACCGGTATTCGAAAGCCTCGTGGCCAAAGGCGTAAAAATTTACGTTATGACAAGAGATCCCAAAGAACATGAAGAGAATATGGAATATCAATCCGAAGAAGCAATATCTCAATTTGAAAGGATTGGCGTTCAGGTTTTACTCTGTATCGGAAATCACCACAGAAAGCTAGCAATACTTGATCGCAAAATACTTTGGGAAGGAAGTTTGAATATCCTTTCTCAAAACAAAAGCCGGGAGATTATGAGAAGGATTGAAAGTGAAAAGTTAACCCTAGAGATGTTTAACTTTTTGAAACTCGCAAGATTCGTAATGTAATAATCGAAGTGATGCTCGAGGCCTAATCACCAAGCTGAAAAACCCATACACATAGTTGAGACAGCTACTTTCCCATGCTATAATTCCGACATGACAGAATCAGATAAGTCAAACGGTTCATTAGGGGAGGGCTTACTGGAAGTGTTCAGCCTATAAGGTCCGGGGAACTGACTGAGGCAAGAATAAGGCGTATTCCCGATGTGGTAAGGAGAACATTTGATGACCTTATTGCCCAGCATTCAAGTGATTTTCTTCCAGGTTACGCTTGCTTTCGGGCAAGATGTTATTGATCGTCTAGTCAACGAAGGGCTAGAACGCGATGAAATTGTCAGAAAAGGTTGGCTCGATGTTAAGCCTTTATACGAAGCAGGTGGTTGGAAGGTAGAACACGATTCTTCGCTTCAAAGCGATCCTAATGTTCTGGGATTGTATGTTTTTGCAAAAAGACCAGAATAGGTACTAACGCCCTCTATCTTGCGAATCTGGGTATTTTACCCTCAGAATTGACTGCTGAGTCACCTTCTAAGAAGTAAAATTTAATCTGGAAAAAGTAAGCGAAGAAAAAATTGTAAAGTTAATTAAAATAGTCAGCTACAATGCTATTTTAGCTACAGATTAATAATAGAATTCTGTATCAGGTTCAAATCTCGATATTTTCATAAAAACCTCGCTGTTCTTGTCATAAAGTTTATGTGATTAAGCGTACATGATATAAGAAAGCGATATTACAGAATACAAATAAATTTAAAGGTAAACTACCACTTAGTCTAAGTTGAGGCAGGTGATTAACCCAAAAAAGAGTTAATATAGTTAGAAGTTAATTAGAACACATTCTGCAAATAGTCTCTAATTCTTTTCTCCTGCCCCAACTTCAGATTCAGAAATATGGACACTATTCAAGCAATCACAAAAAATATATTTTTACAGTACGGAAAATTTTCTTTTGGATTATCGGAGAAAACTAATTTTTTACGAAAAGATTTAGTTATTGAAAAGGATATTCCAACAGAGTGGATATATGATCTATATAAAGAAAGCATTTTTTATGGTTTTTGGAAAGTTTTATCCTCACCGGTAAATTAAAATCCCATTTGAACATAAATTCTTATTCATTAGATGCTAAATTTGCATAATGTGTTAAAATAGTGGTATCTACGAGAATAAAATTTAAATGACCGCAATAAATAAAACAAAAGAATTCGAAGAATTTTATAAGCAATTTAGAAACCGCGATTACAAAAAAGGTGAAATGATCATCCGAGCAGATGATGATCCTCAAGGTATTTTTTGTTTAACAAAAGGTTATGTTAGACAATACACTATTTCTAAAGCCGGTACAGAATTAACTTTGCATATTCTAAAACCTCTTTCCTATTTTCCAATGGTGTGGGCAATTAACGGTACACCTAATGTTTACTATTTTGAAGCATTAACCGAGGTTGAAGTAGGACGAGCACCAAGAGATCAGGTAGTAGAGTTTATTAAAGATAAGCCAACGGTCATTTTTGCCTTAATGAGTGAATTACTGGAGGATTACGCGGAAACTCTTACCCGCGTTGAGCATTTAGTATTTTCCGATGCATACCGAAGAGTAATTTCAGTACTTTTGTATATAGTTAAGCATTTTGGAGAAAAAAATAATGACGGGATTATTGTGCATCACCGATTTACACAACAAGACATTGCAACCTTGGTAGGAGTAAGCAGGGAAACTGCCAGTAATGAGATTTCAAAACTTGAGAAAAAAGGGTTGGTTAAATATATTGATCATTCAATGGAGTTTGCCAACATTAGAAAATTAGATTTGGAATTGCTCTCGGCTAGAATAAAGCAGTAAGGCAGACCACAGAAAGATTGTTATCTCGGTCACGCGAATATCCCCATTCGTATTGCTTTATATTATCTCAAACTGCTATATCCTTGTAGTATGATTCAACCGAATGTAGCGCATACGCAAGAAGAAGTAACGACTATTAATAATCGATCCCCGCAGGTTGTTACAAGAACCTCAAGACAAGTTGAGCCTGAGGCAAAGGGGGTGAATATATATGACCAATATGAATCAGAAAAAACAAGAGAATAACAAAAAAACAATTGATTCTGCTGTCGCACGCGTAGCGGGAGCTGTTCAAGTAGCTGGCGTTGCGGTCTCAGC